>OJBS01000048.1_pt1 | contig 84649 bp, 79 predicted proteins | sample 1590941 | NCBI WGS metagenome assembly OJBS01 (sample SAMN05416785, study PRJEB24817) | seawater metagenome | isolation source: Sea water | place: Canada:Atlantic | collected 2013-11 | reverse complement strand
CCTCTCTATTCGTCGGCAGCGTCAGATGTGTATAAGAGACAGGATCCACTTATTCATACACCGGCGTCCATTCGCCGTCGTCGCCAAGGGCAAGCAGGTTGCCGCCCTCAACGGCTGTTACGAAACCATGAGCTGGTGAGAAAGTCAGCGCCGTCACGGTTCCGGGTGTCTTGACGCTTGCCCAGGTTTCGCCGCCATCAGTACTGTGATGGAGTTGTCCCTCGACGACTGCATAGACGTTTTCCGGAGCGGCGGGATCATAGCTGATGGCAGACACGGTACCTCGCAGATCTCCCGCATCGCCCCAGAAGCAGAAACAGTCCATGGAGCGGGCAACGCCGCGCGTCGTGCCGGCGAAAAGCCAGCCACTCTCCATGCTGCCGGGCATGTCCGAGTGCAGGAATGCCTGCACCGGCTCTTGCGGACCCGCATCGACTTTGGCCCATTCGGCGCCGCCGTCCCTGGACCGGAACATACCCTTCTCGCCAAGGTAGGCGTAAACAGTTTCCGGCTGGGTGGCGTGAGCCGCAATGGCAGTAACTTCGAGATCTGGCAATGTGTTGTTGAGGGATTGCCAGCTTTCATTGCCGCTGTTGTAACGCCATACGCCCAGGCCCGGACCGGCGAGGTAGGTGGTGCCGTCCGCTCCCTTTGCCAGAGACGTGGGCTGAGCACCCGAATCAGATGGCGGCAGGGGAATCTCGGTGGCAGTGTGGCCATCAATGGCGAACAGGCCGCTATCCCGCAGTACGAGAAGAGCACCTGATGAGCTACTCGTCAATGCCTTCACTGGCTGGCCATCAAGCTCAGGCTGGGCTTGAGCCAGTGCCGGTATGACAGCCGCCAGAGCGACCAGGACAAAACACGAGAGCGCGGACTTCAGGCGATAAATGAACGCATTCATGGCGCTGACCTCAGTAATCCGTATATTCGCGGAACACACTCTGCTGTCCGTTGGCACTGAAGGCTATGACCTTGTAGTCCTGCTTGCGGCCAGTTTCCATGCCGGGACTGCCCTGGACCATCCCGGGCACAGAAAGTCCTACGGTATTGAACTGTGGTTTTTCAAGGTAGGCGACAATATCATCCGCCGGTACATGCCCTTCGATCACCACATCACCGATCAACGCGGTGTGGCAGGACGCCATTTCACGGGGCACCCCATACTTTTGTTTGACCTCACTAAGGTTGTCGGTTTCAACAATGTTGGTGTCAAAGCCATTGGTCGCAAGATGCTCAGCCCAGGACTGACAGCAACTGCAATTGGGGCTCTTGTAGATGGTGATGTCTGTGCCAGCCTCTGCAGTGGACGCGACTGCGGCTGACGGCTCGGCAGACTCATTGGCCTGCATTGCCAGCGTGGTTGCGCCGGCAACGAGAACGATGGCGGCGACACCCGTATACAGGGCGGATTTTTTCATCTTCATGGTAAATCCTCGGTTTGATTCGGTAGCAGGCAGCGCAAGGCCCGGGGTCGCCTTGGCTGCCCCGGGCAATGGGTGTTGGTTGGCTTAAGCGTCCTTATCCTTCTCGCCACGGTCCATGTGATCGCCGCCATGGCTCTGCATCATCTTCATACAGGCCTTTTTCATGTTTTTCATGGCTTTGCGTTCTTCTTCAGACATGTTGGACATCATGCCTTCCATGCCTTCCATGCCTTCCATGCCCTTCATTCCCTTCATGCCATCCATTCCCTTCATATCTTTCGAGGACATCATTCCGCTGTCGCCGGAATCAGAGTTCATTATGCTGTCAACTTTACCTTCGGCGTGGGCGAAAACAGAGAAGAACGCGACACTGCCGGCGAAAATGGCGGCTGTAATCGAAAGCTTGATATTTGAATTGCGCATTTGATTTGCTCCAGTTAAAGACTCGTGACGAATAGGTGTGAACACGAGGCTTACTTGTAAGAATTAACATTAATGACATTGCCGCAATGGGCAAAAATTCGGGTTAAGACTCAGGAGCGGGGTTCTGGAGGGGGGGTGATAAAGGCCAGGTAAGGGGATTGGTAGCTGCCCTCACGGGCACTGAATACCGGCTGGGAGCCGGTATCGATCAGGCCGCTAAGGCCTGTTGGCAAAAGACCGATACTGACGCCACAGCTGTTCAGCCCGCTGGCGGCCGCACAGGCCATATCTGAACCTGTGAAACAACTGGCCACGTCATCAGAAGCAGATCCGTTGGTTCCGGTCACATCGGCCATCATGGAACCGCAGTTCATCATGGACGCATCCATCTGACCGTCGGCCATTTCAAAGACGGCCAACGCCGGAGTGCTTACCACCATTATGAGTGATAGCAACAACGAGAAAATTTGGCGTTTGGTTCTGGTCATCTTGATATCGGGCACCAACCTGTCGATCTTCACCGCTGTGACAAAACCTTCGTCACCTAGTTCACCAGATGCTAGCAGTTTTTTATTTCGATGCCATCACTTTCTGGAAAATCAGAGCCGCGTGGCAGGTCCGATCTGGTTTCTTTATAAAATGCTTGACCTTAAACCTTGCTTCAAGGTTATTTTCTTGACGTCGCTGGTTGCAAGGCTGTTCTCCGCTCCAACGGTGAACGTGAGAAACTGAGAACGATTTTTGGAAAGGTGAATATATAATGAGTTGCTGTAACAAATCGAACTGTGACGAAAAGGGCAAGACGAACCCGGATACCGGCTCACGAGGGCTCATGGGATTGCTGACGGGGCCACGCCGTTGGTGGTTGTTTGGTGCTATTGGGGTCTCCGCCGGACTGATTTTTGGCTGGGATACGCTTGTGCTGCTCGGGGTCGCGCCTATATTGATCTTCCTCCTGCCATGTCTGATCATGTGTGGCCTGGGGTTGTGCATGAACAAATCCAAGGACAAGAAAGGCTCGGTGACCGCAGTTGAACAGGCGGGCGAGGCTGGTGATGCCCAGTCGGTGGCTCCTCAGCCCAGGGTCTCGGATGCTTCACGCTCGACGAAAGCATTCTGACAATGAGTGTGCGCTAAGAGGGATGTCGTGGCGTTTAGCCTTGCACCTGAAAATAGCGCATCATTCCTGCATCTTCATGTTCCATGTTATGACAGTGGTAGATGTAAAGGCCGTCAAAGCGCTCGAATTTCATCGCCACCTGAACCGTTTCACGGGGCATGACCAGAACCGTGTCGTGCCAGCCACTGTCTACAAGGCCCTGCTGTAGACTGTCCGAGTTGCCGCCTCGTCGCCCTACAACGTTGAACTGCAAGCCATGAATATGCATCGGGTGAGGCATCGGTGTGCTGTTGTGGAATTCCCAGATTTCCGTGTCACCAAGGCGGACTTTTTCGTCATCCGCGACATTCGTTCCGTCAAACCGCCGGCCATTTATGGCAAATCCCCGCATCATCACCGGGCTTAACTCGAACGACCGGATTCGCGTATTGCGGTTTACCGGTATTTTTTGCCGCTGCACACCTAGCTGTGCCGGTAAAGGTTCGCTGGCCTCTACTGACTTGGACACCTCCAGCCTGGCCAGGGGAAATCGGCTGCCGAGGGGCAGGGCGTTGCTGCCCATCATTCCCATTCCGCCCATCATGCCTGCCTGGAAACGGTCACTGATAAGCTCCAGCGTATCACCCGGCTGGGACTCGGAAAGGTCGACCCAGATATCAAGCCGCTGAGCCGGAGCCAGCACGGCGTAAGGCCTGTCTTCCGGTTCCTGAAGAAGGCCGCCGTCTGCACCGATAACGGTGACAGGTCGCCCGTCGCTCCAGGCCAGTTTGTAGATGCGAGCGTTAGAGCCATTGAGAACCCGAATTCTGTATGGGCGGGTGGCAACCTTACGGGTGGTTGGAGGCGCCCCGTTAGCCAGCACTCTGTCCCCCAGAAAACCGTGCATACGATCCATCATGGACCCCCTGCCACCGCCCATGTAAACCAGTTCATTGTTACCAGCAAAGGTGCGGTCCTGAAGCACCAGTAACAGCTCGTTATCGCCCGACGGCAATTTGAGGCCCGCTTCCTCTTCATCTTCAACGATCAGGAGCCCGGCCAGGCCCGCGTAACTCTGAAATCCCACGCGACCGCCCTGCTTGCCATGGGCATGGGAGTGGTACCAGAACAGTCCGGCCCGGTCCAGTACCTCAAAGCCTACAGTCATTGTCTCGCCTGGGCGGATCGGAAGTCTTGGTTGTCCGTCTACGTCGGAAGGCACATGAAGCCCGTGCCAGTGGACGGTGGTGTCCTCTGGCAGCTCATTGTGAATATGGATTTTGACGGTCTGGCCGTGGCGCAGCCGGATCGTTGGGCCGAGGTAACTGTCCGGGTTTTCGGTGACTGTGTTTTGCGGGCCTTTCAGCAATTCCGCCCTATAGCGCCACACTTCACTGGGGGCGCCCGGAAGAATGGGCACCGAATCGGGCATGGCGTGAAGATTCAGTTCAACATCGTATTCATCGGAATCAAGGCCGAGCGTTTCCGATTCAACCGCTTTTACCCCTCCATCACACCCGGTAAGCAGAAGTCCCGGCGACAACGTGAGAAGGACGCCGGTGCCCGCCGCAGCCCGAAGGACCGTGCGCCTATGGACACTTTTTTCCCTGCTCATCACTTGTTCCTCAGGTATTTGATCAGTGCCAGAATCGCCAGTATCAATAGCACAACCAGAAGAATCATTATCATCATCATGAATAGCCCCATACCGCCCATGCCCTGCATCATGTTGCCACCCATCATGCCTTCTCCCATGCGCCCGGGCCCATCAGCGAATGCGAAAAGGGGCAGGAAAAGTCCTATCATCAGCGTAACCAGCCTTTCAAAAACCTTCATTACAGTGTCTCCGTCTTTTTGCCCCACTTGATTTAAAGCGGGGCCTTGGCCCAGTTTGGTGCATCGCCCCCGATCTGACAATGCATGAAAAATACCTTGACCTTAAAGTTTACTTTAAGGTTATGGTTAGGATAAGTCATTGACCACTCGTTTTGAGGTGCAGGAATGAAAACGTTCAATATCGGCGAACTCTCTGAAAAAAGCGGCGTGGCCAGCCATGCGATTCGCTTTTACGAGCGGGAAAATCTCATGCCCGAGCCCGCCCGAACACATTCGAATTATCGTCGTTACCCCGAGGATGCGATCGCCAGGCTGCAATTCATCATCCACGCCAAGCAATGGGGTTTCACCCTTGATGAGATTCGTGAACTCCTGATGCTTCAGGACGCCAATGGCGACCGTGCCGAGGCCAAGCAAATTGCAAAGAAGCAACTGGAAAAAATCCGGCATCAGATTCAGAGCCTGTCCCGCATTGAGGCCGTCCTGTCGGAAACCCTGGAGGAATGCTCCGGTGAAGGACCCATGGACGGCTGCCCGATTGTCGAAGCTATAGCCCAGCAAGGGTGACGCTGCCAGTTGCCTGCGGATGAACTGATTAAAGGCACGGAGTTAGCTGTGCCGAGGAGCCAAACGGGTATGCAACGAATAGAGATTCGTGTTGATGGAATGTCTTGCGCTTCGTGCGTCGGGCGGATTGAAAAGGCGCTCATGGGTCAGCGCGGCGTTGCGGAAGCCCAGGTGAATCTGGCGACCGGAAAAGCCACCGTGGAATTTGACCAGCCTACCACGCCGGCCATGCTAATCGACTCGATTAAGGAGGCGGGGTACCAGCCACGGCTACAGTCGGCTGAAATTCCGGTCGTCGGCATGAGCTGCGGCTCCTGCGTATCCCGGATTGAGCAGTCATTGAACAAGCAACCCGGCATGGTCAAGGCCAGTGTCAATCTGACTACCCGGAAAGCGTTTGTGGAGTTCCTGTCTGACACCCTGTCAGTGCCGCAAATTCATCAGGCGATCCGCGATGCGGGATATGAGCCTCAGGAGCCGGACGCCAGTAGCGAAACGGAAGAGCAGGACAGGGAGGGCATCGACCTCCGCCGGAAAGTGCTCTTCGCTGCAGCTCTGACTATCCCGGTAGTTCTGATTGCCATGGGCAAGATAATTCCTGCTCTGGAGGCTCTATATGCAAGCCTCCTGCCCCATCGCGGTTGGATGGCCGTGGAATGGCTGCTGACCACGCCCGTAATGTTTTACGCTGGGGCTAGATTTTTCCGCTCCGGTTACGTTGAACTGCGTCATGCCAGCCCCGGCATGAACAGCCTGGTCATGATCGGAACCAGTGCCGCGTATTTCTACTCGGTGGCGGCATTATTCGTTCCGGGTTTCTTTCCTGCAGGCACGGCTCAGAGCTATTTTGAGGCGGCGGCGGTGATCGTGACGCTCATTCTGCTGGGACGCTACTTCGAGCACGTCGCCAAAGGCCGGACGTCGGAGGCAATCAAAAAACTTCTGCAACTGCAGGCGAAGACCGCCCGTGTCATTCGGGACGGGGACGTCGTCGAAGTGCCCATCGAAGCCGTAGTACCTGGTGACCGTATCCAGGTGCGCCCGGGAGAACGGGTTCCTGTTGATGGCGTGGTGGAAGAAGGCCAATCCTACGTGGACGAGTCCATGATCAGCGGCGAGCCCGTTCCCGTGGCCAAACAGAAAGACGCCGAGCTGGTGGGTGGAACCATTAACAAGAACGGTTCCCTGACGTTCCGGGCTACCCGGGTGGGTGCGGACACCGTTCTGGCACAGATCATCAGAATGGTGGAATCGGCTCAGGCTGATAAACCCCCGATTCAGGCGCTGGCCGACAAGATAGCGGGAATTTTCGTTCCCATTGTGATCGTGCTCGCGATTCTGACGTTCATCACCTGGTTCAGCTTCGGGCCTGCCCCGGCACTGTCTTTTGCCTTCGTGACAACGGTCAGTGTGCTGCTGATTGCTTGTCCCTGCGCGATGGGCCTGGCCACGCCAACAGCTATTATGGTCGGAACCGGTAAGGGCGCCGAAATGGGCGTGCTGTTCCGCAAAGGGGCGGCCCTGGAGACACTGTCTCGGATGGACACCATCGTCCTCGATAAAACCGGCACCCTGACTCGGGGCCAGCCTGAGCTGACAGATTTCATCCTGGTGGAAGGCCGCGAGGATGAGGTCCTGGCCTGGGTTGCGGCTGTGGAGACCGAAAGTGAGCATCCGATCGGGGAAGCCATCGTCAAAGGTGCAAGGGATCGCGGGCTCACGTTGCCCGCGACCAGTGAATTCCAGGCGGAGCCGGGCTATGGCATTCAGGCACAGGTGGCCGGACGCCGGGTCAATGTGGGCGCGGACCGTTATATGCGCCGCCTCGGTATCGACCTGGCCAGCGTCGCCGACGATGCGGTTTCACTTGCTGAAAAAGCCAAATCCCCGCTGTATGTTGCCGTCGACGGACGCCTCGCCGCGCTGATTGCCGTGGCCGATCCGCTCAAGGACGGTTCGGTGGAGGCGATTGCTGCGCTCAAGTCATCAGGGCTCAGCGTGGCTATGCTTACCGGTGACAACCGCGCCACCGCCGAGGCGATTGCGCGGCAAGCCGGCATCGAACGGGTGCTTGCGGAGGTATTGCCGGACCAGAAAGCGGCCGAAGTGAAGCGCCTGCAAGAAGAAGGTGCCCGGGTTGCTTTTGTGGGTGACGGTATCAATGACGCACCGGCCCTGGCGCAAGCCGATGTGGGTATCGCCATCGGCACCGGTACCGACATTGCCATCGAGGCCGGCGACGTGGTTCTGATGCGCGGCGACCTCCGGGGCATCGTGGATGCAGCAGCGCTCTCCCGGCGCACCCGCAAAACGATCCTCGGCAATTTTGTCTGGGCCTACGGATACAATCTGGCACTGATCCCCGTAGCCGCAGGTGTTCTGTTCCCGTTTACCGGTTACCTGCTCAACCCCATGCTGGCTGCGGGTGCTATGAGCCTTTCCAGTGTATTTGTGGTGACCAATTCTCTCCGGCTGGGCCGGTTCAAATCCAATAGCGAAGGCTTCGCGACGAGCAATATCAGCGAAAGCGGAGCCGCACAGGCCAGCGTCTCGTAAGAGGCCTGGTACACACAGAATCAGGAGATTGACATGATGACAAATGAGGCATGCATGTTTGGAATGGCGGGAATGGGGTTGATATCCCTTTTGCTCATCGTCGCCCTGGTACTTGGCGTCGCAGCCCTCGGCAAGTACCTGTTTTCGAAAAACAGGGACGATTCTGGACGCGCGAGTAAGAACGCCAGAGGAGATTATGACTACCACCCTGAAGCATGAATTTCATCGGGTACCCATGGCAGGCATGGGAGTTAGACCGAACGCAAAATCAAAAGTTGCCGGGGGTCTGCTCTTGCTGGTTGAACTGGCTGCGATCTATTGGGTCATGCTGGAGACCGGAGCATTGACCACCGTGACCAACAAGGCGGCCTTGTCGGAATGGATTGACCAACTGGGGTATTGGGGGCCGGCGGGTATCATTGGCCTGATGAGCACGGCCATTGTCCTGAGCCCGATCCCCAGCGCCCCGATCGCCATGGTTGCCGGTGCGGTGTATGGATCGCTATGGGGAACAGTGATCGTGGTTATCGGTGCTGAGGCCGGCGCACTGATCGCTTTTGCCATTGCTCGATCCCTGGGATTCGACGTTATCCATCGCTGGAGGCGGCTACGTCCGGTATTGAATTGGCTTGGTAAGGAGCGCTCCCAGAGCGCATTGATGCTTGTCATTTTTACTTCAAGACTGGTGCCTTTTATCTCCTTCGATGGGGTCAGCTATGCAGCGGGCCTGACACCACTCGCGTTCTGGCGATTCGTGGTCGCAACTCTGGCCGGTGTTATTCCGACAGCGTATTTGATCACAGCGTTTGGTGGCTTGCTCATGGCTTCTGAGTCCGGGGTGGTGACGGTGCTTCTGATTCTGGTCAGTGGTATTACCCTGTTGCCGATTCTCGGGAAACTGCTATTGGACCGTCGTCGGGGGCGCAAAGGCGCGTGTATGCCGTAGAGCCCGGAGGAACCAATGGGCATATTACCAGTCCAAGCCTGACGGCGAACCCAGACAGAGAGGTGAGGGTGAAGCGCTCAGGTTTCCTTGGCACTCCGATGAATGTGGTTTATGGTGCAGTCTGCTTTCCACACGTGAAAGTCACCTGGCGGTTCTGAATACTGACTGGATGATGAATTAATGACCAAACGGCTTCTGGGACTTTCAGCGATATTGATCGCGGCTACTTTCCTGTTTTCACAGGCAGGTGCCACAGCCCCCGGTGCGTTGGAACCCGCAGTCGGGGCTTGCTTTATGATGCCCGATATTCCGGAGACATCAGATTGTTCTGGTATCCAGGGTCAGACAAGCTGCAGTACGACCTGTATTTCTTCCCATGTCGGTGAATCGGTCATTCCTGAATGGCCCCTGTCATCGTCTTCCCCTGGGCCTGACACCTATTCCTTTCATGCAGGCCGTTTGCTCTCGGGGCCTGAACCATTCCCTCCCAAGTTGTCCGCAGTCTCCTGAACCTTTAGTTGCCGCGGGTTCCTGGTTCGAGTGCTTCTCGCCCGGTCCCGAGAATCCTGCGATGACTTAGTCATTATCCTTACGATTTCTTTTAACTGCCTGCTGAATTCACAACAATGGGAGCCTACCCTTATGATCTTCTGTCTGAAACATCCGGCGCGGGTAATGACCGTGCTCTGCCGTAAGCTGTCGGTAACACTTTTTATGGTTTTTTTCGCGGTCCTGGCAACTGCGTCGCCGACGATGGACCCGGGAATCGAGGCGCTTCAGAAAAAAGTCGGTTTTACGGTAATTGAACGCTTCTCCACACCAGTTGGGGGCGTGACCGGTTATGTTGTAAAGACCGGGGATGGAAAAGCCGGAATCATCTATGGTGTCGGTGACTACACTTTTTCCGGTGCGCTTCTGGAGAGCGACGGCACCGATCTGACTCGTCAGTACACGACACGCTATATATCAGAGCCAATGTATGCCTCCGTTGCCGAGAAGCTTTCCCGGGATACTCACTTAGTCAGCGAGGGCGGAAAGAATGCCCCGGAAATCTATGTGTTCGCGGATCCCAATTGCATCTTTTGTCACAAATTCTGGCAGCAAACCCGAGATTGGGTAGCGCAGGGGAAAGTCAGGTTGCACTGGGTCATGGTTGGTTTTCTCAAGCCCTCCAGCCTGGGCTTCTCCGCCGCAATCATGAATGCAGAGGATCGGGCCGGAGCGCTCCAGGCGTTCGAGGAGAACTTTGGTAACAATGGTAGCGGGGAGGGCATTTCCGAGCTCACGCCCGTACCGGCGAACCTCAAGGCGGCGCTTGAGCAGCACAGCAATTGGATGGCCGAACTGGGTTTCAGTGGAACGCCAGGGCTGCTGTTCAAAGACACGAGTGGTCAATGGCAAGGCCAGACCGGCGTGCCTGGGCAGGAAGCGCTGGGAAGGGCGCTGGGGATAGCTGAGTGATGGATCAGTTGCCTTCTTTGCTCATTGCCGGCCAGATCATGATGGCGGTTATGGCAGGTCTACTGCTGAACCTGACGCCCTGCGTGCTGCCCGCGATCCCCATCAAGGTCCGGACCATCCTGCGGGAGGCGGGCGGCCAGAGGTCCCATCGGGTGCTGGCCGCGCTGGCATTCACGGCCGGAACACTCACCTTTTTCCTGACGCTGGGCGGCCTGACCGCACTGCTGCAGTGGAACTGGGGCACGTTGTTCCAGTCGACGCTATTTGTGGCCGTCCTGGTTGCGTTGATGGTCGGGTTTGCGGTGATTACCTGGCTCGATCTGCCCATCCCCGTCCCGACATTCGCCGCCTCGGCGCATGGCCGGCGTTACTTTGAAGCCTATGTATCCGGGCTGTTGAGTGCGATCCTGGCCGCGCCCTGCGCAGGCCCTTTCCTGGGGGGCGTGCTGGCCTTTGCCGTTACCCAGCCGGCACCGGTCATCATGGGGATATTCGGCAGTATCGGGCTGGGGCTGTCACTACCCTACGCGGTACTGATGCTCAGGCCCGAGTGGCTGAGCCGTTTGCCCAAGGCGGGCCCCTGGACCGTAGCCATTCGTGAAGTGCTCGCGCTGATATTGCTGGCCGCCGCCGTGTTTTTCAGCGCGAGCCTGGTGCCCAAAGCGGTATACCCCTGGCTGTGGTGGGCCTGGCTGGCGCTGGTGCTGGTCTGGGGTCTCCGCCGTTTCGTTCAGGGGAACGGTGCCGTGCGCGTGATCACTGCAACGGCGACAGGCCTTGCCTTGGCGGTGACAGTGGTATTCGCATCTCCGTTGGGCAGCGGCGAAGACGAGCTTGTCTGGCAACCCTACTCAGCAGAACTCCTGGCGGACACAAAAGCCCGTGGCACACCGTATTTGCTGGAGTTCACTGCGGACTGGTGCATCAACTGCAAAGTCCTGGAGCGCACCGTGTATAAAGAGCCCGCTGTGGCCGAAGCCGTGGAGCGAGCCGGCATGGTGCCGATTCAGGTGGACGTGACAGCAAGCGATCCCGAAAAAGACGCATTGTTAACAGCAACGGGAGGGCAAGCTTTGCCTTTTGCGGCGATTTTTGACGCTGACGGCACCGCTGTCGCCCGTTTCACGGGGCTCTTTGATACCGACAGCCTGGTCGAGGCGATCAACCGCACCGAGAATTCACAACGCTAGCTACTGGAGATAAACCATGACAACCCGAACCAAAGTATTGCTGACCGGCGTAGCGGTTTTTCTGATCGCGATCGCGGCGTTCACGTTGATCGGTACCAATTCCGGAAACGCTCCTGGCTCGGCCCAGTCCGAACGAGCCAATTCCGACCCCCAGTCGCCAGTTGCCCGCACGGGGTTGGCAGATTCTTCCGATAAGGTCCGCCTCAATCTTGCGGAAGGCGGCAAAGCCCTGATAGGGGAGACCGGTGAAATCGTTCTGACACTGGACATCGAACCGGGCTGGCACGTGAATGCGAATCCAGCCTCCATGGAGTTTCTGATCCCCACCGTCGCCAAGTCCTCGGCTGGCGGCCAGTCGCTCGATATTCCGACGGAGTACCCGCGCGGCCGGGTCAGTGACATTGTGCTGGGTGACACCGCCCTGGAGGTGTACGACGACGGTGCGAGCATCCGGCTGCTGCCAGATGAAAAACAGACCACCGCGCTGAAAGAGGCAGGCAAGCTTGACATGACAGTACGGGTGCAGGCCTGCAGTGACGAGGGCGTTTGCCTGGCACCAGCTGACCTGCCCGTTGCGCTGAATCTGGACGATACCAAGCCACAATAACCCGGGACTCCCTTCGGAAAACAACTCAAATGGAGAATGACTGTGAACAGCTTATTCAGAGTATTCCTGATTGCCGTGATTGCCCTGGTCAGCACCAATGCCATGGCCCATTCCATGGAGGATGTGGAGGCCTCGTTGAACGAGAAAGAGCGGTATGCCCAGTTTGTGGATCAGCCGGCCCCTGAATTTGATCTTACAGGCGTTGATGGCAATACCCTTTCCCTTGCCGACTTAAACGGCAAAACCGTTGTGCTCAATTTTCTCTACACGCGCTGTACCGACGCCTGCCCTTTGCATATGAACCTGATACGGCAGTTGCAAACCGGGGTTGAAGAAGAAGGACTGAGTGAAGAGGTGGTGTTCATCACCATTGCCACTGATCGCGAGGATATTGCCGGGACCCGGGACAACATGCGCGCGTATGGCGACAATTTCGACCTGAACCCCGATAATTGGCACTTTCTGTACCGGGGCGTAGGTGAATCGCCCGGGTTGACGTCGGAGCTCGCCAAAGCCTACGGCGTTCAGTTCAGGGATACGGGTGAGGGTGTACAGGTCCATGGTGTGGTAACCCACGTGATTGACCCGGAAGGTCAGATGCGGGCCCGGTTCCATGGATTGAAATTCAAGCCTGAGCATCTGGTGACCTACCTGACGGCCATTGCCAAAGGCCCCAACGCGGCAGCCGATGATGGGTTCTGGGGCCGACTGCACGGGCAAATTGAAGAGCTGTTACAGAGTGAGTAACGCGTGGGGCACCATGCGGGCAACAAACCGACCACTGTAATCAGGAGTAATGTCCAATGAGTCACCAGCGCATATCTGCCGCCCGGAGAATCGCCGTAGTCCTTTTCGCGCTTGCTATTTCCATAGCCGCTCCAGTTATGGCTGCAGGGAAGGTTTCGAAGTCCGTGGGGCCCCAGGGGTTCCTGATCTGGGAGTCTCCTCGCACTCTGCCCGAGCTGGCTTTTCAAGACGAAGTCGGCAGGCCGCTGACACTGGCTGACTTTAAGGGTAAGGCGATATTGCTCAATATCTGGGCGACCTGGTGCCTGCCTTGCCGTGAGGAAATGCCGACGTTGGACTCACTTCAGGCTCAACTGGGCGGCGAGCAATTTGAAGTGGTCGCGCTGTCTGTTGACCACGTAGGCATCAGCGTTGTTGAGAAATTCTACCGGAAAACAGGCATCCAACATCTTCGCCAGTATATTGATCCGTCGACACTGGCGACCTCAACACTGGGCATAGAAGGTGTTCCTACAACGCTGCTGATTGATCACGACGGTCGCGAAATTGGCCGTCTGGTCGGTGCCGCGGAATGGGACAGCCCGGCCATGGTGGATTTGATGACCCGCACCATTGAAGGGGTTCCGGACTGACTGGATTTACGCAATTGAAAAGGCAGGTGCGTAATGCTTCAAGCTACTACTGGATGCTTCCTTCGCTGAGCCCTTCGAGAACCCCGCAGGCCTCAATTTCCCGATCATCGTTACAACTTGCTCGCAGCGACACAAGTTGTTTCTCCAGTACCTGCAGATCGGTTATCTGAGACCGTACATGAGCGATGTGATCATCAAGCAAGATGTTGATGGCCCTGCAAGGCTGATGGGGGGTGCCCTGATAGCACTGTAGCTCGTGAATTTCAGCGAGTGACAGCTCGAGTATTCTGCAGCGCCGGATGAAGGCCAGTCGCTCAACATGCCGTTCAGTGTAAATACGGTAGCCGTTGTCCTGCCGCTCCGGCGGCGGTAACAAGCCCTCTCGCTCATAGAAACGGATGGTCTGGGTATCGACGCCTACGGACCGTGCCAACTGACCAATGCGCATCGGGTGTCTCCTCAACAAATGGTATCTGTTCTATTGACCTTATAGTGACTATATAGTTTTAAATCATAATCCGACAATACCCAACTGGAGCCGTATCATGAGTAAATCCTGTGAAGACGCCTGTGGCTGCGACGCAACACCCGCCGAGGGTAACGCCGGGTCGGAGGCCTCTGAAGCGTCCGGCAACTGGATCAGTGTGTATACCGTACCGAAGATGGATTGTCCTTCGGAGGAACGGATGATTCGACTGGCCCTGAACGGTTTTGAAGACATTCGCGGGCTGTCCTTCGACCTGTCTGATCGGCGGTTGAAGGTTGTGCACGATGGCGAGGCTGAGCCTATCACCGCGAAGCTGGCGACCCTCGGGCTGGGCGCTTCGCTTCAGGAAACGGCCGCTGCCGACCCTGAGTCAATCAAGGCGGTCGGGGATACGGCTATCTCTGCCGAGCAGGAGTCCGGCACCCTGCGTTGGTTGCTCGGTATCAATGCTGTCCTGTTTGTGGTGGAAATGACGGCCGGCCTGATCGCGCACTCCACCGGTTTGATTGCAGAATCCCTGGACAATTTCGCCGACGCGGCCGTTTACGGGCTCGCCCTGTATGCGGTTGGGCACAGCGTAAAAATGCAGGTGCGTGCGGCGCATCTTGCGGGCGTACTTCAACTGATTCTGGCTGTGGGCGTGCTCGCTGAGGTGGTGAGGCGCTTTGTCTTCGGCAGTGAACCTGAGTCGCTGGTAATGATGGGGATTGCGTTCATCGCATTGATCGCTAACACCACCTGCCTGCTGCTGATATCCAAACATCGGGAGGGCGGTGCCCACATGAAGGCGAGCTGGATATTCTCAGCCAACGATGTGGTCATCAATCTGGGGGTCATTACCGCTGGCGCCCTGGTCGCATGGACTGGCTCCAATTATCCGGACCTGATCATCGGCAGCATCGCGGGGATTATCGTACTCAACGGTGCCAGGCGCATCCTGGCGCTTAAGGGTTAAATAATGTCCATCGTTGCCAGGAAACACTTGCCGTATGGCCTGCTGGCGATTTCGGGCCTGATTGCGGCGTCTGATCAGGTTGTAAAATGGTCGGTCCAGCAGTCAATGGCGTATGGCGAGTCGATTCCGGTGACCCCGTTCTTTAACTGGGTGCATGTCTGGAACACCGGCGCCGCATTCAGCCTGTTTGCCGATGGCGGAGGTTGGCAGCGGTACTTTCTTATCTCAGTCGCGGTAGTTGTCTCGATTGTACTGATCGGGCTGATTCTTCAGTGCCGCCGCAGGGGAGAAGCCATCGCGTACAGCCTTATTCTTGGCGGTGCCATGGGCAACCTGATTGACCGGATATTTCGTGGCTATGTTGTGGATTCCTTTGATGTCTATTGGCAATCCTGGCACTGGCCGGCCTTTAACCTTGCCGATATCGCCATTGTGCTGGGCACCGTGCTTTTCCTCTATGTCAGTTTTATACCCGAAAAATCGGGCACGAACGTCGAGCTCGATGGATCAGGCTAAAAAACATCTGACAAACGCCTTGACCTTAAAGTTGACTTTAAAGATATCGTCTGTACTGACAAACCGAGAACGACAGCCAAAGCAAAGGAGAATGAAACGATGACATTGCAACTTGGAGAAACCGCTCCCGATTTCACCGTCGCATCCACCGAAGGGAACATTCAGTTTCATGAGTGGCTGGGAGACGACTGGGCCGTGCTGTTTTCACACCCCGCCGACTACACCCCCGTCTGTACCACAGAGCTCGGTGCCTTCGCGAAGCGTAAGGACGAGTTCGCCAGTCGCGGTGTAAAGCTGATCGGGGTCTCCGTCGACCCGCTCGACTCCCATAACGACTGGGCGAAGGATATCGAGAAAACCCAGGGCACGGGGCTCAATTTTCCCCTGCTGGCAGACAAGGATCAGGTGGTTGCCGACCTGTACGGAATGATCCATCCGAAAGCCGATCCCAAGGTGACTGTTCGAACGGTATTTATTATCGATTCCGCAAAGAAAATCCGTCTGATGCTAACGTATCCGCCCAGTACCGGGCGCAATCTGGACGAGATCCTGCGCGTCATTGATTCGCTCCAGCTGACCGACAACCACAAAGTGGCCACGCCGGTGGACTGGAAGAATGGCGAGGATGTGATCATCGTTCCGTCGCTCTCCAACGAAGAGGCCAAAGAGCGCTTCCCCGACGGATGGGATGAGCAGACACCGTATCTGCGCGTTACCCGCCAACCTGGTCGGAAGTAACAGGGAATTCGTCAGCCGGCCGGGTGGCTGGCTGACGAAGCGATACCTGAGAACCCCTCACCGATAGGTTCGGTCATCGCCGAACCCTTAACCGAACACGGCCTCGAAATGCTTACCCTGACAGTTCCTGAAGTTGGTCTCTTCGCGTTATTGATTGCACTTTGCCTGTCGCTGCTTCAGGCGACCGTGCCCTTGCTGGGAGCCGCCACCCGACGCCCGTTGTGGATGGCATTTGCAGAGCCTATGGCATGGGGGCAATTTGCCTTTCTACTGGTTTCTTATGCCAGCCTGACCGCCAGTTTTCTTCTGGATGATTTCAGCGTGGATTATGTGGCCCGTAATTCGAACTCAATGCTGCCCTGGTACTACAAGTTCACCGCCGTCTGGGGCTCTCATGAAGGCTCGGTGCTGTTATGGAGTCTGATTCTCAGTGGCTGGGGCTTTGCCGTCAGTCTGTTTTCCCGCCAGTTGCCACGGGATATGCTGGCACGGGTTCTGGGAGTTCTGGGTGTCGTCAGCGCAGGGTTCCTGCTTTTCATCGTCGTTACGTCCAGTCCCTTTGATCGCCTGTTGCCGGGCATGCCAGCCGACGGTGCCGATCTGAATCCGTTGTTGCAGGATGTTGGCCTGATCATCCATCCGCCGATGCTTTACATGGGCTATGTGGGTTTTTCTGTGGTCTTTGCTTTTGCCATCGCTGCGCTGATTGAGGGGCGTCTGGATGCGGCCTGGACGCGCTGGGTTCGGCCGTGGACCAACATTGCCTGGGCCTTTCTGACCCTCGGCATCGCTCTGGGTAGCTGGTGGGCCTACTATGAACTGGGTTGGGGAGGCTGGTGGTTCTGGGATCCGGTGGAAAATGCATCGCTCCTGCCCTGGCTGAGCGGGACAGCGCTGATACATTCACTGGCGGTCACGGAAAAGCGTGGCACGTTCAAGAGTTGGACGGCGCTGCTGGCGATTTTCACGTTCTCACTCTCGTTGCTGGGCACCTTCCTGGTGCGCTCAGGGGTACTGACCTCGGTTCATGCCTTTGCCAATGATCCGTCACGGGGGCTCTTCATTCTGGCGTTGCTGGGAATAACGGTCGGCGTCTCGCTGTTGATCTTTGCGCTACGGGCGCCGCGAATGAGCGCCAATGCGGGCTTTAGCTGGCTTTCCAGGGATGCACTGTTACTGATCAACAATATTTTGCTGGTCATCATGACGATCACGGTCCTGATGGGCACCCTGTACCCCTTGATCCTGGATGCACTCGGGCTGGGCAAAATCAGTATCGGCGCGCCTTACTTTAATAGCCTGTTCGTGCCACTGACCGTCATGCTTTGTGCCTTTATGGGGCTGGGGCCGGTCGCACGCTGGAAGCAGATGCCCGGTCGCGAGCTGTTCCGGCGACTACTGGGGGCGGGTCTGGCCGCACTGGCGATTGCGGTATCGATACCGTTTCTTTACAACGGCCAGTGGAATGTCGCCGTGGCGCTGGGGATGGTGGCGGCCCTGTGGGTAGTACTGGCGTTGGTGCGCGACCTGTTTGATAAAGTCCGCAATGCGTCCTCTGCGCTGGCCGGATTGCGTAAGTTGACCCCTTCATACTGGGGCATGGTGGTCGGCCACGTGGGCCTGGCCGTCACCATCGTGGGCGTGGTGATGGTGTCGAACTACGCCATGGAGCGTAATGTGCGGCTTGATATCGGTGAGCAGGTGGATCTGGGCGGGTACGATTTTACGCTGACCGAACTGGGCGAGCGTCGGGGGCCCAACTTCCTCGCCGATACGGCGACCATCGAGGTTGCCCGTGAAGGCCGGATTGTCACCACCCTGTACCCGGAGAAGCGCCTGTACATTGCCCGTGGGCAGCCGATGACCGATGTCGCACTCGACCCCGGCCTGTTGCGGGACCTTTACGTGGCCATGGGGGAGGAACTGGACGACGGCAGCTGGGCAATGCGCCTACAGGTCAAGCCATTTGTACGCTGGCTTTGGCTGGGTGCGCTGCTGATGGCCTCCGGGGGCGTGCTGGCTGTGGCGGATCGTCGCTATCGTCGCCGCCGTGCCGCTGCAGCTGACCGGGAATCGATGAGGCCGGCGCGCGAGGTTCGCGCATGATGCGCCGCCTGTTGCTGATGCTTCCTTTTGTGGTGTTCCTTGGCCTGGCCTTCTTTTTGTACCGGGGGCTTTCGCTGGACCCCAGTGCTCGCGAGTCGGCCCTGATAGGCCAGGCGTTTCCCGCGTTCACGCTTCCGACGCTAGAGGACCCTGACACCGAGGTGGATGAATCCCTGCTTCGCGGGCAGATGTCTCTGGTCAATGTCTGGGCGTCCTGGTGCCCGACCTGCAAGGAGGAAATGCCCCAGCTACTGGCGCTCTCCGAACGCGGCATTCAGATGGTGGGCATCAACTACAAAGACACACGTGACCTGGGGCGACAGTTTCTTGAAGAGTTTGGAAAACCTTTCGAGGTCAACATCTTTGATCCTGCCGGTGACCTGGGTTTCGAGCTCGGCGTGTATGGCGTGCCCGAAACCTTCCTGGTCGACGCAAACGGTATCGTTCGATATAAGCACGTCGGGTACATAACGCCAGCTCAGGTGGATGAAGTCATGGCGGAGGTAGAGAAATGGCGCTAAACCGAAAGAGCCGTTGCTGTGTGGTCATCGTGTTTTTGCTGGCTTCGTTCCAGTCGGTGGCGGACACGGCAATCGATGCGCGTCATTTCGAGGATCCGGTGATGGCGGAGCGTTATCGCGACCTTACGGCGTCGTTGCGGTGCCCTAAATGTGATGCTCAAGCCATCGACAGTTCCGATTCGCCGGTGGCGGCGGACATGCGGGAGCGGGTAGCAATGATGCTTCGTGATGGGCGTGCGGATAAGGAAATTCTTGATTTCATGGCTAATCGTTTTGGCGAGTTCGTTCTTTACAACCCGCGCCTTGACGGGCGCACGTGGTTGCTTTGGGCGTTGCCGGCAGCGCTGGTGGCAGGGGGCGCCATGATTGTGATTGCGTTTGTCCGGGCACGCAGACACCGGCGAGTGCGGCCGCTCTCCGAGGAGGAACGTACCCGCCTGTCCTCCCTGATTCATCGTCACCGTGAGGGATCGGAATGACTATGCTCTGGTTAAGTATTGGTACACTGCTGCTTCTTGCGCTGTGGTTCCTGAGTCTACCGTTGCGGAGAGCAAGGGCGATCCATGACTGGCAGCAGCGGTTTGAGGCCGATGATCATGCAGAGGCGCAAAACCTGGCCGTCTATGAGCGCCGGCTTTCAGCACTGGAAAGAGCCCGCGATCGCGGCGAGATTGACGTCGCCCGTTTTGAAGAAAGCCGTCACGAGCTGGACCGCAATCTGCTGGAGGACACCGAGGCCCGCCGCCGAATGCCTCTCAGGCGCCCCGTGTCAGGACGTTTGATGATTCCGTTGGTGATAACGGCAGTAATAGGTGCCAGCATCATCGGCTATCGATGGCAGGGTGCCGATGGCGATCTGGCCCTGTATGCCGCCCAACAGAATGCGCTCAATACGCCCGGCGCCTCAATGAAAACCCTGGTTGGCCGGCTCGAAGAGGAGGCCGGGACTCAACCGGATAATCCCAAGGTCTGGTCGTTGCTGTTTCCGCTTTACCAGAAGATCGGTCAACCGGGGCAGGCGATTGGCGCCCTGGAACGACTGATCGAACTGGAAGGCCGCAGAGTTGACCTACTGGCCCAACTGGCCCAGATCAAATTCTTTGTGGCCGGGCGCAGCCTGACCACTGAAGTGCAGGCGCTGATCGACGAAATACTCGACAAGGATCCACGTGAGCCAACGGTGCTGGGCATACTGGGGGTCGAGGCCTTTGACGACGGCCGCTATGAACAGGCGATCAATTACTGGCGCCGGGCATTGGCTGGCTTCGGCGACAACGAGTCCGCACAGGCCATGCGCAACGGTATTGCTGTTGCCAGGCAACGATTGGAGGAGACAGCCAATGGAGCGGAACGTGTTACTGATTAAAACCCTAACGCACTTTCAATCACGAAATCAGGAAAGCTTATGCTCCAGTATCCTCAAATAGACCCGGTAGCCATTGCACTGGGCCCGCTAAAAATTCATTGGTACGGCCTGATGTACCTTGTCGGTTTTCTTGCGGCCTGGTGGCTGGGGCGTCGTCGGGCTCATCGACTCGGCTTGAACGCAGACGCTGTTGAAACATTGATTTTCTACTGCGCGATGGGGGTCATTCTCGGTGGCCGCGTCGGTTACGCGCTCTTCTACGGTTTTGACAAGCTGGCAGACAACCCGCTCTGGCTGCTCAAGATCTGGGAAGGGGGCATGAGTTTTCACGGCGGCTTGACCGGCGTCCTGATTGCAGCTCTGGTGTTTGCTCGAAAGCAGAACCTGCGATTTTTCCAACTCACGGACTTTATAGCGCCATTGGTACCAATTGGCCTGGGGGCAGGGCGCCTTGGCAATTTTATCAATCACGAGCTCCCGGGGCGGGTCAGTGATGTTCCCTGGGCCATGGTGTTCCCGAATATGGGGTCGGCGCCACGTCACCCGTCGTCACTGTATGAGTTTGCCCTGGAAGGTGTTGTGCTGTTTGTGGTGCTGTGGTGGTTCTCACGCAACCCACGTCGGATGGGCGCAACGTCCGGCCTGTTCCTGTTGCTCTACGGAATTTTCCGTTTTGCGGTCGAGTTTGTTCGCCTCCCCGACCCGCAACTGGGGTTCATCGCCCTCGGCTGGGTGACCATGGGGCAACTGCTGACCCTGCCGATGATCCTTGGCGGCCTTGCATTAATTGCCTGGTCAAGACGTCAACCGATCAATAAAACGGAGGCGGCGACAGCCAGATAAAAGCTGTCTTAGCTTGTTTGTTCGTTGACTTACGAGGAAAACTTAACATGACAGAAACTATTGGTCATTCGGGAGCCTGGGGTATAGCGGCGATCATGATCGTGCTGATCTCCTGGGTCATGTATCGTTGGCTCGCTCCCAGAACATGGCGGGAGTGGGGCAGTGCCGGGGTGGTGCAGGCGTTTATAATCGCATTGTATGCGGAGATGTACGGCTTCCCTCTCACTGTCTATTTGCTCGTGCGGTTCTTTGATCTGGACGGTAGCGACCTCAGCGCGAATCTCTGGTCCTCGCTGCTTGGTGTCGGCGAGGTGGGCATGCTTATCTCAATGTTGCTTGGTTATACTCTGGCTGTGACTGGCATCGGTATTTTTCTGCAGGGATGGCGCGAACTTCATCGTGCACACCAACAAGGGCGTCTTGCAACGGATGGGCTCTACGGTTTGGTGAGGCACCCGCAGTATACGGGCCTTTTTCTCATCCTGTTCGGGGAGGGGATTGTGCACTGGCCGACGCTGTTCTCCGTTAGTCTGTTCCCCATCATTGTCCTTGCCTACAGCTTGCTCGCACGGCATGAAGAGCGACAGGTTATTGAGCGGTTCGGTGACGGGTACCGGACCTATCAGCAGGAAGTGCCAAGGTTTGTTCCACGAATGGGCCGGCTTGCAAAACTCGTTGGCAAGTCCCGCTCGGGGTTGGGTTGACACACAGGGTAACGCAGGGCGTTACCAGCGTTTTATGGGGCACACGCAATGACGACGGCTTTTACCGAAGTCTCCCGGGACTATGATGATCTGTGGCTTTTGACCAGGGATTACCGGGGCTGGATGCTGAAAAAGCTTCTTAATCATTTAAATATGCAGGCTGACAGCCGGTTTGCAGACCTTGGTGGTGGGACCGGTATCTTCACACATCTGCTCAGCCAGGCTGTGCCGCTGGAATCTGAAGCGATATGCGTGGACCCCTCAGGCGCCATGCTCCTGAATGCTGAACAATACAGCGGCATCCAGACCCGTTGTGCATCCGCTGAAGCGTTCATTGACAGCGGGGTGCAACTGGACCGGGTGCTCATCAAGGAGTCCATTCATCACATCCGCAATCGTGAGAGATTCTGGAAGAAAATGCGCTCATGTTTGCGACCGAATGGTCGTGTTCTGGTGGTCACCCGGCCCAGTTTGCCCGAGTTTCCCCTTTTCAGCCGGGCGATGACTGCCTTTTCAGAGAGTCAACCGGAGCTTGACATTCTTCTCGGTGAAATTGCCGCCTCCGGCCTTGGTGCGGTGACAAGCAGGGAAGAGTACCGCGTCGAAATCCCGAAGGATCGCTGGTATGCGATGCTGCGGGCGCGTTTTATGTCAAATCTGGCAGGTTTTACTTCTGATGAAATTGAGAAAGGTATTCTGGAAATCGATGATCAGCTGGACGGGGATCAGATTCGATTTATTGATCATCTGTTGTTTGTGCTCGTCGAGCGCGAGTCAGACATGCCCAGTGGACAGGCGAAGGCTTCTCCAGCGGCGAAATGAAGAAACGATGTACAGATCGTCTTTTCGGCTAGATCAGCATTTTAGTGAGCTAAGACAGCTTCGTGCCGGCATGATTAATTGCTTGACGCCTGTGGCGTGAAAGCCGTACCATCACGAGAATTCTTGAAAACTCAATTACCTGGGTCACTCCACTTGCCACGCTTGATAACGCCTAAAGCCCTTCTTAATCTGCTGTTGCTGATCATGGCAATACAGCCGGTGCTGGCGTTCGGGCAATTCACGGCAGACACAGCAGAACCTCCTGCCCGTTTCGGCCACATGGCCATGGTGGACTGTTGGAGTGCCAGCACTGACGGGCATTCGGAACAGGATATGGCCTGTGGTGATATGGCGTCTACCGATTGTGCTATCGCCGCCAACCAGGGCAGTTGCGGTGCGATGCTATCCGCACTGGTTTCTGAGAAGGCGGTTTTGCCAGTGCAATGTTCTTCCGACCCTACCTCTCTTCGTCCCCGAGAAGTCTATCTCAGCGTTATCCTTGATACCCTTACACCTCCCCCTGATTTCTCAGTAGTCTGATCTTAGTCTTTATCTAAGTTCGCACGTTTACACCTGGGCCGATAGGCCACTCGGGCGAGCGTCTATAAGCTTCAAATAAGGAAACATCAATGCGCATTTCCCTGATGGCGATGGTGATCGCTGTCGCTTTTGGTCTGGGCTGGCTGGCCAGCCTGCAAATCATGCCGATGTCAGAATCCGCCGGTTCTGGTAATCCTGCCGGTGAATCGGCGGATGAAAAGCCCTTGTACTGGGTTGCTCCCATGGATGCCAACTACCGCCGTGACAAGCCTGGCAAGTCCCCCATGGGAATGGACCTGGTGCCGGTGTACGAAGAAAGCAGTAGCGGCCGGGACGACGGCGGGGTTCAGATCAATCCTGCAGTCAGAAACAATCTGGGGGTTAAAACCCGGGCAGTTTCCCGTGGGGCAGTGTCTGTTCCGGTCCGAACCGTGGGTTATGTCACTGACAATGAAGATCAACTGATTCAGGTGCACAGCCGCATTGCCGGATGGGTCGAGGTGTTGCATGTTCGGTCAGAAGGAGAAATCGTTGACCGTGGTGAACCACTGTATGAGATCTATTCACCGGAGTTGGTGAATGCCCAGCAGGAGTTTCTGATGTCCGAGCGCCTTGGGCGGGGCTCAGAGGCAACAGCGACCGGCGGAAAGCTGCGCGCGCTGGGCATGACGGATAGACAGATTGCCAACCTGAAAAAAACAGGAAAAATCCGAGAACGCATCACCGTATTTGCCCCTGGCTCCGGCTATGTGGCCGCATTGCCTGTTCGTGCCGGCATGTACGTGCGCCCGGATACTGAAATCATGGCCATTGGCAGTCGCGATTCGGTGTGGGTGATCGCCGAGTTTTTTGAACGTCAGGCCGGGCTGGTTGAAGCGGGTCAGGCCGTTGAATTCACCACGCCGTCCATGCCGGATACAAACTGGAATGGTGACATTGACTACGTTTACCCGGAACTGGATCCCAAAATGCGGACTCTTCGGGCCCGGGTACGCGTTCCGAACCCGGATGGCCGGTTGCGCCCCGGAATGTTCGTCAATCTCACCATGGATGCCCCCATCGGTGAGGACCTGCTCACTATCCCGCGCCCGGCGCTGATCCGGCGAAGCGACAGCCAGCACGTGCTGCTGGCTGAGGATGACGGCTATTTTCGTCCGGTGCCCGTCAAGACGGGCCGGGAAGCCGGCGACAGGGTGGTCATTCACGAAGGTCTGAAAGAAGGGCAGCAGGTGGTGGTGTCCGCCCAGTTCCTGATTGATTCAGAAACCAGCCTCGAGGCCGCCATGCTGCGCCTGGAGCCCGAGGAGCAGAACAGCGCCGGCATGGCCGGTGCAGACAGCTCTGCGCCCGAACTGTTTGAAGCCGCTGGCCGGATTACGGAGCTTGATGCTGAGAGTTCTTCAGTCACGCTCGACCATGGCCCGGTACCCGGTCTTGGCTGGCCGGCCATGACCATGACCTTTGGTATTGCCGAATCCGTCGATCTGGTGGAACTGGCCCCGGGTGAGACCGTCAATTTCGGGTTCCGGGAGACGCCGGACGGCTATCTTGTTGAACGTATTGAGCCCGCGCAAGACGCGCAGTAACCACTGGAGAAAACCATGAAACTGAAAAACCTGATGACGGCTGTTGTGTTCGGATTATCCCTGGGACCTGTTCTGGCAGCGGCCGATAACAACATGGGCTCGATGTCCGGCATGGACACCAAAGAGTCCGCTGGCCCGGTCCAGAGCCGGGGCGTAATCACCATGATCAACACCGAAAATCGCAAAGTAACGCTGAAGCATGAGCCTATTCCGGCGCTGAACTGGCCGGGCATGACCATGGGATTTCCCGTAGCCCCGGAGGTGGACCTGGATGCCCTGGATAAGGGTGACAAGGTTGTCTTCACTCTGGCACCCGCTGGCAAGGGCCAGCAGGTGACCTCTATCAGGAAACAGTAGTGATAGCCCGGGGGTGCGCCATCGGGCTGCCCCCGGCCATCACCAGACCGGACTCAGCTCATGATTAACCGCATTATCCAGTGGTCGCTTCATAACCGATTTTTTGTATTGCTCGCCACCCTCATACTGATTGGGTGGGGATTCTATTCCGTCAGGGAAACGCCCATTGACGCCATACCGGACCTGTCGGATGTACAGGTGATCGTCAAGACCCCGTATCCTGGCCAGGCGCCCCAGGTGGTGGAAGACCAGGTGACCTACCCGCTCACCACCGCCATGCTGTCGGTGCCGGGCGCCAAAACGGTTCGGGGGTATTCCTTCTTTGGCGACTCCTATGTGTATGTGATCTTCGATGACGACACCGACCTGTACTGGGCTCGTTCCCGGGTACTGGAATACCTGAGCCAGGTAGCCGGGCAATTGCCCGATGCCGCCAAACCAGAGCTGGGGCCGGATGCCACCGGCGTTGGCTGGGTATACTCCTACGCCCTGGTGGACCGCACCGGCCAGCATGACCTTTCGGAGCTTCGGGCCATTCAGGACTGGTTCCTGAAGTTTGAACTGCAAACCGTGTCCGGGGTATCCGAGGTCGCCAGTGTTGGCGGCATGGTCAAGCAGTATCAGGTGGTGGTGGACCCGGACCGGCTGCGCGCCCATAACATCACGCTGCAGCGTATTCATGCCGCCATCAACAGCGCCAACCAGGAAACCGGGGCATCCGTCGTGGAAATGGCCGAGGCGGAATACATGGTGCGGGTCACCGGTTACCTGCAGAACGAGGACGACCTGCGCCAGGTGCCGCTGGGTGTCAACGATAATGGCAAGCCCTTGTTGCTCAAGGATGTGGCGGATATCCGGCTGGGGCCACAAATGCGCCGGGGTATCGCTGAACTGAATGGAGAAGGCGAAGTGGCCGGCGGTATCGTGGTGATGCGTTTTGGCGAAAACGCTCTGGCTACCATCGAGGGTGTTAAACAACGCCTGGAGGAGATCAAGGGCAGCCTGCCGGATGGCGTTGAAATGGTGCCCACCTATGATCGTTCCACACTGATCAACAATGCGGTGGACAATCTCTACAGCAAGCTGCTGAAAGAGTTTCTGGTGGTGATCCTGATCTGCGCGGTATTCCTGTTTCACCTGCGCTCTTCCCTGGTGGTGATCGTGAGCCTGCCGGTGGGCATTCTTGCTGCGTTCGTGGTGATGCACGCTCAGGGTATCAACGCCAACATTATGTCCCTCGGCGGCATTGCCATCGCCATCGGTGCGATGGTCGACGGTGCCATTGTGATGATTGAAAATGTCCATAAACACATGGAGCGGACCCCGTTGACACCGGAAAACCGATGGGCCGTGATGTATAGGGCCGCCGGTGAAGTGGGGCCCGCGCTGTTTTTCTCGTTGATGATCATCACCGTGAGCTTTCTGCCGGTGTTCACGCTGGAGGCTCAGGAGGGCAAGCTCTTCGCACCCCTGGCGTTCACCAAAACCTATGCCATGGCTGCGGCTGCCGGGCTTGCCATTACACTGGTACCGGTGCTGATGGGCTACTTCATTCGTGGCAAGGTATTGCCGGAGCACCGCAATCCCATTAACCGGCTGCTGATCTTCCTGTACAGCCCAGCCATTGACTGGGCTTTGCGGCGGCCCGCCCTGATGCTTGCCGGTGGCCTGATTGTGCTGATCATCGGCTTCTGGCCCGCCAACAAGCTGGGCAGTGAGTTCATGCCCCCCCTGGATGAGGGGGACCTGATGTACATGCCCACCACCTATCCCGGCATCTCCATTGGCAAGGCCCGGCAGATCCTGCAACAGACCGATAAGCTGATTGCCAGTATTCCAGAGGTTAAAACTGTGTTCGGCAAAATCGGCCGCGCTGACACGGCCACCGATCCGGCCCCGCTGACCATGATTGAAACCTTTATCCAGTTTAAACCCCGGGACCAGTGGCGCCCCGGCGTAACGCCGGAATCCCTGCGCCGCGAGCTGGACAGGACCGTCAGGCTTCCCGGTCTCACTAACGCCTGGGTCATGCCGATCAAAACCCGTATTGACATGCTCTCAACGGGCATCAAGACCCCGGTGGGCATCAAGGTGGCCGGCCCGGACCTGAAAGTGATCCAGGGCATAGGGGAAAAGCTAGAGCGGGTGTTGACTGACATACCGGGCACAGCCTCTGCGTTTTCCGAGAGGGTGGCCGGCGGACGTTACATCAAGGTGGATATCCAGCGGGAGGCTGCCGCCCGTTTCGGATTGAATATCGCAGATATTCAATCCGTGGTACGCACTGCGATTGGCGGCATGAACGTGGCCAGTACGGTGGAGGGCCTGGAGCGCTATCCCATCAATCTGCGTTATCCCCAGGGCTACCGGGATTCGGTGGAGCAGATGCGCTTACTGCCCATAGTGACGCCCGGTGGACAGCGTATCGCGCTGGCCGACGTGGCGGATATCCGGGTCGACAGGGGGCCGCCCATGATCAAATCGGAAAATGCCCGCCTCAATGGCTGGACCCTGGTGGACATTGCAGGCCGGGATCTTGGTAGTTGGGTCAAAGAGGCTCAGTCGGTGGTGCGGGAGCAGGTGGACCTGCCTGCCGGCTACTCCCTGACCTGGTCCGGCCAGTATGAGTACATGCAGCGTGCCAAGGAGCGCCTGACACTGGTGGTACCGCTGACGCTGGCGATTATCGTGATCCTGCTGTACCTGAATTTCCGCAACATGACCGAGGTGGGTATTATAATGGGCACCCTGCCGTTCGGTATGATTGGCGGCATCTGGCTGATGTACCTGCTGGGCTACAATCTGTCCGTGGCTGTTGCCGTTGGTTTTATCGCCCTGGCCGGAGTCGCCGTGGAAATCGGTGTGCTGATGCTGGTGTACCTCAACCAGTCCCTGCACAACGCCCTGGAGGCCGTCGATCATCAGCCCGGGAAACTGTCGGCGGATGCCCTGCGCCAGGCGATCAGCCACGGGGCTGCGCAGCGGGTGCGCCCGATCATGATGACCTTTGCCGCCATCGTGGCTGGCCTTGTACCCATCATGCTGGGCGGCGGCACTGGTTCGGAAGTGATGCAGCGGATCGCCGGGCCGATGATTGGCGGCATGGTTACTACTCTAGTGCTGACGCTGCTGCTGATTCCGGTGATTTTCTACCTCTGGCAGCGTGCGCGGTTGAAGAAGCTCGCCCAAAAAGGAGCGAACCAATGATTCGACGCAGTGGAATTTACGCCGTTCTGGCGGTATTCGTTTCCCTTTCTGCCCCCGCAATGGCTGAATCGCTGGAAACGGTGGACCAGTGGATTGCGGAGGCCCTGGATAGCAACGCCACCCTGAGTGCGCAGCGAGCCGCCATCGAGGCAGCAAGGGCCGAAGTGGAAGGCTCGGATGCCTGGGCGGATCCTGTCGTAAAGTACGGTATTGCACCCGAAACTCTGGAGGGCCCTAATGTGGTCGGGCACCGGTTTGAGGTCAGTCAGAAGCTGCCCTGGCCGGACCAGTTATCCGCGTCCCGCGGAGCCGAGGAGGCGGGTGTGCGTGCCGCAACCCAGGACACCCTCTGGCAGACCAGAAAACTGACGGCCTCGGTCAAGGAGGCCTATGCCCGTTTGTGGTATTCGCACCGGGCCATCGAGTTGCACTACGAGACTCGTGCGCTGGTGGAACAGCTAGCCGAGATTACCCGGCAACGACTGGAATACGGCGAGGCCACACAGAGTGAGTTGTTCAGGGTAGAGACGGAACTGGATACGCTGGACGCGCAACTGGTTGAGCTGCGGGCGGACCAGGCCAAGCTCTCCGCCAACCTGATCCCATTATTGGGGCGCCGTCCGCAACCCTCCGAATTGATGCTATCCCTGCCTCCTCGTATGCCAATGGCAGCGGACACCCTGACCGGAACCGAGCACCCGTTGGTTCAGGCCGCAGAGGCGCGGACCGCGGAGGCCCGGGCCCGACTGGACGTCGCGGAAGCCAACCGAAGGCCCGTGTTTACGGCCAATGCGGGCTACAATAGCTTGTTGGCTGACGAAAAAAAGCGCTGGACGGTAGGCGTTGGGATTCAGATTCCGTTTACGGGACAGCGACAGAACAGTGCCGTTCGCAGGGCGACTGCGGAAGTATCCCAACGACAGTGGCAGACCACTCAGGCCCATCGCGATCTGCGAGCGTCAATCGGCGACGTAAAGGCAGCCATTCAGGCAGGCTACAGCCGCCTTGAAATCCTTGACGAACGCCATCTTCCGAATCAACGCGCTCACTGGGAAGCCAGCCTGAATGAATTGGCCAGCGGTACCGGTGCACTGGAAGATGCCATAGACAGTGCACGGAAGCTTACTGGCGTAAAACTCACCCGGGAAACGGTCATCCGCGACCTGTTCAGTGCCAGGGCGCGATACGAAGCCTTGCAAACAACGCAAGCCACCGGCCTTTCAAACTAGAAGGGGATTCACCATGAAAGTATTGTGGGCGTTGCTATCCGCACAGAAAAAGTAGATCAACTGCCATGTGCCCGTATCCCCGGCGTATTTGTCGTCATTGCCGATCACTGCGATTCCTGAGGGTTTCGAGACTGTTTCGCATGGGTTCCAGATCAAAACCTGCAGCCCCGGCTTTACCGATCAGGTCCGGGATAGGGTAGAAAGTTGCATTGGCAAGGGCCCATAAGTGAACGGCGCGCTTGCCAGTTCTTCGATGTCAGCAATGGCAGGTTGCGCCGTCACGCTGTAGTTCTGATCAAGCTGTTTGATATCCATTTAAATTCTCCTCTAATGCAGCCCGCCTTGGGGCGGGCCCGTGTCACGGTTGTTTTTCATGGGCCGGATATACCAGCGTCTAGTCAGGCAAACGGAACAGTTTGTTGACGATCGAATCGTAACTTTTGTGCGGGTCGCCGCCCTGAAAGTCAGTCCGGCCGCTGCCGCGGATCAACAACACATCGCCGGTGAATACGGCCTGCTGTTCCCGCGAATAAACAAAGGCTTGACCTGGAGCTGGCTCCAAGTAATACGCTTCTGTGACATTGTTGATATCCAACCAGCAAAGGATCCGTCCGGATCAGGTCAGGAGAGGCGCTATGAAACGCAATATTGTAAACCAAAGTTTATTGGTGGCTGCCGTGGCCATCTTTTCAGGACTGGGCCTTGTAGCCCCCGCGCTTGCCAATCAGAACGAGGCTGACCAGCCCAAAAAAAAGCCCAAGGCAGATTCGGATGAAGCCGTCATCCAGACGCTTTTAAGCGCCGGCCCCGAATCGGTTACCAAACATGCCACCGTGCTTTCCCGGGCGGGCAAGGTTCTACAACAGGGCAGCGGCGAGTGGGTGTGCCGCTTCGCAGGCCTGGCCGGTGACACACCAACCTGTCTGGATTCGCAGTCCCGAGCCTATTTCAAAGCCCGCTTCCAGGGTAAAACACCACAGGTTGATCGTATCGGCCTCACCTACATGCTGCATGGCATGACGACAGACACCGGCATGCAGATGCCCCCGCACGTCATGGTGATCGTTCCCGACCCGACCGATCTAAAGCAATTTCCCACTGCGCCGCAAAGTGGAGCGCCCTGGGTCATGAAGGCGAATACCCCGTACGCACATCTGATCATACCGGTTGGTGGGCTGTCGATGGGCGCAATCCCCCAGCCATCGGGCCAATGACCTTGATATGAACGCTAGCGCGGCATGGACAGTCGCGGCTGCGAACCATCTCAAATTGGGCAAATGAACCGGTTACAAAGGAGATTCCAGTGATGATACCCCTATGGTTGACGATACTCGCCTGGTCGGTTACCGGCATCGGGTTGCTATGCGCGCTGATAATTCTCGCCGACATTTATCTTGGCGGCTACCGGCAGCCGATGACCAGCTGGGAAGCGGTGTGGCCCATTACTGCGATCTACGCCGGTCCGCTGGCGCTTGTCGCCTATTACCGTTGGGGCCGCCCGGCCACGGCGCGATGGCAAAACCGTCATGGCGCCGCGCCCGACCAGGGCTTGGCCGTGATGGCCGCCCTGGAAACCATCCCCGGAGGCGCGGCATCGTTCATCGGCCATCTGATCGCCGTGCCGATCGTGGTGGGTACCGGAATCACGATCGCTGGCAAAGGCGTTTGGCCGATGATTCTGCTTATCGCCGCGTTCGCACTGCCGTTGCTGATTGCCTTCGAATACCGGTCGCTGACGCGGATGGGCCAGATCCGTTCGGCTGGCCTGCGGCTGCGGGTGGCGCTGAAAATATCCGCGCTAGCGATCATTGCGTTCGATATCGGCATGGGTGTCACGATGCTGATTGTGGCCTTTGTGCTGGGCTATCCGCCCACCACCATCGCGTTCTGGTTCGTCATGTGGGGTGGGTTGCTTCTGGGTTTCATGACCGCCTACCCGATGGTGCGCTGGCTGCTCGGGCGAGGTGTCACGACGCCGGCGGAGTCGGTATAGGTTTCCGGCCTGGTCCGCTAGCGTCAATCGAACTCTCAAAGGAAATTACATGTCACATGACTCCCTCGCGAGCGTAACCATTCATCACGAACGGGAGCGTTTGCTGCGGATGCTCGCGCTCGCCACATTCTTCATTTTTTTCCAGGCATACATGGTGGCGCCGATCATACCGGCGCTCGCGGATGCATTCGCAACTTCGGCACACACCGTGGGCTTTGTAGTGCCGGCGTATTTGATTCCTTATGGCATCGCCACCCTGGTGTTCGGCCTGCTGGCCGATCGGCTCGGTGTTCAGCGCGTCATGTTCGCGTCCCTGGCGATGTTCTCGCTCCTCACAGCGCTCACGGCCACTGCCGTATCCGTCGAACAGATGGCGCTATGGCGCGTGCTGACCGGACTGGGGGCCAGCGGCGTGGTACCGCTTGCGCTCGTGCTTGTCGGACAGCTGTTTCCTTACGAGCAGCGCGGGCGGCCACTAGGCTGGTTATTTGCGGCTATGGCCGGCGGTATGGCGTTTGGCTCACCGCTTGGCTCGATATTGGTGCCCATTATCGGCTGGCGAGGGCTTTTCCTGGCTGTCGGCGCAACCGGGGGGATAGTTCTGCTCCTGCTTTTACCCTATCGGCGCCTGATCGCCGGCGCAATGCAGCCGGTAGGCGGCACACTCGGTGACCTGATGCGCGGCTATTTGGGCCTTTTGAGCACCGCACGCGGCCAGCGCACCTATGGCTATGTTTTTGTGAACTCGATGTTTCATTCCGGCGTGTTCACCTGGCTGGGTGTTTACCTTGAACAACGCTACAGTCTCGGGCCGGTCGGCATCGGTCTGGCATTGCTTGGCTACGGGGTGCCCGGTTTGTTGTTTGGCCCGCTGATTGGCCGCGCTGCAGACCGATGGGGTCGCGCGCGATTGTTGCCAATCGGGCTCGGCTTGAGTGCGTTGGCCGCAGCGGGCCTGCTGTTCGATTTTCCGGTGATTCTCGCGCCGATCATCGCGATGCTGCTATCGCTGGGCTATGACGCGACACAGCCGTTGTTTGCCGGCATCGTCACCTCGCTCGGCGGCAAACGGCCCGGCCAGGCGATGGGTTTGAACGTGTTTACCCTGTTCGTGGGTTTTGGCCTGGGCAGCCTGATTTTCGGCGAAGTTCTGCGCTTTGGCTTCGGGACCGCATTGGCGCTGTTTGCGGCGATTGAATTGATACTCGCCCTGGGTTCGATCCGGTTGTTTCGTTCCGAAATGCCGGGCGAAGCAAAAATACGGCGCTGACTAAATAGCTCGCTGGCATAGATCGGGCATTGACCTTGAGCGGACTCCAGGCTCCAGGATTTTAGCGCCATGTTCCATGCGGCTATTCTGGCTTGTTATACACCTCATGTGGCAGCGCACCGATAGCTATTTTTTGTGAAATTCAGCTACTGATTTGAAATTCAACGCACTTCAACTGTTCCGACAGCGACCAGGGAGGAGCAATGTCTATACTGGATTCACTAACGCAAGGTTTATTGATTGGTCTGGGCCTGTTCTATAAGGCGCTGTGGCCGATCCTGCTGGGCGTACTGATAACCGCCCTGATTGAGACTCTGATTGATCAGGAGCGACTGGCGGGCATTCTGGGCGGTCGCGACCTGTTGAGCACGGGGAAGGCCACGGCCGCCGGTGTGGCCAGTTCCGCCTGCACTTTCGGGGCTCTGAGCATCACACAGACGCTGTTCAAAAAGGGCGCCTCCGCAGAGGCCTCGTTCGCCTTCAGCTTTGCTTCAACCAACCTGGTCATCGAGTTGGGCATTCTGATCTATGCCATATTGGGCTGGCCGTTTTTGGTGGCCGAGCTGCTGGGTGGCTTTCTACTGATCAGCATCATGTACGTATTGGTACGACTGACCTTGCCCGAGCAGCTATTTGAAGAGGCACGCACCCGCCTTCGTGAACAATTCCGGGAAGACCCAGCGCCGGTGGCCTTCACCCGGAATGTCACGGCGAAGGGCGACTGGCGCAAGCAATTGACGACAACCGATGGCTGGCGACGCATCGCCCACAATTATTTCCATACTCTGGGCAAAATTTACAAGAGCGCTCTGTTCGGTTTCCTGATCGCGGGGTTCATCGTCGCGCTCGTACCGCCGGCGTTTTGGACCACATTGTTCCTGGAACCAACCGGGTTGGTCGGCATCGGTGAGAACGCCGTCATGGGTGTGCTGGCAGGCGTGGCAAGCTTCATAGGCTCGATTGGCAACGTGCCCTTCGCCGCCGCCCTGTGGGCCTCGGGGGTGTCGTTCGCCGGGGTGATCGCCTGTATCTACGCGGATCTGATCACCGTGCCGATCATGAATCTGTGGAGGAAGTTCTTTGGCTGGAAAGCCGCCATCTACATCTTTATCGTCTTTTTCGTAACGATGGTAAGCAGCGCGGTACTCATGGAGCTTTTGTTCAGCAAACTTGGCTGGATTCCACCACGCCTCAGCGCCGAAGGGCTCATGAGTTTTCTGGAGGTTAAATTTGACCTGACCTTGGTGATGACAGTGCTTTTACTGCTTGGTACCTTTATTCTACAGATGCTGAGGTATCCAACGTCGAACCGCTAGTTGGGCTGGCTTTTACCCTCGTAGTGAGAGTGACACTCACGAATGCATTTGAAGCAGTATGGTCATTCAAGCATCCTCAATATTGAAGCGCTGCGGGGGAACCCCTTGATAGTGGTACGCTTCTGTTTACTCAACGAAGATTAAGTCCGGATTTGAAAGATGATGAAAATTGGCCAGGTCGTGCAGGCGTTGGCCATAAGCGCCGATACCCTGCGTTACTATGAAAAAATCGGGCTGATGCCCGGGGTTCACCGCAACAACGGTGGTGCGCGCTTATACAGCGACAAGGATCTTTCCCGTTTGCGATTTATTAAGCGGGCACAAAAGATGGGTTTCAGCCTGGATGAGATCGCTGGCCTTCTCAGCTTTCGGGACAATTCCAAAAATGCGAGACCCAATGTACAGAAACTGGCTCGTCTTAAGTTGGCCGAGATTGAACATCACCTGTCCGAGCTGGAAGCATTGCGAGATGAGTTGCGTTTGCTGACCAACCTTTGTGGAGCAAGTACTGATGGTTGCCCAATACTCGAATCGTTTGAACGGGCATATGGCTCCTGATACGTAAGCGCTCCTCCTGCCATCCTCACCCAGCACGATCACGCTCTTGCGGTTAATCTTGTGACGATTCCCAGCAGCGGATCTGATCGATTCCTCGGTATCGGTCGCAGGGCGAACCGGTCTGAACGTAGGGAGTGTTCTGTGCTGCCTGGTATTAAGGCAGAAATTGGGTTTCAGCTATGAACAACTGGCCTTTCACTTGTCGGATTCAGTGACCTATAGAACCTTTAGGGGGTCACCATGAAACGATTACTGGCAATGCTATTCACTGATCCTGTTACCCGGAGTTGGGCTAGCGGCCCCTGAGGCCAGGTTCTGGGCGACATGGCAGTCCTTCACATTACCCCGATGTCATCCGCGTAGCGCTTGATTTTAGAATCGATATATCTTTAAATACGAATGAAAATGATTAACATTTAAATTATATTGATTGCGGAGTTTATGTGCTGACAGTTAACCAGACGCGCCAGAAGGTCGCCCAGGGCCGCTCGGCGTATGGACTACTTAACGCTGTGCCAACACCATGGATGGTAGAGATGATCGGCCATGCCGGCTATGACTTTGTCGTACTGGACACCGAGCACATGTCCACGAACCCGGAGTCCCTCGAACACATGATTCGCGCCGCCGAGTGTGCCTCCGTCACACCTCTGGTGCGCGTGCCGGGGGTTGATCGTGCTGCGATTGCCCGGGCTCTGGACAGTGGTGCACAGGGGATCGTTGTTCCCCGTATCCGCAATGCCGAAGATGCGCGTGACGTTGTTCAGATGGCACGTTACGCGCCGGCAGGGCAACGTGGTATTACCGGCGGCCGGACAACAGGTTTCGGAACCCTCCCGCTGAAAGACTACCTCAGGCAGGCCAACCAGGAAGTCCTCATTGTGCTCATGATTGAGGATCAGGAAGGCATCGACAACCGCGAAGCCATCCTGGGTGTTCCCGGTGTTGACTGGGTGCTTCCGGGAGCGGTCGATCTGTCGCAATCACTGGGCTGCCCGGGTGATCCGTTCCATTCGTCTGTCAATCACGCCATCGCGGAACTGGCAGCGAGTTGCCGCGGGCGTCCAGTGGAATTTTGCGCTTTGCCCCGAAGTCCTGACCAATTAACGGAATGGCAGGAGTGGGGAGCAAGAGCCTTTCTCCTGGGAGAAGACCGCAGTCTGCTCTTTAAATACCTCAAGTCCCACCTCGCGACCTGCCGTGCCGAGTCGAGCCCGCCGTCTCCCTGAGGCAACCATTCTCCTTCAAGCCTGACAAGAGTTTTCCTATGCGCGATACCGTACTTTTTCTTGCTCATGTTCCAACGGAAGCCCTGAATCGGGGATTCCTGCCAGCTGCCCGGTCGATGGGGCTGAAAGTGATCCTGCTGACAGACCAGGCGGCGACTCACCACCACTATTTCAGTCAACCGGGCCTTCCCGCCTATCCGGAACAGATTCTCCAGTGTGATGTATTTAATCCGCTGTCTGTTCTCGATCTTCTCTCAGAACTCCCGGCCCCCGTGGGCGTGTTTTCCAACAGCGATCACCTGCAGACGGTGACTGCCCTGGCCGCAGCCTACCTGAATCTGCCGGGCAAAGACTGGCAAACCTGTTACCGGGCAAAAAACAAGGCAGCCATGCGCCAGTACCTGAAAGCGCTCGATGATGGCGCATGCTGGTTCAGGGCTGTGAATGATCAGACCTCCCTGGGGAAGGTGATCGACGACGTTCCATTCCCGTGTATTGCCAAGCCCCGGGAGGGGGTTGCCAGCCTCAACGTCAGGCGCCTGGACAATGCTGCGCAACTGCAATCGTTCTGTGATCAGTTCTGGCAGGAACAACCCGGGCAACCCCTGCTGCTGGAAGAGTTTCTGTCAGGCCCTGTTCACACTCTGGAAACCATTGGGGACGGAAACAGCCTGATTGCGCTCGGAGGATTTGAAGTGCGGCTTTCCGAGCCTCCCCATTTTGTCGAACTTGAAGCGGCGTGGGTGCCTTACCAGCCTGAAAGGCCTCACCTTCAGGAGATGTTCAGGCAGGTACGGCGCTTCGGTGTGGGCCTTGGCTCCTGCCATTCCGAATTTGTGATAACAGACAATGGGCCAAGACTTATCGAGATCAATTACCGAACGGTGGGGGATGGCCGCGAATTCCTGCTTGACCGCATGACGAATCATGGACTGTTCCATGCCATCCTTCAGGCCCATGTTGGCAACCCTCTTGAATTATCCCCGCCCACGCAGGCGGCGCAGATACGCTACCTCAGTGCTTCTACCAGCGGGCGGGTTCGCCGTTCAGCTCCTGAGCGCAGGGAGCCGTGCGGTGACGGCATTGCCGAGTTTGAGCCGTTGAGGGAAGTGGGTGATGACGTCCGGTTGACCCACTCAAACAAGGACTACCTGGGTGTGTTGCGGTTGTTTTCGAGCGATCCCTCCCGGGTGAAGAATACGTTGGCCGAATGGGCCACCGACCTTGAAGCAGAGTGGGAGATAGGCTGATGACCAGGAACACCGCTCTGTCTTCAACAGACCCCGGGCAGTATCTGACCCAGAGGCTGGTCGATGCGCTGATCCGCGAGGACGTGGCCGGCTGCCAGAGTGATTCTCAGGCAGTTGGGGTGGACAGCGTGCCTGGCTCACCGGGAGCGCCGGCGACCTGGTTACGGTGGACGCTGGCGCAGGGCATCCTGTGGTTGCCGGTCAATCCCGCAACCTTCATGCAGCGTTGGCAGTGGAGTGGCGACCCGCTCATCTGGCAGTCCGCAGACCAGGCCGGAAGCGTGTCAGAAGTGAATCACTACGAACAGGTTTTGGCGTGCCTCACTGCGGACGAACACGATGACTCCGGGGGGCAGTTGGAGGTCTATGCCGATGAGTGCAGAACGGCGGAGTCTCACGCCTCCTTCTGCCACGAGGAGCGGTCCAGGTGGTTTGACGAAATCCGCCATCAGGGGCAAAGCTGGAAGGATTTTCCCCGGCTATCCGAACGCTTGCTCCACTTCGATCGCCTCGCGGCTTTTCTCGATCATCCGTTTTACCCCAGTGCCCGCGCCAAGAGTGGTTTTGATGAGGCGGCACTGGCGGCGTACGCGCCTGAATTTGCCCCGCGTTTCCGGTTACGGTGGCTTGCCGTCCCCGGCTCGGAAGTCACTGCGGTGGGCGAGCTCCCGGGTTGCTGGCCGGATTTCAGCGAGGTAGGGCTGGATAACCGGCTTGCTGACAGCCACCACTTGTTGCCGGTGCACCCTCATCTCTGGGACACCGCGCTGAGTGACTATCTGTCGAACACAGAAATCGGTGCCAGCGTCCTCCGTGCGCCAACGCCTGCGCTTTGGGTTCAGCCAACACTGTCGGTACGAACCCTCCAGCTTGAGGCAGCGCCGGAGGTCCACGTGAAAGTCCCTTTGACCATTCGCACACTGGGCAACCGGAACATTCGAACGGTCAAACCGAGCACGCTTTATGATGGTCATACGGTTCAGCAAATCCTGCAGGAGATAGCCGGCAAGGACCCGGTCCTTAAAGGGACCTTTTCTGTAACCGACGAATCCTCAGGCCTGCACGTTGGCGATCTGCCCTGGCTGGGCTGCATTGTACGCCGGTTTTGCGGGTTTTCTGACCAGCAGCAGATTGTGCCCGTTGCCTCCCTGTTAGCCGACAGCCCGGACGGTCGCTGCGTTGCACAGATGATGGCGGACGAGTTCAATAGTGGCAACCTGACGGAGTGGGTGCGTCAGTACGTTGCCTTAACGCTGACGGTGCACCTGCGACTGTGGCTTGTCTACGGCGTTGCACTGGAATCCAACCAGCAGAACTCCATGGTGCTGCTCACGCCGGGGCGGCCACCGCAGCTGCTTTTCAAGGACAACGACGCCCCCAGGCTGTGGCCAGACAGGCTATGCGGCCAGATGCCGTCGATGGAGTCAAAAGTCGCGCAACTCCGGGATCAACGCATCCTGGTCAATAATGAAACACCTCTGGCGCAGATGTTTACCACCATAACCCTGCAACTGAACCTGGCTGTTATCCTTGAGGGTCTGGCCGCACGGGGGCTCGGATCAAGGGGCCACTGGTATAAGGTGCTTCGTGAGGAGGTGATCAGCGTCCTCGATCAGCTTGACGAAGAGGGCGTCAATACTCAGCCAGCGCGCAAGGTGCTGCTGGAGGATCGCCAGCTTTATACCAAGTATCTTCTCAGGGCAGGCAGCCTGGAAAGCAAGTCCCGCACCGGCGCCGCTGACATCAATAAATTCTATGGCAAGCTGGCTCCAAACTTTCTCGGGCAGGAGTCATGAGCCAGTCTGTTCTGCCGGTGATCCTGCTCAGCCACTTTACCGCGGCCTTGGTGGCGCTGGGGATGCCACCATTTTTTGGGCTGATCCTGACCGACACATTTGCGGTTGAACACACCGTTTGGGTGGGCTGGTTCTATATTATCCCGACGGTTTGCACGGCGTTGGCGGCGCCGTTCTGGGGAAGAATAGCGGACCGTTTCGGCCGCCGCTGGTCGCTGCTGCGGGCCCAGATTGGTCTGGCCGTGGCCTTCGTAATCGCCGGATTGGCGCCGGGCGTGGTCACCTTTGCCATGGCACTGATGGTTCAGGGCTTTCTGGGTGGAACCTTTGCCGCATCGAGCGCATACCTTTCCACCGTTGCTCGCGGTCAAAACCTGACCCAGTCACTGAACTGGATGCAGGGCTCGGCCAGGTCGGCCATGATACTGGCGCCCATCCTTTTCGGTTTCTTCATGACCTGGGTCCCAGCCCAGCGTCTGTACCTCTATATGGCCATCCTGCCTCTTCTGTCGGCACTACTGGTATGGAAACTCGCTCCCCCGGACCCGGTTTCGGGTGGGCCTCGTGACCAGAAACATTCCCGTGAAAGGGTTTCGGCATCCGCCAGTTGGCTGCGGTTGAGATTGCTTTACTTCGGTTTCAATTTCGCGCTGGTGGCCAGTTTTCCCTACTTCATTCCCTGGACCCAGGAACGAACGGGTAGTACCGCCGCTATGGCCGGAGTTCTCTACAGCCTCCCTCATGCCATCTACCTGATTATTCTGGTCAGCCCGCTGCGACGAAGCGTGTTTTTCGGTAACCCGTGGACCTTGCCCGCGGGCCTGACACTGTTCGCACTGTCCTACGTTATTCAGGCGACGGCCGGAACAACGGCCGCCATTCTCGCCGGACGATTGGTCATGGGGCTGGGCATGACGACCTGTCTTTTTGCCCTCAACGCCGAAACCGCACGTCTCACACGAACGGAAAACGCGGGCCAAAGCTTTGGCGCCCTTGACAGCGCCGGTAAATGGGCCGGTGTCGCGGCCGGTGTACTCGCGGGTGTCGCCGCGGGTATGAGCAACCAGACCGCGCCACTCTGGCTGGGCGCCGCGGTGACCCTTCTTACCATCACCCTGAGCTCCTACCGGGCCAACACCCCCGCCATCGACCATCATGAACGCTTGAAGGAGGAATAGAGTCATGTCATTGACAGCTTCACATCATTATTTCAGGGATCAGCACTGCGACTATCAGGCGGATCAGGCCAGCATGGAGGCCCTGCTGAATTGTTATTGCCGGGATATTGCCGAGCCCTCCGGGGAGCTGTCTGTTCAGGGCGGCGAAAGGAGCCGGTCCTGGCCACAGGGGCTTCGGGTTCGCCTGGCGCTGGAGCCTGCCAGTGTGCTGCACATCGGCTTCCCTGATTCCGAAGATTCCCTGCTGGTTCTGGTTGCAGGAGGCTCACGAACGTGCAACTACCGCTACCTGTCTGCGCCATACTACAAGTCTGCGCTCAGGGGATGGCGGGTGCTGGGGCTCGAGGAACTGGGCCGGATACTGCTTCATAAAATGTCGCAGCGTTTCGAAGAGCCTTTCAACAGCGAGCTCTACCGGCAGATTCTTCTCAGCCGGAACGTCATGCGGAGCATTCTCGAATACACCCGCGTTCCCGCCGATTGGGGGCAGGGGCTGGACGCCTTCCGCTGGTCTGAGCAATCCCTGAGTTTCGGGCACCGTTACCACCCGGCACCAAAATCCAGGGAAGGGTTCGACCCGGAGGATATCCTGCAATACTCCCCGGAAATGGGCGCGGGGTTTGCCCTCTGTTACTTCGCGGTTCATCCGGGCGATCTTCGCACCCGCGGTGACATTGCCGGGCCGGCCTTCGGGTCAGACGCGAGCGTAGGGCTTGACCTGCCCGACGGATGGGTCACGATTCCTGTGCACCCCTGGCAGGCACGCTACCTCATGCGCCTGCCCATCGTCTGCAGCGCTATCCGCTCAGGGCGGATCTTACCACTGGGGCAGGCCGGCCCACGGTTCTACCCAACAGCGTCGGTTCGAACGCTTTACCAACCGGGCAGCCCCTATTTCCTGAAATTCTCAACCCATGTCCGGCTGACCAACTGCATTCGGAAAAATGCCGTCTATGAACTGGAAAGCGCCGTTGCCCTCTCTGCAGCCCTCAAGGCTCACCTTGCGCCTTCACTGGCGCGGTGGCGCGGATTCCGTCTACTGTATGAGCCAGCCTACCAGACCCTTGATTTTGCCGATCACCCCGAGCCTGACCGCCGGAGCATCGCGGAGGGTTTTGGCGTTATTCTACGGGACAACCTCGAACAGTATCTGGACGCAGGTGTAACACCCGTGCTGGCCGCCGCGCTGTTCAGCGACGACCGCTTCGGTCGCTGCCCGGCCACGGAGGCCGCCGGAACACTGGCTGCCGCCACCGGCGTCAACGAACAGGACGCCAGAATACGATGGTTTGAACAGTATCTCGCCTTACTCATCCCTCCGCTCTTTGAGTCGCTGTTCCATCTTGGTGTGGTTTTCGAACCACACCTTCAGAACGTGGTGGTTGGTATTCGGGAGGGATACCCCGTTCAGGTCTTTGTTCGTGACCTGGAGGGAACAAAACTGGTACCGGGCCGCTGGTCAGGAGGGCTGCCTGATACCCTTGATGAACAAACGCTGGCGTCCGTTCATTACAGCCAGGACAAGGCCTGGAAGCGGATCGCGTACTGTCTGTTGGTGAACCACCTGTTCCAGGCCGTGGCCTGCCTCTCCCGGGGGGAGAACCACATCGAACTCCGGTTGTGGAACGCGCTTGCCAGTGAAGTGCGCAACTGGCTCGCAGGCACCGACGATCCCTGGGCGGCCGATGTTCTGGGCAGGCTGTTGGCCGGCGAGCCCATTCCGAACAAAAGCAACCTGATGACCCGCCTTTTCAAGCGTCCGGATCGTGAGTCGCAGTACACCTGGGTACCAAACCCGCTGGCGATGACTCTGCCCCGAGCCGTAGACGGCAGGGGAGGGCAGTGCAATGCCTGAAGTACCTGTTTCCGTTCAGCGAGCCATCAAGGAACTGAAAGGCCAGGACAGTGACCCGCTGTGCGCCTACGTGTATGACCTGCCTGAGCTCCGTCACCGGGCGCAGGGCATCGTCGAGTGTTTGCCGCCCGGTTGTGAGATGTTCTATGCCGCCAAAGCGAACCCCGCCTTACCGGTGCTCGGCGCTTTGGCGCCCTTTGTACATGGCTTCGAAGTGGCGTCTGGCGGTGAGCTGGACTGGGTGCGCCGACATTTTCCAGACACGCCTGTGATTTATGGTGGTCCCGGCAAACTGGCATCTGATCTGGAAAAGGCCATCGATCAGAACGTTGAACTGATCCATGTGGAAAGCCTGCTGGAACTGCAGCGTCTGTGCGACATTGCCGGCCGCAGGCAGGCTAACCAGGACATTCTTCTGAGGATCAATCTCGAACTGGCAGACACACCCTCTACACGTCTTACCATGGGCGGTGTGCCTACTCCATTTGGCATGGAAGAAGCCTGTATACCAGACGCACTTGCGTTGCTCGGGCGGCAGGACAGAGTCAGGCTGCGCGGCTTTCACTTTCATCTGATGTCGCATCAACTGGATGAAAAACGCCACCTCGGGTTAATAACACACTATCTGGAAACCGTCCGTGCGTGGGAAGCCAGGTACGGCCTGACCATTACCGAGATAAATGTCGGGGGCGGAATCGGGATAAATTACACCCGGCCCGACCAGCAGTTTGACTGGTCGGGGTTTTGTTCCGGCCTTGATGAATTGCTTCAGGCTTACTCGGATCGTGCCTGGAAAATCCGGTTCGAGTGTGGTCGTTTCATAACCGCTCCCTGTGGTTTTTATGTTGGCGAAGTTCTGGACGTTAAGCGATGCGGCGAGGAATGGTTTGCCATCTGCAGGGGCGGCACCCACCACTTCCGGACTCCGGCGGCCCAGGCCCACGATCATCCGTTTGACATTTTGCCCACCCACGACAGGGAGGCTGCAGCCCCAGTCGTTGCCAATCATTCCGTTACCCTGGTCGGCCAGCTTTGTACTCCCAAGGATGTGTTCGCCCGCCGGGTTGATGTCGAGTCGCTCGGGGTTGGCGATCTGGTGGTATTCCGTTACGCCGGTGCCTACGCCTGGAATATTTCCCATCAGGCGTTTCTGATGCATCCCCACCCAAAAGAACATTTCATCGAGTAGTCCGGGAAGCAGATTTTGAGGAAGGAATATTCTAATTTAATTGAAATGCGAATTATTATCAGTAAAATGCGCAATCAAATTTAATAATACGTGCTGGAGAATCCAATGTCGAAGTCCGAAGTTTCAACGCCACTGCGCCGCCATCGACTGTCTGTTGCTATAGCCACGCTCCCGGTGTCGTTTCTGGCTGTTGGCTCGGCGTCCGCTTTGGCACAGGAGCAGGCTGATGCGCCCACTCAGCTACCCGGCCTCAATGTTACCGCTGACTGGCTTGGTCCACCGACCGAAGAGTCCGAGAAGACCTATACCGGGGCCCGAACGGTGGTGGAGGAAGATCAGCTCCAGGCGACCGGAGCGCTGAATCTGAACGACGCCCTGCGCCCGGTTCCGGGGCTCACGGTGCTTGATGAAACTGGCACGGGCATCCTTCCCAACATCGGTGTGCGTGGTCTGAACCCGCTGCGCAGTGAACGGCTTCAGATTCTTCTGGACGGTTACCCGATTGCCATCGGCCCCTACAGCAACGTGGGCGTGTCGCTTTTCCCGGTTACACTTCCGAGCCTGGAAGTCGTTGATATTGTCCGGGGTGGCGCCTCCGTTCACTACGGCCCCAACAACGTGGGCGGCGTGGTGAATTTCGTCACCAAACCGATTCCGGCGGAAACCTCCCAGACCCTTCGTGAGCGGGTGACCATTGCGGAAGAAACCGGCAATGTCTTTACCGATACCTATTACCGTGTTGGCGGCCGGGCGACCGACAAGCTCGACCTGCAGTTCCAGGCCAACGTCCAGCGCGGCGACGGATTTCGCGATCACTCCGATACCGAAGTGGATAACCTGATCCTGGACGCCCGCTATTACCTGAACGACCAGCATGAACTGGCCACCCAGCTGCAATACTATCGCGTCGAGGCCGAACTGCCCGGTGCCCTGACACCGCAAGCCTATGAAGAGGATCGCACCCAGAGCCAGCGCCCACATGACGGATATGAAGCGGACATGAGCCGCGCGACCTTCACCTGGACATACACGCCGGCCGATAACGTGGAATTCCAATGGCGCAACTTTGTGCACGATGCCGACCGCACCTTCTACTTCGGCCAAAACCTCAGCGGCACCGGCCACTGGGCGGACCCGGGGCTGGATTCCACCCATGTCGCGGATTCACCACGATTGTTCACCGTATTGGGCACGGAGCCACGGCTTGCTATTCGCCACGGCCGCCACGACATTACCGTGGGTGCACGATTTGTCAGCGAGGATGTGGAGTTCGACGTTAATCGCCTGGAATTTTCCTCCGGTAACCGTTCCGTGGCGCGCGACTGGCACCTGGACACCCGGGCTATGGCATTTTACATCAGTGATACTGTGTCGTTCCTGGATGACCGCCTGACGGTGACACCGGGCCTGCGCTATGAAGATGTCGACATGGACTTCCGTGACAACCTGACTGGCAACACCGAGGAAAACAACGCGGATGAGCTGTTGCCGGGCCTGACCGTAGGCTATCAGGCGTCTGATGACCTGTTTGTCTTTGCCAACAGCCAGCGCTCTCTGGTGCCGGTACAGATTGCCCAGACCACCCGTGACGGTGCAGTTGCCAATGAAACAGCGTGGAACCACGAGCTGGGCGCGCGCCTGCAGGTCACCCCCGAGCTGCTGTCTTCAGCGACCTTGTTCCGCATTGATTATGAGGATCAGATCCAATTTAACAGCTCGACCAGTCGTTTCGAGAACCTGGGAGAAACCCGCCACCAGGGGGTCGAATTGTCGAACCGCTGGGCCCTCAACAGTCAGTGGGAACTGGGCCTTGGCTATACCTTCCTCGACACCGAGCAGTTGACCGGTGACAACGAGGGCAACGAACTTCCCAACGCACCGACCCATAAAGTCAGTGCGGAGGCGCTGTACAGTTACCAGGCCTGGGACGCCAGCCTGAACTGGGTTTACGTCAGCGAAAGCTACAGCGATGCGGACAACACCGAAGAAGAAACCAGCAATGGCAGTGCCGGTGAGTTGCCGGACTACCATCTGGTCACAACCAGAGTCGGTCGCGATTTTGCGGTTGGCGGTGATCGTGTGCTGAACCTGGGCCTGGCCGTCAACAACCTGCTGGATGAGGATTACTACTTCCGGGGCGTGGACGTCAGCCCGGTCGGCCGTGTGCCCCAGCCGGGCCGAAGCTTTATTCTTGAGGCACAGCTCGACTTCTGATGGCCTGCTTACGGAACCGGATCGCAAAGATCCTGCTCGTTGTGTTGCTATCGCCTGCGTCAGGATGGGCGCAAGACGAGAATATCCGGTTGACGGATGACCGCGGGGAAACCCTGCGGTTGTCCGCACCGGCGGTCCGGCCCGCTGCGATTTCGACCTTTGGGGCCGATGTCGCACTGGCGCTGGATACACCGCCGGTTGCGGTCACCGACTACGGACTTCAGGGCGTGCCCGACTACCTGGCGTCACGGTTAGATGGGGTGACGGGGCTCGGCCCCCGACATCAGCCCAACCTGGAGGTACTGTCGTCGGTCCGGCCGGATCTTGTCATCGCCATTCGCCGTTATACCGAGAAAGACGGTGACCAGATTGAAGCCATCGCCCCGATGCTGGCCCTGGACCTGATCACGGTCCAGGACAGCTTGCGGGGCTTAGAGTTGGCGGGGCAGGCACTGGGTGCACCGGCGAAAGCCAGCGCACTCAACACCCGCTTTCGTGATCGCGTTCAATTACTCGCGGACCGCAACAAACCAGAGCCTGCCGAGACGGTGGCGCTGCTGACCAGCGGTAGTGAAACTCCCTTCGTCTATTACGACCATTTTCTGCCGACGGCGCTGCTGGAGCGTCTGGGCTTCGACAATGTCGGGGGCCAGCCGCCGAATCCTGACAGCGGCATCCCACTGGGCTACCGGATCAGTCTTGAAGCCTTGCTGGAACTTAACCCGGATACCATTCTGCTGTTGCCCACCAGTCGTCAGCGCGCGTTCACGATGAACCCCATCTGGCCCTATCTCAAGGCCGTGCGCACGGGCCAGGTCTACGAAGTACCGCACTATTGGAAAGAAGGGGCCGGTCCGATTGCCCGTGAGCGCATCCTGGATGACATACAGCGCCTGCTGCTGACATCGGAACCCGACAAATGACGGGTTCCGACTCAGCCATACGCCCGATGGGCCTCTACGGGGCAACGGTATTTCTCCTCGTGCTGCTGTTCTTCGTTGGCCTGATGGCGGGCTCCCGATGGGTGTCGCCGACCTTGTTGCTGTCAGCCATCGACGGCAGCAGCGACCTGCTGACGCGCATCACCGTGCTGGAACTGCGGCTGCCGCGCAACCTGCTCGGTATTCTCGGTGGTGCGGCCCTCGGAGTTGCGGGTGCCGTGATGCAGGGCGTTACGCGGAATTCGCTGGCCTCCCCCGGACTTACCGGCGTGATTGCCTCTGCTGCCCTGGCGGTGGTGTCGCTTCGAACCCTGAGTTCGCCGGGCGCAATGTGGCTGCCGCTGATGGCCCTTGCCGGTGGGCTGCTCGGTGGTGCTTTGACGTTTGCCATCGCTGGCCGCCGTCAGCTTCAGCCCGAGCGTGTGGTACTCGCCGGCATCGCCGTCACGTCACTGGCTACTGCACTCACCACGGGCCTTCTGCTGGTGTCCGGGGCGGAGGCGGCGGAATTGTATTACTGGCTGGCGGGCAGCCTGATGGGGCGGGGCTGGCTTCAGCTTCAAATGGTGCTGCCCTGGCTGCTGCTTCCGCTCGGTGCCCTGGTTGTGATGCAGAGACCCTTCCGCTTACTGCAACTTGATGATGATCTGGCGCTGGCCATGGGACTGTCGGTCGGCCGCTGGCGACTGATTTTTTTGCTGCTGGCCCTACTGCTGGCCGCCGCGCTGGTCGCCTTCACCGGCCCGATCGTGTTTATTGGACTGGTGGCGCCGCACATTGCCAGGCGGCTGGCCGGCAACCAGATCCAGCACTGGCTGCCCCTGAGTGCTCTGTTTGGAGGGCTGTTGTTGCTGGCGGCGGATATCCTGGCACGGCAACTGGCCTTTCCCCAGGAGCTACCCGTCGGTATGCTGACGGCCCTTATCGGGGCCCCCTGGCTGATCTATCTGCTTAACTCGCGAACCTCACCCCGGAGCGCATAACGTGACCCATCCGGCTACGACACCGCCTCGGGCAGGCCGCCGTGGCATGCGAATTCCAGGCGCCGGCCCCGTTGCCCGGCTGCTTCTGGCTGGCGGGCTCAGCCTGGTTGTTGTCATCGTCGCGGGCGTCCAGCTGGGGGCGGTGGACCTGACGTGGTCCCAGGTGTGGGCCGGGTTGACCGGCGACAGCACTCAACACGTGCAGCGAGTGGTCTTCGAATTACGGTTGCCCCGTACCCTGACCGGCGCCCTGATTGGTATTCATTTTGCCCTGTCAGGGTGGCTGTTACAGTTGCTTAGCCGCAATCCGTTGGCAGAAGCCGGCATTCTCGGCATCTCCGCCGGCGCCAGCCTGGTGGCGGTCGTCGCTTTTATTATCGGAGACTGGTTGGTGTCCAGTGCCGATCCCTACAACAATACGTCGTTTGCCCTTCAGTATTTGCCCCTGTTTGCCATGGCAGGCGGGCTGGTAACAGCGCTTGCGGTGTACTTCCTGGGCATGCGGCATGGCCAGCTGTCGCCGGTCAAAATGACGCTGACCGGTGCGGTCATTGCCGGTATGTTGCATGCACTGACCACCGGTGCGCTGGCATTCTGGGGCCACGCCCATACTGAACTGGTTGCCCAGTGGCTGGCTGGCTCACTTTACGGCGCCGAATGGCAGCACCTCCGCACGTTGCTGCCATGGACGCTTATTGGTCTGGTCGGTGTCGGCCTGCTAGTGCGTCCCCTGGAAGTCATGCAGCTTGACGATCAACACGTTCGCACCCTGGGCCTGGGGCTGAACCGCTGGCGCGCCTTTGCCCTGCTGATTGCTACCCTGCTGGCGGCCAGTGCCGTGGGCGTGGTGGGGCCGGTTGGCTTCATTGGTTTGCTGATCCCCCACATCAGCCGACGGCTGGCGGGGGCCAACCTTCCGGTCCAGTTGGTGTTGTGTGTACTATTGGGAGCGGTGCTGGCGGTATTGGCGGATTTACTCGGCCGGACGCTGTTTACACCCTACGAAGTGCCCGTGGGTGTGGTTTCCGCCGTCCTTGGTGTACCGTTCTTTCTTTATCTGTTATCGCGACAACCCTGAGGCCGGGATTCTCCATGTTACGAACCGAGCAGCTCTCTCTTGCCTATGGCTCCAAACCGGTCGTGGACAACGTCTCGCTGGCCATTCCCGAGGGTGGGATTACCTGCCTGCTGGGCCCCAACGGTTCTGGTAAAAGTACTTTGCTGAAAAGCTTTGCGGGCCTGTTGCCGGCCCGGTCCGGTCAGGTCTACCTGGACGACCAGCCGGTTGACCAATGGCACCGGGGCAAACTGGCCCTCAGGCTCGCCATGCTGCCCCAGAAACCGATCGTTCCCGATGGCATTCGGGTTCAGGATCTGGTGGCTCTGGGTCGTTTCCCACACCGCAAATGGTGGCAGCGCAACCTCACCACCGACGACAACGCAACCCTCGATGCCATGGCAATGACGGGGGTCTCGGATTTGGCGGAGCGACCGGTAGAAGCGCTGTCCGGAGGACAACAGCAGCGGGTATGGATCGCCATGGCCCTGGCCCAGGAAACCGACATTCTGCTGCTGGACGAACCCACCACGTTTCTGGACTGGGGCTACCAGCTGGAAGTACTGGAATTGCTGTCCAAGCTGAATCGGGAACACGGGCTGACGGTGGTGATGTCATTGCATGACCTGAACCAGGCCGCACAATTTGCCGACCGGATTGCGGTTCTGGCGGACGGCCGGCTCGAAACCATCGGCAGCCCCGGAGAGGTTATTACCGAGCCCCTGATCAACCGGGTCTTTCGGGTGCATACACACGTCACAACGGGGCGGGACGGCCGACCATTCTGTTCCGGATTTGCCGAGTCTTTCCGGGACAGCGGGACACCGAACCATCACGGTCTGATCCACGGGATGGCTGAGCATCAGACCACTTAATCCGGCTGCCACCTCCCGACCCGGTTGTCGGCAAAATTCACGCTCCACACTGCTCCATCATGGCAAACGGCAACTGCCATCGCCGTGTGGCCGGGGTTCTCCGGCTCGCTGCCAAATGCGGTGAGGTAACCCCCATCCGCCGCGAACTTCTGTATACGATCATTATAGAAATCCGCCACAAAGACATTGCCTTCGGGGCCAATCGCGATGGACGTCGCGGTGGTGAACCAGCCCTTGAAAGGCCCGTAAAGGCCCAGGGCAAACGGCCCTCCCCACTTGTGCAGGAAATCGCCGCCGGCGTCAAAAACCTGGACACGATTTCCGTAGCCATCGGCCACGTAGAGAGCCCCATCCTTTCCCAGCGCCACGTCGGTGGGATAGGTAAACTCGCCGGCACTCCTGCCAGTCTTCCCGGTTGTTCCCCACTGTTTGACGAATGAGCCATCCGCGTTTAAATGTTGCACACGGTGATTGTAAAAGTCCGCCACAAACAGATCACCGTCATTGGCCACTGCAACACCTCCGGGCGCGTTAAACTGGCCAGGCCCCTTGCCGGGGCTGCCAATGATCCTCAGCGGCTCGCCAGTCAGGCTGAACACCTGAATCCGGTCGTTCATGTACTCCGGCACGTAAAGTTTGTCGTTGTGAATGGTCAGGTTCATGGGGCGCCCGAGCTCACCGATCCCATCGCCGGGTGCACCGAATTCACGCCTGAATTGCCCCTGGTGATCGAAAACCTGGATACGCCCGTTGCGGGCATCGGAGATGAAAACCTCGGTGTCTGTTACCGCAATCCCGGTGGGATCATTGAATTGCCCTGGACCACTGCCTTTTTCGCCCCAGGCAAGCGTCAGCGAGTAGGGCGGTTCCTGGTTCCAGTTGATGGCTCCGCCCGCGCAGCCAAGCAGGGTGAGTGCTGCCACCAGCCCGAGCGTACTGTAGGTGAGCCATTTACCAACGTTTCTCATGATGCCCTCAACCCCTAGAAATTGCGGCGAAAGCCAACGCGTACAATGTAATCGTCCTGAATGGCATCACCATTGGGATCTTCGGCCACCGGCAGTTGTACCGTGCCCTCGACGACCCAACGCCGGGTGATGTATTGCAAACCGGGCGCCAGCAGCCATTGGGTACCACCGGAATTGGCATCGGTACCACTGCCGATCTCGTTGCGCTCGCGGTGAATGAGATTGGATTCGAGCAGGGCGTAGGTAAAGCCTGGAGTGCCGGATACACCTTCCAGGCTGAGTGGCCAGATCCGGTATTGCAGTGAGGCGTCGAGACGGGTCTCGTCGCCGTGGGCGAAGCCTTCGTGGCGCCCGTTTTCGCGGTAGAGCAACTGCGCGTCCATCTGGTACTGCAAAGTCTGATAGGTGGCCACCACGCCGCCAAACCCATCCCAGGCTCCGTCACCAACCTGCAATGGGCGTGGCAGTTCGCCGAAACGATCGCGGTCGTCACTGTCGCCGGTTGGTGCGGTGAGCCCGAAAATCGGCGCGACCCGGAAGGTGCCGCCGGTGAAGTCGTCCTGGTAAACCGTGTAACGCCCGAACAACGAGACGTCGCCGATGCCGCCGGTATCGCGCTCAATCCGGCCCATGGGCGTGGTGACGTCCAGTGTCTTGTTGAAAAAGTAAGGGACAACGCCGAACACCGCCAGCTTCGAGGTTATGCCATAACCCAGGACACTGCCCAGAGCCTGGACCGAGACCTCTCGATCCATGGGCCCATCATCGGAACGCTCTCGTAAGACCAGTTGCTCCCGCCAGATGGTTTCACCCTGGGGCACGGGCAGAGCCGTGTTGAAGGTGTTGGGTGCGGCTTGTGCCGAGGGCACACCGGTCAGTACCAGAGCACCGACCAGCAGGGACAAGCCTATTGACTGGTTGTTATTTCGCATCACTGCCTCCTGTTTCACCTTCGGCCTCTGAGTATGAGCGCAGCGTGAAGCCGGCCTCTTCAACAGCCTGACGTGCCCGCTCCTCAGAGAAAGGCTTGCCCTCCTGAAGGGTGACACGCACCGTACTTTTTCCGATGTCCACCTCCACGCCGGTGACGCCATCCACTTTATTCAGACGTTTCTCGATGCCATAGGCACAGAAGGGACAGGCCAGGCCGTCCACGCCCAATACGTAGCTTTTGTCGGCGGCCAGCGCGGCAACGCTGAACACCAACGCCGCTAACATCAGGAACCATTTTTTAAACATGACGAATCCTCTTTTCAGGGGGTAGCTTACAAACGAGTTGGTCAATTATTCACGCTCGCGACCGTATCGAAAAACAATGCCGGGCGTTGCCACAATGAATTAATGAAAATGGCTGTCACGCTGGCTGCCATGGCCACCATCGCCCAGACCGGGTAAATCAGCCCCGTACTGGCCAGCGGAATGCCGATACCGTTGAACAAAAAGGCCAGGCTGACGTTCTGGAGCATTTTGCGATAGCCCCAACGGCTGATGTCTATTGCCGTCACCACGGCGTCCACCCGGCTGTTGAGGATGATAATGTCGGCGGCGTCAATGGCGATGTCCGTGCCGCCACCCATGGCAATACCCACATCCGCCTGCATCAGGGCGGGGGCGTCATTGATGCCGTCGCCGACCATGGCGACCCGCTGGCTTTGCTGCATGGTTCGCAGCCGGTCCGCTTTCTGTTCAGGCAGCACGCCAGCATGCACCTCATCAATACCGGCCTGTTGCGCGATGTGGCGGGCAGTGCGTTCGTTATCGCCCGTCAACAGGGCGGTGCGGATGCCCATCGACTGCAAGCTGGCTATGGTGCCGGCGGCATCGGGTCGCAGAGCGTCACCGAGTGCGATGGTGCCCAACAAAGTGCCATCGCGGGCCACCACGATTACCGTACGGCCCTGGGCCTCGTCCGCTTCCACTGCATCGGCAACGGATGTCATTTCCACGCCAGCCGCTTCGGCAAAACGCGGGCTGCCCACCAGTACCTGCTTGCCATTCACCTGCGCGGTGACACCACGACCGGATTCGGCCTGAAAATCGGCGATCTCGGGGAAGTCCACATTTCTTTCAAGTGCCGCTTCAACGACGGCCCGCCCCAGCGGGTGCTCCGAGACCGCCTCCACGGCTGCAGCCAGCGCCAGCAGCGCATCGTCGTTGCCATCCACACTGTACAGAGAGCGTACAGCGGGACGGCCCTCGGTGAGAGTGCCGGTCTTGTCGAACACCACCTTGTTCACTTTGCGCAGGGCCTGAAAAGCCTCGCCGGTGCGCATCAGTACGCCCTTGTCCGCAGCTTCTCCTGCGCCACGTACGATGGATAGGGGTGCTGAGATGCCCACGGCGCAGGGATAACCCATGACCAGCACTGTCAGGGCGGCAAAAACGGCTCGTTCGAGGGCCGGCTCGCCGCCAATCAGTACAGGGCCGACCGACCAGAAGCCAAAGGCGAGCGCCGATATGATCAGCACGGCCGGCGTATAGATCCGCAGCACGCGATCCACCAGGTGCAGCAATCCCGGCTTGAGTGCACGCGCATCCTCAATGCTGCTGATCACTTGCTGGAGAAAGCTTTCGCTGCCGATGGCCGTTACCTGCAGAAGAAGGGTGCCGGAGCCGTTGATGGCGCCGCCCACGACGGTATCGCCAGTGGTTTTCTCCACCGGTAGCGGCTCGCCCGTGATCAGGGACTCGTCCACGGCCGAACCGCCTTCAACCACCTCGCCGTCCAGGGGAATGCGTTCTCCGGGCCTAATACGTACCCGCATACCAACCTCAACCTGGTCTGCGAGCATGTCACGCTCACCGTCCTCGGTGACGACGCGCGCCGTCTCCGGCTGCAGGTCCAGCAACCGCTTGACCGATTGCGAGCTGCGGGTCTTGACGATCAGCGACAGCCATTCGGAGAACAGATGATAGGTCAGTACCATGACGGAGACGGCGAAAAACGCCGCCGTGGGATAACCTTCGGGCGATACGATCAGGCCGATGGCGCCCCCGGTCAGCCCTGCGAAGGCACCGATTTCCACCAGTACGTGCTGGTTGAGGATGCCACGGCGTAACGCCTGAAAGGCCATGTTCAACATTTGCCGTGCCACGCCAAACACCATACCCAGTGCCAGCGCACCGACGGCCAATGGCTCATGGCCGCCCAAAACGCCGGCGGTGCGTAGCGCAAGGAAGGCCAGTCCGCCAGCCGCCAACAAGGCCGTGCCCGTGAGCGCGGCTGACCTACCCTGGCCGCGCAGCACCGCGAAGCCGAACAGAACCAGGCTGACGTACACCAGCGCGGAAAGCCCGAAGGTCCAGGCCGAGGTAAAATCCACGATCAGTCCGACCGCTGCCAGGCTCATGGCCAGGGCGACGACAAACCGATTGCGTTCAATCGCCAGCGCTTGCTCCTGGCGTTCGAACGGTTCCACCTTGCGCGGGTCGCTCAGGGTGTAGCCGATCTGCTGCAAGGTACCCATCAGAACCTCGGCGCTGTTCTCCCGAGAGTCGAACTCCACCAGCGCCTGCTCGTGAGTCAGACTCACCGCAACCCGACGCACGCCGGATTTCTTGCCCAGCGCGCTTTCAATCGTGCCGGTACACAGCGAGCAGTGCAGTCCACCGATATGGGCCTTGACCCGTTGAATGTCGGGGTCCGCCGTGGATTCCAGACTCCAGGGCTGGGTATCGTCGTCAGCGGTTGTCACTGCCGTGTTCATGATGCGTCCCCTTGATGAAATGAGGTCATGTTTCAAGGGTAGGCCCCGTACCAAGATACGGAGTCAAGTGATTGAGGAATATCAAACAGGTCAAACAGGGAAAGCTGTCAAAACAGGGAGGATGTACTTGGTCTTAAGGCCTAAGCCAGCGCCAGCCAAAAGGTCCAGAGGCCCAGCACGACCATTATGGCACCGGTCCATCGTGGCATGCGTCCCGCGAGCCGCGTGAGGTGTTCAAGCCAGCGACGGCCGCGGGCGGTAAAAACAATGAATAGCAGTGGGGCTGAAAACGCCAGTCCAAACACCATCAGGGTCGAAGCGCCGAAGATAACAGCGCCATCCGTTGCACCCCGGGCGGCGGCATCGCCGAGCAGCACCGCAAGCAAGGGAGCCGCACAGGCCGGCACGTTCAAGCCAAACACCACGCCTAACGCGGGACCGCCAGGGATGCGGGTGATGCGTGGCAGAAAACGGTTCACCAGCGCAATAAACCAGGATGTACCACCGCCCAGGTACAGCAGCCCGACCAACACATAGAGACTCCCGAGCAAAGCCCACAGGCCTTGCTGCAGCCCGGTGAAGGCGGTTCCAACGAAGACGGCAATCACGCCAAGCAAGGCCATCAAAGAGGCCCGCGTCAGGGCAAAAAGCAGTGTGTGAGCAATCTTCATCCGCTGTGATAAACCCTTGAGGTAACGGATGAACAATAAGTGACTGCCTACGGAACAGGGCTCAATAAAGGCCAGTAGCCCGAGGCCGGCGGCCAGAGGCAAAGCAACTGAAAATTCCAAGGGGCTACTCGGTCGTCTTCATAATGTTTGCAGAATAGCCCGCACTGCGCACGGCCTCTGCAAGTTGCTCGTCCGAAATCATCGATTCGTCAACCGCCACCCGGGCTTCTCCGCTTTCATGGGAAACGGAGCATCCCTTCACGCCTGTTTGCTGTTCGAGAACATGGCGGACAATTTCCTCGCACCCGTTGCAATGCATGCCACCGATTGAAAGCCTGATTGTCTGCATGTCTATCTCCTCACTTATTGTCAGCCTGCTGTCAGGCCCCGCACTCTGCTCCAGCGCATCAAATATGGAACAGCACTGCAACGGACCTTGACCGGGACAACGGTCCACAAGTGCCGCAAGTCCCTGGCGGATTTGTCGTAACTGGTCAATCTTCTGGTCAACATCGTTCAGCTTTGCCAGCGCCCGTTGCCGCACATTACTAGCATCAGCGCGGGGGCCGTCTGCATCTCGCAGCTCAAGCAGCTCGGCGATCTCTTTCAGCGAAAAACCCAGTTCTTGCGCGCGGCGAATAAAATGGAGCCGCCTTACCGTGGCGTCCGAGTAAATCCGATAGCCACCTTCCCTGGGACGTGGCGGCTGTTCAATGAGCTTGCGGCGTTCGTAAAAACGAATCGTCTCGACACCAACACCCACCACGTCAGCCACTTTGCCAATGGTCATGTCAGTCATGGCGGCATCCTCACCTCACGAATTCTCAGCTCACATTAGTGCCCGTACCACGGTACGGGGTCAAGAGTGCTGAACTTTCTATAGGAGTGCAGGGCTTGACTCCGTAGCCGACTACGGAAGTATTTTGAAGATAGTCAGCAAAGTCGTGAAAGGAACCGTCGTAATGTCAGAGTTGAAACCAGAGCCCAAATCCGGTCGCGGGTCGTTAATCGCAGGCGGGGTCGCAGCAGTGCTCGCATCGGCCTGCTGTCTTGGCCCCCTGGTTCTGATCACCCTTGGTGTTTCCGGTGCCTGGATCGGTAACCTTGCCGCTCTGGAGCCCTACCGGCCGTGGTTCATTGGTGCTGCTCTGGTGGCGATGGTCTTTGCCTGGCGTCGGATATACCGGCCTGCACAGGATTGCCAGCCGGGCGAAGTCTGCGCAGTACCGCAAGTGCGCACCGCTTACAAGATCACCTTCTGGATCGTCGCGCTGCTCATACTGACCGCGTTGGCGTTCCCTTTCGTTTTACCGCTATTTTACTGAAAGGTAATGCACCATGAGAAAGTCTCTGATCACTGCCGTACTGTTCACGCTGTTCAGCCTGCCTGCCTTGGGGGTGCAAAAAACCGTGACCTTGTCGATTCCCGGAATGACTTGTTCGGCTTGCCCGATCACCGTCAAAGCCGCTCTCAAGAGGGTTGAATGGGTGAGTTCTGTCCAGGTCCGCTATGAGGAGCGTGATGCAACGGTTACTTTCGATGATGAGAAAACCTCCGTTGAAGCATTAACTCAGGCCACGACCAACGCGGGCTACCCGTCCACACTGAAACAGACTGGGGCGAAACAGGAGTAGTCATGAGAAATCCCAAGACCCTGTTGCGAGCGAGTGCTATTGGCACTGTCGTGGTCGCGCTGTGCTGCTTCACGCCGATTCTGGTGGTTTTACTCGGATCCGTCGGTCTTGCAGCGCTGACCGGCTACCTGGATTACGTGCTGTTGCCCGCGCTCGCCATTTTTATCGGCCTGACTTGCTATGCCCTATGGCGCAAAAAGCAATACGACGCTTGCTGCGATAGCCCATCTACCAAGGAGTCACATGAATGAGTAACGACAACCTGCATATTGCTGTGATTGGCAGTGGCGGCAGTGCCATGGCCGCCGCTTTGAAATCGGCGGAACGCGGAGCCCGGGTAACGCTGATCGAGCGTGGCACCATCGGTGGCACCTGCGTTAATGTCGGCTGTGTACCCTCGAAAATCATGATCCGCGCCGCTCACGTGGCCCATCTGCGCCGCACCAGTCCGTTCGACGAGGGCATTGCGGCGGTCGAGCCTTATATTGACCGGCCCCGGTTGCTGGCCCAGCAACAGGCCCGGGTCGATGAGCTTCGTCACGCGAAGTATGAGGGGATTCTCGAAGACAATCCGGCGATCACTGTCCTGCAGGGTGAGGCTCGGTTTATCGATGCCAATACATTGCAGGTTACCGGAGCTGACGGCACGGAAAGCGAAGTATGCTTTGACAGAGCGTTCATTGGTACCGGCGCGCGGCCAACCATTCCTCCGGTTCCGGGCCTGTCCGATACGCCGTACTGGACGTCCACCACGGCACTGGCCAGCGACATCATTCCAGATCGACTGACTGTCATCGGGGCGTCCGTCGTGGCAGTGGAGCTGGCACAGGCGTTTGCCCGGCTGGGCAGCGAGGTTACCATCCTGGCGCGTAGCCGGCTGGTTTCCCGTGAAGACCCGGCTGTTGGCGAGGCCATTGAAACCGCGTTCCAGGCCGAGGGTGTCAAGGTTCTGAATAACACGCAGGCGAGCCAGATCAGCTATACCAATGAGGAGTTCGTTCTCGCCACGAATGCGGGGGAGCTGCGGGCCGATCGGCTGCTGGTGGCCGTGGGACGTACACCGAACACAGACAGGCTGAACCTGGAGGCTATCGGCGTCGAGACTGCCCGCAGGGCGATTTTAGTCGATGACTGTCTGCGTACCACCGTGCCCGACATCTATGCTGCTGGGGACTGCACCGACCAGCCGCAGTTTGTCTATGTGGCGGCCGCGGGCGGCAGTCGGGCAGCGGTCAATATGACCGGTGGTGATGCGCGGCTCGATCTCAGCGCCATGCCCGAAGTGGTCTTTACCGATCCGCAGATTGCGACCGTCGGTTTGTCTGAAGCCGACGCTGAGGCAAGAGGCTTCGTCACTGACAGCCGCACCCTGACCCTCGACAACGTGCCAAGGGCACTGGTCAACTTTGATACCGGGGGCTTCATCAAAATGGTCGCGGAACGTGAAAGCGGGCGGTTACTGGGTGTGCAATCCGTGGCGGGTGAGGCCGGCGAACTGATCCAGACTGCGGTGATGGCGCTACGTGCGCGCATGACCGTCAACGAGATTGCCGATGAGCTGTTCCCGTACCTGACGATGGTAGAAGGTTTGAAGCTGTGCGCTCAAACCTTTACCAAGGATGTCAAACAACTATCCTGCTGTGCAGGATAAGGCAAGGCAGCCCATGGTTTGCATGGGCAAATGCTCTATTAGTGACCTTGTTTGATGAAGTAAACTAATGCCGTAGTCAACTACGGAGTAAGTCCGCATGGTGAATAAAGTGAATCCACTGACCATCGGTGGGCTGGCCAAGGCGACCGGTGTCCATGTCGAGACCATTCGCTATTACCAGCGGCGGGGTCTGTTATCGGAACCCCAGCGTCCTCCCGGTGGGATCAGACGCTATGGTTCTGCCGATATAGATCGATTGACGTTCGTGAAATCGGGGCAGAATCTAGGCTTCAGTCTCGACGAGATTATTGACCTGCTTCGACTGGAAGATGGCGCTCACTGCCAGGAAGCCAGTGTCCTGGCCGAGCATAAACTGCAGTCCGTGCGTGAAAAGATTAAAAAACTGGAGAGGATTGAAAATGTTCTGAGCGATATGGTCGCTCGATGTCATGAGCAAAAAGGGGACATCGCGTGCCCTCTCATTGCGTCATTGCACACCGGAATCAGCAAAGCCTCAGAGGTGTGAGGGACATCGTTATTGCGATTCTAGGAGCAGGGCACCTTCACGTTCTGAAAAAAATTAGCCGAGCTCCCAGCACAGGAAATGTGGATAGCGTACTCGCTTGCGTAGAGCTCAGAGCCAGAATGGCGGCAAGTGCTAATTCAATGTCGTGATCGGACAATTGCCAGAAACGGTTTCTCTATAGAGTTATCGGGTGTGTCCGCACACCCCTTTCTTGGCCTGCCAAAGCGGCGGCTCTTGCCACTGTTCCACAGTGGCTTTTTTTTGTCTGAGATTCAGTGATTCAACGCTTTTCCTGAACCAGGGCCAGACTAAAGAGGGCATACCTGATGGTGCCCACTGTAAAAAGTTTGACGTCAAATGGTAAAGAATTCAGGACGTCTCTGAGACAGTATTGAGTCTGTTCCAAAAACAAACAGAACAGGAGAGTTCCAATGATTCCCGAATCCGTTAAAGATCATGGTTCACTGATAACCCTGGGCGCCGATGCGCCAATCTATAAAGACATACTGGTACCCGGTGTTGATGTCCAGCCACAGTTTCTTGATGCCAATAATGGTACCTGGGTGCTCAGGGTCTGGTTTCACCCTGGCGTGCGTTTGCCGACGCATTATCATACCGGCACTGTGCATCTGTGGACTCTGTCTGGGAAATGGTTCTACGCAGAGCATCAGGATCAGCCTCAGACTGCCGGCTGCTATCTTTACGAGCCCGGCAGCAGCGTCCATTCGTTCATTGTGCCGGAAGACAACACTGAATTGACAGAAACCATCATGCTTGTCCAGGGTGCCAACATCAATTTTGATGAAGATGGCAACTACCTCAGCACCATGGACGCAAACTCGATCATTGCCATGATCGAAGAAGCGATTAGAGAGCGTGGCCTGGAACCGTCGATTTACGTGAAAGCTGGCTTTCCAAATTTCGCAAAGAATGTGAAGGATTAACTCCTAATTCCTGGGCCTGCGATGCAGGCCCTATTTGTTTGTGAGTGTTCAATTATGGAACCTGTAGAGATGCCTGTCGGCAAGGATGGGCAGAAGCCTGCCCGTCCGAAAAAAGTATTCATCACCGGCGCTAACGGTTTTATCGGCCGCTCGTTGCTTGAACGGTATCAGCAACAGGGCTGCGAAGTTCGCGGTATGGATTTGCAGGCGGACCCTTCGGCAAACGTAGTCGCGGGTGATCTGACCAAACCGGAATCCTGGCAGGCCCATGCCGAAGGCTGCGATCTGTTTATCAACACCGCCGCCGTTGTTTCCTTGGCGGCTGAATGGGAAACCTATCGCACCATTTCTGTTGAGGGTGTTCGCTGCGCTTTGAGTGCAGCCATTGCCGGTGGCGCAAAGCGATTTGTCCATTTCTCATCGATTGCAGCCATGGGGCCTGACTATGAACCTGGCGCCGATGAAACTGCCCCGATAACCATTGGCGATACCTACCTATACGGTGTTGCCAAGGGTGCATCTGAGCATGCAGTGCTAGCGGCCCACGCCAGCGGCGAGATCAACTGCACCATTATCCGCCCCGGTGATGTGTACGGCCCGGGTTCACGAGCCTGGCTGCTTGAGCCATTGAAAATGGCTAAGGCAGGACAGTTGATTCTGCCCAACCGGGGTAAAGGTATCTTCACGCCGGTGTATATCGATGATCTTCTGGACGGCACTATGCTGGCCGCAGGTCTGAAGGAAGGCAGCGGTCAGATTTTCATTCTATGGGGCGGTGAACCTGTGCCATGCCGCACGTTCTTCGGTTATCACTGGCGCTGGGCCGGGCAGAAGGGCAATCCGCCCAGCATTCCTCTGTTCGCTGCTCTGAAGCTCACTCGCGGGATCTTGATGATCAATCGCAAGTTGAAACGCAAGGGCGAGGTTACGCCGGACACCATGCTCATGTTTGCCAGAAAGGGCGGGTTTTCCCTGAAAAAAGCCAGCGAACGACTGGGCTTTGAGCCGAAAATCGCGCTTGAAGAGGGTATGCAATGCTCTGAAACCTGGCTACGGGAGCGCGGTGACATCGACTGATGGCCTCGGCACTGGTGCAGCCCTGCCGCGACGAACGAAATAGCCTGAAAAAGCCCGGTTATCTGATGATAACCGGGCTTTTTTGTGTGCGGGCGTCACCGCACGACGGCAAACGATTAATCATTGGCCTTCGAGAAAATCTCGGTAACCGTTTTAAGTGACGGATCGTTCTGCCAATCGTAGATCGGGTCAAACAGCCCGAATAATTCCAGGCCCTTTCCGTCGACAGACAGCTTGCCCTGTTTAGCCAGGGTAGCCGGGGCTGCGAGGTTGTTGAACAGCAACGCCCAGGTGTCCGGTGTCATGGAAAGCGTTGCGTCCGGGCTGGCATCAACCATCTGTTCCGGTGAGCGGAAGTGAGCCACACCACGCCGAATGTTCAGGCCATAGGTTTTATCGCCAATTTTGAGGGCCAGCAGGGCTTTCGTGTCGCTCGAACGTTCAGGGTTGATACGTACCCGGTAGTAATCCACAAACAGACCTGGGGAACCGACGATAGCCTGGGGCGCGGCCGGAGTTGTCGCTGCAATATGAGTCTTTCCTTCCAGATCCCGGGCCTGGCTCAGATACCACGAGCGACTGTTGGTGGATAGGGTGCGATATCCCATGGCCCGCAAACAGTCTGCCTTGAGCTGGCGGTTTTGCTGTGATGCTATGGCGCGTACCAAATAGCTTGCCAACTGGCAGGACCACAGATAATCGCCTTCTTCATAAGCGGTTCGGGCTTTGTCGAAGGTCGATTGTTCACCGCCCATGGCGGCGATCATGTTCTGGGCCTCGGTATCAGGATGTAGTTTGATGAGAAACGCCGCATCGCCGTCGAACGATCCGAAAACGGCGGCAAATATGCGAGGTGGCATGGTAGAAATTTCGCCATAGTTTTCCACCAGAACCGGTGAGTTCTTCAGGTGTTCAGGAAGCTGGACGAAGTAACTCAACTCGTCTGGCTCCATACCCAGGAGGATGCCCTTGAGGGTCTGATCCAGAACAAATGAGAGGCCATCCTTGTAATCCTGTAGCCTCTGGTCAATCAGTTCCGGGTCAGCGAGTGACGTCGAGTGTGAGCTCAGGAGTATCTTTGGCTCCAAATTCTCAATGAATTCGATAGCGCCTACCCAGTGCTGAGGATTCCGGTAGTTGCCCCCCCGAACACTATAGATGTTGGGGAACCAGCCCCAGACAACGTTGTTCATGACAAGGTCTTTTTCCGGTACGTGGACCAGCACCTGATAGTTGGTGTCCGTCGATATGCCTTGCGTGTAGAACACCAGATCAAGACCCGCTACAGTCATCCGCTCGCCGTGTTCGACAGTGGTATTCACTGGAACAAAGCCGTCAAAACCCGGAATGATGGTGTTCTTGAACTCTGCATCCGGGCCTTCTTCGGGCAGGTACAGGTTAAACTGTTCCATGGACCGGGCCAGGAGGGTTGAAGACACCTCAGGGTGGAAGGCTGTAACACCGCCTTTGGCTATGGATTCGTTGGTGTTCGGGTGGCCAATAATCTTGATATCGTTATTGCCACGATCGGCTTCCTGCTCCACGAAGTATCGAGCACCATAAACGTAATGCTCGTGGGAATAGATAACGGCCTTGATGGGAGCATCCGACACTGAGCGGATTTTCTCGTAAAAATGTCTGGCGTCTTTCATGTTGTCGCCGGTGTCGTAAATGATCAGTCCTTCCGGCCCCTCAATGGCGTGGCTGTTGACGATACTCTCCGAACCAATCGTCCAGACCTTGTTCGCTACTTCCGTCAATTTCAGCTTGTCATAAGAGGCTCTCTGGGGGGAGTCGGAGGGCAGCTGCCAGTACTCCAGTGTGTCCTGGCTGACCTTCGCGCCGTTTTCAAGAGTGGTCAGCGACGCGTCGGCGGCGTTGGAATAACGATGATTGACAGGTGACTCAGAGGCTGAGGCCAGGGCAGGGGTAACCCCCGCAAACGCGGCGCTGATCAGGGTACAAAGCAGTTTCTTGTGGTGCATGGAAAAGTCTCTATGTAGTCCGTTCAAGGTTGTTGTTCGAACCTTCAAACTATGGCTGTCATCCCCCTTTCGCAATACGCCCTGAATTCGAATCCATCCTTTTAGGCTTATAAAAATAAACAATAACATGTAGTTGTATGATTCCTCCCTAATCGTTTGGCGTTCAAAGACAAAAAATTGGCATCGTAAACGAAAGACTCAGATGTTCTCCCCGCTGGATACTGAAAAGCGACACAACAACAAAATCGTGGGCCTTCTAAGGCCTACACCAGGAGAACCTGATGTCTTATCGAACCAAACCATTTCAACTGAGTAAGCTCTGTGTGGGCGTGTCCCTGGCATTGCCCCTGGCCGTTGTTTCCGGGCCGGCTGCGGCCTTTAATTTCCAGGCAGGCGAGTGGGACGGAAGTCTCAGGACAACCGTTTCCGTTGGGTCCAGCTGGCGCACGGAAGACCCAAACCAGTCTCTGTACAACGCGGACGACGCGGATCGTGTCGGCGAGTCCGGCGGCACCGGGGGCAAGGTGGACAGCGGTAACCTGAACTATGAAAAGGGGGACCGCTTTTCGACCGTGGGGCAGTTCTTTACCGAACTGTCGATGGAGAAAGGCTATATGGGCGGCGTCGTCAGCCTGAAAGGCTGGTACGACCAGGCGTTGGAAGACGAAGGCGTGCGTCAGGGCAACATTGCCAGTGGCTACGCCCAGGGCAAACCGCTGTCGGACAAGGGCTTTGAAAACCTGCAGAAGTATTCCGGCGTTCAGCTATTGGATGCCTTTGTCTACAACACCTGGGACATCAACTATCACCCGGTACAGGTGCGCCTGGGCCGCCAGGTCGTGAACTGGGGTGAAAGCCTGTTCATTCAGGGCGTCAACCAGGGCATTAACCCGATTGACGTGCCGGGGTTCCGTCGCCCGGGTACCGAACTGCGTGAAGTGTTGCTGCCTACCAACATGCTGTACACCAACGTTGGTCTGGGTGGCGGTGTGTCTCTGGAAGCCTACTACCAATTTGAGTGGGACAACTCTCCGGTGGAAGGCTGCGGCCACTACTGGGCAGTGACCGAAACCATCATTTCTTCCGATCCTGGTGGCTGCATTATGGGCGCCACAGTAGGCCCTGGCGATGTAGCGGAAAATTTGGAGAACCGGACCTACTACCCGCTGGTAGAAGGGAATGACGCCAAGGATTCCGGACAGTGGGGCCTGGCCCTGCGTTTGCCGGTGGATTCCATTGGTGCAGAGCTGGGGCTCTACGCGATGAATTATCACTCAAAGTTTCCCTATCTGTCGTTGGATACCGGCGCTGGCCCAGGCAGTGCCCCGGGCAGCGTGTTGCCGTTCCAGGCCAATGCCGACGCGGCCGGTGTGGAGTCAGCCGCAGCATTCTGGGAATACCCGGAGAACATCAAGCTTTACGGGGTGAGCTTTGCCTCGAACATCGCCAGTTGGTCGGTCGGCGCGGAAGTGTCGCACTCTCCGAACTTCCCGGTTCAATTGAATGGCGGTGACATTGTCGTTGGTGCGCTGACTGGCCAGGGGCCGCTGGGAACCACGCTTGCTACATCGTCGGCCAACACGAAAATCAATGGCTACGACCGCTACGAAAAAACCCAATTCCAGATCAACGGTATCAACCTCTGGTCAAACACCATGGGTGCCCAAACTGCCGTTCTCATTGCGGAAATGGGCATGCAATACGGCGAACTGCCGGAGTCAGACACGGAGCGTCGCTATGGCCGCGGATTCGTTTACGGCTTCGCTGAACATGAAGATGGGTTCGGCGGTTCTGACCCCTGCGCAATCGGTGTCAATGCATCACCCGCGGGCTGTAAGAACGATGGCTTTGTGACTGATTTTTCCTGGGGGTACCGGGTGCGTGGTTCGCTGCAATACCAGAACCCGTTCGGACTGGGCATGGTGGTCGAGCCCTCGCTGTTCGTGGCTCATGACGTCAAAGGCTATTCACTGGACGGCCAGTTCCAGGAAGGCCGGATATCAACAACCCTGGCTGGGAAGTTCACCTACCTCAAGCGACATGTCGTGGATCTGAGCTATGTCGGATTCGTCAACTCGGCTGATTACAACCCGCTCGCCGATCGCGATTACGCGTCTGTGAGCTACAGCTACACCTTCTAAAACAAGAACACGGAGCAAACACGATGAAACACGCAAACATCCTGGCTTCCGGAGCATTGCTCGCAGCAATCTTCGGGGCTACCAGCGCACCGGTTTCCGCAGCCCTGTCTGAAGAGCAGGTGGCCAAACTGGGTACTGAACTGACGCCGATGGGCGCCAATCCCAACGCTAACGAAGACGGCACCATTCCCGCCTGGACCGGCGGGCTGACCTCCGCGCCGGAGGGCTGGGACCCGGAAAATGGTTATGTGTCGCCCTTCCCGGATGATCAGGTCAAATTCACCATCACCGCGGACAATCTGGACCAGTACCGTGATCATCTGTCAGAAGGTCAGGTTGCGCTGCTCAAGAAGTACGACAACTTCAAGATGCCGGTGTATCAGACCCGACGCACGGCTGCGTTGCCGCAGAAGATGTACGATAAGATCAAGGAACAGGCGACCAAGGTTGAACAGAACGGTTACGGAATTCTTGATCTGAATGGTTCGCCAGTACCTTTCCCGATCCCGGAAAATGGCGTCCAGGCGATCTGGAACCATAACGTGCGTTACCTGGGCGAAGGCCTTGAGCGCCATTACAACTGGTTCCCGGTGCGCGGCAACGGCGACTACTACAAGGTGGGCTTCCGTGAGCGCCGGGTATTCGACCAGTACATGGACCGTCAGTCTGAAAACCGACTGCTGAACTACATGGGCGAGTTCACTAACCCGCCGACTCTGGAAGGCACCATCCAACTGGTTCATGACCCGGTGGACCAGGTCAAGGAAACCCGTTCGGCCTGGATCTATAACGTTGGCCAGCGCCGTGTCCGTCGCGCACCAGATCTTTCCTATGACAACGCCAACGACGGCACCGAAGGCCTGCGCACCACCGACCAGTTCGACGGCTTCAACGGCGCTCCGGATCGTTACAACTGGAAGCTGATCGGCAAGAAAGAAATATACGTGCCGTACAACGGCTATCAGCTAAGCGACAAATCACTGAGCTACGATCAGATCCTTCAGGAAAACACCATGAACGCTGACCTGATGCGCTATGAGCTGCACCGAGTCTGGGTGGTGGAAGCCACGCTGCGGGACGACAGCAGTCATATCTACGGCAAGCGCACCTTTTACCTGGACGAAGACTCCTGGACCGTCCTTCTGGAAGACGCCTACGACACCCGTGGGGATCTCTGGCGGGTGGGTGTTCACGGATTGATCCAGTTCTACGACGCGCAGATTCCCTGGTACCGGTTTAATATCTATCACGACCTGAACAACGGCAGCTATATGGCCGCAGGTTTGGCCAATGAAATTGATGAGCCGTGGACCTTCGGAATCGAAGGCCGCTACATCGAATTTCAGCCAGACGCGCTGCGTCGTCGCGGTCGCTGATCCCAGCCAGTTGGCCGGCGCCGGGTGCTACCCCGGTGACCGGCCGCTCCCAGATTCAGGAATCCTATTATGAAACCTTTCGCCAAACGTGGCTTATACGCGGCAGTGTTGTGCGCGGCGCCGGTGGTCTGTGCGTCAGCACAACTTGATTACGACATTGCTCCGGAAACGCTGACAACCTTTGACGTGGCAACCGATACGAAAACGCTATACGCCGTCGGTGAGCGAGGTGTGGTTCTGACGCGCACAAAAGCGGAAGGATCAGCCTGGAAAACCCATCGATTGCCAACAACCAAAAGCCTGACCTCTATGGCAGTGTCTGATCGCAGCAAGGTCATTGTCGGTTATGGCGGCACGATTCTGAGATCTGACACGGATTCCGATAACTGGACGATGATCGGCGCTGAAGAACTGACCTATGGCGATCCGCTGATGGATGTGGTGCACCTGGGTGACGACCGATTTATCAGTGTTGGCGCCTTTGGCCTGGCCCTACTGTCAGAGGACGGCGGGCGCACCTGGAATAAGCTGACTCTGTCAGAGGAATACTTTGATCGCCACCTATACAGCATCATGCAGGCCGGTAACGCCTGGATACTGATTGGAGAAAGTGGCTCGCTGTTCAAAACAGAAGATCTGGGGCAGAGCTGGGCCCAGATGGAATCTCCTTACACAGGTTCGTTCTTCGGGGGCCTTCAGACCCCGGGTGGCGCGTGGGTACTGTATGGCATGCGCGGCCAGGTGTGGCGCTCGGAGAATCAGGGTGACTCCTGGACCAAATCCCGGACTGGCATCGAACTGGCCATCAATGCTCACGGCGTTGCGAAGAACGGAGATGTCTATCTTCTGGGTAACAGCGGCGAATTCCTGGCCAGCGGCGACGACGGCAAAACCTTTCGCCGACAAACACGAGCGCCGCAACACGGTGACATCACCTCCGCATCGCGAATCAACGGTAAATGGCTGATCAGCGGCACTCGTGGTGTCGGGCTGGCAGAACTGGGCCGTGGAGAATAACAATGACTAATTCCCAACAACCGACAAAACTGCAGGCGATTGCCGGGGTGATTTTTCGCCATCGGCTGGCGCTGCTGATTGTCATGGCTATCCTGACCCTTGGTTTGGGGTATTCGGCCACCAAGCTCAAAATCGAGGCGGGTTTCTTCAAAATGATCCCGCTGGAACACGAATACATGTCCACCTTTCTGGATTACCAGAATGAATTTGTGGGTGCTAATCAGATCATGGTGTCGCTTCGGAATACCGATGGCACGGTGTTTGAAAAAAACTACCTGGCGGCGTTGAAAGAGGCGACCGACAAGGTGTTCTATCTGGAGGGCATCGAACGAAGTTCGGTGACTTCTCTGTTCACCCCCAATGTGCGTTACTCGGAAGTAGTTGAGGAAGGGTTTGTAGGCGGCAACCTGATTGAAGCGGATTACGCAGGCCGGGATAAACAGCTTAAAGCCATTCGCGAACGTACCCTCAAGTCCAACTGGATTGGCCGCATTGTTTCCAACGATCTTCAGTCCGCCATGGTCGTGGCGACTTTGCAGGAAACCGATCCAGAGACCGGTGAAAAAATTGATCTGCAGGGCATTGCAGACAGGCTTGAAACCATCCGCAGTGAGGTCGAATCCGAGACCGTAGAGGTCAATATCATCGGTTTCTCGAAGGCGATCGGGGACATTGCCAACGGTGCCCGTGGCGTACTGATGTTTTTTGCGGTGGCGGTGCTGCTGATTGCTGTTCTGCTGTTCTGGTATACCAAGTCCAAGCGCTTGACTGGGCTGACGCTACTGACCGCATCATTGCCGGTGATCTGGTTGATGGGGCTGTTGCCGTTGCTAGGCCTGACGCTGGACCCCATGTCGATACTGGTGCCGTTCCTGATCTTTGCAATTGCCGTCTCCCATGCCGTGCAGATGTGTAACGCCTGGAAGCTGGACATCGTCGACGGGCACGATACGGTTCACGCCGCCAGGGCCAGCCTTCAGAATCTGTTGATTCCCAGCGTGGTGGCATTGGCCGCCAACGTATTGGGCTTCCTGGTCATCGCCTTCGTTGAAATTGAGATGGTGTTTGAACTGGCCATCACGGCCACCATGGGTGTGGGTGTGATGATCTTGACCAACTCGCTGGTACTGCCGCCACTGCTGTCATACACCAAAGTGGATGAACATGCGCTGGACCGTTTCCGTGGCAAGGGACAGCATTACTGGTTCTGGGAAAAACTCAGCGTTCTGGCAACACCTCGTGGTGCTGTGGTTCCAATCATCTGTGCGGTTGGCCTGACCGCTTTCGGCATTTACCGGCTGGACACACTCCACGTGGGCGATCTGGGCGATGGCGTGCCGGAGCTACGCAGCGACGCACGCTATAACCAGGACGTGGCGGCCGTCACCTCGCAGTACTCGGTGGGTGTCGACGTACTGCAGGTAATCGTGGAAGCCAAGGGCGATAACATGCCGTGCGTTAAGCCTGAAGTGATGGCCGAGTTGTCTGAGTTTGAGCTCTACTTGCGGCAGTTGCCGGGCGTGGCTTCGGTCGCAGGATTACCGGGCTTTGTAAAGGGGGTCACCCAGGCCTATGCGGAAACCAATCCCAAGTGGCGGGTAATTCCAGGCAACCAGGCGCAGGTGGCGCAGGGGGTGGCGTTTGCCACGCGTAATGGCAGCACCCTGATGAACACCGAGTGCGATGCGATGGCCATTTCCGTCTTTCTGTCCGATCACAAGGCGGAAACCATCAATGTCATTGTAGAGGCGATCAAACGCTTCAAGTCCGCCTACGACAATGAGCTGCTGACCTATCGCCTGGCGTCAGGAAACGTGGGGGTGATGGCCGCTACCAACGAGGCAGTCAGTGCAGCCAATCCCTGGGTGAATACGTCGCTGTTCTTCTCCGTCACCTTGCTGTGCCTGGCGATGTTTCGCAGTCTGCGTATCAGCCTGTGCATCATTCTGCCGCTGGCGCTGGTCACACTTCTGTGCAACGCCGTAATGTCTTTGCTGGGCATTGGTCTGAAGGTAAACACGTTGCCGGTCATTGCACTGGGGGTAGGTAGCGGAATCGATTATGGAATCTATCTCTTTGAGCGCATGAAGTACGAACTGGAAGCGAACGGCCGCGATATTCGAGATGCGTTCTACGAAGCGTTAAAGCAGCGGGGCACGGCCTCGGCGTTTACCGCTCTGACCATGACCCTGTCAGTCGCGACCTGGTATTTCTCCGAGCTTAAATTCCAGGCTGATATGGGCATACTGCTGGCGTTCATGTTTCTGGTGAACCTGTTTGGCGCCTTGTTGCTCCTGCCGGCACTGGCTGCCTTTCTTGTTCGGAAAAAGAAAGCGCATCAGCCTCAGAAGCGGCAGCAGGAGAAGGAGCAGAGGTATGAACTGGCATCACGTTGAATTCGAGGGGTACGCCGTTGATGTTCTGATCGGGGAGCCAGAACCGGAGAAAGACAATGGCCAGACGGTGGTCCTGCTGCATGGCTTTCCCGACAGTCCTTTGACCTGGAAGGACATCATAAGACCGCTGACTGAAGCTGGCTACACGGTGAAAGCACCCTACATGCCGGGCTATCAAAACAGCTACCTGCTGAAGCATGACGACTATCGGCTGGAGTCATTGGGCCGCGAGGCAGTGGCCCTTTGCCAGGCCTTGTCTAAAGGCCCGGTGCATCTGGTCGGCCATGACTGGGGCGCGGCGGTGGCGTACATGGCGGTATACACCCGGCAGGAAACGTTCACCAGCTTTACGGCGGTATCCATCCCGCCGATTTTTCGGATGATCAAGCTCATCCCGAAGCGGCCTTTGCTTTTCAGGCACACCTGGTATCAAGTGGTGTTTCAGCTACGGTTTATCGCGGACTGCTTGATGAAGACCAATGGTTGGTGGTTTCACCGGTATCTTTGGAGACTGTGGTCGAACGGCCATTCATTTCCAGAACTGATCAGCCGGAGCCAGGAACGGATGGAAGAACCGGGTGTGCTTCGCGCAACGCTACGGTATTACCAGCAGGCATATCGCCCCTGGGATCCTTCCTGGTTCCGGCTGCTGAACACGGATCAGCCTTTTCCAGTGCCGTCGCTGATCGTAGCGGGAGATAAAGATGCGATCTACGGCCCAGATACCCATCGCCACTCAATTGTTGAGGCGGATTTTCCTAGAGGAGTCACCTTTGAACTGCTGCCTGGAGTAGGGCATTTCGTACAGGCAGAGGCACCCAGGCATCTACTGGAACCTCTGCTGAAACACATCGGCCGGTGTCACTAGCCAGTTACCTTATGGTCTGCATCGGCGGTTGCCTCGGCCCTGACTTTCAGGGGCGAGCGCTGGAACCAGCGCTGGCACGCTCGATTGAATGAGCTCTGCTCGGTGTAGCCCAGCAATGCCGTCAACTGAGACATGCGCATTTTCTGCCCGGTCAGGTAATCCCAAGCGAGGTCTTTGCGAACGTCGTCGACCAGGTTTTCGAACACCATGTCTTCGTTCTTGAGTCGTCGTTGAAGCGTTCGCTCACTGACGGCCAGGTACTTTGACACCATCGATATGGTGCATCTCTGGACGGGCAGAAGCTTGATGATCAGATCCTTGACCACATCGGAGAATGATAGGGAATTGGCTGCGATGGCTTCGCTGACGAAGTTTTCCATCATGGTTCGAATGCCGCTGTCTGCGCCATCAATGGGCTGAAGCATGTCATCTGATGAAATAATCAGTGCATCCCGATCGGCATTGAATTCCACCGGGCAACCGAAATAGTTCCGGTACTGCCGCCTGGGCAGCCCCCGGGGGTGAGAAAAGACGACGCGTTGGGGGTGGAAATCAGGGCGGATCAGCATCTTCATTGTCTGAAATGCAACGCCAAGGGAAAGCTCCATGATCTGGCGGCGATCTGGACGGCTCGCAATTTCCAGGTTGAAACCCAGATTCGCAGATTGCCCGCTGGCCGGGTTGTCGATTTGTAGGCGGATTGCCGGGCTGTAGTAGCCCATGTAGCGACCGATTTTTGTCAACGCAGAATAGGCGTTCACCTCATTGCGGCCGATAATAGCCAGTGGGCCCAGGATATTGACCGATTGCTTGCCGGAGAGCCTGAGGCCAAAATCCGGGCACTCCAGTTCCTCAGCCGAGCTTTCTATCAGATCAATAAGAGACACATAAGGCAGCATCTGCTTGGGATCGTTGATCATGGCCTCGCTGGCATGAACACGTTGAAGAAAGGGCTCAGGATCGGCACCCAATTCCCGGACCAGTTCAGGGTAGGCGGTCAGTGAACTCATTCGGATAAGTGCGGTTTCCACAAAGATCCCCTTTTTGTTGTTATCAGTTCGACGCCATCACCACTATTTAGTCGTCGTCGAGTGCTGGCGTCAAGTGACAAATCTACGGCAGCTTAGGGCAAGTGCATGTCGTTGTGAAGCGCCATTATAGACCCTCTACAAAAACAAACATTCATATCGCACCAGTTCGGCCGGAGCACCTTTGTGCCAATTGCCAGACAAGGATTTGGTGGCCTTGCTGAGTACAGCGAATGATTCTAAGGAGACATCATAATGACAAAGGCCTGGTTTGATCACTATCCGAAAGGGATCCCTTATGAGATCAACCCGGATGCCTATTCGTCGCTTACCCAGCTGTTCAAACAGGCAGTGGAGAAGTTCAGCGACCTGGAGGCGATCGAGTGTTTTGGCACGACCCTGTCCTATGCCGAGTTGGACCGGTTGTCTGACTCGGTCGCTTACCTGCTGCAGGATCGGTTCGGCGTCAAAAAGGGCGACAGAATTGCCGTTATGTTGCCCAACATATTTGCCTACCCCATAGTAATGTGGGGCATTCTCAAGGCGGGTGGAGTTCAGGTGAACGTGAACCCGCTGTACACGGCCCGCGAACTTGAGCACCAACTGAACGATTCCGGTGCAACGGCGATGTTCTGTTACAACGGCTCCACGGAGGCCCTGGCAGCTATTCAGGCGAACACGTCCGTTCGCCATGTGGTCACTGTGGCCCCAGGTGACGGCGCTAACCTCACGATTCCAGCGCCGCCACTGGCGGAAGGACTGGGCAACAGCCTGGCTTTTGCGGAACTGCTTGATGCCTACGCTGGTCAGTCGCCTGCCCCGGTGGCGTTGGCTGGAGACGATACGCTGTTTCTCCAATACACCGGTGGAACGACAGGCCCCTCCAAAGGCGCCACCCTTTGCCATCGCAACCTGATTGCAAACACGGAGCAATTCAAGGCGTTTGTTCCGGAAGCCAATGAGCCGGGCAGCGAGCGAGTGGTTCTGGCGCTTCCCATGTACCACATCTTCGGCTTGATGGTGTATGTGGCATACGCGGCCATTGGTGCCAAGGCCATTCTGATTCCCAATCCCCGGGATCTAGAAAGTTTTCTGGGAACCATCAAGAGCGCTGGGTTTACCGTGATGGGCGGAGTCAACACTCTATACGCAGGTATGGCCGCGCATCCGCTGTTCAACGAAGTCGACTTTTCCCACTGCAAGATTTCCCTCGGCGGTGGCTCCAAGATTTTCCACAGCACCTCAGATCGGTGGGAAGCCTCTGCAGGTGGTCACATTCTGGAAGGTTTTGGCCTGTCAGAAACCAGCCCGATCCTCACTCTGAATCCGATGGGCCAGAGTGGCTTTACTGGCACGGTCGGATTCCCGGTGCCCTCGACCGACGTGAAGATACTGGACCCGGAGGGCAACGAGCTTCCGCCGGGAGAGCCAGGCGAGCTGTGTGCCAAGGGCCCGCAGGTGATGAGCGGCTACTGGAATCGGCCGGACGCCAACGCACAGACGTTTACGGCGGGCGGTTACTTCAAGACCGGCGATGTGGCCGTCATGCACAGCAATGGTCTGTTCGAAATCGTCGACCGCAAAAAAGACATGTTGATTGTGTCCGGATTCAACGTGTACCCGAACGAAGTGGAAGCGGTGGCCTGTGAACTGGATATTGTCGCCGAGGCCGCCTGTGTGGGCGCACCCGATGAAAAAACTGGCGAAAGGGTGAAGCTCTTTGTCGCGGGTAACGGCGGCGACATTGACGTAGACACGGTGATTGATCATTGCCGCAAGAATCTGGCCGCCTACAAGGTTCCCAAAGAGGTGGTTGTACCGGAAGAGCTGCCCAAGTCCAGTGTGGGCAAAATTCTCAGAAAAGAACTGCGTTGAAACTGAACAACAACAATTGATGGAGTGTTTGAAATGCGTAGCGCAACGGTTGATAACAGTACCCTGAAGATCATGGACGTACCCACGCCCCGGCCCAGGGACAACGAACTGCTGGTGAAATCCCTGGTGTGTGGTGTGTGCGGCTCAGACTTGCATTGTCTACACCATTCCCATGAGCTGGCAGAGAGTTCCCGCCAGATTGTGGGGCAACCCCTGGTGAACCCTGACAAACCAATCCTGTTGGGCCATGAGTTCTGTGGTGAGGTGTTGGAAGTAAACCAGAAAGACTCTCCTTTCAGGGAAGGCGATACGGTGGTGTCCCTACCGTTTTTGTTGCGGGAGGAGGGGGTCTCTTTTATTGGGTCTGGCGACGCAAGCCTACCCGGTGGTTTCTCTGAGCAATTACTGGTTGACGGGCGCCTGACCATGAAAGTGCCCAATGGCCTGGACAGTAACACCGCGGCGCTGACCGAGCCGATGGCGGTGGCCATGCACGCCGTGCGAAAAGGCGAACCAACACAGAACCATGTACCCCTGGTGGTGGGCTGTGGGCCGATTGGTCTGGCGGTTATCGCGGTGCTGAAAATGATGAAAATCGGCCCGATTGTGGCGTCTGACTTTTCCAAGGCAAGGCGGGAACTCGCCCGGCAGATGGGAGCTGACGTGGTTGTGAACCCCGCAGAACACTCGCCATACGACAGCTGGAAAGACGTCGCCCGCACCACCGATGCATCGCTGGCGGGCCCTGTTTCCCCCATGTTAGGCGGCCACGACCTGAAACCGTCGCTGATTTTCGAGTGTGTGGGTGTGCCTGGCCTGATCCAGAACGTGTGCGCCGGCGCGCCTTTTGGTGCCCGTATTGTGGTCGTCGGTCTGTGTATGGAGAAAGACAGTCTGGTTCCGGCGATGCCGGTACTGAAGGAGCTGGATATCCGGTTTGTGAGCTTCTATACGCCGGAAGAGTTTGGCGACACCCTGAGATATCTCGCTGAAGGTGAGCTGGATGCGTCTGGGCTCATTTCGGATGTGGTCGGCATGGACGAGATCAATAATGCGTTTGATCGCCTGGCCAAGCCAGAGAGCGACGTAAAAATCCTGGTTCAACCTTCGGCCTGACGGAACTCCCATGACCAGCCTGAATGCACGCCCTTCCCGACGTACCCCGCAACTAAGCGTCAGAAGCCGGGTGCGTCTGTGGTTTTTGAGATGGTTGATACGGCCCCTGTTGGCAATGATTCTGCGGGGCGGTCCCCAACGCGTGGCGCGAGCCCAACTTAAGGTAGCTGAGCGTGGGGCCGACCGGTTGGATGGCATTTCCTGGGGCTATGATTATTTTGGCGATGACGAGTCGGTGGTGCCAGGTCATTTTATTGGCCGACCGTTTGATGAGTCCGGGGAACCCGTGTTGCTGTGGTTGCACGGCGGTGCGTTTGTGTTGCCAGCAATGCCGGAAGGGCATCTGACCTTTGCGGCGAGGGTTTGCGAATCCCTGACTGGCAGTGCGTTTTTGCCAGACTATCGGCTGGCGCCTGCACATCCGTTCCCCGCGGGCTTGGACGACAGTGAAGCTGCCTACCGCCTGTTGTTGGACGCTGGCATTTCGACCCGACGAATCGTTGTAGGCGGTGAATCTGCAGGAGGCAACCTGGTGGTTGCCTTGCTACAAAGACTGGCCCGTAAAGGGTTGCCGATGCCGAACTGTGCGATTGCCGTATCGCCGGCGTTGGACCTGGCGCGACTGCACGGGGCGCCGGCACGGTCATTGAACGCCAGTTGCGATGCCATGTTGCCGGCGACTGCATTGGCTCATGCCCTGGAGTATTATCTCAACGGCGGTGACGCCTCTAATCCAGAGGTTTCTCCTTTGCTGGGGGACGTTTCGGGGCTTCCGCCCACGTTCATCGTTGCCAGCGACGTGGAGTTTCTACGGGATGACAGCATTCATTTCGCGCAACGTTTGACACGGGCGGGAGTGACCAACGAGCTGATGCTCTGGACCGATTTACCCCACGCCTTTCCATTGTTGGAAGACTGGTTTCCCGAGGCCAGACAGGCACGGGAAGACATGACGGCGTTTATTCGTGAGCAGCTTGGGGAGGAAAAGGACATAGGAAGTGGCGATGGGCACAATGGGGGAAACACTGCAGCAAACCATGTGGGAGAAAAACGATCATGACCACATCCCGTCTTTCCCCCATGGACGCTGCGTTTGTCCAGCTTGAAACTTCCTGCACTCCGATGCACGTGGCGGCGCTTATGGTGTTCGAAGCACCGGAAGAAGGTGTCGCCGCTTTCGTAAAAAGACTGATGGAAGACGGCCGCAAAGAGACCCGGATTACGTCCCCCTGGAACAAGGTTTTGATGTCCGGCTCCCGTTGGCAGTTGGCGCCTTCACTGGTGACCTCCTACGACCCGGACCTGGAGTACCACTTGCGCCACCTGTCGCTGCCATCACCCGGCGGGGAAAAGGAGTTGGGGCAGCTGGTCGCCCGATTGCACAGTCAGCCCATGGACTTGCGGAAACTGCTCTGGGAGTGTGTGGTGATTGATGGCCTCGAAGACAATCGATTTGCGATCTACGTAAAATTTCATCACTCCATTGTGGATGGTGTCAGTGGTGCTTCCCTCTTGATGAACGGTTTGTCTGACCACAAGGATGATCTGACCACACCACCTTTTTGGGTTCATGCATCCCCGGAAAAACCACTGAGCCTGAGGTCGCTGAATCTGCCGTCACTGAATGCGGTGATGGGTACGGCAAGAAACGTACTCAAGATGTTCGGCGAAAACGATTCGCTGACCACGTTACGGTCAGCGCCCCGTAGCCCGCTGAATGGGCGGATTGGTCCTCAGCGGCGGTTTGCTACCCAGGCATTTCCGCTGGAGCGTTTAAAATCGGTTGCCCGTCATGAAGGCGTTACCCTCAACGATGTAGTGACCTGCCTGGTGGGGGGCAGCCTGCGGCGGTACCTGCAGGACATTACCGCCTTGCCCAGGGATAGCCTGACAGCGGCCATTCCCATGTCGCTCCGGGAAGAGGGGGATACCAGTAGCGGTAATGCCGTGGGGATGATCTACAGCATTGTCGGCACCAACATCGCGGATCCGGTAATCAGGCTCAGGGAAATCTATGCCTCCACAAGGCGCGCCAAGAAACACGTGCAGCAGGTGCCACCGCAGATGCGTGTGCCATATTCCCTGGCCAGCATGGCGCCTGCCATTCTGAAAATGTTGTCGGGCATGGGCGGCACCGGTCGGCCCATGTTCAATACAGTTGTGTCCAACGTACCCGGTGGGCGCAAGGAGAAGTATCTGCGAGGCGCCCGCCTGCTGCATCTCTATCCAGCCAACATTGTGTTCCAGGGTATGGCGGTCAGCTTCACGTGTTACAGCCATGCAGGCGCTCTGAATGTGGGCATCACGGCCTGTCGGGATTCCGTGCCCCACATGCAACGACTTGCTACCGGCCTGACTGATGCCCTGGTTGAGCTTGAGCAAGGTCTTGGCATCGCCGGAGGTGACGCATGCCTTTGAGAAAAATGTCGTTGTTAGATGCAGCATCTCTTCGCCTTGAGGGGCGCGACATGCCCATGCACGTGGCAGGGTTGATGGTGTTTGAGTACCCCAGCGATCTGGGCGCCACACAGTGGACCTCCTTTGTCACACAGTTAGTGGAACGCTGGCGCCGCGAAACCCGGGTGTTTTATCCCTGGAACCAGGTGCTGACGCGCCCCAGCCGATGGCAGCTGAGCCCGGCCACGCGCACCGTGTACGATCTCGACCTGGAATATCATTTGCGGCAATGGGCGTTGCCCGAACCAGGCGGCGAGATCGAGTTGGGCCAGATGATCGCCTGGATTCACGGCTTGCCCATGGATCTGCGAAAACCGCTGTGGGAGTGCCATTTCATCGAGGGGCTTTCGGACAACCGCTTTGCCCTGTACGTCAAACTGCACCATGCGCTGGTGGATGGCATCAGTGCCAGCCGGTTGCTGGTCGACGGGCTGTCAGTGACCGGTGATGAGATCACGCAGCCCCACTGGACCAGGCATCGGCCTGAAAATGATGCGGCACAGGATTCGTTGTCAATGCCCGCACTTGGCGACGTTAAGGCAGCATTGGGTGCAGCACTGCGATTGCGTAGAAAAGACCCAGAGCTGACCACCTTTGCGTCCACACCGGCTTCGGTCATTAACGGCCCGATTGGTGCCCAGAGACGCGTCGCCACCCAGCACTTTGAATTGGCTCGACTGAAAGCTGTTGCAACAGCAGCGGACGCCACCTTGAACGATGTGGTGATGACGTTAGCGGGTGGCGCGCTGAGGGACTATCTGATCAGTATGAACGCGCTGCCGGAACAGTCCCTGACCGCCGCACTTCCTGTGTCCACACGCAAAGCGGGCGACCATCGGGTGGGTAATCAGGTCAGTATGATCTTTGGTGCTTTGGGCACCAATGTTGCCGATCCCCACGAGCGCCTTGCCCAGGTAAAAGCCTCCACCCACGCGGCGAAATCATTTCTGCGCAGCTTGCCGGACAACGCCACCATCCCTTATTCGCTGATGGCCACGGGCCCGTTTATGTCCTCGGTCATCATGGGGCAAGCAGGGCGGGGCCGCCCTGTATTCAATACCGTTATCTCGAATGTGCCTGGACAGAAAGAGGACCGGTACCTTGACGGTGCCCGGCTTCTCCATATCTATCCGGTCAGCCTGATCATGCCCGGCGTACCGTTGAACTTTACCTGCTGCAGCCATGGCGATCATCTGAACTTCGGTGTTGTTGCCTGCCGGGACCGTGTAACCAAAGTGCAGCGGATTGCTGCGGGCCTGCGGAGAACGCTGGAGGCTCTGGAAGAGCACCCTTCATAAGGTGCTCTTCCTCTCTTAAAACCCTGAAACCCGCTCCAGTGTCCAGAAGGCGGCCAGACTGCCGGCTCCGTACACCAGCAGTGTCTGGGCGCCCGCCAGGGGAAAGGTGTCTACCCGTCTCAGTAGTGCAAAGATAGTCATAACACCACCGACGAACAGAATCTGACCGATTTCCACCCCGATGTTGAAGCACAGCAGTGCGGCACCAAGATCGTTTTGGGGCAGGCCGATATCCTGTAGTACAGAGGCAAAACCGAAGCCATGAATCAGGCCAAACAGTGTTGAAACGGCCACCGGGAATCGCCAGGCGAGGGTGTCTCGGCGATCACGAAGGATCTCCGTGGCCAGAAAGAGAATACTCAGGGCTATTACTGCTTCGACCGGTGCGATGGGAAGGCGAACATAACCCAGTGTGGTCAGCGCAAGGGTGATTGAGTGCGCCACGGTAAATCCGGAGATGGTGATTAGCGTACGTTTGAAGGTTTCTGCAATCCAGATCAGGCAGACCAGGAACAGAAGGTGGTCCCAGCCGATCAGAATATGTTCGATGCCGAGCAGGCTGTATTCTTTGGCGACGGCCAGCTTGCTTCTTTCGGTTGGTACTTGCCAGCTGTTTTCGTCAGGTGGCAAGAGTTGTTGAAAGCTCTCTCCCGAGCCCAGCGTGGCTCGAATCAGAGTGCTGATCGAAGGATTGTGTATTGGCCACGAAACCTGCAGGGTTTGTCCGCTCAGGGCCGAAGCGCACTCCAATTGAATCAGCCTACCCATGCGCTGGTGTGTGCAACCATCCGGTAGAGTCAGGTAAGGCCGGTTATTGGCCTCGATCGTAGGCGGAACCTGAAGTTTCACTGTGTAGATGTATTCAGCGGTTGATTCACGGTCCAGCGCGTCGATCTGCACATATAGAGGCCGCGCATCGTGAGCCAACAGTATTCCGGGCGCCATAAGCAGCGATGCCAGCACGGTTCTAAAGGCGAGTTTCCACATTGTACTGCTCCACAATCTGCTGAATGGCCACTTCCTGTTTCCGCTGCTGGGTCCAGCGCAGGAAATCGCGCTCCACCCGGGAACGGATCTCCGCAAGCGCTGGAACGCGGCCCTGGCGGTACTCGCGAATCTTGATCAGGTGAAGGCCGTGGTCAGAGGCGATCGGCCCCTGCCAGAGAGCGTTGTCAGTCGCGAGTTGAGACAGTGAGTGCTTGAAATTCTCGCCAAAGTGGCTGGCGATATAGCCTGGTGTTCTCTCCACGTAATTGCGGTGGTACAGGAAGCGGTCGCCAAAGCGGGGGGCTTCGGTGAATCCCACATTGTCGGCGTTGAGTTGTTGCAACAGAGTGGTTGCGCGTTTCGTCGAGTCTTTTTCATCAGACTGAATGAATACATGGGTGAAGCTGTAGAAGGGCGCTTCGTAATAGTCATCCCGATGCCGGTCAAAGTAGGCGTCCACTTCTGAACGGGTCACCTGGCTGGTTTGTTCCGCAACGCCTTGTGCAATGAATTCGAGTTTCTGCACTGAACGGCGTCGCACAATGTAGTCGTTCTCCATCATCCCCATGGTCTTTGCTTCCCGGAAAAGCGCCTCCTCCCGCACGTATGCCTTGATTAGCGACTCACGCTGTTGCTGGTTCATGTCATTGAGTCGCTGGCGGGCCTGTTCGGGCTCGAACGCTTTGGAGCGATACTGGATAAACGTCAGCAGTGCGTCGCGGTCCACCACAATAGTGCTTTGATTCAGCGGTTCGTCTGTAGAATCTGCCAGGCCGTAAGCGGCAAAAAGCACGGCGCCGGCAAGCGTAAAGTGAATCAGTGGGTCTTTGATCAGTCGTTTCAGCATGGCGTTGTGCTCCCCACCCGATCAGGGCGTGTACCAGATGGGTGATGAGTAGGCCCGCTCCTGGATCACGGTTCTATAGGTAGCGGCCTGCCTTGGCTTGCCGAGCGCCAGGGCGTCCAGAGTCGAGTGGCGAGCGGTGGGGATCTGCAGAACCCGGACATAATAGAAGGCTCGTTGGCCGGCCTCGAATTTCGGATCGGTCCAGACGGTTGCCAGTTCTGCATCGCCAATGGTGTTGGTGTAACGGCCGGTCTTCAGGTTTACCGTGTTGCCAACGGGCTTGGTGTCCTTCCCGAGATCTTCCCGACCATCGGAAAGAGCCACATTGAACACTCGTTCGTGACTCTTGCCATCGTCATCCAGCCAGCCTTTAACAATCTGTACCCGGTCCAGGTTGGCCCCTTGCGGATCTTTCACCGCCTGGATGAGAAATTGCGGGGCTTTTCCTGCCGGTGCCTGCAGAAGGTCACTGCCCATCGGAACACCTTTGCTGTAACCCACGTCTGCCAGGTCATTACGTTCAAGATCATCGGCGTTGAAATCGAACCCACCGAAAAGACGCACTGTCATCCGTGGCCCCGTGGTGGCATAGACTTCCTTGCGTTTGAAGGCGGCAAACAGTGAATGTCGGGTGTTCTCCTCTGCCCAGACAGCCACCATGCCAGCAGCGGACATGTCCCAGCCAGTGGCGCCTGGCGCGGTTTCCTTGGATTTGTTTTCCGGAATGGAGTCCACGCCGAACTTACCCCAGAAATTGGGCTCGCTCGCGGTGCTCAGGCCGGTGTGAGAGTCGGTGGACCCGATCATGCCGAATTTGTACGGGTTGGCACCGGTTTGTTCCTCAATCTCCAGACCGCGCCTGAGTGCGCTCCGAGCGTAATTACCCTGTTGGTCCACCTCTCCATCGTTGGCTGCACCAAAGTTCATTGCATGGGCGTAGGTTTCGAAATCGGCGAACGGGTCGTTGGGGGATAGGTCGGGATGGGTTTCAGAGTCGCCTTTCACCTGGGTGATTTCCGCGATGGGCTCCCAGCGCATGCGGGTCCGTGCGTAACTGGCACTGATCGGGTGCCCCTGGCTGTCCACGGCGTTAAACATCAGCCCCTTGCTGATATTGGAGTTGTGGGGAATGGCGACAAAGTCTGCACCTGTACTGGCGGAGGTCTGATCGAGCCAGTTCCACAAATCCTCGGGCCTGTTGCTCTCGGCAGATGAGTAGGGCAGGAACTGCTTGGCGACATCGCCACCCGTGTTGGTAAACACAACCCGGTGCAGATTTGCTCCATTTGGCAGTGAGGACCACTCCCAGCCAATAAACGTGGTGAACTCACCAGGCTCATAGTTGTTTTCTGCGGCATCCACGATCTTGTTCCAGACCGGTTCGCGAATACTGTCCGTCAGCAGATCCTGGAGAGGTTTTCCACGCACCAGCGCGCCGGCGATGTCATAGTAGACTGATTTTGAACTTTTGTTGTTCCACAGATCGATTAGGCGCGGGCCGTTGACGGTGTCATTCAGCAACGCGCTCTCATCCCGCACCAACTGCATTACGCCCATGTACTCTGCATGGTCCGCTACCACCAGAAAGTCCAGTGGTCTCTGAAGTTGCACACGCACGCGATTGTACGGGTGGATCACAGGCTGTCCCTTGGCGAAGCGGTAGGCCGTTTCAGGGTCGGTGGACTCATTGCCCATGGCGAATGCGTCGCCGGAATAGGACGTGTGCAGGTGCGTGTCACCCCAGAATACCTGGGTCGGGCTCGCCTGTGCGTTGAATGGAGACAATATGGCGATGGCAAGAAGGCTTAAGGCAGGCTTATACATAGGGTCAGCTCCCGATAGATGCCACAAAAGGCTGGTTGTTGTAGTTCACAACAACATAACGGACGACCAGATTCGGAGCTTGCCAAAGGATGACAACTTTTTAGCTTAAGGCGACAGGCCTAGAATAGGCCAGGTAACTCGGGCGTCTAAAGCGGAGTTCTGTAGCGCGATTCAGTACGTTTGCAGGAGAAAGATCATTTTTTCCCCCAAAAACCCGACACCATGACATCGACTATCTCTTGGGGAGGCCCTACAAGAGTTTGGGCAACTCCAGTGGGGATCTGCACATCATCCGCTTTTTCGCTTGTCCAGATATGCGCCTGGGGCTTGAAGGTAAAGGGTGAAAGTCGGTCTGCCATCACTGCCCTGGCACCATTCAAAGCAGCCACCCGCACGTATAGCGGTGTTTTACAGGTTGCACACGAGTAGTATGTCTTGTCAGACCCCGTTCTGCCTTTTACTGTCGTGGTGTCGGCTTGCCCGTCAGCGCTGCATGCCTCGGATTTAAAGAACGCAGCCTCAACATACGGCATGCCAGAAAGGTTTCTACAATCACTACAATGACAGACCAACTGCACAACGGGCACGTCTGTAATATGCAGCGTGAGAGCGCCACATTGGCAGTGCGCTGAAGTCATTGTTGTTCCAGTCATGTTTTACTCCCTGGGGATAGGCTCTTTGTGGGATGCTCGGAAACCTAAGCCTGGGCTGCGTGAGTTTGGGGTAACACGCTGACAAGATGGTGGTTGGTACCCCCGGCAGGACTCGTATAAAAAGGTAATTACATGATTTTTCGGGGTTATAATTTTTATCTTCTACACTTATGCCCCCATATGTACCCCTGTTTGATCGCGCTTAATGCTTCAGGGCGTGTCGAAACATAATCAATATAAATGCTATTGCTTACTATTAGCTAGCGATTTATTTTGCTTCCTTACGTAACCCAAAGAGCAAACTAACACAGCATTTTAAGAAGTAGCTGGTTATTTCATTCATCCCGGAAATGATTCTTGGGTCTTTTTCTTGGCGAATTACTAATGAAGCTCGGTCATGAACAATACAATTTCTGACCTTGTAGATGCATGAGGGCCAGTCAGCCTTCGAGAAATCCTTTTCAATAAATTCTTGAATAAATTCCTTGCTTAGTCTTGCGCATTCAGAAAATTCGTCGGATTCAATGTGGGTCCTGTCAAAGTATCTGGAATATAGAGTTTTGATTCGGTTTTTTTCTCCGGTCAGCTCCTGCAGTTTCTCCTTACTAGTCCAAGCATCGTAATCGGATGCATTTTTTACAAACTCATCAAGTTCGCTCTTAAATATGAAAGAAATCAAGATTTCAATTATTTGATATAAGGAAATAAATTTTGAAAAAGGGTCGGGCTGCTCCCCAGCCATGTGAAGCAAGAAGAATATGGAGCTTCTTTTTTCTCCTAAGTGTTGAGGTATTTCCTTGATCGAAAGCGACTGAATTTCTGGAAAAAGATCCGGGCCGTAATGGACGTCATCTAATTCGTAGAACCGTGCGCCATGACGTGAGAGGCTTATCAGAACTGACTGGGAGTCAGGGCACAGCGCAAGACTTGTCACTGCAATCGCTTTCTCTCCACCTTCAAGTTGATCGGAAACGAAAAGATCGTCAAAAGAAAGCTCCTGCTCACCAACCCGATCTTCTGAAATTTCTACTGCCCTATGACCGATTCCATCGAAAAGAACGTGCTCTATGGCAGCCTTCGCGTATCCGGCTTCATAGGTCTTGAATTCGGCATTGGGATCTGAGAGCCCTTCAACAGAAAATAAATAGCCAATCGTTTTTCCTGTTGCTTTTGCCTTTATAGGCACTGATCCGCCTTGTATCCCGCCTGGAATAACGACAAGTGAGCTGAAAAAGTCTCCTAAAACAGCCCGATGCTTAAAAGACTTTTCAACGAATGATGAAATTGTTATCGAGAAGGCTCCATCGTACTCAATAACATATCCTTTGCCCTCGACAGTGTGAATGTCGAACAATGCCTTGTTAAAGAGATCCGGAGCTAGCCTGCAGACAACTGATTTTTCCATGATTGGCTAGCTGCCATATACGTTGTCGTAGGCTTCTTTTGCTTTGATCATTGAGTCAGATATGTTTAAAAAGCATTCTTCATCATCGTTGAATAGCAGTCGGAAAAAGTAATTGAAATATGCGCGTTGGGAGTCGCCTACCTTCTTAGATTTTGCTCTAACCTCATCCAGGCAGAAAACTAACCAGTCCATTGGATGATCAAGTTCTTCTCCAACGTGTACCTGCTCCACAATGTCCCTCACCGACTCGAGGTTCTCTAGCTTCGCCGACCTTTTGACTAGTCTATGCAGTGCCGCTCCAAATCCTGCCATTACTTGCACTTTGGAGCCAAAAATAATCATGTCTCGGGCAAAGGCTGTTCCACCCAGGTTTCTCTGCATCGAGTCTGGGTCGAAGGTCCAATTTGGAAATAAGTGATCGAATTTTCGAATTAATTTGTCGTATGTAACGATAAGTTCGGAAAGATCTTCTGCACTTTCGGGCTGAAAGCCTTCAAGGAACTCACTCTCTTTTAAAATAGTAGAGATCGTTTGCTTCGAATAGGAGTTATGAGTTCCCGTTGAAAAAGAGTAGTACATGTCCGAGACATCTGAGAGCTTATACTCTCCAAGATTTGAAATTCTTTGATCATCCGCCTCTTTAAATAGAGCAACGCCTTTTTTTAGAAGAATATCGTTGTCTAAATAATCTTGGTATAGCATTTCTATTTGGTGGCGGAGGCTCATTGGGTTCTGACCAGTATTTAACGTGATCATCCGATAAAGAATCCCAGTGCGTGATAAGCCTACATAAATTTCTGCTCTTATTTCGGATGAAAATAGCTTCTCTAAGGTTTCTTGATCACTGTCAGACACCAGGTCTTGTATTGTGAACGTTCTTTGTAGGCCGTCCAGGATAATAAGGTGCTTCTTCTCGATTGCCTCGCGAATAAGAGATTCCAGTTTTTTCTTCTGATCTTCGGAGGCTGATCCAGACTTAAGTATCGATGAAATTATCGAATTGAATCCAACCTGCGAATCTTCAC
>OJBS01000047.1_pt1 | contig 85996 bp, 84 predicted proteins | sample 1590941 | NCBI WGS metagenome assembly OJBS01 (sample SAMN05416785, study PRJEB24817) | seawater metagenome | isolation source: Sea water | place: Canada:Atlantic | collected 2013-11 | reverse complement strand
GCAAGTCGGCCGCCCGCGGTACGGAGCGAAGGGCGTTGGAATCACCTATCCGTCGTGGGGCCCGGGTCGTCGGCCTGGTGGAAGGCACGAGAGCTGAGCGCCGCTCAAGAATGAACAGTCCGTGCCGCACCTGAGGGTCTGTCCAAAAATAACTGCTTGGTGTCGTCACCGATGCATCCGCGATGGCAGCGTTGCTCACCTCTCTGGATGACCCGGCCATACCATCGGGTTCGCAGCCTCGCCCTCGCGGCGCCTCGTCGCCGCCACCTGGCGCGATTTTTGTGCGACGAGCCCTTAGAGCCAGTCTCTTTGAGCACCCTAGTAGCAGCAGACGGTTGTGCGCCAAGCAGACGTCAGTGCCATGTCGTGATTGCACTGCGTGCTGTACACCGGGTGGCTCGGCTGGTTGGCGTTGCCTTGAATGTCGCAGGTCTGGTTGTAGCCGCTCTGACCCGGGGTGCTCTCGGACAGGTCTGCGGTAACGAACCATGCGTCGCGTACGTTGTAGTCGTACATCTCCACAGCGCCTTGGCGAAGTCCGGCCAGCATTTCTTCGTGGCCACACAGGCGAAGGCCCGCGTTGGTGCAGTGGTCGTTCGCGGTGAGCCAGGCTTGCCCGAATGGAGCGGTCGTCTCGGGCTGAATGCAGAAGCCGGTTACACCGACCGTTCCGGGTGGGCACGCCGCGCCTGACCGCTCTTCTGGGTACAGATTGTGAGACAGCGCGAAGCCGTCAATGTGAATGCGCTTGTAGGCGCCCTGCACGCGCACGCGAACATCACTTCCAATGGGGAGGTTCGTGGCTAGGGTTCTGATCTGAGAGGTGTGCGGCGTCTCAGACGGCCGACGATTGGTCTCAACGCGCTTGTGGAAGCTGTAGGTTGAGCCGCCGTCGAATGACAAGAGGACGTCGAAGGCGCCGGTATTGGCCCAGTCGAGATGCGACATCATCACGGTTCGCCAGGGGTTGTCATTCAAGACCAGGTCGACGAAGTCGTCCGAGCAGTCCCAGCCCGTGCAGTGGGTGTAGACGCCTTCGGTCGACAAGCGATTGACGCCCCAGTTCTCGCCGTAGTTGCACCACTCTCCGTCATTGGCACACGTTGAGGTGTCAATGACTGGGCTGCTGTACACCAATCGGGGGTCGTCGATCTGTACGGTCTGGTCATCCAGACGCTCAGCCACGAGGGCAAACGGAACGGAGGTCAGAGCAGTCCGAGGGCTCGCACTCGCGCCAGGCAGCGTCATCTCAAGCCACACGGATGGACTCGCGAGCGCGCTGCTGTCGATGGGGGTCATGGGAGTCGTTCCCAAGACCACGCTGTAGTAGCCGTCTTGCGCGACCACAGCCGGTGAGCCGCTCCACAGTAGGTCTCCGCCTGACTCCGCGGTGAACAGGGAGATGCCTAGGGTGACGGGACCATTTACGGGTGTGCCGTTGGCATCGAGCACCCGTCCTTGGTGCTGAACTGCAGAGGGAACGGCCGCTGCGGGTTGGACGAGCGCTGCCGTGGCGGCGGCAAAGACGATGGCTGAAGCGATGCGATGCATGAGATTCCTCTGAATGGATGCGAGTATCTCATTGAATCGTGGGTCAGAAAAGCACCCGGATGTGCGACGCGCCTGTCCATCCACCGGCTGGGTCAGTCTCGCCGGCTGACCCGCAGAGGCAGGCCCCCCATTGGACGAAGCGTCAGAGCGGGTTCTGGCACCACAACGCTCCCCGGAACACTCACGAATCGCAGGCTCCGGACCATTGCCGCCAACAGAACAATGCCCTCTGTCCTTGCGAAGCGGTCCCCGATGCACTTGCGCTGGCCCATGGAAAAGGGGTGGTAGGCGCCGTTGACGATGGCTGCGCGCCGGCTGGGAAGAAACCGGTCTGGGTCGAAGCGCTCGGGTGCGTCCCATAGGTCGGGATGCCGGTGCATTCCAAAGGTATGGATGAATACGATGCGTCCCTTGGGGATGGACACGCCATCGATGACGTCGGCCTGCTTGGCTTGTCGTGCATGCACCCAGATGGGCGGAAAGAGTCGCAGCGATTCGTCGAACACCCGACCGGTCAGGTCGAGCTGGCCAACGTGCGCAGCAGTGATTTTTCCAGTACCAACCACCTGCGTCACCTCTGCATGCACGGCTTCGGCAGTGTCCGGGTGTTTCGCCAGCAGGTGAAGGGTCCACGCCATGGCATTCGCAGTGGTCTCGTGTCCGGCGAGCAACATGGTGAGCACTTCGTCGCGCAGCTGTTGGTCGCTCATTGCGGTTCCTGTCTCAGGGTCCGTAGCGAGCATAAGCATTCCCAAGAGGTCCGGGTGATTACGAGTGTCGGCCCGTCGCTCCCGGATGATCTCGTAGGTGACTTTGTCGAGTGTGCGTACTCCCCGCATGAACCGTCGTGTCGCTGGCAGGGGCCATCGCCATGGGTGCGGCAGGATGCTTCGGCTCAAGCTGGCAAAGCCTGGCAGTACCGTCTCCAGCGCTTCGCCAATGGTGTCCCCACGTGCGCTCAAATCTCGACTTAGTAGGGTCTTGCCGGCGATTTCAAGGGTCAGACGGTGCATGGCCTGGGCAATAGGGACCGAGCCCGGTTTGGACGGCAAGCTGTCGAGCCAGGCTTGGGTGGAGTCCGCCATGGTGTCTACGAAACCGGCCACTGCCTCACGGCGAAACGCGGGATTAGCTATGCGCCGGTGCTGTCTCCAGTCGTCGCCCATGGCGGTGACCAGCCCGTTTCCTAGAAGCAGTCGCAGAATCTGATAGCCACGGGTGGTCTTGGCGTATTGGCCGGCATTTTTCACCAGCATGTGGTGGACCGCTGACGGTGAGGAGATCACCGTGATGGTCGTATGCGCCATGCGCAGCTCTACAACGGGGCCCAGGTCCCGCGCTTGGTCGAACAGCGCAAGCAGTCCATTTCGCACGGCCGGCAGATGGCCTAGTGGATGACGACTGCGTAGCGACGGCGCGTCGATCGAGGGGTTTGAGTTGGACATTGGCGCGGTCGACATGGCAACTCCTCGGATGCCACAGCCCTAACGTACGGGTCTCGTCGACGTCATGGGTGTCACAGGAGTACCGTGTGAACCCACCCTCCTCTTTGGACACTCCTGTCGATGACCACGGACACCCCAAGCCTTGAATCTCTGCTCGCTCCACTGTCGGTGGCTGACTTTCAGAGCGATGCTCTGCACAAGCAGGCGGTGCACCTGACGGGGCATCCAGGACGCTATCAAACACTGTTTAATAGCCACGCACTCGAGCGCCTTGTCAACGTCGGACGGGATGCCTCTCATGTGCGCTTGTACCGCTCTGACGTCGGCTTTGTGCAGGGCGGTAGCGCGTCACAGGTCATTCAGCAGCTGCGAGACGGGGCGGCTGTGGTGGTGGAAGAGGCTGAGCACTGGGATGCACGCCTGGGGGCGCTTGCCGACCGGCTTTCCGCCGAGCTGGACGAGCCTACGCGCATCAACATCTACGCCACGAGCCCGAACGCACCCGGCTTTCCGCTTCATGCGGACACCCATGATGTGTTGGTGCTGCATGTTGAAGGCAAGAAGCGCTGGACGGTGTGTGCGCCAACCCTTGCCAACCCGCTCTTTCACGCCAGCCTTCATCCGCAGACCCCACCAGCGCGGGTTGAGCCTTACTTGGATGTCACGCTTGTTCCTGGCGATACCCTCTACATTCCGCGTGGCCACTGGCATCAGGCCCAGGCCATTGATGGGCCCTCGCTTCACCTGACGGCGGCTGTATTCGCTGCAACGGGTGTGGACTTGATGCACTACTTGGTCGACCGCATGCACCAGAGCGAGGCTGCACGCATGCCCTTTGTTGTGTCGCCGGGACCTGCCCTTCGAGAGGACTCGGATGTGCCAGCCACGCACCACGCGCACCTGGATGTTCTGCGTCATGAGCTGGATGACGCGCTTCGGCAGCCAACCTTCCTGGCGGATTTTCGGCGCTGGCGAATGGTCCACCGCTCGCTGCGCCAGCCGTTGGCTCTGATGAGTCACATGCAGCCGGAGTCGATCAGTGGACCTGTGCGTATTCGAGCCGTGGGAGGGTGGGTGTCCGAGTCGTCCGAGGGCGTCTCGGTGCATATTCCAGGCCGAACGCTGTGGTTTCCGCTCTCAACCTTGCCCATGCTACGCCGTCTGTGGAGCGGGGCTGTGTGTCCGGTCTCGGAGCTCACGGCACTCGTGCCTGACGCAGATTCGGGTCTGGCTCAGCGCATCGTCGACGGATTGTTCGCTGAAGGCTTGCTGACCCGGGCATAGGTGGGGATCGAGAAGTAATTCTCCGTCTGTTGGTCTAGATCTAAATGAAAATGATTTTCATTTAGTCTGAGTTTCTAGTTGCAAATGAAAGTCATTTTCAGTTAGAGCCGCGGCATCTACGGAGACCTCATGCGTACCTGCTTGTTCTTACTCGCTCTCGCCGCCTGCACGGACGGCACCGATGACACTGAACCGGACACCTCTGTCGACTCCGATTCATCAGAGGAGACCTCTGTTTACGAGTTTGACGCTCGAGACGGCAGCGGGTCGTCCGTCGTCTACACGGGTCAAGTCTTTCGTCATCTGCTCATTGTGGGCATGACGCAGGAAGTAGGGGACCTCACCGGGCGCATTGACCGCGGAGATGTCTTTCCGGAGACGGGCGACGTCACCCGAGACATGAACTTCTACCTTGAGTTTGATGGGTCCACTGGCGGTGTCGTACCGGTGCCATTCTCGGCGGACCTCCCACCGCTTCAAGCGACTTACGCAGACGTCGCCAGCGGCTCCTCACTCGTTGAGAAGATTGCCGGGAACGATGCGCCTGGCCAGCATGCGGACTGGACCACCGAGTTTGTTGGGTGGAGTCAGCCGGGTGTGACCACCCCAGAGAGTCTTGTTCGTGCTTGGGTCTCGGAGCTGGACTCGCTGGCCGTCGCTCGTGCCGGTGGTGACATTCCACAGTGGTCGGACGGCACTCCAATGCCGTCGGTCTTCCTCACCGAAGACGGAGTGGACCTGCAGCAGCTGCTTCAGAAGTTCCTCCTGGGGTCGATTGCCTACAGCCAAGGAGCGGACGACTACTTGGACGACGACCTTGATGGAAAGGGCCTTCTCTCCGACAACACCGCCCTTGTGGACGGGCAACCCTACACCGCCCTTGAGCATGCCTGGGACGAAGGGTTCGGCTACTTTGGCGCGACCCGGACCTATGGCTCCCTGTCGGACGACGACATTGCGGACATTGGCTCGCGCGATGACAACGAAGACGGCGCAATCGACCTGACGTCGGAGCGGGTCTACGGGCACGCATCGAACGCTGCCAAGCGCGACCTCGGTGCGGTCGTAGCGACTGACTACACCGAGCAGGCTTGGCGTGCATTCCTTGGCGGTCGTACCCTCATTGATTCGGTCGAAGGTGAGCTTACGGCTGACCAGCTTGCAGAGCTACGCACCTATCGGGACGATGCTGTGGATGCGTGGGAGCGAGCGATAGCTGCAACGGTGGTGCACTACATCAATGACGTTCTGCAAGACATGGGCAAGATGGACGGCGACGACTACAGCGCCGCGTCTCACGCGAAGCATTGGGCGGAGCTGAAAGGATTCTCCTTGTCCCTCCAGTTCAACCCCCGTTCTGCGGTGTCTACCGAGGATTTTGCTGCCCTCCAAGAGCGTATTGCAATGGCTCCGGTCCTCACATCAGCGGATGTTGACCAAGCGTCTCTCGACCTCATTGCAGCCCGGGATATTCTGGCCACATCGTATGGCTTCGCGGCCGAAAACCTTGGTGATTCCAGTGGAGAGAACGGGTGGTAGCTGGGTGGTTCGTACAGCGACTTGCGTCATGACTGTTCGTCAGCACTGTTCCTACGCGCCCACCCTCAAGGGCGATGTTGTGTGGGATTCAGTAGCATGAACAAAGGTTATTCCTACGCCGAGACCCTGTCCGTCCGTGGTGTCGGTGACCCTGTTCTGGCCTATATGGCCGGCCGATACACTCACTCCACGCCCGAACAGTGGGCAGACCACATCCGCTCCGGCCGAGTCACTGTCAATGACGCCGCCACCAGCGCCGACCGGGTGTTGAAGCATGGCGACGTACTCGTGTTTCACCGTGAGCCGTGGGAGGAGCCGTCTGCCCCGCTGTCGGCACCCGTTCTGTACGACTGCGACGGAGTTGTGGTCGTTCACAAGCCCGCTGGCTTGCCCACCATGCCAGGAGGCGGCTTCTTGGAGCACACCCTCGTTCACCAGCTCCGCCAGCTGCACGGAGACGTCGCGCCGCTGCATCGTCTCGGTCGGTGGACATCAGGCGCTGTGCTGTGCGCTAGAGGCCGTGTCGTAGGCGCCGCACTCTCGCGGCAGTTTCAACAGCGGTCTATCGGCAAGCGTTACCGGGCTCTGGCGTCAGGCTGTCCAGCGTGGACCGAACAGGTCATCACCACACCGATTGGTCCGGTCCCCTACGCGCCGCTCGGCACCGTTCATGCGTCAAGCCCTACCGGTCGGCGCTCCCACACAGTCGCCTCCGTCATTCAGAAGGATTCGCAAAGCTTTATTGCAGATGTTGAGATCGCCACAGGCCGCCCTCACCAGATTCGAATCCATCTGGCCAGCGTTGGGCACCCCCTCGTCGGAGACCCGCTGTATGGACCTGATGGCCTGCCCAGACCAGGCGGAACAGCGGTACCGGGAGACCCCGGCTACTCGTTACATAGTGCCGAGATTCGCTTTGTGCACCCTACGTTAACGTTGGATGTAGTGGTTCAGGCGGAGCCGCCAGCGGTGCTACAGCTACGGTCGTGATGCGGCGAAAAGGGCGTCTACGACGGGTGCGAGAAAGTCGGTACCCGCGAACTTGGAGGCATCGGCAAATCCGCCGGGGCTGAAGACGTTGGCTTCGACAACCACATTGCCGATGACGTCCAGCCCAACCAAGAACAGACCGTCTCTGCGTAGCTGTGGCCCCACCCGCTCTACGAGGTCCCGAAGGGCCGGTGTGGCTACTGCTGGACTGGGTACGCCGCCCACATGCACATTGCTGCGAAAGTCGCTCCCGGTGGGAACACGACGCACCGCAGCGATGCCGCCGTCCTGTTCAATGAGGCGACCGTTCAGCAGCAGGACTCGTGTGTCGCCGGCGCTTGCTTCGGGGACGAATCCCTGAATCATGGCGAAGCCCTGGCGGAACATCACATCGAAGATTTGGTTGAGGTTGGGGTCGTCTGCATCGCGCACCACAAAGACGTCTCGTCCGCGTGTTCCGGTGACTGGCTTGACCACACACCGTCCGCCAAGGCCTCGAATGAACTGCCGGCCACTGTCCGCGTTCCGCGTCACAAGCGTGGGCGGACGGGCATCTACGGGTAGTCGAGAGAGGTACAGCTTGGTCCGACCGAGCGCGAGGCCGCTCGGTTCGTTCACCACGGGTACGCCTGTCGCTGCCATCAGGACGAGCTGGTCGAGAACGAGCTGGTGCTCAGCCTCGGAGCCCCGGCCGGGATTCAGGCGCACAATCACCAGGCCCACGTCGGACATGTCGCAGGACTCAGAGGCGGCGCTACGAGCCGTTTGAACGACCTGGGCGGACGTTTCCAAGCCTGCTGGCAACCAGCGTGCGTACGCTCCGAAAGAACCATCAGCGCGGGTCTCTAGGTCATGTAGACCGACCACACCTACGCGTTGTCCGCGTGCCGATATGCGCTGAAGCATGTCGGCGGTGGACTGGCCGGCGCTCAATGTGTCCACGCCGTTGATCAAGACAATCCATGGGCGCATGGTCAGTCCTCCCGCGGGACAAAGCTAGGCAGCTGGTTGACGACACCTAGGTGCAGAATGCGCGCGCCGGTGTTCGCGACCGGGTCGACGCTGTGTCCAATCACAATGCCGTCGTGCGGCGCTGTGTAGCTACGGGCAGCGTCTCCGAAGGCGTTGTAGACGGTGGCGATGGTCTCGCCTTGCTTGACAAGGTCTCGTACGTCCGGAGACACCCGCAATAGGCCACCATGGTCCGTGTACGTCCACGCAGAGGATGCGCAGACAACGGGGGGCTCGCCCAACGCGACTGTGCGCTTCGGAAGCATTCCCCAAGCACTCATGACGGTTCGGATGCCTGTGACATTTCGCTTGGTGTACTCGCGCTGGAACCGGTTTGGATTTCCAATCTCGAGCGTGATTGCGGGAATGCCAATCGCTGCTGCGGCGCCGCGAAGGGTCATGTCGTGCGGTGGGTTGTGCACGATGATCTGCGGCCGTAGCAGGTAGGCCATACGAGCGGTCTGTGGGTCGGTCATGTCAGCACGGATGTACAGGCAGTTCACCCGGCCAAAGCTGGCTGTGTGCAAGTCGAGAAGCAAGTCCAGCTTCCGAATGACAAGCTCCATCAGGCGGTACACAAAGATGTCTGCCTCTCGGCCGTCGATCTTGCCGGGAAACCTGTGGTTGAGGTCCACGTCGTCATCTGTACGGCGCTGGCGTAGGATGAATCCTTCGATATTCACGACAGGTAGAGCGACGACAGTCCCCTTAAGTCGCTGGGTATCCAAGCCCTGCAACAGGCTGTGAATCACGGGAATGCCGTTGACCTCGTTGCCATGAACGGCGGAGGTGATGCCGCAGATGGGCCCTTCGCGACGCCCCTTGGCGACCATGACGGGCAAGCGGACCTGTCTGCCTAGGCCATCATGAATGATGGACAGCCACAGCCTGTGAAGGCCCACCGGCAGTGCGTCTAGGTCGAGGGTCTCAATGTGTTGACCAATCATTCTGCAATCTCCGCCATTAGGGCGTCATCGGGAACGAGGGAGCGAAACAGCCGACGCTTGAGCTTGCCTTTGGAGGAGCGCAGACGGGCGGCCATGTTGTCAATTGCGATAACGGATAGACAGGTTTGAATGTAACCTTCGGTGAGGTCATCGAGCCCGATACCCAGCCGGTTGAAGTCCCGTTGGTCGAAGAGCATGAGGCGATTGGATTCGGTGGACCAGCCGGCTTCCGACTGGACGGACAGGTTGGTCCCCAGCATTCCCCAGGAGTCCGAGTCTTCCGTGAGCTCGTCCACGAGTGGCAGACGTGCGCGGCGTGCGTAGAGCGCCACTGGGAAGAATCCATCCGGGCTTGACCCGACCATGAAGCGAAAGTCGGCCACAAAGATGCGCTGGTGGCGGTCTGGGACAGTGCCCACATGGTACAGCCGGTGTCCGCGCGTACGTGAGGTCCACTGTAGGTTTCCGACGAGTGCCTGAACGATAAAGCGGTCGTAGCTGTGCTCGGTATTCATGAAGGCGTCGAGCTCAGCCTTGTTGGTGATGGTGTACACCCCAAGACCGGCATTGCTGTACGGGTTCTTCACGACGGCAACGCCGCCCATGCGCTCGACCCAGAGGGGTACCTCAACCAGGTCAACATCCCAGATTGTCTCTGGGGTTTGTACCTGTAGGCCCTTGTCCCGTAGTTCAGCATTCAAGATGTCGTAGGCCTTCGCCGCCAGCAGCTTATTTCGGCCTCCGGCCAGGCAAGCAATCACGGGATTGTAGATGAATGTGCGCGTGAAAGGCGGAATCCGGGTCCACGGCTTCTGCGTGACATAGCGGAATGCAGCACGGATTTGGGTCCACTCACCGTCTACGAGCACTGAGAGAACGCCGTCATCCCAGCGCGCAATGTCCTGCCATCCTTCGTGATGCAGGGTGACGTGAAGAACTTCTTCGCCGGTCAGGTCGGCCAGAGTGTGGGCGTACCCCATGGTTTCCATGGGGTTCTTGTCGGCCAGGACTGCCAGTCGCCCACTTGGTAGGTTGCGACGAGCCTTGAGCGCTGGCAGGAAGGAGCGCTCAAGCAGTACACGAAACCCACCGCTCTCGTCTTGGTCGTCGCGAAGTGGCATGGACTTCTGCCCGGACGGACACGAGTTGGTCTCTACGACGACGTTGCGTCTGACACCGCGGTCATCTGTGACGTGGAACAGGTCTGCACCGGCCCAGCGAAAGACCTTGGGTGGCGTACTGAGCAGGGAGTGGACCGCGTCTCGGTCTGCCTCGGGGTGTAGGTGGCAGTACCGAGTAGCAATGCGTTGGTTCCCTAGGTGAAGAAACGACCGTACTAACGGATGAAGTTGAGCATTTGGAACACGTGGGTAGTAGTGTGCTTCCGGCTCGAATCCGCCCGGAAGAACCGGCGTCACAGGACTGGGCATGCGCCCTCCATGCATTTTGCGCCCGTTTATCATTCCTGCATCATCGTGCTCTGGTCACGGTTCAGTTTGGTGAGACTACCTGCGGCACCAGCAGCGAACCTTGGACGGTCTTCGGAGTTTCTTGTTCTGGAAAGTCCGAAATCGACGTCCGCAAGCTGCACGGATTGAGGCCACTGGGATAGTCGGCGGCCATCTCTAGGAGTGTTTTATGCGCCGTCTCATCCCCCTTTGTCTAGTACTGACCCTCGCGTGTATGCCCAAGGGCAAGCACGACCAGATTGTCGGGCAGATGTCCGACGAAATTGCAGCGCTACAGGCAAATATTGCCGAAAAGGAAGCGGCGATGGCGTCTCTGCAGACGTCATCAGCGGCTGAGCAGATGCGCCTGACGTCCGATGCCCAGACCGAACAGGCACGACTTCAAGGAGAGGTCGATTCGTTGACCGCAGAGCTTGAGAGCACCCGCGACAGCTTGGCCCGTGCCGTGTCGGGCCGCAGTGCTCGCGATGCAGAGCTTGCCCGCATGCGTGAGGCCGTTGCTGAGCTCGAGCGCCGCAAGGCTAAGGCAGATGCTGCCCTTGCTGAGTTTCGTGACCTCGTTGGTCGCTTCCAGAGCATGATTGATGCGGGTACTCTCCGGGTTCGCGTCATCGATGGCCGCATGGTGGTTGAGCTGGCCACGGACATCCTGTTTCCGCCGGGTCGTGCAACGGTCTCGGAAGACGGTCAAGCCGCTCTTGTCGAGGTCACAGGCGTGTTGGCGTCGCTGGCCGGGCGTCAGTTCCAGGTCGCCGGTCACACCGACAACCGTCCGATTGCTACTGAAAAGTTCCCGTCCAACTGGGAACTCGGTGCCGCGCGTGCCATTGCCGTTACCAAGTTGATGATTGACAATGGCCTGTCGGATACTCGGGTCTCGGGCGTTTCCTACGGCGACACCAAGCCAGCGGCTACGAATGACACCGACGAAGGCCGTGCGTTGAACCGCCGGATTGAAATTGTCATCGTGCCGGACCTGTCGGAAATGCCTGGCTACGACGAGCTGAGCGCGTTGACCTCTAGCGCCGAGTAGCCACGTTCCGTTTGTGGCGTGCCGGGGGCGGCTCACTTAGTCCACGGCCTCACATTTGGAGCACACATGACCAACACACCTAGTGAACGACTTGGCTACGCTTTGGGCGTCAGCATCGGCAGCTCGCTGCTCAGCCAGCACCTGACCGAGTTTGAGCACGCCAGCTTCGTTCAGGGACTGACGGACATCATCAAGGGCAGTACCCTTGCAATTCCGCGCGACCAGCTCAACGGCATCATCCAGGGCGCTACTGCTGACGCTCGGGAAAAGATGTTCGCCAAGAATAAGACCCAGGGCGAAGCCTACTTGTCAGCCAACGGCGAGCGGGACGACGTCACGGTTCTGGAGTCCGGCCTGCAGTACGAAGTGCTCACGTCGGGTTCGGGCAAGAGCCCAGGTTTGACCGACAAGGTCACCACGCACTACCACGGAACGCTCATTGACGGCACCGTGTTTGACTCGAGCGTCGAGCGCGGTGAGCCGGCCTCTTTTGGTGTCAACCAGGTCATCAAGGGCTGGACCGAGGCCCTACAGCTGATGAAAGAAGGCGACAAGTGGCGCCTGTTCGTACCGCAGCACCTCGCCTACGGTCCGAACCCACGTCCGGGCGGCCCCATCGAGCCCTACGCCACGCTCATCTTTGATGTTGAGCTGATCTCGGTCTAGTGCTCGTCAGGCCGCTAGGCGCCTTAGATGGGCGATGATGTCGGCCGACTCGGGCATTAGCTTGTCTTCGCCGTCTTCCGTCCATCCGAGAACGGGGACGGTGGAGCGGCCAAGGCGACTTCGAAGCATGTCCCGCGCACCCGGGGATTCATCAATATCCACAAGGGTCAATTCGATATTGAGTTTGCTTGCTGTGGACCGGACGCGAATACAAAATCCGCACCATCCCATGTGGTAGAGCGTGAGTTCTGGCATGTGGTTCTCCTCTGACGCTGTGTATGTCGTTGAGCGTCATTGGTTGCGGGCTGCAACGACCTACCCCACGACGGATAGCCCATAAGTGGCTAGGATAGGCCCAACTAGGGGTACTGTTTCATGTCCAGGCTCGTCACTTCCTCTCTCTTCTTGATGGCCATGGCGTGCAACCCGTCTCTCGAGGTCTCGTTTGACGGCGAAGAAGCCGGTCTACTCGGGGTCACCGGCACCTCTGCGTCCGACGTCTGGGTTGTTGGGGCTGACACTGGGGCTGGGCCCACTGTGATGCACTTCAATGGGCAGGACTGGATTCGAAAGGCGACCGGAACCCGCGGTGATCTGTGGTGGACCCAAGCACTGGACGAAGACCGCGTGTTGATGGCCGGGTCCAACGCCACTGTGGTGATGTACGACAGTGAGACGGACAGCTTTGAGCGACTCACCACTCCCGGTCCAGGACGCCTGACCGTGTTCGGACTCTGGGCCTCTGCGGAAGACGACATCTGGGCCGTTGGGGGACACGCGGGCCGCAATGGCTTTGTGTGGCACTACGACGGCGCTGACTGGCGGACAATGCGACTGCCGCTGGACATTGAGCGCGTCTCTGGCGGCGAAGTGCCGTCCATGTTGAAGGTGTGGGGAGACGGTGAGGGCACGGTCTGGGTCGTAGGCGACCGGGGGACCACCTTACGCAGCCGGTTTGGGGGGCCGTTGACAGTGGTTCCAACACCCACAACCGCACGATTGTTCAGCGTGACAGGCAATAGCAACCGCGTCGTCGCGGTGGGGGAAGACGGTGGCAGCGGCGTGGTGTTGGAGTTCAGTGCAGAGGACGATAGCTGGACCAATGTGACCCCTGGCGGTACTCGCCTTCTACAGGGTGTAGCCCTGGATACGCAGGGCGATGCCGTAGCTGTAGGTGCGGCAGGCGAGGTCTTACGCGAGCGTGATGGGAAGTGGCGGACGGAAGACCCTGTGGGCGTCATCAGCGGGGGCTCTTTGCATGCTGTGTGGGTGGATCCAGATGACGGGGTGTGGTCGGTGGGCGGAAACATCCTGACCGCTGCTCTCGACCAGGGCGTGCTCGTGGCCAGCCTCGATGACGTGCCAGAGCCGCCCCCGTTGCCGCCAGGACCGGACGAGGAACAGGTGGTTTGCCCGTCCGACGGCGTCGACTTGGTGGGTGAGGGGACTGTGGCCCACGCTTGGAATGAACAGGTCCTCAATGCCATTCGTCGGGACATTCCGGAGCCAGGCGTACACGCCCGGAATCTGTTCCACTCGTCGGTCGCTATGTGGGATGCTTGGGTTGCCTACGATGACGTAGGTGTCGGTGTTGTTGTGCGGGAATCCGTGACGGCTGCGGACGTGGTGGATGCACGTGAAATCGCTCTGTCCTACGCGGCCCACGAGGTCCTCAGCCATCGGTACGTTCAGGCTGCAGGCGGGGATGTTTCACTGGCCTGTTTCGACGCGCAGATGACGGCCTTGGGACTCGACCCGACCAATGACAACAGCTCGGGAACGGACCCGGTCGCTGTGGGGAACCGTATTGGAAAGGCCGTTGTTCAGTACTATGCGGACGATGGCGCAAACGAGGCGAACGGCTACGCGGACCCGGGCGGGTATGAGCCGAGCAATCCACTGCTGACCATCGACAGCGTGTTCTTTACACCGGACGTGCCTGACCTTTGGGCACCCATCAACTTGGCTGAGGCCGTCACACAGAACGGCATTGCCGCTGAGTCCGGGGTTCAGGTCTACATTGGGCCGCACTGGGGCGGCGTGGAGCCGTTTGCACTACAGCGCTCGGCACCGGGCCAGACCTACTTCGAAGGGTCGTTACCGGCGTACGACAGCCCGCAGATGGACGCATGGCTCATTGAGGTCTTGCGGAAGACAGCCTGGCTCGACACCACCAATGCGACTGTGATGGATGTGTCGCCGGGAGCCTTCGGCAATAGTCCGTTAGGGACCGATTCTGGCAGTGGCCACGCGTTGAACCCCGCGACCGGCCAACCCTACCCGCCCAACCCAGTGTTGCGTGCAGACCTGGGGCGAGTACTCGCTGAGTTCTGGGCGGATGGTCCTGATTCGGAGACCCCACCAGGACACTGGAACACCCTCGCGAATAACGCCGTGGCTCATCCTGCCTTTGAGCGCGTTCTATTCGGAGAGACCTCGGTGGACGCGCTTGAGTGGGACATCAAGATGTACCTGGCGCTCAATGGCGCTGTTCATGATGCCGCTATCGCCGCATGGGAGCTCAAGCGGGAGAGCGAGTCAGCCCGTCCCGTCGCACTGATTCGCTACCGGGGTGGCCAGGGACAATCTACCGATCCAGCGCTTCCGAACTACTCTACAGAGGGCCTGCCGTTGGTTCCGGGGCTCATTGAGCTCATCACGGATACTTCAAGTCTACCGGGAGAGCGGCACGATGGCCTTCAGCACTTTGTGGGCCAGATCGCTGTGTATACATGGCGAGGAGAGCCAGGCGATTCCATGACGGAGGCCGGCGGTCACGGTTGGGAACGCGCTGTAGAATGGATGCCGTACCAGCGAAGAACCTTTGTGAGCCCTGCATTTCCAGGCTACGTGTCCGGTCACAGTACGTTCAGTCGTGCCGCGGCGGTGGCGCTCGAACAGCTGACGGGAGATGCCTTCTTCCCGGGTGGACTCGCCACCTTCTCTGCCGTCGAAAACGAGTACCTGGTGTTTGAACAGGGGCCGTCTACGAGCGTGACCCTTCAGTGGGCCACCTACGCAGATGCCGCCGACCAAGCAGGGCAGTCCCGCCTGTGGGGAGGCATTCACATTGCACCGGATGACTTTGATGGTCGGGTGATTGGTGCGACGGTGGGAGAGCTCGCTGTGGACAAGGCACGGCTCTATTATGACGGAACTGCCCAGCCGTTGTCGCGCTAGCAGCCCGCGGCGGGTGTCACTCCAGTGTGCATCGCTGATCCAACAGTCACCGTCTCTTTGCTCGACTGGCTGGCCAACGGCATCCGCCTGCAGTCTGGACCCTCCGACCTCACACTGAACGATGGCTTCTTGGGGGGCGTAGGTGAGGGGTATGTACTGCAGCGTGCGAACGAGCAGTGGTTGTCTGCACTGAGCGCTGTGACGGTGCCTAGTTTGAACGTCGTGGACGACGGCGACAACGCGCTTCGTCACGGTGGACTACAACGCTGGGGGCAGAGCTGTGACGCTCTGCACTGCAACGAAGTGTTCGACGCCACCAATGAGGACCAAGGTCGGGCCTGTACGGTGCTCCCTGTGTGCGAGCTGGACGGAACGGCCCGTGTTGTCGGCTACACCTGGTAGCGAGGACTAGGCTTTTGGAACCCAGCCTTTCGACACGAGCTCTTTCAGGCGTTCGGGGGTGGACGCGCTGGTCTTGCACACGAAGCCGCTCTTGTGGGCGAAGTGCACATCTGGCTCGTCTTGGACGCGAACGAAGTCGAGGCGTGGGTGGTCCTCATGTCGGGCGATGCCGTACCCGCCGCCACGGCGGTCTGGGTAGACGATAGCCGCGATGTCAGCGTCGAGGCCTTGGGCACGGATGTAGCTGGCCACCGAGTTGCTGGGCTCATCGAGCTCGGGCGTGGTCCGTGGCAAGAACAGCGTGTCGATGTTCTCGTCTCCACAGGGGACAGACCAGCGCTGAATGTGACTGCCGACGAAGTCTAGGCGTTCGCGCGCCTCTTTGAGGTACGTGAGCAGGTCATCACCGACGATGCGCATGAACTCGTACACCGTGTCTCCCGCCGCAAGTTCCGACTTCTGGGCAAAGCGTCGGAGTAGCGTTGAGTCGACGGGAGAGTTGAGCTGGGAGATGGCCTTGCGTGGCACACCGAGCCACTCTGCAGTCCGCTTGGGACCCCGCGAGTCGAACCATTCGGCGGGCTCTAGCCAGTCGCAGAACTTGAGGGCGTCGTCATACAGACCCAGGTCTTTCAAGACGAGACTTAGCGCGCAGGTCGGCGGATGTTCGCGTGGAAAGTGATGGTGGTCGAAGTTCGACAGCGCCGGGTCGTGGCTTCCACCAACGTCCACAATGGCCACACTCGGGTCGGCCACTTCTTCGGGGGTCGGGTCACGCCTTACGACGGGAGCGCCGTGTGTGGCAATGAGTATGCAGGCGGCGAGCAAGTCGTCTTTGTGCGCGCCACCAGGATGGGTCAGTATTGTAGTGATCATGCCGGGCTACTAGCGCGTCTGAGCCTCAGTCGATGATGGTGAGCTCACACTGCTTCTTCACCGCCGTGCTGCCGTTGGTGTAGCCCGTCCAGTAAAGCAGGTTCATACCCATACCTGGGTCGTTCTGGCTTGAACCATTGTTGTAGTTGCCGTCCGTAAAGTAGCAGGCGTCGAAGGCATTGATGACGTGGGTCGTGGACCCGTCGCCGTCGTCACCAGTGACGCTGCCGAGCGAATCAGAACGGCGCCAGCGCCCGTTTGACGGCGTGTACCAGAAGTGGAAGTCATAGCCAGCGGGCTCCGTGCGCAGTCCCGAGCTCCACCAGTTGCGCATGGCAATGATGACCTGACAGCCATCTGAGTCGCCGCAGTAGTTGTTGATGATGGACTGTGGAATGGCCCTCGTGTCGCGGTATGAGCCGTTGTAGGTGGTAATGAGCTGGTATCGCCCGCCTTCTCCGCTCACCGTGACCGCGGAACCTCCGTCTGTCGCCCGTTGGTACAGGCTGGTCCCAGACGCACCTTGGGGCCCCTGCGGTCCAGTCGCGCCGGTGCTTCCTCGTGGACCCTGTGCCCCGGTTGGACCCTGCAATCCCTGAACGCCATTGTTTCCCGGCTCACCTGCGGGGCCGGTCAGACCGGTCGGACCTCTAGGTCCTTGCGCACCGTCGTCTCCAGCGGGGCCTCGGGGCCCGACGAGCCCGGTAGGACTGCCTACCCATGCGCCTGTGCTGTCTACGATGGGAATGCCGTTGATGGCGATAGATGTGGCGTCGACAGAGCCGCCAGTCAGCGAGCGGGCGATGCGTGCGTAGGGCACTGAACCCAGCTTCGAGCGGGGCTCCAGGACTTCGCCGTTGATGGTGACCTGTACCCAGACATCTTGCGCCAGAACGGTGTCCTCTGGCGTCAGCGTCAGCGTGATGTAGCCGTCTTCAATCTGGACGGTGTGGTCGGCGCTGTAGACGCTCGCTCCTCCCTGAACGGAGTCGTAGAGCGCCAGCTGGACGTCGTGTTCTCCCTGTAGCGGCCCACCCGCAGCATCGAGCAATCGTGCTTGGTGGGTCAGCTCCAGCGGCGTGGCATGTGCTGCTTGCATACAGGTGAGGGCTAGAACGAACAGAGCTGAGCGCATGGAATGCCTCCGGTTGGAGGCAGTGTACAGTGCCTGTGACCCGACCGGACAGGTCGTTGTGTCTAGGAGAGATGCTAGCTACGTTTTTCGGTAATGAACACCGTTTATTAAGCTGGACTCCCCCTGCTGGGAGTCGATCTACAGGCCTTTGCCGCCGATTCGGTCTTGCGGCCGTTCTTCTTCTGGCAACGCCGCGTGTGCCTTCTCGCGGCGCTCGCTGTAGCGGTCCACGAGAAAGTCACGGTGATCCCTCGTCAATAGTGTGAACTTGTACAGCTCCTCCATGACGTCGACAATGCGGTCGCGAAAGGCGCTGTCCTTCATGGTTCCGTCTTGGTGGAACTCGTTGTAGGCCTTGGCCACACTCGACTGATTGGGAATGGTGAGCATGCGCATCCACCGACCTAGGACGCGCAGCGTGTTCACCACGTTGAAGCTCTGGCTACCACCGCAGACCTGCATGACCGCGAGCGCTCGTCCCTGTGTTGGACGGACGGCACCGATAGAGAGGGGAATCCAGTCGATCTGGTTCTTGAATACGCCGGTGATTGCCCCATGCATCTCTGGGCAGCTCCACACCTGAGCTTCAGACCAGATGGACAGCTCCCGCAAGCGCAGCACCTCTGGGTGTTCATCGAGGCCGGGTGCTTTGACGGGTAGATCATGGGCGTGGAACCAGCGGACTTCGCAGCCGAGACCTTCGAGCACACGGGCTCCTTCTTCCGCAGCCAGTCGCGAGAACGAGCGCTCCCGCAGGCTCCCGTACAGCATCAGAACGCGCGGAGGATGCGTACTCATGGGCGTCGTCGGCCACGTTGGTGCGGTGAGGGGAGGGGGATTGCCTGTGTGCCAGTCGGCCATGTCTGCTCCGGTCAGGACGGGCTGCGTATCGTGTGCTGACCGCTACCGGCGGGGCTGTCGAAGATGTACGTTCAGGACGGGACGGGGGTGCAGACGGCACCGGGCCCAGACGTGATGTAGGCTGTCGCCATTGGAGGCTGTATGGCTGGTAGCGGAACGAAAGAGGATCCATGGACACTCACGACTCCTCCCGGCGTGAGCGAGTTCGAGATGCATGTGGACGAGTACACCGATGTCCTTCATTGTCAGGTCGGAAAGACCTGGCTTCAGTACCGTCGTCGGGGTCTTGAGGACCTGTACACCATGCTCAAAGAGCACGGCGACTGGATGGAGCTCGGCAACAAGGATGAGAAGGTAGACACAAAGCCTGACACCGTCGAACACTGGGCGCGCTCTACCGAAAACCCTGTGGCTGGCTGGTATGGGCTTCGCAAGGGCTACCGTGGTCGCTTCGCCAACTACGTCACGCCCATTCTTAAGGAACAAGGCCGAGCCGAGTTTGAGAAGCGCGGACGGGGTTGGTGGGTACGGGCCATCTAAGGGCCCATCCCTAAGGCTAGCCCATCAGTGCCTTCATCTCCTCAACGCTGACATCCCGTAGTTTCTGTTGGAACACCCAGCGGTGACCTTCGGGGTCTACGGCTCGGTACATCCGGTGACCGTGAAACTGGTCTTCGGGTGCGGCAGTGATGGTTGCACCCAGCTTTTTCGACCGCTCGAAGTGCGCGTTGACGTCCTTGAGTTGGACCGAAATCTGGCAATGAACACCGTTCAATTCGTTGGGTGGAACGATTCCCATGCTCCGCCATGCCGTAGCGAGTGCAATGACGGCGCCTTGTAGCTCCAGCTCCGCATGGCCAATGCTTCCGTCTGGCATCTGTAGCCGGTAGCTCTCGGTGAACCCGAAGACTCGGGTCAGGAAGTCGATGGCGGCGGAGGCATCCGCGTAGGCGAGCATGGGCATGACGGACATTCGGGCTCCGGGCGTTGGCACTACCAACGGCTTGTGGCGCGGGATTCGTTGCTGGACTTACCCCGTTGATCATGGCCTATCGACGTACCTTGGTGAAGATTCTAACGCCGATTGTCGGGTGCCATGCAGCTTGCAAAGCCTGCTCTGGTGCGGCTGGGCGTTCGCATAAGTGGGGCACCGCGTCCAATTTTGTCCTAATTGTCCCAAATATGAGTGCAGTCTGCACATCGATTGGCTATGGTCGCGCTGGCCCAAAAGAGCGGGCGACGAACACCCGCGTCTGCCGGAACGGAGAAGTTGAAATGTCCAAGGTTCACGTGCTGTTCGAGAACGAAGACTGGATGCCGCCCCTGCGTGCTGCCCTTGATGCAAAGGGCCTTCCCTACGTCGAGCATGCCCTGGTGGACGGCCATGTGGACCTTTCAGCAGTGCCGCCCGAAGGCGTGTTTATCAATCGGATGAGCCCGTCGTCGCACACACGCGGCCATCAAGGAGGGGTGACCTTCCTGCAGCAATACCTGCACGTCTTGGAAGCCCATGGGCGTCGTGTCATCAACGGCTCGACGGCCTTCTCGCTGGAAGTCAGCAAGGTGCGGCAAGACCTGGCGCTCTCCGTTGCTGGAATCCAGACGCCACGCACCCTAGCCGTCGTTGGAGGGCCTGACCGACTCAAGCTCGCAGCACGCACCATGGACTTGCCGTTCATCACCAAGGACAACCAGGGCGGCAAGGGTCTTGGCGTGCGCTTGTTCCGAGATTTGGCGGCGTTTGACGCCTATGTAGACGGTGATGAGTTTGTCGTAGGACCCGACAACGTGACCCTACTTCAGCAGTACATTGCCCCGCGTGGGTCGTTCATCACGCGTGTAGAGATTGTAGACGGAGTCTTTCAGTACGCCATCAAGAGCAGCACAGAAGGCGGCTTTGAGTTGTGCCCGGCAGACGCCTGCAGCATTGGAGACGACTTCTGCCCGGTAGGAGAGGACGCGCGCTTCTCGTTGCGTGAAGAAATCACCGCCGAAGACCCTCTTGTGGCTGCCTACATCTCCATGATGCGCGCGAACAACATTGATGTAGCCGGCATTGAGTTCGTCGAAGACGCTGACGGCCAGCGCTACACGTATGACATCAATGGCACTACGAACTTCAACGGTGACGTGGAACGAGCCCACGGTTTGTCGGGAATGACCGCCATTGTTGAACTGGCAGAGCGCTGTTTGAACGAACTTCTGGTTCCCGCCTAGTCCAGCCCTGAAAGTGACCCTGCCCTGTCACCTGTTGAAAAATTTTCGACATCGACTTGGTCTACGAGTATGCTGGGCCACTGGGGGGGATCATGGGTAGGGGAACGGCAGAGGAAGTTCAGGCGTTGAAATCGCACATTGTGTTGATGTCAACCCGGCTGTTTGCGGCTCACGGTTTTGGAGCCACAAGCATTAGCGACATCGCCAAGGCCTCCGGCGTCTCCAAAGCTCTGGTTCTGTACCACTTTGGGAGCAAGGGCGGCCTGCGTGAGAGGGTCATGGGTGACTTATCCGTGGCCTTCGGCCATGTGTTTCCGCGGGTGCAAGAGGTTGCGGCCGAAGAGGGAGACGTCCTCCGCGCGGTGTTCGTAGAGGTGGTTGAGGTCTTCCGCAAGTACCCGGACTTGGCTCGGCTGCTCATGCGCGAGATCATGTCCGAAACCCCGACGCCAGGCCAACCTCTTAAGAGTCGAGCGCTACCGGTCCTGGCATCGCTGGAGAATCTCTTGCGCGACGCCTTGGGATTCAAGGTGCCCGACGACTTGGATGTGCGGGCGGCTCTCGTGTTCTTCGGACTAGCCATGGTCTCGGTCGTAGCGGTGTTCCCTGTGGATGGAGAGCGGCTGTCTGACGACGACGCAGATCTGGGGGCTCGTTTGCTGCGACAAGGCTTTCGTTCGCTTGGCCTTACCTTCGACCATGAAAGCGCTGCGGCGCTGTAGCCACCGGCGTTGTGGTGACGTAGTTGTTGTTGCAATGCCGGGAGCGAACAGATGGTCGATACCTCACCCAATACGCTACGAGAGTGGGTCCGCGAGTACTACGGGGACACTCTGAAGAGCAGCGATGACCTGCAGACGGATGCGTGCTGCGTCAGCGGACCACCGCCTGACTACATCCTGCGCGCGCTCGAACATGTGCATGTGGATGTTCAGTCGCGGTTTTATGGGTGTGGCTTTCCCATTCCTGAGGCCCTGGCTGGACTGACCATCGCGGACTTGGGCTGCGGCACCGGACGCGACGTCTACGTGCTTGCTCAGCTGGTCGGAGAGACCGGCTTTGTTCATGGTGTCGACATGACCGAGTCCCAGCTGGAGGTGCCGCGCAAGACCGCTGAATGGCACCGCGAGCGCTTTGGATTCGCAAAGAGCAATGTGGACTTTCATCAGGGATACATCGAAGAATTAGCCATGCTGCCCGACAACAGCGTGGACCTGGTGGTCAGCAACTGTGTGGTGAACCTGTCCCCGCGCAAAGACTTGGTCTTGGCCGAAGTGTTCCGAGTTCTACGTCCTGGCGGCGAGTTCTACCTGTCGGACGTGTACTGCGACCGACGCCTTCCGAAGGACATCGCCTTTGACCCGCTCTTGCACAGTGAGTGCCTCGGCGGCGCCATGACCGACTTCGACTTTGCACAGCTGGCCAAGAAGGTGGGCTTCTTGGACCCGCGCCGAATGAGCACGACACCCATTGCCATCCGCAATGCCGAGATTCAGAAGAAGGTCGGTGCAGCCCGGTTCACGTCTGACACCGTTCGCCTGCTCAAGCTCGACGGTCTTGAAGCACGGTGCGAGGACTACGGCCAGGTCGCTGTCTACAAAGGAACGATTCCCGAAGTCGGTCCCCTGTTTCGCCTAGACGACCATCATCTGTTTGAAGCGGGTCGGCCGGAACGGGTGTGTAGCAACACCGCACTGATGCTCTCTGGGACGCGCTTCGCCGCTCACTTCGACATTATCGGGGACACCACGACTCACTACGGTGAGTTCCCGTGTGACCCGACGATTGCTCACACCGAGTACCAAGTCGCGACTGACCTCGCAGCGTGTTGCTAGCGGGGGCGCAGTCGGGACTTTGCTAGCGAGCCTTCCGTGGGCGAGCGTTGTCCGTTAGACGGGCGCCCATGACCACTACAAACACTGGCTTCATTCACGTCCACTGCGCCACTTGTTCGGATCCGAACGTGTGGTTCACCTGCAACGCCTGCGGCAAGTCGGACCACTTCGCGCTCAACGAAGGCGTTGTGACCTGTGACTGTTCGGCTGTATACGACCGGGGCACCTGCACATGCGGAGCGGAGGTTCCGGGCACCGGTCTGTCGTTTGTAGCCTTCGACAAGGGGCCCTTGGCGCTGGCTGATGTTCAGGTCGCATGGGGTCGAGTGATTGCTCTTGTGCTCGTGCTGGGCGGGATCATCGCTGGTGGCGTGCTTTGGTGGCTTTCCTAGAGAGTTGGCGTTGCATGGTGGCTGATTGCGACCGAACCAAGCATGGAAAACGCATAGTGACATGAAAGCGGCGTGAAACCGTTAACCAAAGGCAATGAATGGTGTACCTAGTGCACCAATCCAACAATTTGGAGAATTTTCGATGCGTCGCTTTGCCCTTCTCGCCGTGCCCTTGATGCTCGCTGCCTGCACCTCTAAGACCGAGGGAATTGCTGTTCTGGGCGATGGAAGTCATGGACTGGAAGAGATGACCGTTGAGGTACTCGCTACCTCCGCTGATGGCCTGGACGCGCCATCTGACGTCTCTCTCAATCCGCTCGACCTGTCGCAGCTGTGGGTCACCAACTACAACGACAACTCCATCACCATCTTGTCTGGCGACGACTACGCCAACATTGACACCCCAACGAGCGGCGGCGCCAACCATTTCTTGGTGGCACCCATGGCGCTTGCGTTCAGTGACTTCGGCAACTTCGCCACCATCCACGACACGGATGATCTGACCCAAGGCAACGCCACTCCGGCGGACTTCATGGGCCCAGTCCTGTGGGACGACAGCGCAGACTACGACGGCGGCCACGGTGGGCATCTGGACATGCTGCACAACTCGCCACTCGGCGGCGGTATCGCTTGGGAAGAGGACAACACCTACTGGGTCTTTGATGGCTACAACGCAAGCCTGACTCGCTACGCCTTCAACGGCGACCATGGCTACGGTGGCGCTGACCACAGTGATGGTCAGATTGTGCGCTACGCCGAAGGTGAAGTGTCGCGCATTGAAGGCATTCCGAGTCACATGCAGCTGGACCATGAGTCCGGCCTGCTCTACGTCGCAGACACCGCGAATGCGCGCGTTGCAGTGCTAGATATTGCAACGGGCGAGCGCGGCGGTCGGATTGGACCCAACTATGACGGCCTTGACGAGATGTATGAGATGGACGGTGCGACCATCTTTACCCTCGCTGACGGCGGTGCTCTGGTGTCTGCTCTGAACGACCGCGGTCGCGAGCTGACGGACGTCTCCGAAGTTGAGATGGTTCAGCCATCGGGTCTGCACCTACAGGGAGACACCGTCTTCGTTAGCGACCATGATACGTCGCGAATCTTTGCCTTCAACCTCGAAGGCGAGCTTCTGGACTGGGTGCAGTTGGACATGGAGCCTGGTCACCTCGGCGGCATGACCTTGGACGCCGACGGCAACATCGTGGTGGTCGATATGGTCGCCAACGAGCTCATCCGCATCTCGGCTCAGTAGGCTGTGCGTAGCCTTCTGCTAGGCTGGGCCCTCGTTGCCTCTCCGGCATTCGCTCACGGAGGACCCGAGGTCTACCATGTGCTTCCGGAGTCGCCGGAAGCGCGTGCCGTGTCTACTGAGGGGTTGTTTACTCAGACGGATGATGCCTGGGATTGGGTGTGCGACGCCGCCTACGGCGGGGGGGTAGTACTCGCCGCCGAGATGTCGGGAGACCGCGTGGTTCTCGGGACCGACCGAGGGCTGTTCTGGTCGGACGATGGCTGTACATTCGCTCAGGGCAATGGTCCAGATGACCAGTATGTCTCTGGAGTCTCCATCCGGGGGGACGACTACTGGGCCACGACCTCGGATACCCTTTGGTACAGCACAGACGCTGACCAATGGTTGGCGACGGAAGGCCCGTGGGACGGTGGGCTGCGAGGCGTGATTGCGAGTGAGTCCGGCGACACTCTTTGGGTCTTTGCCTTCGTTGAGGGCGGTGCCGAGGTGTACACCGGCCACCCCGACACCGGCTGGACAACGGTCTTGGTCGACACACCATCGAGCTTCCTGTTGGTTCATGCTGTGGACGCACAGGACCGGGCTTATATGTCCGTTCCCTACGCGGGTACCGACCAGCTGGTGCGCATTGATGACTCTGGTGTCGCCTCTGTTCTGGTGACTGTGGAGACCGCCATCAACGGCGTCACCACCACCGATGGTTTGTCTGCCTCGTTGTTCGCCATGGGCGTCGTCAGCTCTACAGATGACGGACAGACTTGGTCGGAGCCCGCAGGCCCGGTGCTGACCACTTTGGCGACCCACGCCGGCGCCCAGTACGTCGGCACTGAGTTTAGCCAGGGACTGCCGCCTGCCATGGTCGACAGTGGAGACGGCCTTGTTGCCTGGTTCGAGTTCGATGAGGTGGTCGGCCCGCGAGACTGCCCGGCGGACAGTATTGCTGCCACCGAGTGTGTGGACCGTTGGGAAGGAACGCAGGCCATCTTGCTCGGTCTCGACAGCCCCGGCCGGCCGGACACAGATGATGATGAGCCCGAACCGAAGAGTTGCTCCAGTGTTCCGATGCCAATGGGGGGGCTCGGCCTGTTGGGAATGGGCATCCTTGGACTGAGAAGGCGTCGGCGAGTGATCCAGGCTCCCGTGTAGTCCGTAGAGAGGGTGAACCCCCAAACTGCGGTCTGTCATGGTATCGAGTCAGCGAATCACTATCGGTCATCTAGAGGTGTGGTTGTCCGCTGATCCCGACGTGCTCCTGAAGGCTGTAGCCGCGAATGCTGATAGAGCTGCATTTGCACAGCTGTACGCGCACGTCGCTCCCAAGATTAAGAGCTTCTTGATGCGTGCAACTCGCGGCGACGTCACGCTGTCAGACGAGCTGACCCAAGAGGTCATGCTCCGCGTGTGGAAGCGAGCGCCATTGTTTGACCGTAGCCGCGGTACGGCCATGGGCTGGATCTACGGAATTGCCCGCAATGCCCGTATTGACCACTTCCGTCGCAAGCGGCCCCAGGTGGAGCCTACCGATCCGATGTTGGTGGACGAGGGGCCCCAGCCCGACGAGACTGCGCAGCTGCATCAGCGCGCGGAACGCGTACGTCACGCGGTGACGACGCTGCCGGAGGCGCAGGCGTTTGCCTTGCAACATGCGTACTTTGAGGGGCGCACACTCGCAGAGATTGCCACAGCGACGGACACTCCGTTGGGCACTGTAAAGAGCCGCGTGCGCCTTGCGATGGTTCACCTGCGGGCAGCGTTAGAGGGCCAGACATGATTCCATCTCACCATCCGCCCGACGAATGGCTCTTGGCACACATCGCGGGAACCCAGTCCGAAGGCGTCGACTTACTGACAGCCAGTCATGCGTCGTACTGTCCACAGTGCCGAGACCGACTGGCAGATCTGCAAGATGTGGCGGGGCAGTATTTGTCGCAGATGCCCGAGCAGAACGTGTCTGGCCTAGACGCGCTTCTGGCCAATCTACCGGCCCAAGAGCAACCGCAGGCGCCGCGTCCGTCCCGGCATGGCTTTCCGGCACCGTTAGAGCGCTATCTGGGTGATGGCGACCTTGAGTGGACCTATGTGGCACCTGGCGTAAAGAAGATTTCGCTTGGTTTTTCGCAGAGTGAGATGCCCGTTCGCGTCATTCATTTGGCGGCAGGGATGACCGTCCCCACGCACAACCACCCGGGCTTAGAGCGCACCTTGGTCCTGTCTGGCGGCTACGACGACGAGTCGGGCACCTTCGAGCGTGGCGACATTGCTGTGGCAGACGGCTCGCAGCCACACCACCAGAGAATCCACAAGGGTGCGCCGTGTATTTCGTTGGTTGTCGCAGACCATCCCATCACGCCCGTCGGAATCAAGAGCACGGTGCTGTCGTGGTTCTTCGAGTCCTAGCGCCCGTGTCTTGAGCGGTCTGACGGTGTGGTCGCTTGGCCTGGGACACAGTACCCGTCGTCACGGGCGTTCTTCGCCGCCAGGAGACTCATGAACATCACGATTATCTCGGGTACCAACCGAGAAGGCAGCACCACACTACGGGTTGCCGCCCATGTCACCTCGCTGTACGCGGCTCAAGAAGGGGTCAATGCCTCACTGTTGGACCTGCGCGACCTGCCAGCAGACTTGCTGTCACCAACGGCCTACGCCAACAAGCCGGCAGCACTCCAGCCTCTCGTGGACCAAGTCCTGGCGTCCGATGGCCTGGTTGTTGTGACCCCCGAGTACAACGGAAGCTACCCCGGTGCGCTCAAGCTGTTCATCGATATGCTGCCATTCCCGCAGGCATTTGAGCGTCGCCCGGTCTGCTATATCGGCCTCGCCGCTGGCTATTGGGGCGGCATACGGCCCGTCGAGCAGCTGCAACAGGTGTTCGGCTACCGGAATGCGCATCAATACTGTGAGCGCGTGTTCTTTCCTGCCGTTCACAAGACTGTTGGCGAAGACGGCGCTCCCGAGCCTGGACTCGCCGCCGACCTACTGACCAGTCAGGTACGCGGCTTTGTCGAGTTCATTGGGAACACGAAAGCCTAGGGCGCCAGCCGCAGGCCTGAGATTTGGCGGCGCACGTTGCGCATGAACACGTCTCCCGGGTCCACCTTGGTGGTTCGGTAGGTGTCATCGGTCTCGTCGAACAGTGGCGTGCCCTCGAGCTGTTGGTACTCGTGATGGCCAATGACATGGGTGATGTCGTGCTCGTCGCTAAGCCAGTAGATAAGCGAGACATTCGCGGTGACTTGGGCTTCGGTGAGTGGCATGTTGTCCGTCCCGCCGACGTTCTCAATCCCGATGGACACATGGTTGAGGCCAATGACGTGACGGGCCATGGTGGTCACTGGCAGCAGCTGGTGGATGGTTCCGTCTTGTTCCACAATGAAGTGGGCGCTGACGTTGAGAGCCCCTGCGCCTTGGAGCTCTGCCCGACCCCCTAGACGGGCTGGGTTGAACGTCTGAAAGGCGCCGTTGAAACTCTCTCCGGCGGTCCAATGGAGTACGATGACCTGGGGGTGGATGTCTGCGGACTCGGGGCCTTGTTGCTGATGCGCCGCGCGGTAGACGATGGTCAGCTGCTCGCGTTGGGCGTCCCAGATGATGGGGCTCTGGGTGAGGGACACACCCGCCACGCAGGTAGGGGGTGCACCTCCGCCACACACACACGTCACGCCGGGTGGACAAAAGCACGGCTCTTGAATCAGTGAGCAACCCGGTGCGCTCTGACAGGCGGATGTCCCACCTTGCACAAAGGTAGTTTCGCATCTCGTCACAGGCGAATGGCACCCTGACGCATCAAGAATGCATGACGCGTCGTCCCAGCAGGCGGCCTCGTCGAGTGCGGCGCACGCGTCGACGGGAACGGGCTCTACCAACACCGGTTCTTGGGGAGGTTCTACGGGAACTTGAGAAGACTTGCAGGCTGTGAAGAGCAAGAGGCCGAGCAGTCGTATGGTCATGAAGTCTCCAGCGGTTCCGCTGTGTTGTCGTGTTGCAGCAGCTCGCCGTCGCGGACGGCAACGAACGTCAACACGGCAGAGCCAACGGCTAGAATGGCGATGAACGGTGACGACAGTAGCAGCAGTGCAGATGTGCATCCGCCAATAATGAGGCCAGGAATAGCGCCCACAATCAAGAACGCATGGCCGACAACCATGCCGATTGCGGCAACGCGTATGGGCGTTGGCGAACCTCCAGCGTTCAGCATCAACCCGCCGTAGACACTACCGGCGCCGGTCGCGAGGGGAAATAGGAAGCTGAGTGAGAAGGCCAATCCTAGGGCAGTCATGATGAAAAACATGCTGTCGCCGCTGGATTGCAAGCCATACGTGAGGTTCATACTGAACATCATCACGCTGGTCGTTATCCCCATGCACAGGGAGAAGCCTGAGATCACCATGGACGTCACGCCGGACGCTACCAGTCCAATCGCAGCAAATTGGGCGTGCGTGCCAATGTCCACCGCCGGCGGAAGCGGCTGACGTTCGGGTAGGTCTTGCGGGGAGTCGGTCATGGTCCGTCGCTCCTATCGCGGCGGACTTGGACCGGTTCGCATTGTCGGTCGTCGTCCTACCGCTACCGGTATCCGGCTGCTTGCAGGGTAAACAGGCGTTCATAGCGACCCTTGGCGGCCATGAGAGTGTCGTGGTTGCCGTGTTCGAGTACCCGACCGGCCTCAAGCACCACAATGTCGTCGGCCATGCGCGCGGTGGAGAAGCGGTGGCTGATGAGGATGGCGAGCTGTTGGTCGGTCATGGCCCGCACACGCTCGAAGATCTCGGCTTCTGCCTCGGCATCCATGGCACTTGTGGGCTCATCAAGAACTAGAATGTCGGCGTCTTGCGCCATGAAAGCGCGGGACAGAGCCACCTTCTGCCACTGACCGATGGACAGCTCGCGACCGTCTTTGAACCAGCGACCGAGCTGCGTATCGAGACCCGAGGGTAGGTCCTCGACGAACGGTGCGGCCATGCCGAGCTCAGCGGCCTTGGCCTGGGCCTCCTGGTCTTCGATGTGCTCAACGTCGCCCACACCAATGTTCTCGCCCACAGTGAGCTGGTACTTCACGAAGTCCTGGAAGATGACGCCGACACGCTTTCGCAGCGCCTCTTCTTGCCAGTCGTTGAGGTCGAGGCCGTCTAGTAGAATGCGGCCTTGGGTGGGGCGGTACAGCCGGGTCAGCAGCTTGATGAGCGTGGTCTTTCCGCTGCCGTTGTGTCCGACGAGAGCCAGCTTGGTTCCTGGGGCAATGTGGAGGTCTACACCGCGAATCGTGGGCTCGTCGCTGTCTGGGTACGAGAACCACACGTCTTCAAAGCGGATGCCGTCGCCGGGCGTGGGGCCTTCTGGGTGTGTTCCGTCGTTGCGGGTCACGGGCTCGTCCAAGAAGGCGTTGAGGTTGGCCAGGTACAGGTTGTCTTCGTACATGCCACCGACCGCACGCAGGATGGCTGCAAAGGCGCTCTGTCCTTGCTTGAACAGCATCAAGTACATGGTCATGTCGCCAAGACTGATGAGGCGCCCCATGGCCCGCAACGCAATCCAGACGTAGGCGCCGTACAGGGCCGCCGTCGACAGAAGGCCGAGCAGAAAGCCCCAGAGGCCGCGACGAAGCGTCAGGTTGCGGTCCTCGGCGTACAGCGACTCGTAGATGTCTTGGTAGCGTTGAACCAACAGCGGCCCAATGCGAAGCAGCTTGACCTCTTTGGCGTAGTCTTCTCGGGCAACCACGACTTCTAGGTAGGCTTGCTTTCGTTTTTCGGGGGTGCGCCAACGGAACAATCGGAATGCCTGACCCGCGAACTGAGCTTCCGCGATGAACGCGGGAATGGCGGCGAGTGCGAGCACGCCTACGGCCCATGGGGACAGGCGAATCAGGAGGACGGCGTAGGTCGATAAGGCAATGACGTTCTGGACCAAGCCGAAGGAGCGCTGCACCAGTGAAAGAGGCCGTGAGGATGCCTCTCTGCGGGCCTGTGTCATGCGGTCGTAGAAGGTCGGGTCTTCAAAGTGCGACAGCGACAGGTCGAGTGCTTTGTTCAGGATGAGGACGTTGACGTTGTGGCCCAGCTGAGCGCGGAGCAGGGAATTGACGACGTCTAAGCCACGCTGAATCGCTGCCATTACCACGATGAGCCCTGCTTCTACAGCAACCCACTGCAGCGCGATGGTCGGGTCATGGTCTGGGGAATCCATGGCTGCGACAACGGCGTCGATGATGAGCTTTCCAACCCACGCAATGCCTCCTGGCAACAGTCCAGCGACCAAGGTGAGGGCGAACAGGGCGAGGGTCAGACTGCGACTGGTCGACCACACCAGGGCGACCGCGCGCGGAGTGGCGCGGAAGACTCCTAGAGAACGGCGGAACCAGCCCAACTTCTTTGGGGGGCGTTCAGACATGGGGGCTCAGCTGTGCGCGGATGGGGTGGTGGCAAGGGCTCTTGATGGGTTCAGGTGAGAGACAGTGAAAGGGAATGCAGGCGTCGAACTTGAGACAGTGGGCTCCGCTCAACCCAGGCGACCCCTCCCTTCTACAGAGGTTCTGTATGTTTAGACCCCTACTTCTGGCGCTTGTTGTCAGTGCGTCGGCGTGCCAGGCACCTCGGCTCATCACGTCAATGACGGCGACGCCGGGCAAGATGACCATGGTGTACTCGCAAGCGGGTGGCGCCAGGACTGGCGTCATTCAGTGCGCCCGTACGGCCGACGGCTCCCTCACCAACTGCAAGCGTGTACCCATCACGTTCAATGACGGCCGCGGGGGTGGGCAATGATTCGCGTTGCACTGCTGACGTGCGGACTCATCCTGGCAACAGGCTGCGCGGGACGGATGATTGTGTCGGTGGAAGATGCGCCTGGCGGCGGAGGTACCACCATCATCAAGACCCTCGACAGCAAGAGCTTCGTGCTGTGGGGCTTCACCAAGACCGTGTGGTGGGAGTGCGGTGAGTCTGGCGACGGACTCGTGTGTGAGAAGCGGTGCGATGTGCGGGACGACACTGGCGACCGCTTGGCCTGCAACAAGACTCAGGTCTTCTTCCAATGAGGTGTGCAATGACCGTGATTCTTCGCGCCGGGCTCGTGCTCGGCCTTGTTGGACTTGTGGGGTGTGGAACCCCCAAGATTATGCTTCATGACTCGTTTTTGCCGGACACCAACAAGGTCGTCCGGGAGAGCCTCAAGGATGCCGGCAGCATTGGTAGCGGCAGCAGTGAGACCCAGCTGACCAACTACTATGTCCAGATCTGCGACGTGAACGGCAGCGAGCAGAGCAACTGCAGGACCACTCTCGTCATCGAAAACATCACCAACTACAACGTTCAGCCACGGCTGTAAGGGGGCTCGTATGATGGGTACCAAGACTGTACTACTGCTGGCCGTGGCGTTGATGAGCAGCGCCTGTGCGACCATTCGCACCGTCTCCAGCGCGGAGATGACCTCGGACGCTATCTACGTTGGCTACTGGGAAGGCGAGTGCAAGCCTGTCCTTGGGTGTGGCGTCGGTGATGGCAAGGTCAAACACTGCCGAGTGAACGACGACAACAGCCTGACATGCACCGAGCAAGAAGAAGTCTCGGCGCTGCTGTCTCGTCGCAATAACGACTAGCGCTGTGCAGGCCGGGCCCGCTAGCGAGACAACCACTCGCTTTCTTGGGTCTGGCTGACACAGACGTCTACAAAGCTGCGGATGCGTGCGGACAAGTGACGGGTACGCAGCCACACCAACGAGAGTGTTGGCGTTGACTCGCCGCCCGGCCAGTCGAGGTCGAGGCGCACGAGGTCTGGATAGGCTTGGCTGACGAAGTCCGGCAAGATGCCCACGCCAGCACCGTGGGCAATGAGTGCGGCAATGGCACTGAAGTCGTCTGCACTGATGAGCGGATGTGCCGGAAGGACCGCTTCGGTGGCTGTGCTGTGGGCAATGAGGGGGTGGGCTTGGAGGTCTTGCCAGACCTGTGGAGTCGTCGCTCCCTGCAGATAGTGTCGGCTTGCGTACACCCCGAACGTCAGGTGTCCGAGTCTGCGTGCAATCAAGTCGTCGCGTGGGGGAAGCGGGCCAGTGTGCATACGAAAGGCCACGTCGATCCCGTCATCTAGCAGGTCGGTGACGCGATTGGTCAACCGTAGACGGGTCTTGACCTGCGGAAATTGCCGGGCGTACTCGGCAATGACGCCAGCCAACAGGGCAGTCGTTCCCAAGTCCACCGGGGCTGTTGCGACCAGCGTGCCGCGCGGGCGTCCATCTGCATCTGCGAAGCCGTGTTCCACCTCCCGCAGGTCTTGCAGCGCTGACCGCGAGCGCCGAGCCAGCGCGCGGCCGTCGTCGGTCAGGACGGTTCCGCGTCCAGAGCGAGAAAGTAGGGACAGACCCAGGTCGTCTTCCAGTCGAGCCACTCGTCGACTCACCGTAGATGTGGGCACGTTGAGTGCGTTGGCTGCCGCGGCAAGACTGCCTTCGTCGGCCACGAACAAGAAGGTCTGTAGAGCGTTCAGATCCATAATTGCGTTTTTGCAACTCCGGCTACCATATTTGCATAGCGACAGCGAAACAGCAACCCTCTATTGAGGGGTCATGGAGAGGCCGCTCACGGCACTTCTCACCTTGGAGTTCCCATGACCTTCGCTCGTCTAACCCTTCCCGCCCTTCTGCTCGCTCTGTCCGCCTGTGCCCCTGATGTGGGTGAAGGCCGTGTGGCGGCGACTGTCTCTGAGCCGGCTCCGACCACCGAAGCGGCTGCTCCCACCGGTCGTGTGTTGGCACTGGATGTTGGAGCATCGACCGTTCACGCCCTGGGCGCCAAGATCACCGCAACCCATCCCATCGCGTTCGACCGCTGGGAAGGACAGCTCCGCGCCGAAGGATCAGAGCTCACCTCTGTTGAGGTCACCATTCACATGGACTCGCTTCGTGCGGACATCGAAGACCTCACTGCCCACCTTAAGAAGGCGGACTTCTTCGACGTAGAGACCTTTCCCACGTCGCGCTTTGCCTCGACCAGCATTGTGGCAAAGCCAGGTGTTGACGGCGCTACCCACGAGGTGACTGGCAACCTCACCATGCATGGGCAAACCCAGCGTCTGACGTTTCCTGCGACCGTGAGTCAGACGGATGGCGCCATGACGGCGTCGACCGAGTTTGTCATTGACCGCCAAGACTTCGGCATTGCCTACCCCGGAATGCCAGACGACCTCATCCAAGACAGTGTGGCCCTGACAATCGAACTTGTCGGGCGCTAGTGGGGAAGACCCAGAAGAGGAATACCGCCATGAACCGCCTGCCAACTCTCTTTGTTGCCCACGGGGCGCCTCCGCTTCTAGACGACGCCGCGTGGATGGCTGAGCTGCGTGCATGGGCCCGTGATCTGCCGCAGCCGCGCGCCATCTTGATGCTCTCGGCGCACTGGGAGACCGATGTTCTGACCACGGGTGCCGAGGACTCCGTCCCGCTCATCTACGATTTCGGTGGCTTTCCGCGGCGTTTTTACGAGATGCAGTATCCGTCACCAGGTGTGCCTTGGCTCGCTGCACGGGTCCACGAACTTGCGGAACAGGCGGGTATGGCCAGTGCGTCCCAGCCCACCCGAGGTCTCGATCATGGCGCGTACGTCCCGCTGATGGCCATGTACCCAGATGCGTCGGTGCCGGTTCTTCAGGTGTCCATCCCGTCGCGTGACCCGCAAGCGCTGATGGCAGTTGGGCGTGCGCTCAAGCCCCTGCGAGACGAAGGGGTGCTGATTGTGGCGAGCGGTCTGCTCACGCACAACCTCCGTCACTTCACAGGCGTCAACACGCCACCGCCTGCGTGGGCCACGGCCTTTGATGACTGGGTGCAGCAGACCTTGGACAGCGGCGACCTGACCCGTCTCGCTTCGTTTCTCGAGCTGGCTCCACACGCTCGTCTTGCACACCCTCAAGAAGACCACTTTGTGCCACTGTTTATCGCGGCTGCCGCTGCAGAAGGCGAGGGGACACGACACCCGATTGAGGGCTGGGTGTGGGGACCGTTTTCGAAGCGCTCGGTGGAGTTTGGCGAACGGCTGTGACGTGAATGGCGTTTCACGGGTAGGTTCGCCATGGAGCACCGCGTGTCGATTGTCCGTTTACTTTGTTGGTTCGTAGGTGTTGGCCTTGCCGGCTGTGTCGAGCCCATCCCGTTCGACGAGCCGTTCACAGTCGGCGTGAACTTGCCGTGGTGGAGCTACGGCGGCGACGTGGGCAGCAATGCCTGGGGCCACTTCGGAGCAAGCACCCGAGTGGACGAGGTCGACGCCACCTTTGCCGCGCTCGAACAAGCCGGTGTGGGCGAAGTACGCTGGTTTGCCTTCGGTGATGGACGCGCGAGCCCAGAGTTTGAGGGGGACCGAGTGATGGGCCTCGAAGACCTTGCTTGGGACGACTTTGACACCGTGTTTGACCGTGCCGCAGCCCATGATGTTCAGGTGCTTGTGGTGCTCTTCGACTACCTGTTGTGTGATTCCACCTCGGTTGTTGACGGCGTTTCGCTGGGTGGACGCTGTGCGCTCGTGACGAACTCCGCCGCCCGACGCTCCCTGTTGGACACCGTCATTCTTCCGCTTGCCGAGACCTACGCCGAGCACCCCGGAGTTGCCGGCTGGGAGGTCATCAACGAACCTGAGTGGCCTATGCGCGGGCGCCTTGGAATGGAAGAAACGGGTGACGGTCCCATGGTCGACTTTGTCAGCGACGTTGCCGAGACCTTGTTCCTCCACACAGACGCTCCGGTGTCTGTGGGCAGCACCGACATGCGCTCGGTCCAGGACATCTGGGTCGACGTCCCCCTGGATGTGGTGAGCGTTCACTGGTACGGCCTGACCCTGCCCGACCCCACGGACTTGCCCGAGGACCTACCGGTCACCCTTGGTGAGTTTAGCGCCGACCGCGACGTCGACAATGTCATGGGCCGCGCTCTCGGCGCTGGCTACTCGGGGGCGTTCCCATGGAGTCTGAATGCCGATGATGGGCATGGCCCGCTAGACTTGGATGAGCTTGCCGCGTGGATGGCGAACGAGTGAGGCGTCTTACACCGCCAATTGGGTCTATACTCCGACTAATTACCATTGCGGAGTCTCGATGCGCCTACTCACCCTAATTGCTCTGTTGCTAGCCATGCCCGCCTACGCGGAGGATGTGGTGATGAGCCACCAAGTCCGACTGTTGGACGCGTCAGGGCTACCCATCGAAGGCAGCCGAACGTTGACCGTGGACCTGTACGCAGACGATGGTGCCGGCGCCCCGCTGTGGTCCGAGTCCTTCGAGACAATGCTCGAGGGTGGCTACGCAACGCTGCAGCTCGGTCAGGACGGCACAGCGCCATTGTCCGGCGAGATTGCAGCAGACGTCCGCTATGCACAGGTGTTGGTGGACGGAAACCCCATTGGGCCGCGTCAGCGCCTGTCGAGCGTGCCGGTTGCAGCACGCTCATTGATTGCGAATAGCGTCTCTGGCGACGTCACCGTCGGCGACCTGAAGCTTGAGACGGAGACAACCGGAACCTGCGCGGGATCCGCTGACTACGGCAAGATTCGTTGGGATGGTGGCACGTTCCAGGGCTGCCGTCCGGGTGGCTGGTCCAACATGTTGATGGCGGCCCCCGGCGACGACGCCACAACAGGCATGGCAACAGCACCCGGTCTCATCGCGTACTTCGAGGGCTCCTGTCCAAGTGGTTGGAGCGAGAAAACCGAACTTCGCGGTCGTGTCGTCGTGGCAGCGACCTCCACTGCCTCAGCTGGAGACACCGTAGGCGCCGCGCTCGCGGACGGTGGAGGCCGCGCCATCACAGAAGCCCCGAGCCATGGCCACTCAGTGAGCTCGGCAACAGCCTCGTCCTCGTCGGCTGGAAACCACGCACACAGCGTGGACCCGCCAAACACGCGAAGCGGAAGCCAGAATGCCAACCACACACACAGCGTGGACCCGCCAAACACCAACACCAACGCAACCGGCAACCACAGCCACGGGATTGCAACGCTACAAGACGACTGGAACGTGTCTGGCGGTGTTGGCCCCTCTTACGGTAGAGACAACGGCCCGAATGCGGTTCGGCACAACACCCAGGCTGCTGGTAACCATGCTCACAGCGTGAACATTGGGGCATTCACCTCCAGTGGCGTCAGCGTTAACCACCAACACGACCTGAACATCGCTGCATTCACCTCCGCTGCGACCGGGGCCCACGCGCACACCACGACCATCTCCGGTCAGACCGCCGCCGCCAGCGGCCCGGCCTCGGTGGATGTGACCATGCCGTACATCCACATGGTCGGGTGTGAGCTGGACTAAGTAAGGCGGGGGACAAGAAACGAGCACGATGTGTAGGCGGACTCTGGGGTCCGCGTTGTCCCAGCACACGATGCTGTTGTGTGATTCCACCTCGGTGATTGACGGCGTTTCTTGAGGTGGACGCTGTGCGCTCGTGACGAACTCAGCCGCCCGACACGAAGGGCCACACTGCGATGGATGCAAGTGAATGGCCAACTGGGGAATACCCAGAATTCCGGCGGTGTGATAGGGTTTTTTCGTCCGCACACATGAACGAGTCTTCTACGTTCAACGTGCAGATATTCAAACTGGGGGGAGAAATCTGATGCGGTATCTTTGGGTCTTGAGTGCGATAGTCGTCGGTGCCCCTCTCGCTTGGGCGGAAGATCTGAACGAAGATGGATGCGAAGATGCACAGTTTGCCGCGAACGGCGCCTGTATCTCCGAGACCGCCTCCCTTGATCCCACAGTCACCACGGTAGCAGGCACCTTTGTCGGTGAGCAGTCGTCCATCGGCCCTTTCGTGGCCCTCGATGATGTACACATCTCGGACCGTGCCATCTTGGAAGGCTGGGTAGCCCACACCACACAGCCCCTTCCGGTCGGGGCGGGTACGGTGGTCGGTCGCCAGTCAGTCCTGGGTGCGGACCACGTCTTGGGGCTGGACACTGCAATTTTGCGCTCGGTCATCGCCGGTGCTCGCCTGACAACCGGCGACGGCGTCACAGTGGGCTACGGCGCGGACCTGGGCTCTGATGTCACCCTCGACGACAACGCGACTGTCGGTAATCTCGTCGAGCTCGGAAACTTCACCTACTTGGGCCCGGCAGCCATCATCGCGCACAGCAGCACGGTGGCCGACGCCCCCAACGCAGGCGAGGCGACCGACATCCTTGGAGTTGTCGGACCTGGGGTAACGATTCACTCCGACGTTTTTGTGGCGGAGACGGCTCGAGTGCGCAAGCAGGCCACGCTTCTGTCGGGTGCTCAAGTGCTCGACGGTGCACGTGTCGGTCGTGGTGCCACCGTTGAGGCCGGTGCGACTGTAACGGGTGTGGTTCGCGCAAATGCGACGGTCTGTGCGGGGGCGACGGTCGGCAGCTCTGACGTTGTCTTCCGTGGAGACAGCTGGCCGCCAGAGGGATGCGTTCTTGAAGCGACTGGCGGGACTGTCGTGGACATGGATGGCTACCGTATCCACACCTTCACAAGCAACGGCACGTTTGAGGTTGGACAGGCCGACGGTATGGTCGATGTGTTGCTCGTTGCCGGCGGCGGCGGTGGTGGCGGTCGTTCAGGCGGCGGTGGCGGTGCTGGGGGTCTTACGTACGTCACCTCGCTGGACGTGAGCCAAGGCGAGACCTTCAGTGTGGTCATCGGCAGTGGCGGCAGCGGCGGTGGCGGTGGCGGTGGCATGGGCGTCGACGGACAAGCGTCGTCGTTTGGTGTCCTGTCGGTACAGGGCGGCGGCGGCGGTGGCTCGGACCCCAGCGGAGTGGGGCGAAATGGCGGAAGCGGCGGTGGCGGACGGTACGGAAACGTAGGCGGAAGCGGGGTCGTTGGTCAGGGACACAATGGCGGCTTCGGCCATAACAATCCCTATGCGGGCGGTGGCGGCGGCGGTGCTGGCGGCGCTGGAATCGCCGGTACGTCTGGCGGTGAGATTGGCGACGGTGGCCCCGGACTGCAGGTCGACATCTCCGGAACGCCAACCTACTACGCAGGTGGCGGTGGCGGTGGTTCGCACAATCCGGCGAATGGTCGTGGGTATGGCGGTGTCGGCGGCGGCGGTACTGGCGGCGCACCCGGTACCTATCAGTCCGGTGGCGCGGGCACGCCCAATACCGGCGGTGGCGGTGGCGCCGGCTCGACTGTGAGTAGTTCAGGTGGTGCAGGTGGTACCGGCGGCTCGGGCATCGTCATTGTTCGCTACCCTATCAACTGACTCCGATGCCGCTCCAGTGAGCGTTCTTGGCTGCGGTCAGAGACTCATCCAGCACCCAGAATCGAGTCCATGGCGTGGCGTAAGGTCCAAGCCCCGGCAGATGCGTCTTGGCGGTCTGCGGTCGTTAGGGCTTCGTCCACCAGACTGCGCTCGCCTGGGGTGAGTCCGTCGCTTGTCCTCACGCTCGTGAGTGCACCCTTGTAGAGGTCTCGGCAGCCTGCGACGTCGCCGCTGTTGAACACAGGTACGCCGTCTTGGATGGCGGTGGCGAGCTGTCGGAGGACGCCTTCGTATGAGCTTCCGCGCGGCAGTCGGCCAATGACGGAGTCAATGCTCAAGACTTCCAAGTGGAACGGACCCGGATTGCCGTCTGCTAGCAGGAACCCCACCTGGGAGATTTGCTCGGTTGCCGAGTCCAGCGCGGGTGCACCGTCTACGGGTCTACCGAATGACGTGGGACGAAAGTCTGAAAAGGGGACAGTCAGCTCAGTCACCTCACCGGCCACCGTCTGGATTTTGACCCGGTAGTTGCCGGCTCGCATGCGGACATCGGACCGCTCAAGGGTCAGGTCGTAGGTTCGGCCATCTCCGCTTAGGCGAACCTGAAGCCCGGTGGCCTCGGCCAGGGAGCCGTTCACGCCGGCTCCTCGAATCGAGGTGAACCCGCCGTTCTGTTCAAGCGACAGGTCTCCGCTAAATACCAGCGTTTCTCCAGCTTCAACAGACGATGACGAGACACCACCCATGACCGTGTCGTTGACCGTACGCCAGTTGAGGTCAGACAACATTGGCGTTGCCAGGGCTTGTGCCATCCATAAAATCCACCACAAAGTGTACCTCCGTCTCACGGTTTACAGGGATTGTCCGGTCCAAGTGGGGGCGCTGACATCTGCTAACTAGCGGTGTTGCTACGAGACGTGGTCGCCCTGTCGGCTCACACTGACGAGCCGTGTGGGCTACGCCGCCGAGCGCTACGTCGAGCTTAGGTCTCGTCGGCGCCGGTGCCGCATGCCTCGACACGGGGCAGGCCTGGGATACCGCTATCGAGCACCTTTTCGCCCACGAGTTTGCGTATGTCCTGGCATGTCCTCCCCACAACGACCGCAGAGAGCCCTCGAGCGGAATTTGCCCTGAGTGTTCTGACCGGACTGTCCGAGCGTCCCAAACAGTTGTCCTCGCGCTGGTTTTATGATGACGAAGGAAGCCGTCTCTTCCAGCAAATCATGGGTTTAGACGAGTATTATCCAACCGATCTTGAGCGCTGGATTTTTGACAATCGTGGCGTGGACATTGCCGCCCACTTTGCTGGACGTTCGCTGGATGTTGTGGACCTGGGCGCGGGTGATGGCAGCAAGACCTTCGTGCTCATTCAGCATCTGCGAGACGCCGGTGTGACAGTTCGCTACGTGCCTATCGACATCTCGGAAGGGGCCATGGCCTCGCTGTATGGCATCGCTGCCAAGCGCATGCCGGACCTCGAAGTCGCTGGAATTGTCGGGGACTACGTTGCCGGTCTGCGCTGGTTGTCTGCCCAGGACGACCGAGAACGGTTGGTGCTGTTCTTGGGCTCGAACATTGGCAACTTCGACAAGCCTCGTGCCCGTGCGTTCTTGCGGCGCATCTGGAGTGGTCTGCGACAGGGCGACCATCTGCTCACGGGCTTCGATCTGAAGAAGGACATCGACGTCCTTCTCAGCGCCTACAACGACTCTGAAGGAGTCACCAGCGCCTTCAACCTCAACCTGCTCAGCCGCATCAATCGCGAGCTGGGCGGGAACTTTGACTTGGACCAGTGGCGGCACTTCGGCACGTACAACGTGTTCACTGGCGCGATGGAATCGTACTTGATGTCGCTGACCAAGCAAGAGGTCCACATTGAAGCGCTTCGGACCACATTCAGGTTCCAATCTTGGGAACCTATCCATACCGAGTACAGCTACAAGTACTTGGTCGATGACATCGTGGACTTGGCAGAGGTCTGTGGGTTCGACGGAATCGAACGGTACACGGACCCGAAGGGCTGGTTTACCGATGCACTGTGGGCGGTGCGCTAGGTCAGCGCCAGGGTGTTGGCTGCGACAGCGCGGCGTGGGATGACCTTCCATCAACGTGCTGTCCATCTGCTATTACTCGCCCATTGAGTTCCCAAAATGCCTGCACTTCCTCTACAATAGCGGTGGAGGCTGCTTTGATCCGACCCCTCTTGATTCTCGCTCTCTTGCCCGCCATCGGTGCCTGCAGAAGCTCTGACTTGCTGAGTGTTCAGGAAGACAACACCCAGCTCCGAACTGAGCTTGCCGAGATGGTGCTCCGCGTAGAAGCCCTAGAGGCGGATGCGGCAGCGACGTCCGCCACGCTCGAGACCCATTCGGAAGCGCTGGCGACCGACCGTGCAGACATTGCTGCGCTCACCGAAGAGATCGAGACCGCAACAGGCTTTGATTTGGCCAACCTCGTCAACGACGTAGACGGGCTCGACACGCGCCTCGCAGCCATTGAGGAGGTGACGATTGCGAGCGAGGAATGGGTTGTTGAGCAAGACTACGCAACCGCGGCATCGCTTGGAAGTCTGCAGACTACCGTCGACGGAAACACCGCGACCGGCTCTGGGCTCCAGACCTCTTTAGACGCTGCCACAGGCGACATCACCGCTCTCGAGCTCAGCCTCGCTGCGGCCATCGCCGACGTATCCACGGTCGATGCGCGCAGCATCACGAACGCCCAAGGCCTGGTCGCTGCCAACACCGCCATCACTACGGTGGATGGTCGCGTTGATGGGCAGGCCACGCAGATCCAAGCCAATGCCGACCTCTCCGCATCGGTCGACGAGCGGGTGTCCGGTGTGGCCGACGACGTGCAAGCCGTTGTGGCTGACGTGGCTGACAACGCCTCAACTATCGGAGCATTGGAGGACGTCACCGACGGGCTCTCCACCGATATCTTGGACATCAATGCCACCATCGGCAGTCAAGGCGGCGGTCTGACTGACCTGCAGACCGACCTCGACGAACTCGCCGGCGAGAGCGGCGTGCAAGCAGACGCCATTCAATCCAACGCCGACGGCCTAGCCGCCCTCGACATCACGTTGGGTGAGAATGCGTCCATCCTGACAACCCACACAGGGCGTCTCGATGGACTCGATGTCGACGTCAGCGACCTGTCCATCACTGCGACCTCCAACGCGTCGACCCTGACAACCGTTGCGGGGCGTCTCGGCGGTCTCGACAGCGACATCAGTGGCTTGACGAGCACGTCTTCTAGCCACACGGGCCTGCTCGCCGGACTGCGCACCGACACCGACGCAAACACACTGTCTGCGGCATCGCAGGGCGGCGAGATTACCTCTGCCCAGTTGGCTATCGCCGCTGCGCAGGACGAACTCATCGCACTCAATGGTGACCTGGACGCGGCACTCGACCTGATCGGGGAAAATGCCACGGCCATCTCCGACAATGCCCTCGACATCACCCAGGTGGCGGCGGAGTCCTCAGAGCCGCGCACCATTCAGCGCATCGTCGGCCAGCGAAACGAAGGCCAAGACAGTGGCATCATCGCGTCGCGTACACTCACCTTCGTCAAGGAGCACGACGACACCACTGTTCGCATCACCTGGTTCGATAACCGTCGTACCCTTGGCTACTCCTACGGATACTGGCGCGGGTACATCGACGGCGAGCTGTGCGTTGACCCGAAGCCGATGCAGTGGTGGCATCACAGCTACGGCCCCCGGCTTGACGGAGACCACTACAGCGACGACCACTACAATGCGTCGCTGCTGGGCTACTGTCGCGCGACGGCATCCGGGCCGATCGAAGCGGGTGCCCACACCTTCACGGTCGAGGTCGTGGATGTCGGCGGAAACCGCAGCGACTGGTACGCGGGCTGGAACAACACCACATTCGTCGTCGAGATGGAAGAGGTCTACTAGCGCTGTTGACGTGGAACTGGGGCGGGTCTCGTCACGAGACGTCGCGGGTCTGACGATTGTGCGTCGACGCAACGTCCACCCCGGCATCAAGGAGGACCGCATGTCCCGCGTCTGGCTCACTCTCATGCTTACCGTCGCCGTTGGCTCACTCGCTCCAGGCTGTGAAGACCTCACCGACGTGGTCCGCTACGAAGACGGTGAGGTCCATGTCGGCCTTCCAGGTGCCGGCAATCGCCCCGAGTTTCTGGGGACCAGCGCCGTCTGCGACGGCCTGTTTGACGTGCTCATGGACGTGCAAGTGTTCGACGACGACGGCATTAGTGACGTTGCCCGTGTCAACGCCACACTGTTCGGACCCGACGGCCAAGTCGCCTCAATGCCCCTGGTCCAGTCCCGCTCCGAGGTGGACGTCTGGCAAGGCGAGTTCGACCTTCAGAGCACGGAGGTCAACTGCAATGACGACCTCGAAGTCCGCTACCGGGTACGCGACGAGCGCGGCGGGGTGGGCGAAGAGCGGATTCGGGTCAGCGGCGGACTGTAGCGCAGCGAAGGCCGTGTGCGTTCGTCACCATCGGTAGTCCCAGATAGCCATGGCGAACGCTGAGACGTGCTGGTGCTCTTTCCAAAAGAGGACTGCGGATGCGATGAGAGCGGCTACCCCCAACCCTCCGAGGATCCGTAGATCGCGACTTTGTGGAGCCTGGATCTCATAGCGGGTGGTGGTGTTGCGGATGACGAAGATGAGCGCCACGACGACCGCCAACGAGGCCGTGTTGGGCACCCACCCGAGCAGGCCGACGCTCGACACCGTCCCGGGCTCCATCAGCTGGTACATGCGCCTACACAAGTAGGATGCGGGCCCGCCAACGATAGAAGCGACAGCGTAGCTTAGAGCGCCACCGATGAGGTAGTACTCGGGGCTCGTGGTGGCTCCGAACAGCCGCAGCACAGACCGTCTTCTTAAGACGAGCAACGCCGATAAGATGACTATCGTCGACCAGATTGGCTGAAGCTGCAGCAAGAGGGAGTCTCGAATCCAGGCGTCCTCGGACAATCGTGCCATGAACGCCGTGTTTGCCCATCCGAACAGTGTGCACGTGGCCACCAGAATGTGTAGAACTGGCGCGTCATAGCGTCGCTGGAGTCTTGGCGCGGCCGCCACGCACAGCGCTGTCGGAAGGACCACAGCAATGCCATACCCGACCCATGCCATGACGGCAGTGCCGGTCAGACCGTGGTCAGTTGTCGCGTGGAAAAGCGCCACTGTTGTCGCCGTTGCGAGGGCGCCGGCAACCTGCAGTTTTGCGCCGAGAGCGTTGGGCACCATGGAGCTCGCGAGGGCACCAAAGATCAAACATGCCGCAACGATGGACGCAATGACGCCGGTCGGGAACAGAGCCCACCACGCTAGCGGGTCCTCGCCACCCATGACCAGGACGAACCAGAGCCGACTCGCGAAGGCAGACAGAACGAGCAGTAGCGCCATGCCAACGGGCAGGACGATGTGCAAGGGGCGAAGGTGAGGGTCCATCCACACATGCTACCGCACCCAGAAGGACTCGGTCGACGTGGCGCCTGTGTAGACGTTCGACAAGCAGCTATTGCTGTACTTTACGCAGCTTGATGAGCAGTTGATGGTGTTGTTCGTTCGGTACCCGCTGCTTGCCAGCGCCGCCCAGTCCCCGCTCACACCGCCATGCCAGGCGCCGGCTCGCCGCACGGTTCCTACTGCTCGAACGGTGGCCTAGATTCCGCCATCTTCCATCATCCAGATGTCCGCTTCCAACGCGGGTTCCGTCCCTGCGGTGGTCGAACCGTCTTGGTGTGCGTTGATAGCTCTTTTACTGTCGTCCATGACCACAAGCGTGGGGTCAATGCCCACCTCAATCATCTCGTTCTGCACCCGGTTCATCTCGGCTTGGGCGCTTGCGACAACGTCTCCACCATCTGCGAAGGCCATGGGTGCGAAGGCGAGAAGTCCGGCGGCGGCGACTCGGCGCAGCTGTGGGGCGAAGACCACGTTTCCGCGGCTGTCAGAGACGTACCGGACACAGGTGTCCTCGGTCTTAGCGCGCTCTAGAACCGCCTTGCCCTCGGCTTCGGTCATGCGGGTGAGGTGATGCACGTGCTTCTTGCACAGGGCACACGCGCTGGTCTTGTCGCCCACGCCGGTCAGAGTGGGACGGACGGGACATGGGCTGCGTAGACTAATCTTCACGTTGGACTCCAGGTGACGGTGGGACAACGCGGCGGAGACACCGGACTTACACTACGAATCGAATTGCCCATTCTTGTGCTGGCGTCACAGCATGAAGCCATCCCACAGCTCCAATTCCTCCGGCTCCGGCTCCGTCCCCGCTGTTGTCGAGCCGTTCTGGTGGGCATTTGTGTCGTTCTCACTGTCGCTTACGACCACAAGCTTCGGGTCAATTCCGACCTCGACCATCTCGTTCTGCACCCGGTTCATCTCGGCTTGGGCGCTTGCGACAACGTCTCCACCGTCTGCGAAGGCAACGGGTGCGAAGGTCAGCAGTCCGGCGGCAGCGATCTGGCGAAGCTTCGGAGCGAACACCACATTGCCGCTTCTGTCAGAGACGTATCGGACATAGGTGTCTTCGGTCTTCGCGCGTTCTACAACCGCCTTGCCTTCCGCTTCGGTCATGCGGGTCAGATGATGCACGTGCTTGTTGCATTGGGCGCATGCACTCGTCTTGTCGCCAACGCTGGTCAGAGTGGGACGCACGGGGCACGGGCTGCGTAGACTGAGCTTCATGAGGAACTCCGGGTGGGCTGTGGGGCCGCTAGATGCCGCCCAAGACCATCAGGTACTCTTCGGGGTCGGGCGTGGTCTCGGTTCCCTGCGTACTTGCTTGCGATGCCGTGCTGTGCGCTTGATTGGTCTGGGTGGCGTCTGTCACGGCATCGGATGGCGTGGCAACCGTTCCGGTGGCGTCATGCTGCATGCGGTTAACTTCGGCCAGTACGCTTGCGACGACATCTCCACCGTCTGCCATGGCCATGGGTGAGAGCGCCAAGAAACCGGCAGCGGCAGCGGCACGAATCGCCGGTGCGAACTGCACATGTCCGCGGCGATTGGCGATGTACTGAACGCACACGTCTTCCGTCTTGGACCGCTTGATGAGGGCCATGCCTGCAGCTTCGGTCATCTGTGACAGGTGGTGGACGCGCTTGGGACAGATGGAGCAGTGGCTTGTGCCGTCACCGGCGCCTGTCAGTGTGGGACGGGTGGGGCAGGGCGTCTTGATCGGCAGCTTCATGGCGTCTCCAATGAGGACTCCGACAACGTGGCTGCGTTCCGGTTCTTACAGTTCCCCTCTGAGTTCGTCCTAAGTCGCTATTGTGCGGCCGATAGCGGGCTTATGGAATGTCGATGTCCCAAAAGTCCTGCACGACACCCGTGCCATCTCCGCACCCTGCGCCGCCGAGTCCGTGCACACCGCCGGGACCGAGCGACACTATGAGGCTGTTGCGGACGACCGTGGAGTTGTTGCCGGACAGGATGCCGAGCGACGGTCCACCACACCCGGCACCGCCTTCGCCGCCGTTTCCGCCGTCCCCGCCGTCTCCGCCCTTGCCCCCGTTCGACCCATCGTCTTGTTCGCCGTTTCCGCCGTATGGATTGCCGACGGTAGAGCCGACGAGGGCTCCTTCGCCACCAACGCCGCCGAGCTGGCCATCTGCGCCGTCACCGCCATTGCCGCCGCCGAAGGTCTCAAGGCGAACGTCGGTCAGGTCAGCCTGGGAGCCCCACAGGTAGACGGCAATGGAGCCGCCTCCGGTCTGTCCTCCACCACCGCTCGCGCCGCCACAGGCTCCGCCGCCACCACCGCCTCCGCCTCCGCCGAAGCTGTCGCAGCCGTCACGTCCTCCGCCTCCGCCACCGCCTCCGCCTCCGCCTCCGCCGTTTCCACCCGAGGTTCCCGGTTCGCCGCTCACTGGAACGAGACCTGAGGCGCTGAAGCGGATGCTGCCTGGCCGACCCGCGACCCCGTCTCCGCCGTCGTCTCCTGGCGCACCGTTGTGGTCGGCATCCGCGCTATTTCCTCGGTGGTCTTCTCTTCCGGGGCCAGCTGTGCCGCCAGCACCGGCGCTGGTCCCGCCGGCTGCATTTCCAGCCGTCCCTGCGTCGCCGTCGTCACGATCAAAGCCGGGTCGTCCGCCTGGGCCTCCACTTCCGCTGACGGATTCGGTGCAGGTCTGCGCATTTCCGCCAGACCCACCCAGCGGGCGGTCGCACTCGTCGCAGGCGCCAGTCGAGTCTTCGCATCCAGCCTGGCCGGCGCCGCCGCCATTCCCTGCGAGAGCTTGTAAGCCTGTCGGTGGTGTGCCTGACGCGCCGTCGCCACCAGATCCCGCGATCAACGTGACATTGTCCACGGTCCAGCCTTCGCATCCGATGAGACGCATGCCATACCCGGTTCCACTGGGCACAGACACGTTGACCGAGCGGATGGTCAGCCCATCCAGGGTGACGTTGTCTGTGTTGCTCGCGCTCATGGCGACCGCTTGTTGGACCTCGAATATGGTGTCCCGTGTTCCGCCGAAGACCCAGGTGTTTGGGGAATATCCACCGTAAATAGCGGTGTTATTGTCGGGTTGAATGGTGTCGGGGACGGTGTAGGTGCCGGTGCTGACAAACACGTCGGCGCCGCTGGCGCTGGCGGCGTAGATGGCCGATTGAATGCTTCCCATGGGGTCGCTCAATGTCCCCACGCCGTTCGCACCCAAGCTGACGAAGATACCGTTGCTCGCGTCTCCGTCGAAGTCATCGCAGTTGGTGTCCAGGCCGTCGCTGTCTCGTTCATCAGCGGCACCTGGGTTGATGGCGAAGAGGGTGTCATCGCAGTCCGTCACTGGCAACGGTCCAACGTAGTCGGACGCACAGGCGTCATCGATGAACCCGTCGTCGTCGTCGTCTTTGTCGTCTACGGAGCCGTTGCAGTCGTTGTCCACGCCATCTCCGCACAGTTCCGGGGCGGCTGGCGAGATGCTGGAGTTATTGTCGTCACAGTCGCCGTCTTCAATGGAAAAGCCGTCTTCGTCAATGTCGATGCTGAGCGGGTCGACCAGGCGAATCGTGACCTCTGCGATGCCCTGATTGTCTTGGTCGTCTGTCGCGAACAGGCGGATGGTCCAGTCGCCTGCGAACGCGCCGCCGGACCACACGGTGTCCGTGCTGCCGTCGGCGTTCACTGTACTGCTGCCCAGGTCGACGTCCAGCTGCGAGCCGACCAACTCGGCTTCCCAATCGGCCGTCAGGTCCGTGACCGCCCCATCGGTGTCTGAGACCATGCCGCTCAATGCGATGGGGGTGTTGATGTTGAACTGTTGCAGTGAGGTTGGTGATGTGATGCTTGCGCCAACGTCATTGGGCAGAATGTCCACGCGAATGTCGTCTTCTGCGCTGGCACCGTCGAGATCGATGACGGTGACGGTGACGACATGCATGCCGGGCGCTAGAGGTAGTGAGACTTGAGTGCGACCCTGGGCGTCGGCGGTTGACGAGTCGCTCAGGCCGCCATCGGTGCTCCACTCGATAGCTGCGATGTCGTCGAATCCGTTGCCGTCTTCAACGGTGGCCACAAATGTGATTGCCGCGTTTCCGGAGAGCACGGCTCCGTCTGCCGGGGCGTTGATAGTGACGCTGGGCGGGACGTTGACAACGGGGTCGGTGCCGTCGTCTGTGTCCGAGTCGGCGTCTGTGTCGGTCTCTGTGTCGGTGTCGTCGTCAATGACGTCCGTGGTGTCCTCGATGTCGGTTGTGTCTCCCGAATCATCCGGTGTGGGCACAGCGATGCGACACCCTGTCAGAAGTAGCGCCAGCAAGCCGGTTGAACAGAGACGGCGGCTGGTAGGGCTTGCGGACATTCGAACCTCATGAGGAGCACAGACCATAGCGCAGACGAACACTGGTCTGTGGGTGTGGTTCTCGAGAGCGGCGTGACGCCGCGTAGAGGAACTGCGACGGAACACGACGTGATTGCGACCTCTGGTGACGTGCCGAGCCGTTAGCTTCGGCCGCTCATTAGGAGAGTCTGTGTCTGTTCCATATGCGTGGCCTGCCCCCGGAAGTACCGACCACTTGGCAGTTGCAACCCAGCGTCTTCGTCACGTGGAAGACGTTGTTCTCGGGGTTATTCATGCCGCGGACTACCGCGAAGTCACACCGCCAACGGTCGATGTGGCCGAGGTCTTTACCGGTGGAACCGGCGCTCCCCGCTGGGTAGATGCCAAGGGTCGGGTCATGTCTGTCCGCTCGGACTTCACCGGTCCCGTGGCGCGCATTGCCGCGACTCGCCTGCGTGACATCGACGGTCCCCTGCGCTTGGCCTACCGTGGCTCGACCTTTGACTCTGAAGGCGACGGCGTTGTGGAGACCCGCGAAGCAGGGGCGGAGCTGTTTGGTGTGTCGGGCGCCGAAGGTGAGGCTGCGGTCATTCAGGTTGCTGTAGATGCGCTTCGGGCCCTGGGGCTGCGCCCGCAGGTGGCGGTTGGCTCAGTGGCGGTCGTGGACCGTGTCTTGCCGTCTACACCGGGTGTTCGGCTTGCCCTGCATCGTCGTGATCGGAAGGCGCTGTTGGCGCTTCCAGAAGTTCAGGCGCTGACCCCTGAACGTCGCGTTGCGGTTCAGGCTCTGCTCGACCTGTCCGGCGGCCCAGAAGTGTTGGATGCCGCACGTGCCGTGCTTCCAGGCTGCGATGACGCGCTGGATGACCTGGCGGAGCTGCTGGTTCGCTTGCCGAACGTAGACGTGACCATTGACCTCGCCCACGTGCGCACGCCCACCTACTACACAGGTGCGGTGTTCGATATCTACGTACCCGGCGGTGCTGGACCCGTGGCGGGTGGTGGTCGCTATGATACGTTGGTCGGTCGTTACGGTGCGCCACGTCCTGCGGTTGGTGTGTCGTTGGACTTGGACACGCTGGCGTGGACCGAAGACCGTCCGCTGAAGGATCTGACCTTCGGCTTGCCCAAGGGTCGGCTGCTCAAGCACCTCGTTGCGCGCCTTGGCGACCAGGGACCCACGGCGGAAGACCTGGCGTCACGGCGTCTGGTCTTGGAGCGCGGACCGTGGAAGTTCTTGCCGCTGAAAGACCCGGATGTTCCAGCCTACGTACAGCGCGGTGTTGTGGACGTTGGCGTCGTCGGCTCCGATGTCTTGGCCGAGGGCGGTGCCGATGTGCTCGTTCCCTACGACCTTGGCTTGGGCCAGTGTCGCTTGTGCCTGTGTGGACCGGCAGATCTCGACATTGCCGCACTTCATGCTCGGGGAACGCTTCGCGTAGCCAGCAAGTACGCAAAGACCGCTGCTAGAGCGCTCGCTGAGCGCGGTCTCATTGCTGAGGTGGTGCCGCTGCAAGGGTCGGTGGAAGTCAGCGTGTTGACCGGTATGGCGGACGCGATTGTAGACGTTGTCGAGACTGGCAAGACGTTGGAGGAGAACAACCTTGTGGTCCTTGAGACGCTTGCTGAGATCTCCGCCCACATCATCGTCAATCGGGCGGCATGGCACCTGCGCCCAGAAGCGGTGAAGCGCGCAATCGCAGCCCTCATGGAGGCGTGATGAGACGTCTGGACTGGGACAATGCCGATGACCGAGCTTGGCTAGACGCCAGCCGTGAGACCTCGCGCAGCGACCCGCGTGTTGAGCAGCAAGCTCGGGCGATTGTGGCCGACGTGCTGAGAGACGGAGACAGCGCTGTTCTGCGACTGACAGCGTCCCTCGATGGCGTGCAGCTGGACCGCTCAGAGCTGCTCAGCGAGCAGTGGAATGCGATTGCGGACCGCTGTCCTAATGACCTGCAGCGCATCCTAAAGACGGCTGCCGAACGGATTCGTGCATTCCACGAGCCGCAGAAGGGACAGTCGTACAGCGTGGGAGTCTGTCGCCAAGAAGTGCGCCCGCTCGCGAGTGTGGGCATCTATGTTCCTGGCGGAAGAGCCCGCTATCCATCCACCGTGCTGATGCTGGCGATTCCGGCCGCTGTCGCGGGTGTGTCGGACGTCATCATGGTCACTCCGCCTGGCAGAGACGGTCTGATTGACCCGGCAGTTGCTTACGCTGCGCGCTTGGCCGGTGTCACGCGCTTGTTCCGCATTGGCGGCGCACAAGCGGTTGGGGCTCTCGCCTACGGAACCGAGGAAGTGCCGGCGGTGGACGCGATTGTGGGGCCCGGAAACGCCTGGGTAGCTGCGGCAAAGCGGTTGGTCTCGGGACGGGTGGGCATCGATCTGGACGCAGGACCGTCCGAGGTGTGTGTTGTGGCCGACCACACCGCACATGCCGACTGGGTGGCACGCGACTTGATTGCTCAGGCTGAGCATGACCCGCGTGCCTCATGCCTGTTGGTGACCACGTCCGCAGACCTTGCTCAGGCCGTGCTGGAGCGCATTCCAGAGATTCTGGCAGCGGAGCCCATTGCTGTTGCCGAGCAAGCGCTCGCTGAGAATGGCTCGGTGTGCGTGGTGGCGGACCTGAACAAGGCGGCAGAGGTCGTCAATGCCTATGCGCCTGAGCACTTGGAGCTCGAAGTCGCAGACCCAGAGGCGTTGCTTGCCAAGGTCACCTCGGCCGGCGCGGTGTTCCTCGGAGGCTGGTCTCCGGCACCGCTCGGCGACTACTTGGCGGGGCCGAACCACACCTTGCCCACAGGTGGCGCGGCGCGGTTTCAGTCGGGCCTGGGGGTCTCGGCGTTTGAAAAGCGCATCAATGTGGTGAACTTCGGCAAGTCAGAGCTCGCCGAGCACGGCGCGGATGTCGCTACCTTTGCTCGCGCAGAAGGCTTGATTGGTCATGCACGGGCGATTGAAGTGCGACTGGAAGCCATGGCGTCCGACGCATGCTGACCGGAACCGTCACTGCTGCCGAACGCCTGGTGCTGGACATCGACCAGGTGTTGTTGGACACCCACCCGAGCTTCTACGAGACCGCTAAGCAGGTTGCGCGTGAGTTCGGTGGAACGCTCGATGATGACGGCATCTCAGCGTTCAAACAGGCGGGTGGTTTCAACGACGATTGGCACCTCACCCGTGCCGCAATCACGGTGTCTCGTTGGCAGCAACGCACAGGGGACACCACGCCGCTCGCTCAACTTCTCGAAGCGAATGCGGGTGTAGACCCGTTCATTGGACGGCAAGACGACCCCGGAGATGTCTCCGAGCGCTGTATGGCGGTGTACCGAACGCTCGCCCACACCGAGACGCTGCTTGTGGACCTGTCGTTGCTTCATGCGCTTCAGAGTGCCGGCGTCAGCCTGTGCGCGTGTACGGGTCGAAACCGCGAAGAGATGGACCTTGCGAACGCACGTCTGGGCATCCAATTCGACGCCGTCCGGACCAGCGAAGACGCCCGCAAGCCGGACCCCGCAGCTCTACTGCCACTGCTCGATGTGCCACGCGCGTGGTTCATTGGCGATAGCATCGACGACCAGAACTGTGCGCTCGCCGCCCAGCCGCTGACCGAGTGTCAGCTCTCCTTTGCCCGCGTGGTCACCGAGGCCACCGAGGTCCCCGACGCGGACGTCGTCACCCTAGGCATCAACCCCTTCTTACGAGCCCTGTTGGAGGCCACACATGCGTGAAGCAACCGCTACTCGAACCAGTGCAGAGACCGACATCACCGTTACCGTCAACCTTGAAGGCGGCGCGGTAGACGTGGACACTGGGCACGGGTTCTTCGACCATATGCTCACCGCGATGGGGCGTCATGGGCGGCTCGGGCTGCACATTCGCACAACGGGCGACCTGCACATCGACGCGCACCATACGGTAGAGGACACCGGCATTGTGATCGGTCAAGCCCTGCTGAAAGCGCTCGGAGACCGCAAGGGGATTGAGCGCACGGGTCATGCGTACATGCCCATGGACGAAGCCCTGGTCCGTGTTGCCGTGGACTTGTCCGGCCGCTCGTTTGTGGTGTGGACCGGCGAGCCCAAGAGCGTGTACACGCCCGTCATTGACCTGACGGTTCTTGAAGGATTCATCAAGGCAATGGCCGACCACCTTGGTGCCAATGTCCACGTGGATGTCTTGCGCGGACGCGACTACCACCATGTCGTCGAAGCCACGTTCAAGGCTTTGGGACGGGCCCTTCGCGCCGCAAGTCGGCCAGACGGCACTCAGATCTTGGCCTCTACGAAGGAAGTCCTCGATTGATTGGGCTCATTGACTACGATGCGGGCAACTTGTTCAGCGTCCGACGTGCTCTAGAGCACGTTGGAGCGAGTGTGCGCCTGGTGGGCAAGCCGTCGGATATGCGCGGCTTAGACCGTGTGGTGCTGCCCGGGGTTGGCGCCTTTGGTGCGGGCATTGCTCGACTTCACGAGACGGGTCTGCACGACGCCCTGATGATGCACCTTCACGAAGAAGGGGCGCTGTTGGGGATCTGCCTTGGCATGCAGTTGTTGTGTCGGACGAGCACCGAGCGCGGTGAACACGTGGGCTTGGGTGTGTTCGACGCCGCCGTAGAGCGCCTACCAGACACCGGAACCGTGCCCCACATGGGGTGGAACGAAGTCTCTGGCTCGGGGCCTGTGGACGGCACGATGTATGCCTATTTTGCCCATAGTTACTACATCTCAGCGACTGCAGACGGCGTTGTAGCAACGTCCACCCACTCGGTACCTGTTGCCGCAGCCATGCAGCGAGACCGGGTGTGGGGCGTTCAGTTTCACCCCGAGAAGTCGGGTCCAGCGGGTCTGGCGCTGCTCAAACGATTCGCTGAGACAGCGTAGCAACATCTATGATTCAGGAGATGCAATGCAGGTAATTCCCGCGATTGATGTGTTGGACGGACGCGCCGTACGCTTGGTGCACGGCAAGCGTGAGGCGGTCACAGACTTTGGCGACCCGCTTGCGCTGGTCGAGCAGTTTGCCGCGGCGGGGGCTCCATTGGTTCACGTGGTAGACCTGTCGGGCGCCTTTGAAGGTAGGCCTGTTCACACAGCACTCTTCGAACAGATGGCGAAGATTGTGCCCATTCAAGTGGGTGGGGGGCTGCGTACGGCGGATGCCATTCAGCAGGTCCTCGATCTGGGCGTCGCTCGCGTCATCCTGGGCACGGCTGCTGTGGAGACACCGGAGCTGTTGGACGGCATCTCTCGCGAACAGCTCGTGGTGGGTGTGGACGTGAAAGACGGTCGGGTGGCGACTCGCGGCTGGGTCACGACCGCCGATACCGCCCCAGGTCCATTCACTAAGGCGCTTGCTGAGCGCGGCATCCTGCGCATCCTGTGTACGGCTGTGTCGCGTGATGGCACGCTGAAGGGACCGGATGAAGCGGTGCTGCGCGAGGTCTCTGGGCATGGCGTGGCAGTGATTGCGTCGGGTGGGGTTGGCGTTCTGTCGCACCTAGAGTCGCTGGCCAAGCTCGCAGATGTGGAGTCCGTGGTTGTCGGCAAAGCGCTGGTAACAGGCGTGTTTACCTATGCTGAGGCTCAGTCGGTATGCTGACCCGTCGCATCATCCCGTGTCTGGATATCCACGGCGGTCGCGTGGTCAAAGGCGTGCAGTTTGTGGACCTGATCGACGCCGGCGACCCTGTTGAACAGGCTCAGACCTACGAAGCCGAAGGTGCCGACGAGCTGTGCTTCTTGGACATCGGAGCTACCCACGAAGGTCGTGGCACGCTGCTCCAGATGGTCGAGGACGTCGCCAGTCGCGTGTTCTTGCCGTTCACGGTTGGTGGCGGAGTGCGCTCGGTGGACGACGCCCGGGCGCTCTTAGAACGTGGCGCAGACAAGGTGACCGTCAACAGTGCGGCGCTTGCTGACCCCACCTTGCTGTCGCGTCTGGCAGACCGCTTCGGTGCGCAGTGTGTGGTCCTTGCTGTCGATGCCAAGCGGACCGGTGACCACTGGCAAGCCTTCACCGCAGGCGGTCGACACGCGTCAGGGCGAGACGCCGTTCAGTGGTGTGTGGACGGTGTTGCGGCTGGAGCAGGGGAAATCCTGCTGACCAGCATGAACGCTGACGGCACGAAGGCCGGCTACGACCTAGCGCTGACCCAAGCGGTCTGCGATGCCGTTGGCGTGCCGGTCATTGCCAGTGGCGGTGCCGGGTGTGCGCAGGACTTTGCCGACGCTCTGCATGCTGGGGCCGGTGCAGCGCTCGCGGCCAGTCTGTTCCATTTTCGCGAGCTCTCTATCTCCGCTGTGAAGGCACACTGTGCCCAGGCGGGCCTTCCCATGCGCCTCTTGGATGTTCCATGCTGACCGTTCCCACACTGAGTTTCCCAGACAGCGGACTGCTTGCAGTCGTCCTTCAACACGCAGACACCGGCGAGGTGTTGACGGTTGCATGGACCACGGCAGAGGCTGTGCAGAAGACTGCAGAGACGGGCCAGACCTGGCTGTGGTCACGCTCGCGCCAAGAGCTGTGGCACAAGGGTGCGACGAGCGGCAATACGCAGACAGTCGTGCAGATGGGCACCGACTGTGACGCGGACGCGCTTGTCTACCGGGTCATTCCAGCCGGTCCCGCGTGTCATCTCGGCTCGCGAAGCTGCTTTTCGGTGCCGCCAACGCTTCAGGCGCTCGACGACACCCTGGCAGACCGCGCCGCAAATCCTAGCGAAGGTAGCTACACCAACAAGCTGCTGACCGACCGCAACCTGCGCCTGAAGAAGCTCGGCGAAGAGGCGGTGGAGCTAAGCTTGGCCTGTGCCGACGGGACGGATGAAGACGTCGTGTACGAGGTCGCAGATGTGCTGTACCACGCACTTGTAGCGGCACGAGCGCGTGGCATTGGGGTAGCGGATGTACTCGCGGAGCTACGTCGTCGTCAGGGCTAGGTGGGGGTTTCGGCGACGGCGAACGGGCCAGCGAACCAGCCTGTGTAGGTGAAGTAGGCGAGGGGTCCAATGGAGCCGAGCGCGAGGGTCAGCACGAGCCACGGCCACACGGTGACCCCTCGTTCCTTCGCGTCTCGAATCATGAACAGGGCGAGCATGGCGCCCATCAGGATCAGGTCCAGGAAGACTTGCTGCCCCGAGACGGTCGCCAAGGCGTCCTTTATGAAGGCGATAAGACCGATATCTGCCAGGATCCAAGTCGTGAACGCCACGAAGGGGACGAAAGCAAGGGGAGCGAGAAACCGACGCATGTGAGACCTCCTGCTCACTATATGACGCGCATCCTGCACATTCCCCATGACCTCACAGGTCATGGTTACAATGACCCAGTGCCCATACAGGCCAGACGGAGGTCACAATGACCGTGGGTCCCTTGATACGTCAGTGGCGTGTTCAGCGACGGATGAGCCAGGCGGCGCTGTCCGACGCCGCCGAAGTCAGCACGCGACACTTGTCGTGTCTAGAGACGGGTAAGGCGCATCCGAGTCAGCAGATGGTCTTGTTGCTGGCCAGCGCACTGGATATTCCTCTTCGCGAGCGCAATACGCTGCTTCGGTCCGCAGGCTACGCGCCGGCCTATGCAGAGACGGACCTGTTCGCGGACAGCGGCACTGCGGTGAGACATGCGGTGGAGCTCATCGTCCAGAGCGCTCCCTTCGGTGCCATTGCTGTCGACCGTTTGTGGACGATTATTGTGCAAGATACCGCCTATGACGCATTCCGGCGGTCGCTCTTACCCCGACCGATGGAGGTCGGAGACAACCTGCTTGAGCGGACCTTTGCGGCGGATGGTCTGCGTCCGTACATCGAGAACTGGGAAGAGGTCGCCCGAACGACCTTGGAGCGTGTACGACGCGAGGCCCTGGCGGACTCGGACGACGCACTCTGGGCACTGTACGAGCGGCTGTTGGCGATGGACGGTGTGCCGGTCGGGTGGCGTCAGCCGGCGAGCTTCCTTGCGGATCGATTGGTCGTCCCAATCATCTTGCGGGCCGCCGGGCAACGGGCGTCGCTCTTCTCCACGTTGACCACGGTCGGAACCCCCGTCGACGTCACCCTGTCTGAGATACGCATTGAGTCGTACTACCCAGCCGATGCACAGACCGAAGCGCTGCTGCGTGCAGTTCGCGGCGCTTGAGTGTCAGGACCCGCGTAAGGGTCCGTCCCAGCCAAGGTCGACGAACAGCGGCTTGTGGTCGCTGCCGTTTGCGGGGCCTTCCGCCACGGCGTGCACGGTAATGCCGTCGCCAACCAGAACGTGGTCGAGGCGCAGTGATGGTACGGGAAATAGGCCGTTGGGCCAGGTCTTCGCAGAGGCCCGTCCCACCTGTGCGTGGGCATCGTTCAGCCCAGCGCCGGTCAGACGCTTGTACGACGGATGGTGGCGGGTCGCGTTGAAGTCGCCGGCAAGAATGACGGGCACGGGGCTGGTGCGGACCCGGTCGGCGAGGAGGGTCATCTGCTCGGACCAGATGGCCGCGTAGTCGTCGGAGCGCGGCGGCAGGGTGTGGACGTCGTAGACATCAATGCGCTGACCGTTCAGCGTCAGCTCCACCTTGGCCATTGGGATTCCGGCCAGGTCCTCGATGGTCATGTGGAGTGGAACCTTGGACAGCACAGCCACGCCGAAAGAGCCGTCCAGAGGATGGATGAGGCGGTGTGGCCACGCTTCAAGGGCATCAGAATGCTCGATAGCGTCTGCCCATTGATGGCTAATTTCTTGGAGAACAATGAGGTCGGGGTCTTGTGTCACCAGGTCTGCGATGACGCGGTCGGGGTCTTGGTGAACCATGAGCACGTTCGCTGAGGCCAGGCGCAGCTCGGGCTCTCCGCGGGGAGTTGTTGGGACGTGACCCGGTGCGACCCACGCCAACGTACAGGCGAAAACAACCACTGCCGCACCCACGCGTGGCCGACTCGACGCCACCGCGGACCACAGGATGAGCGGTACTACCGCCAGCCACAGGTAGCCGGCGAGGGCGTGGGCAACGGCCAGGGGAAAGGTGTTGTCGTTGGAGAACTGAAGCGTCACGGTCGCGAGACCGAGCACGCTCGTCAACATCCAGAAGGCGATGGTCTCGACGGCGGAGAGAGTGGAATGCACGAAAACCTCCAGGGGTGCGTTCTGTCTACGCCATCTGACGGCTGGAATTCTTGGTAGAATCCGGAATGCAGAGTCTCTGCACAGTGGATGCACAGAGTTGGGGACTGTGCATAGGGTTTGGATGCGCCACTGCACTGGGTTGCTGCGGTGTACATGGGGCCATGTGATCGGATGGGCACAGTGAAAGGCGTGTTGAGACGGAGAACGTAGCCCTCAACGTAGTTTATGGATGCAGGCAAAGTGAGACTATCCAAACCCTATGCATTTTGAGTACAAAACCTTGTGCACAACCTATGCATAGGGTTACAGTCGCGGCCCGCTTCGGAGAAATTTATGTCACGGCTACTATTCAGCGCAGTTCTTTTGTCGGCTTGTGCCGGCGAAGGTGACACTCAAGTCACCGATACCGGTGACACCGCTACGGTCGCTGTCGTTGGAAGCTGTCTGTACTTGAACAGTTTCTCCCAGAGCGAAGAGTGCAAAGAGTACGTCGGTGACGGCTGGACAGATGAGCTGCTCGAAGACGACTGTGCGGCTCCCGTGCCTGGCGCCGTTGGCGAGTTGGTCCTGGATGTTGGCTGTGACCGCACGAGCTTTTTGGGCGAGTGCTTCATTGATGCGGACTCCGACCAAGCCTCAACCTTGGTCTTCCCCGGTGTTGCTGGAGACAGCTGCGACGGGTTGAGCATTGGCTGCAGCTTCGCGGGTGGGGACTACGTAGAGTCGGAGTTGTGCGACGGTTCTGAAGGGCCCGGCGTGTCTCTTGGGGTCTTCTCGCCGTTTGTTCAGGTCTGTGTCGAGCCTCTCGAAGGTGAGCCGGCTGGCCAGAGCGCTGACGGCCAAGTCTGCACGTGGCAGGCCATCTCTGGCTCGACAGAAGAGGGACGTCAGTTCGCTGACTACGCCGACTGTGATGAAGTTCTCACCCAGCGGCCATACTGGGCTGCCACCGTCCCGAATGACACGGCGGTGGACGACCCGCGTTTGTCTGACCCGGAATGGGTTGCCGAGTACGACTGGGTGACTGCCCAAGTGGAAGCGTCGGCGTGTACCTGCTGCCACAGCACCGAGCTGGCACCGGATGGCGCCGCTTCAGGCTGGTACCTCGAAGCTGAGCCAATCTGGACGGACACGTTTGACGAAGACGGCATGGCGATGATGGCTGACTGGGTCAGCTCCGTTGCTTTCGGCGCTTTCGCGCCCGAAGACAACAACGGCTTCAGCCGCGACACCACGGGCGTTCCGACAACGGACCCCGAGCGCATGCTGGCCTTCTTTGAGGGTGAGCTGGCAGGCCGCGGTCTGACCCGCGCGGACTTCACGGATACCCCCCCCTTCGGTGGCCCGCTGTACGACCAGCTCGTGTACGAAGCCGAAGCCTGTACCGGTTCGAATGGCATCAGCTCCGATGGCACAATCACCTGGAGTGGAGGTGGCGCGCGCTACGTTTACGTCATGGGCGAAACCTCCATGCCTCCTGGCGTTCCGCCGAACTTGGATATGCCAGAGGGCGTGCTGTGGCGTGTTGACGTTGCACCCACTGCAGACCCCATGACCACCGGAATATCCTACGGAGTCGTACCAGACGGTGCGTTCCAGACCTACCCGCAGAGCGGCGCTCCCATGTCGCTAGAGTCGGGTGAGACCTACTACCTGTACGCTCTTGCAGATGTGTACCAGCCGGTGACGCGATGCCTATTCACCGCACCCTAGGGGCGTTGACGCTGATGTTGTTGGGGGCTTGCGGTTCGGAAGTTGAGCCGCTCACCTTCGACACGAATGTAGACGCAGAAGCGTTTGCGTCGGGTGAGGAGCTGTACGCCCTTCACTGTGCCGAGTGTCATGATGACGACGGCCGGGGGACGTCCGAAGGACCAGACCTTACCGTTCGGCTGGAGACGCTCTCGCCAGCGGAAGTCGCGGCGGTTGTTGTGCAAGGCGATGGCCGAATGAACCCCGTGGACGTCACGAACGATGAAGCGTTCATCGTGTCCTTGTGGGTTGTTGAGGCCTTCGGCCCGCAGGCCCGCTAGCTCACGGCATCTGTCGTAGGGCGCGCGCTGACGCAATGCCTACGACAATGGCAATGGCAATCCCTACAATAGCGGAGGCGACCGACCAACGGTTGCCCGACAGGTCGAGTCCTATGGCTTCGGTGACGAGTGGCTTGAACAGTGCGCTCGAGAAGAACAGCAGGCTGACGGCACTGGCTCCGGCCATGACGCCGCACCCGAGGCCGGCGGTGTTTGGCGGAAGGGGCTTGTCGGGTGAGTCAGACATGGGGCAGTGGACCGGTGGTGTGCGGGGTGGTCGAGTTTTGTCAGGTGGACATGCGACCCCGTATCCAGCGAGCCAAGACCGTTGCATACAGGGGTGAGCGTCAATCCTGATGTCGTACTCGACGCTATGGCACGCCCAGTTCGACCACCGACTTCCTCGTAGTAACCAGTTACAATTTCGTCAGTCGGGGGCCGCCCTGAACGCACCCTACCGCCGATTCCTTCCATCAGTTTTGGCGCTCAACCGTGTTGGAGAACATGATGAACATTGGAATTCCCGAAGAACAACGCTTGGCCATTGCAGCACACCTGTCGCGCCTGCTTGCAGACACCTACGTGCTGTACCTCAAGACTCACAACTTCCACTGGAACGTCAAAGGCCCACGCTTCCGCGAGCTTCACCTGATGTGGGAAGAGCAATACACGGCAATGTGGACGGATATCGACATTATCGCAGAGCGTATCCGGGCTCTGGGTGAGCCGGCCCCAGCGACGTACAAGCGCTTTATGGAGCTCGCGTCGATTGAAGAGACCGAAGGCGTTCCCACAGCGAACGAGATGCTCCAGCTGTTGTTGGACGGTCATGAAGCGGTGGTTCGGACGGTTCGTTCTGGACTGCAGGCTGCGAGCGAAGCGAACGATGAAGTGACGGTCGGACTGTTGGCCCAGCGCCTCGAGTTCCACGAGAAGACCGCTTGGATGCTGCGCACGTCGCGCGAATAGTCCCAACCCGGTGCGTCTCATCGTTCCCGACCGGTGGACTGGAACGATGAGACGCTGGGAGGGGGGTTAGGGTTCCCTCAACAGACATTTCGTAAGGCAGGCCGAAACCCCGCCAAACTTTTTAGAGTTATTCGCTCGTGCCTGTATCCAAGGCGTTCAGTAGGAACGCTCGGCCGGTCCGCCACTCGCGTTCAACCGTGCGAATCGACAGATCGGTGGCTGCACTAACTTCGGCGATGGTCATGCCGCCCAGCAGGCGCATGGACACGACTCTTGCGCAGCGCGGGTCTGCGTTCTCAAGTCGGCTCAGTGCCTGGTCCAGGGCCACAAGGTCCAGCGTGCGCCCAGGCATTGGAATGTCGTCTAGGACTACGTGTGTCCAGCCGCCTCCGCGCTTTGCGGACGTTTCTCGGCGTGCGCGGTCGGCTAGGATGTAGCGCATGGCTTGACCGGCGGTGGCTAGGAAGTGCGCGCGGTCTGCGTAGTGCGACATGCTTGTGCTCGACAGGCGTTCGTAGCACTCGTGAACCAGGCTTGTCAGCTGTACTGGAGCCCCACGTTGACGACGCAGGGTTCGACCCGCGACATCGCGCAGTTCTTGGTAGAGCAATGCCACGAGGTCGGCAACGTCTGGGTCGGTCGGTCTGCTCACGGGTCGACTTGGTCCTTGAGGATGGGATGACGTTGCAGTCGTTCGCGGGTGATGTCGGGAATGGACGATGTCGCAATGGCGCGTTGTATCCGTTCCCGTGCATCCGATGGTCGTCCCATGCCCACCAACAACTCCGCTGCGTGGATGTCTGCGGCCACGATGCAGGACTCAAGCTGTGTATTGCTGGGTTGCCGACTGATTCGGTCGAGTACCGACAGGCTTGGACCCGCTCGCCCGAGTTGCGCAAGAACTCCGGCACGACGGCGCGTGAGCTCGCACAGGGCGACGGTCGACGGGACCACGTCATCGAGGGTTGGGTGCAAGAGCACGGCTGCAACATCTGGAGCTTCGGTGTAGCGAAGCGCACTCGAGAAGTCTCGTTCGACACGGACTCCATACTGGTCTGGCTCTGAGGCGGCGAGCACGGGGCCGACTTCGCGTCTTGTCCGGTGTAGACGTTGCGTCAGTGCATGGTCTGGGTGGTCTCGCAGCCAAGGAGTGGCTTGCGACAGAGCTCCACCGTCCAAGTGAGCCAGTGCTGCCCACTCGGGAAGCCCAGCGCTCGAGTAGGCGTCTGCGGCACCTGCGTAGTCTCCCGACAGCAGCAATAGGCCGGCGTGATGGGTGCGTGAGTCTTGTGGGTCGACCACATGTAGGCCACGGAGAGTGATGCGGGACAGGCGAATATCCGCGCGAGTACCTCGGTCGGTTGTTGGCGGGGGTGACCCTACTTCAAGCCTGAGTGTACGGCTGGGGGGCGCCTGCAGCGTCCATGAGTGATCCACAACGGTCCCCTGCGGCGTGCGGATACGGCACCTGGCCTGTTGGGTCTCTTGGTTGTAGGAAAGGTGTAGCTGAAGATGCGCATCGACATCCAGCTCGTTGGCAATGGGGATTGTGTGATTGGCCGACAGCTTCTCGCTTGTGCATCCCGCTACCAAATTGATCTCCCGACCTCCGCCGCTGCCACTCTGCGTGCCGCTCAGCCACTCTTCGCCGTCTTCATCGCGCAACCATACGTACAGGCCGCTCGCCAGCTCTAGTCGCGTAATGTCCACGTCGTACGACACGCTGAACTCTGTGGCGGCAACCTCCAAGTCTAACGCGAACAACGGGCCGTTCGTAGCCGTTAGGGCGAGGTCGAGGTGTGGGCCGACCACGGGGGTTTGGATGCCGTCTAGGTTGTAGAGGTGGGCGCGCTCTAGACTCTGCGGGAACTGGAGCTGGGTGACGGGGTACGCCCCGGCGCGTTCAATTCGTTGGTGAAGGTCGGGTGATGCGTTGTCAGCGAGCGGCGAGAGGGTCGCTCGCGCTTCTGAGAACTTGAGCTGGCCGGCTTGCACCTCAGCGAGGCGTAAGCGCACCGTGTCATCGTTCCCGTGAGCCAAATCCAAAGCGGCTTGAAGGTGGACCTCGGCCTGTTGGGCATCTCCGATGCGTTGCCACAGAAGGCCGCGAAGACGTTCCGAGATCTGCTGGTGTTCGAGAGCCAACCCCGCCGCTCGATGGTCGGCCAGAGTGATTGCTGCTCGGTCCAAGCCCAGCTCGGACAGCTGGATGACGGCATTCAGGGGGGCCGGGACGTCGACTGCAAGGAGTGGCTCGTAGGATGCGGTGGGCAGAGCGGGAAGCTGTTGAACGCCGGCTCCAATGGTCCACAGGTGGTAGTTGTCGCCGTCGAGGCGAGCGAACAACTCATCGGCGGCGTCATCGTCGATGTTGCGTGCGAATAGCGGTACGACATCGTCGATAATAAGGCTGTCGTAGCCGTCGCCGGTGTTGCGCAGGACCCACATGACGGAGCCGCGAGAGGTCGCGATTCGCGCGGCCATGTCGGTGAGGCCGTCGCCGTCAAAGTCCCCTGGCACCACACCTAGCAGGGTCTCTTCCGCCTTGAACGCAATGTCTCCCGGATAGAAGCCGCGGTCGATGAGCCCGGTTTGGGTGACCTCGCGAAGGTGGATTCCGCGACCCCGCCCGAACGGTGTGTCGGCGCCCAGTACCTGGCCATTACCGAATCGGTCGGAGGTACCAACGGCAATGAGGACAGGATTGGTGCTGATCACCTGAAGGGATGTCACCGTTCCCAATTCTTCGCGGTCGAGTAACTCCAGAGGGCCGTCAGCCCGGTACAGTCGCACGTCGTACGCACGCCATGGGCCGACGGCGGCAACGAGCGCCGGGGTACCGTCTGGAAGGTTCACTGCGAGTAGTGGACCCACGTCGGAGCCGGCGGCACTGGTGGCCGTGTGCGCAACTATTGGGCCTGTTGCGGTCAGTTCGAGAAGGTCGCGGATGGGGTAGCCGTACCCGGCAAAGGTTCTGATGTTTCCGTTATTATTGACTTGAATGAACCCAATGGCACTGGCGGGGCCCGATGCCTCTGCGGTGCGAATCAGAGTGTCTCCTTGCCTGACCACCTCGGAGATGATCATGGACTGCGGGTGGGAGTACTCTGCGATGCGACCGGAGGGCATGACCATCGGCAGTCCGCCACCAAGGCGCGCGCCCTCCATGGTTAGGCTGGCGATGATGGGCAGGGAGGATTCTGCGCCAGTCAACTGGATGAACCCTGCTTCTTGGTCAGATAGAAGCAGTGTTTCGGGCTGTGGACCGTCGACGATTTCCGTGGGTTTGTGTTCGGTTCTTGTTGCACTCGACCACTCGGACAGCAATCCGTAGAACGGTGTGTTCTGGGCGGCCTGTGCAGCATTGGGTATGTCGCGTTGACCTGCCAACGCACCCATCCGCCACGTCTGCGAGCTTGTTGAATCTGCCAGTCGCAACAACGAGGACCAACGGGCATCCCGAATGAAGTGGTCGGCCAGCACTACCGCCGCTTCTTCACGGTCTTGGTCGCGAATGGCGACAACGAATGCCTGCGCGGCGGCGTCTTCGCTGGCTTGTAGGTCGCCTGCGGCAGTCATCAGTCGTGCGTGTTGCAGCCAGGCTCGGCCTACGGCGGGAGTTCCGACCCAGCGCGGGTCTTCGAGCCACCGAACCAAAGCTGCGTCTAAGTCCTCACTCGGCTGCCTTAGAACGGCGTCTAGATCCGACATTGCCGCTGCGTTCAGCTGACGGATGGTGCTCTGTGCGCTTTGGCGCTGAATCTCCTGAACCGCACCGCCGAGGAGTAGCGCCGCCACTGCGGTCGCCGCCACGCCGATAAGTGGGGCTCTGAAACGGCGAGTCCAACGCCCGAAGGACTGCAGCGCAGTGTCCGGTTGTGCGGAGATTGGGCGGTCGTCTTGTCGGTTGCAGAGGTCCGTCCACAAGGCCCGAACAGAGTTGTATTCCAGTTTAGTGGCGGCGTCTGCGATAGCGTCCAAGGCTCCATCGGTACCGCGATTACACGCTCGAATGAGGCAGCCGAGTGCGTACTGGTCGGCATGTTCGGGTGGAAGGGGCTCGTCGCTTCGATAGCCTTGGGTTCCGCCGGTTGGACCGGTTGTTCCATCTCCTCCCGCTAGGCCAAAATCAACGAGCTTGGGACCGCCTGTCGTCAGCAGAATGTTGGCCGGGGACAAGTCGCCATGGGTGATCCCCGCTTGGTGCGCAGCGGCTATGCCTCGGGACACGGCGATAAGTGTTGTCAGTGGCGCCTGAACGCTCTCAGGGTCCAGCTGCACGCCTTCTACCCACTCCATGGCGAGCCAGGGCAACCCGACCATCGACCCCACTTGGTAGACAACGGGGACCGCTTCGTCGCGCACCCGAGACAGGGCATGGGCCTCGGCCTCGAAGCGCGGGTGGAGGTCCGGGTCGAGAGTGGCCCGTGCGACTTTCACCGCAACGCGCCGGTGGGGAACCGCCTCCATAGCCTCATACACAATGGCCGTTCCACCAGCACCCGCCATGCGAATCACACGGTAGGGGCCGATCGATTGTGGGAGAATATCTGGGGTCGGGCCGTCTGTTGCCGTTGCCGCCAGCAGCTCAAGGGCGCCCAGACCAAAGCCATTTTCGACCTCGTCTGGCTCTTGGTCAGCGCGCAGTAGAGCGCGTACAGTGTCTCGGGTGACGGGGTCTGTCTCGGCGCGAAGTAGGGCGTCGACAGAGTCGGGGTCCAGGTCGAGGCATTGCTTGAACAGCAGCAGCGCCGCTTCGTCGTCACCCAGCAATGGACCTCCCCTCTACCCATCGTGTTTCGCTCAGAGTATCCGCCAGATGGCTCGAATTTGAGCAGTTATCCGCCGTTTAGTTCGCTATCGACGTCGTCCACGAGGCCTTCGAAGTGCTGGAACAGGATTCGCACCATTCTCGGTGCCCCTATGGCTCGCCCACGAACCAACGCGAGTCGCCTGCGTGCGCTGCCCAGATCATTGTCCGCCAGGTCGAGTGCAGTCTGACAGATGGACAGGAAGATGGTGCCTGCTCCTTCGTCATGAAGCATGCGCCCAATCGCCGCGCTGTCGATGCGCTCCAGCATCGCTTTACCGGATGCGGTGCGACCTCGGGCAATGCGAATCAGCGCCAGAATGGCGGTGTAGAAGGCCATCACCTCGGCCCCGAGGGGTGGAAGAGACGGCATGACCGCTTCGAGAAGCTCGGAGGCGACTTCGGTATCGCCGGTGAGGTAGCGGGCAACGGCCAGATCGGCGCTGGCGGTCAGCTCGCGCTCGGCATCGCCCGTACGAAGGGAGATGGCGACGGACTGCTGCAAGTGCTTGGCGGCGACGGCTGGGTCTCGTTCGAACAAGACGTATGCGTAGATGTGGTGTGCGCCCTCGATGGCGCGTTCCAGATTGCGCCCGTCTGCTTCGGCCATCAGGCGGTCGAGGGTGTCTTCGGCCTCAGCGAATTGGCCTTGCATGGCTTGAATGGAGGCGCGGGTCATCCATACGCTGATCCGTTGCTTACGGAGTCGCTTTTGCGTGCACAAGGTCTCGGCTGTGCGCAAGTCGTCGAAGGCGTCGTCCAGCTGGCCGGTGCGTGCATACACACCGGCTCTGGCAACAAGGGCCTGCGCGCGCTGAAGGTCTGACAGTTGCGAGCCGTCTAGCATGGCCGTCAACTGGGTCTGGATTTCGTCAAAGTGCCCGCGTTTCCTGTTGATTCGCGCTCGTAGCAATCCAGCGTCTGGACTGTGAACTCCCTCAAGAATGCGGTAGGCGGTGTCTAGGTCGAGCGAGTCATAGTAGGCCTGGGCGCGTTCGACGGTGATGCTGCTCAGGCGACGCGGGTCGTCCGTCGTCAGGGCATCGAGCAGGGCCAACCGTTCATTTGGCATACCGCGTTCCGCGAGCGAGCGAACGAGTACGAAGGCAGCACGGATGCCCAGGTCGCCAGCGGCGTCTTTGGCCTGGTTCAGGTCCGGACGAAGGTTTTCTAGACGGGTCATCGCTTGAAGGGGTTCGCTCTCAAGCCGCGCAATAGCGCTGTTTGCTTGGGCAACAGCCCACTCAGCGTGCCGGGTCAGAAGGGCTGCGCGTTGGTCGCTGTCCGCGCGGTTGGTCACGTAGCCACGAGCAGACCGAAGCAACGAGAGCTCGCCACGGTCGACCACGATGAGTGATTTCCGACGTAGACTTGCGAGAATGGGGAGTGTTGCCGTAGGAATGACGCTTGTCGCACCTGCAATATCGAAGCGACCCGGAAAGACGGCACACGCCTGGAGAACGTTCTGTTCTTCGGCGGACAGCAGTGACCAGCTCCACGCCATGGTGCCGTCAAGAGACGACAGCCTGTCTGTGGTTCCACGGCGCGACAGCCCCATGTCCATGCCGCTCGTCACCCGCTGTACAAGCTGCTCTGGCGTGAACAGTCCGGCGTGTGCTGCGTACAGTTCGAGTGCCAGCGGTAGGCCGTCTAGGTGCTGTGCAATCTTCTCAGCAGCAGGGAAGGGGATGTCTACGCCAACAGCTTGCGCACGATTGCGGAAGAACTTCGCGGCTTGTTGGGGGGGCATCGCCGGCATCTGGTAGACGACTTCACCGGGTACGCCCAGAGCTTCGCGGCTGGTGCATAGGGTGACTACATTGGGCAGTGCGGGTAGCCAGAGTGTGGCCCAGTGGACCGCTCGTTCCATCAGGTGTTCGAGGTTGTCGAGCAGCAGTAGGAAGGGTTCTCGCGCCGCGACGGCCTTGCTTAGGCTGCTCGTGTCCACCTGGTCGAGTGCGGTGAGTAGAACGGCGTTGGCTTCGTGAGCGGTGCGGGCTGTGCTCAGGTCTACCGCGCAGATGGGCAGCGATTGCCGACGAGCCACTTCGTTTGCGAGACGAGTCTTACCGGACCCTCCGGGGCCTACAACCGTGAGGATGGGGTGTTTTGCGGTCACCAGCTTGGCCAGTTCTGCGACGGCGTCTGGCCTGTCGAAGAACGGCGTGCTGAATGAGGGCAACGGGGCAAAGGTAGTTGCGAGAGCCTGTTCTTTGGACGGAACGAGCTTCCAGCCCACTCCCTGGACTGTGAGCAGTAGGGCGGGATTGGATGGATCTCGCTCGATCTTCGCCCGAAGTCGGCGCATTGCTACTGAGACGGCCTGAGACCGGACTCCAGCCTTGAACTCCCAGACGTCCCGCTCCATTTGGCGCTTTGACACCACCTCTCCGGCACGGTCCGCGAGGTACAGCAACGCCTCGGCCTCGCGCTCAGTCAGCGCGTGCGACGTTCCCGCTACGGTTGAGGTACGCGCTGTCAGATCTATGGTGATGTCGCCGTAGTTCAGCACCCGGGGCACGTGCACTCCATTCGTTCGGCCGGGCCTTAACTAGAACGCGACGCCCAGGGTGGTGTGTGCGGCGGGCAGTGTGCCCTGGATGCCCAGATCGTCGACCGTGTAGTCGATACGCTGAATGCCGAGACCGAGACCCACCACGAAGACGTCGTCGAAAATCCAGGTGTATCCGCCAAGAGCGCTGATGTATCCGCCGAACTCGGAGACGTTGGCTCGGTCCGTCCGTCGCACATTGGCTGCAAGCCCTCTCACCATGACCCATGCGCCGCGCGGTGCGCTCTTGTGGGTAGGCTTGTTCCCAGCCGTCACGAACCAGCGAATACCGGCTTCAACGCCAATTCCTTTGTAGGGTTGTTGCTCGGTCCCCGGAAAGTCGAACAGCTTGAGACTGGGACCGGCGTAAATGGAAAAGCGCCGTCCGAGGGCCAGCTCTGTCTGCAGGTGAACAAAGCCAAGCGCCGTCGTCAACGGGTCGACCGTCATGGTCCACTGTGGGGTCTGGGCAGATGCGAGTGCAACGAGTAGCGCTAGGATGGTGGCCTCCAGTGCGGCACCCTACCCCAGTGCGGCTAGGTGTCTTCGTCGTTCGCTGCAAGTAGGACGACACTGTCCGTGTCGCCTGCCTCATCCGCTCGCAGCTGCAAGAAATAGGGCCGAGGCTCTAGGTCGAGAATCCACCGGCGTGCGATGTCGTCGCACAGGTGCTCGTCAATGACGGTGAGCTGTGTGGCGAACTGTCCTGCCTCGTCGACCACCTGGAGGCGAATGGCCTGGTTGCTGACGATGTGCTTTCGTCCGGAAGGAATCGGTGTGTACGAATAGTCGCCGAGCGTCAGGTGAACGGCCTGCAGGTCGAGCGGAACGCTGTCGAAGGACGACTCTGTAGGCTCCTGTGCGGCATCGGACAGGGCCTCACACCACAGGTCGTCGCGAAACTGCTCGGGCGGGATGGTGCAGGCGCTGAGCGCAGCGGCGATGGCGATGGTGGGGCGTGTCATGAGTCCCTATTCTAACCTACTGGGGAACGACGCTACGCTCAAAGAATCGGTAGGTCCGGTACACTTCCATCCCAATTCCTTCGACGACTCCGCGCATGGGCTTGTTGCGTTCATCGATGAGGCTGCCGTCGACTCTGTCGTACCCGGCCTTTCGCACACCCTCTACGACCGCCAGAATCATCTTCGCGTGTAGACCCGTGCCTCGGTACTCGGGCATGACGCCAATGAGCTTGAATGCGGCTGTCTCAATCTTGCGGAACTTACGGGCAAATCGCAGCGCGCCGCGTACGCCAAAGGAGCCGCGCCACTGCCCCATGGCTTCGTTGATTTCCGGCAAACACAGCACGAATCCGGCGGGTTTTCCATCCACAAGAGCCAGCTGAACGAGGTGCGGGCTGGTGAAGATCATAAACGGTAGGGCAAGCGATACGAACTGTGAAAACGGCATTGTCGCGGTGTCGGGTACGGTCCGGTATGCCTGGTCGAACACGGTGAATGCACGCTTCATGTCCGCCCAGACATGACGCCAGCGAAAGGGCCGGACCACCAAGCCGGGAATGTCGACGGCATCGGCTTTTGCTTGCAGCGGTTCGGGCACAGGAGTGGGGCTGCCGTCGTCTTGAAACAGATCGATCTCGTAGGCGAGCAGGTCATGATGCTTTGTGAAACCTGCAGTTTCGAGATGTTGTGCAACGTACGCGGGATGGTGCGACGCGAGCATTGGCGGCAGCCGGTCGAAGCCGCTGACAGTGACGCCGGGGTCTTCCAGCCGGGTCAGGTTTCTGGCACCGCGAAGCACTGTGCACTCCCACGAGTGCGCCTGGTCGTTGATGGCGCCGAACAGGGCGGCTGCGACCTCAGCGTCGTCTTCGAAGTCGACAAAACCGAACCAGCAGACCGCTTCGCCTTTGCTCTTGTTGAAGCGACGGTCCACGAGCGCGCTGATGCGGCCCACCATCTTGTCGCCCCGGTAGGCGCCGAAGAGCACCAGTTCGGCATCCTTAAAGAACGGATTGCTCGGCTTGAGACGCCGCTTGAGCCAGCCCTTGAGCGCCGGTACGTACGACGGGTCACCGCTGTGTAGCGACTCGGGGAACTCGAGGAACTCGGTTGGATTGTCGAGCGGCTGACGTCGGATGGTGATGGTCATGGGGCTCCTTCAGACCCCCCGCATATCGGACTGTGGTGGCGAGTAGGGGCCCGCGACAGTGACAGCCACTGTCTTGCGCCCACCTGAGGTGTTGGACGGGCGGGTCCGTCATCGCGGAATGCGTGCCGTTTCCTAATAGACCTTGAAGATGGGTGTCATTTCCCCGCTCTCAATGTCGACCTTTACGGTGTGGATTCGGTCGCCATCTGTCATGTCGACTCGCAGTGTCTGGTCGCTGTCGAATGTTATCCGTTCTGCGCGGTGTATCGACCCTCCCACAGTGTGGATGGGCTGGTCAGCCTGCCCGGCAACGCCCCGTACGACACCTCCAAGTTCGCCGTGGAAGGGTACGCCGACGCGCTGCGGGTCGAGCTGTTTGTGTGGGACATCCCGGTGAGTGTGATCAACCCCTCCACCATGCGCACGCCCCTCGCCATGAGCTTCTTCGAGGGGCACCGGCGGTCGTGGGAGGCCATGCAGCAAGAAGACCCGGACGGGAACTGGCAACGCCACTACCCGCGCGAGTGGCTCGATGACTACGTTGTGGCGAACACCAAGAGTCTCGAACGGATTGCCCAGGACCCCGCCTACGCCATCCGGGACATCCGCCACGCGTTGACGTTGGTACGACCCCGCCTTCGGTACCAGAGCGGTACCACGGCGAAGACCCTCTTCTGGGCCTTGTGGGTGATGCCGGAGGCCTGGTCGCATCCCTTCAAGAAGGGGTTGGTGCGACCACGTCCGCCGACTGGCGGATGAGGGGGAGACGGGATGTCCTACCCGCGTCGTCGGTCGCGCCCGATATTGGCCTGCGACTTGTGCGTACGGCGGAGTGACAACAAGCCAGAATGCAGCGACCTAGTTGCAGGTCGCGGTCTCGTCCATCGTCGTCCACGTACACGTCGCGCCTTCACAGTCGGCTTGCGAGAAGCAGTTGCCGCACTCGTCAGCGGCACAGTCACCGGGGCACTCGTCGGTGAAGCACGAGATGTCCTGCAGACCACAATCAACGGTGCAGGCTGAGGCTTCTGGCTGCCAGGTGCCCGTGCTTTCTAGGCACGCCTCACAAGTGCTTGCGTTGGTGTCGACGGTGGCCGAGCTGCAGGCGGCAAGGAAGACGGTCATCAGAAAGATACGCATGAGAACTCCGGCGGGTGCGGGTGTGCAACGCCGCCGACTCTACCCGCTTTCACCTTCGGCGTCAGTCAGAGACAGGGCAGGCCGTCACGCAACCGGTGTCGCGGACCGGCCTACTCCCGAATCAAGCGGACACCAGCGCCCAGCTGTACGCCGTTTTCGTTGTACTGGAGCGTTGGGTCGTCGAACAGGGTGACCACGTGACGTGTCCGTGCCGCGGGGTTGGTCTCGGAAGTGGCCCAGATCACGATAGCCGGCGTTCCTGTTGCCGTACCGCCGGCGGATACATAGCCGCTGGGTAGGGCGTTGAATCCGTAGTCGTCTGTGCCGTTGGACGTCTCGGGCGACCATCCGAAGTCCGTTTTTAGTGCTGTGGCGTCCAAGCCATCGGCAGTCAGTGTCTGCTCGAGTACCTCAAAGTCGGCACGTGTGGGTAGGCGCCAGCCGTCGGGTGCTAAACGACCGGAGTCTAGGGCGAACTCGTTGTACAGCGCGCCGTAGAAGTCCTCTGGAAGAGGGTCTGGGTAGATGTTGTTGAGGTCGTACGTGGAGCTCCATTGGTACCAAGCCATGGGTTCAAGGGCGTAGTACCAGTCCTCTCCAAACGACCACAGGCCGATGGGCGTACCGTCGTTGAACGAGGTCACCTTGAGGTTCTCAGCCATCCACACTTGTTCGCCTATCTGGACCGTTGCGTAGGTATTGCCGTCGGCGTCTACAAGGTCAGCTTCGGCTTCGCTGTCGGTGTCAGCTTCGTTGTCCGTGTCGGCATCGCTGTCCGTTTCAGCAGCGGTGTCTGCTCCGGTGTCGGCGTCTAGGTCCGAGTCCGTCTCGCCGTCGCACGCCATTCCGGCCACGACTAGCCACATCACCCAATGTCCACTGCGCATCGGTCCCCCCAGCTAGACGGCAACGTACATGCGCGCGCTGGCGGTTGCGTGTCTTTTCCGGTGTACCGGGCCAGAACCTACGCGCTCTCGACACCGTCATCGTTTGACCAGCTTGTGGGCATGTCCTTGGGCTCTTCGAGCGACATTGGACCCATGGACGCGTTTCGGAACTCGCGCACCAAGACTTCGCTCACCTTCTGCAGGTCGATAACGCCGCCCTTGCGCAGGCAGCCTCGCTTGGGAGCGATGGCTTCGAGAAGGGCAATGGCGCCCTCCGGCAGTGTCTCCAGCTTGAACCGCTCGCGCAGGCGGTCTGGGTAGCGCTCAAGGAAGTACCGGGCCGCGAACTCACCGAGGTGCTCGTACTCTAGGACGTTGTCAGCAATGGCCCCAGAGATGGCCAGTCGGTAGCCGCACTCGGGCGGGTCGAGCTTGGGCCAGAGAAAACCTGGTGTGTCGATGAGGTGGATGTTCCCCGGACAGCGAACGATTTGCTGACGCTTGGTCACCGCAGGCTTGTTGCTGGCTTTGGCAATGGCTCGGCCGGCCAGGGTGTTGATGAGCGTAGACTTGCCCACGTTGGGAACACCGAGAATCATGGTCTGAATCGGCTTGTCTTTGTTTCGGTCTGTACGAAGCAAAGTCCTTGCCATGGGCAGCAATTCACGGGCCTTTCGCTTGTCACGAGAGTCCAAGGCCACCGCGTGCACACCCGGAATCCGGTTGAGCTGAGTCAACCACAGCTGGGTCACGCGTGGGTCGGCCAGGTCCTTCTTGTTCAACACCTTGATGCATGGGGTGTCGCGTCGAAGGCTGTTGACCAGCGGGTTTTCGCTACTAAACGGAAGGCGTGCGTCCAGGATTTCGAAGATAACTTCGGTCTTGCCCATGGCCTTGCCGATGTCTCGGCGGGCCTTGGCCATGTGTCCTGGGTACCAATTGAGTGGTTTCATGCGTGCCGTGTAATGCGGCTGGTCCTTCGCAGCAGAACGCTGCCTCTCTACCGCGGCCGGGAAAGGTGATTTTTGCGCGCGGTTTTGATGAATCATAAGTCAGAACGCCGCCACTGCTTTAGGCGAGCAGTGGCGGCGTCAGATTCAGCTGGGAGTGGAACGACTACAGGTTGCAGCCGTTGTTGTTGCAGCTCATGGTGACGTCATCATGCAGCCAAGTGTAGTTGGCGCGGGGGCCACGGAAGTCGAAGATGTTGTTGTCGGTGCTGCCAATTCCGAAGTCCACGCCGTTGAAGTGAGCCGCCGAGCCTTCGAGTAGGACGCCGCCGTGTTCACCGTTGATGACGCCACCGCCGGTCATGTTGATGTGACTTCCGAAGTTGACGTGGACCACTGGGCTGTTCTCTGTGTTGCCGTCGAACCATGAGTTGTTCGTGACGGCTCGTGCCCAGTAGGCCAAGTGCAGCTCACGAATGTCGGTGAACTCGCTGTCCACGGCGTTGAGGGTAGAGCGAAGCATCAAGATTTCTTGACCGGAGAAGGCAACATTGTCGGTGTTGACGACTGGGCCGCCGCTGTAGGTGCCGGTCTCGCCGTCAATGCGAATGAGCCGTCCGGTGATGTCTACATCCGAGATGTTGACATCCACATTGATGTACATCTGGGTGATGTTGAGTGTTGGGTTTCCTTGGCCGACGATGGTGAGTGGCCGACGGATTTGCACCAGGGCTGCCGAGTAGTTTCCGGCGCACACGGTGAGGGTAGCCCCGGGGCCAGAGCGGGTGACGGCGTCGGCGATGTTGGTGTAGATCCCACCTTCGTCGCTGTGAATTTGGCCGGCGGGGCAGACAGGAGTGGTGTCCACTTCGAAGGTCTCGCTAAAGGCCATCAGTTTCTCAAAGGCACGGGCACCTACGTAGGACAAGCCGTCGAGCTCTTCCAAGCTGCCGATGTCTGCGTTGGTTGCTGCGTCGAAGATGGCGGTGGCGGCGCGGCGGTCGAGGCCTGCGTCGTCATCGAGTTCGACGTACGACGCGTTGTTGGCCACGAGCAGGATGGCCGCTGCGGCCTCCGTGCCTTCTTCGACACCATGGACCATCACGCCGCCGTCGTTGATGAGGCCGTTGTCGGCAGCGTAGGTGTACAGGCGGGACAGTGCTGAGTCGCCAACGTACGGAACGGCGTCCAAGGCTGCCAAGTCCGCGATGGGGCGGGCGGCGATGATGCCCGTTGCGGCACGGCGGTCCAGTGCGATGACGTCGTCCAGGGTGACGAAGTCGACGGAGTTGGCGATGGCTAGAACAGCGGCGGTCTCGGCGTCCGTGAGCTCGACCGTGAAGCGCTCGGCAGACAGGTCGGACTCAACGGCGGAGTCTAGGGTCTCGTCACACCCGACGAGGGCCAGGGGAGCGGTGAGTGCGAGTGCGAGTGCGAGGGTGCGAATCATGGGAGGCTCCGGTCGGTAGGGGTGCCGCGCCGGTGTTCGGCGGGCTGACACAGAGCAAGTAGGGTGGGGGCGTCGAACAGGATCGAACAGTGGGGGTGTTCGGTCGAACAGTTGGTGTGCGACGCGTCCGACGCTGGCCGACACGCGGCCTAGTAGGGCCAGAATGAGGGGTGACGACGGACAGGGTGGAACCCATTCGGTCCACGCTAGGGCGCTGGTGTGATGTCCAACAGCTCAATCTCGAACACGAGCTCGCTATTGGGTGGGATTTTGCCGGTCTCACGGTCTGCATACGCCAAGCTGGGCGGAATGATGAGCTGACGAACCCCACCCACACGCATTCCGAGCATGCCTTCTTCCCAGCCTTGAATCAGCCGACCGCGCCCAAGCACCGCGGTGAACGGCTCGCCGCGAACACGGCTGCTGTCGAACAGGGTTCCGCCGCGAAGCCAGCCATTGTAGTGGACAGTCAGCTGCATACCGTTGAGTGCTTCGGTCCCGTTGCCAAGCACCAAGTCGACCGAACGTAGGTTGTCTACGGTCGATGTGTAGGCCTCCTTTTTCGGAGTCGCCCACGGCGCATGGTGAGGGTTGAGCAGCGTTTTAGAGCTGCACCCGGCGAGTAGAACAAGGAAGAAGAACGAACGCATGGTGCCGATTAACGCAGTCGATGACGGGCGGAGGGGGTGTTGCGAGTGGACCGTAGAAGGTCGAGGACGTTGGGTGTGGCGGCGCTCGATTGCGTCGGTAAAACAAAGAGGCCCCGTCCACCGGCTGGTGAACGGGGCACTCTTGCCGTCAACGTGGCTAGCGAATCAGCGAATCCACAGCGCGCCCCAGTTGGCGCCGCTGCCACTAGAGCCGGTCCAGTGTGCACCCTGTGACGTGTTGTGTCCCCACAGGCTGCCGCTCCAGCAGGACTTGTACCACCAAGCCTGGCTACCATAGCTTGTGGAGCAATTGCTGGATGAAACGTCGTTATCGTCGTTGAATGTCGACCAGCTACTGCCGTTGTGGTACGAAAATAGCCCAGGCGCGGTGCCGCCGACTGTGATGGACTGACCGCCCAAGGACACCGCGTAGTTGCCTCCGGTGAGGGAGATGGACGAGTACTGGGCTTGGTTTGAGGGGACGCCTGCTGAAGAACCGACCTCGAAGCGTGCTTCACTGCCGATGTGCTGCCAGCTGGCGAGACGCACGATGACGTCGAAGGTGCCGAGTGCGTCCATGGAACCGACCACGGTTTGTTGTGTGGTGGTTTGGGCAAAGCTCGGGGTCGGGTTGGTCACGCCAATGTTGTTCTGCATGACCAGGGTCCAGCCGCCGCCGTCCCGTGTCATGTCGCAGTACGCATCGAAAGCGTCCGCGCCACCGACGCCATCGGGGTCGATGCTGTACACGCCGTCCGCTGCGCTGGGGCTAGCGGTCTTGATGGCCTGGCATGCTGCCCCAGTCAGGGTGCAGCCTTCGACGGGCCACGTTCCATCACTCGCCACGTTTGAGCCATCGGGAACCGTTGCGCCCGAGCACACTTCGCCGCTGCGTGCGACGATAGCGCCGTCTTCGACGGTGGCTCCAGCACCCACTGTTGCGTTCGTGCCCACGCGTCCGAAGACTGTGGCTCCGGCCCCGATGGTGGCCCCGCGACCGACGCGTCCACTGGCTTCAACCGCGGCGCCCTCGCCAATGACCGCCTGCTTTCGGACGCGCGCGCCCTGTTCAATGCGCGAGTCTGCTGCGATAGCAACGTCTGGACCAACAATACCACTAATCGAGGTACCTGCTCCAACATTGGGTGCGTTCGCGACCGTGACGCCGCGAGCCACCACGGCGTTGTCGCCAAGGGTCGTGAAGTCGCCCAGAGTGACCAGGTTACCGGCAACGGCCCCCGCTCCAATGGCGACGTCTGTTCCGACCTGGGCTGCGTACCCGAGGCTTGCGCCGTTCGCGACGGTGAGTCGAGCGCCGGCTACAGCCGACCGCCCGATTGTGACATCCGTTCCAAGAACATGGTCCGCGCCCAGCTGTGCGCCGCGACCAATGATGGTGTTGGCTCCGACTGGCAGCGGGTTGCTGGTGTGGGCAACACGGCCGGCGAGGGTTGCGCGCGACCCCACAACGACGTCGGCGCCCAAGGCGACCTGGGGACCTATCGAGGCCCTCTCCATCACTAGCGAGCTGGCGCCCACCGTGCTCGACGCATCCACCGTCGCGTCTACGTCGACGCAGGCAGCGTTGCCCGCGTACTCGTCTTGGCATCCGTCGCCGTTCGAATCGGCTGCGAACGCGACCGACCCTGTGACCATCCACACCAAAAAGCTGCACCGGACCATGTGTTCTCCACTATAAAACTATGCTTTGCACCAAAACGGGGGGGCCATCAACAGGTGTACCCCAACCAGACCAGGCACCTACCGGACGTAGTACCACTTTCGTTGGTAGTAGCATCCAGACCTCCCGTTGGTGGGGCCGGTCGTGTTGTTGCTACTGCAGTAATACTGCAGGTCTAGTGAGCACGCGTGCATGAACTTGTCCGTGCCGCTGCCGTAGTAGGAGCCGCTGTGGCCCATGGATGTATAGCCACAGCTGCCGTTCCATCCCAGATGTCCGCCTGCACAGCCACTGTCAGGGGAGTTGAAGGCCTCGGCCGTGACCGTGCCCGTGAAGTGACTGCTGTACTGGATGACGCAGGCATTGGTAGCCGGCGTGACCTGGACGCCGTTGCCCTTGTACGCCGCTGTTGGATTCGTGATGAAGGTTCCGTCTTGTGCCATCTGCATGCCGGTGAGTCGACCGAGGGTCACGTCGGAGCCTGCCGCGGTGCGTACCCGAACGCGGACTTCACTACTGCCGCTGCTGTTAGCGAGGATGTCACTCCAGCTGCCGAGCTTGAGCACGTAGTTGCTGTCGAGCGCGGCAGTACCCAGCGTCTCGGAACGAGCGCCCGTGGAAATGCTGTAGCTGCCAACACTCCAGAACGAACTCTGTGTCACAACGGACGCCGTAAGCGTCCAGCCGCCACCGTCTGTGTCCATGTCACAGTAGGCATCGAAGGCCTCTTTGGCCCCTGCACCATCGGCATCGATGCTGTACACACCAGACGCCGCTGATGGATTGTCGTCGAGTACGTCTTTGCAGCTGGTGGGCAGCGTACATCCACTCTCGGGGAACAGCGCTCCACTTCCAACCGTGGCGTTGTCCGGAAGCGACGCACCCTCGCAGACCTGTGCGCCTCGGCCGACGGTCGCCCCGGCGCCTACTGTGGCTCCAGCACCCACCGTTGCATTCGCGCCCACGCGTCCGAAGACCGTGGCTCCGGCCTCGATAGTGGCCCCGCGACCCACTCGTCCGCTCGCTTCTACAGCAGCGCCAGCGCCAATGTCGGCCTGCTTGCGAATGCGCGCGCCCTGTTCGATGCGCGCGCCAGCTGCGAGTGTGACGTCGGGTCCAACGATCCCGTTGATGGAAGTGCTGCCCCCCGCATTCGGTGCATTTGCGACGGTGACACCGCGAGCGACCACGGCGTTGTCACCAAGCGTGGTGAAGTCGCCAAGGGTGACCAGGTTGCCGACGACGGCCCCGGCGCCAATGTTGACGTCTGTTCCGACCTGGGCGCCGTACCCAAGGCTTCCGCCGTTCGCGACGGTGAGCCGAGCACCGGCGACAGCAGACCGTCCAATGGTGACGTCCGTTCCAAGAACATGGTCAGCGCCGAGCTGAGCGCTCCGACCAATGACCGAGTTGGCTCCGATTGGTAGGGGGTTGCTGGTGTGGGCAACACGTCCGGCGAGCGACGCACGGGCTGCTACGACAACGCCAGATCCCAAGGCGACCTGCGGGCCAATCGAAGCGCTCTCAAGAACAGACGCGTTGGCGCCAACTGTGCTCGAAACATCGACTGTTGCGTCAACGTCGACGCAGGCACTGTTTGCCGCGTACTCGTCTTGGCATCCGTCGCCGTTCGAATCCGCTGCAAATGCGACCGAACCCGTGACCATCCAGACCAAAAAGCTGCACCGAACCATATATTCTCCCCAATCGAGTGTTGTCAGGCACCTTAAGCTGAGGACTCTGATTTGGGAAGCCCATTGCAGTGCTGTCACTGAGGATGCGGAACGGCGGGACTGGCCCGTTTGACGTGCGAGTCGCGAACCCGCGTTGACGCGGCTAGACCGCTCACCCACGCAGAGGTCCCCATGTCCACAGCTGACGTCATCACAATCGACACCTTGTACACCGGCGTCCCCAAGGTCGCCGCGGCGTACCTCCTGGTGGACGACGGACAAGCGGCGTTCATCGAGACAAACACGTCGGCGTGTGTGCCTACCTTACTCCAGGCTCTTGCAGATGCCGGACTGACCCCAGATGCCGTCAAATACGTCATCATCACGCACATCCACCTGGACCATGCGGGTGGCGCTGGAACCCTGATGGCCGCCTGTCCGAACGCGGTGCTTCTGGCCCACCCCAAAGCGGCACCTCACGCGATTGACCCCGCTCGAATCATCGCTGGTGCGACCGCAGTGTACGGACAAGAGGCGTTTGACGAGCTGTACGGCGTCATTGAGCCCGTGCCGGCAGACCGTGTGCGAATCATGGCGGATGATGAGACGGTCACACTTGGTGGGCGCACGCTGACCTTCCTGCACACCCGAGGGCACGCCAACCACCACTTTTGTGTCTACGACGACGCCAGCAACAGCGTCTTTACTGGGGACAGCTTCGGTGTGCTGTACCCGCACATGCAAGGCAACGGCACGCTCGCTCTTGCGAGTACATCCCCCACAGACTTCGACGGACCCGCCGCCCATGCCTCGCTCGACCGCATTGTGGCGACGGGAGCCAAGACCGTCTACCCAACGCACTTTGGCGCCCATACCGACCTAACTACAGCACTCTCACAGATGCATGCGCAGCTCACCGACTACGAAGCAGTCGTCCAGCACGCCCTAGACAACGACCTACACGACGACGCCTTGGACGCCTACTGTAGCCGGAGAGCGCGCGAGATCATTGAGGCGCAGCTGCGCGCTCTTGGACATGACGTAGCCGAGGCGGCAACCGGCATTGTGGCCACAGATGTGGACCTCAATGGCCAAGGCATCGCCTTCGCCGTTCGTAAGATTCGTTTCAAGCGGTCTCGCGCCTAGGCGACGTTCTCTGGGACCCGTGCCGTCACGGTCTTGGCCAGGTATTGCGACCGCACCGATTGAATCGCGAGACCGGCTCTCTCAAGCCGGTCTTGGAGCGGGTCATTCAGGTAGCTCTCGTAGTACGGCTCATGCATGTCGCGTCCGAACGCGTGCAAGAACTCGGCGAGCTCGGGTGCGTCATCTAGCTGGGCAGAGTCCTGAATAACGATGAGTCCGCCTGGCTTTGCCACACGAATCATCTCCTCAATCACAGCGGTTCGGCAGGCGTCCGGCAGCTCATGAAACAGGTAGGTAGACGTCACCACCTCGAAGTGGTCATCAGGGTACGGCAGGCACCGTGCGTCATTGACGAGCAGTGTGGCGCTGCTGGGAGCGTTCTTCGCGGCATGGCGAACGTACGCAGGAGACAAGTCCACACCGTGCAGTTCTGCGTTCGGCAGTGCCATGCCGATCTGGCCGAGCGTGTGTCCGGTTCCGCAGGCAACGTCCAAGATACGTGGGTTGTCATGGTTGGCGTAGTCTGCCGTCATGGGCGGAATCACCTGACGACGCATCACATCTGCGCCACCCACGAACAACAACTCAACCCCTAGGTCGTACAGCCGGGCCGAGCGGTCAGTGAGGTACCCCCCTTTCTGCCAGTGGTATTGACGACGGTAGTACTTGGGGAACGCGTCTGCATCGGGCTCGTTGAGCGACCACTCGTGGTCCACTCGCCGCTTGTCCATGGTGAAGAAGTCGCGCAGGACACCGGGGACGGCTCTGGCGTATTGGCGGACGGGCCAGTCGAACAACAGCGACCATGGGTAGACGCCGTTTGCCGCTTGGGTGACGTCATCCTCCAAGATCTGGCGGTAGCGAACGCGAATGGCATCTACGGCGTCGTACGGGATCTCTTCGAGGTCTGTCTTGCGCATTGCGGCAAGGGCATGGACCACCAAAGCCGGCACCGCAATGCTGGCGTGTTGGGCGAAGTAGCGGGCTGAGCGAACCGCTGTGACCGGATTCTTCGATGGAAAGATGGGGGCCCAGAGGGCGCGTCGACGAGCGACCATGTGTTCTCCAATGAGACCTTCGATTAGTGGGCGCCGCCGGTCTCAGCGAACGCCGCTGACACCTTCCGACGCTTCAAGTCGTTTCGTTGTGCCTTGCGCCCTCGTCCGGATGAATGGCGCAGTCATCCAAGTGGCTATCTTCTGAAGCGTCAGCCAGACTGGACGAACCGAGCAGAGCCCAGGCCCCCGAGGTGCCTCGACCTGCCCAGAGGCGTTCCCGCGTATCGAAAATTGTCCTATCTAGTCCTGGCCTTTTCAATACGAGCAATCTGAGGGCAGGGTAGGGGTAGACATACCTGGGGGACCTTCTTGCATTCCAAACTTCCTGCCATCCGAGCCTTTGTCCTGGCCGCTTGGCACGTTCTCGCCGTACTTGGCGTGATTCTATACCCGCCAAGCTGGGGGCTCGCGCTCCTCACCTTCGCGGTCTACGTCATTGGAATGTTTGGGATCACGGCGGGGTATCATCGATACTTCTCCCACAGGAGCTTCCGTACCAGTCGGGCTGGTCAGCTCGTCCTAGCGGTGCTTGCACAGTCCACCCTGCAGAAGGGAGTGCTGTGGTGGGCCGCCAACCACCGGCATCATCACGTGTTCTCTGACCACAAGGAAGACATCCACTCCCCCAAGCACCACGGTCTGTTGCATGCGCACATGGGGTGGGTGGTGAGCAACGAGGGTCAGACTCACGACGCCCGGCGTATCCGCGACCTCGTCCGCATTCCTGAGCTGCGCTGGCTTGAGCGCTACCACACGGTCCCGCCCATCGCGCTGGCCGTGGGAATGACGATGGTCGGTGGCATGAACGGGCTTGTCTGGGGATTCACACTGCCGCTGCTTCTGCTGCAGCATGCGACCTTCTCGGTCAACAGCGTTGCCCACGTCTGGGGACGCCGTCCGTACGCCACCGAAGATACGTCACGCAACAACTTCCTGCTCGCCATACTCACGCTCGGTGAGGGCTGGCACAACAACCACCACTTCTATCAGGTCTCCGCGCGCCAGGGGTTCTTGTGGTGGCAGATCGACCCCACCTTCCAGGTCCTCCGAGTGCTGTCCTGGGTGGGCTTGGTCTGGGACCTGAAGACTCCGCCGGCGCGGGTGCTCGCAGCCCGAAACGCCGCGCCAGTCAGCCCGTAGAGGCAGGGAAACACTACAAAATGCGGATAGCGTGGTCCCTCGACATGATAGCGTGTTGTGACTCATCAACCTGCGCGTCCCCCGCTGGCTGTTGGCGGGTGGGGAGACGGCATGTGGTTGATATTGAGTGCGCTGGCATGGAGCGGAGACCTTGATGGCGACGCCATTGATGACGCCGTAGATAACTGCCTGTACGTCAACAACGCGGACCAGGCTGACACCAACGCTGATGGATACGGTGACGCCTGCGCGGACCCTACAGCCACCTTGGGAAGCAACGTGGTCATCGCCCGGCAGGTCACGATTTCGGCCGGTGCGGTCATCGGCAACGATGTGGTGTTGCTGCGTCGCGCGTACATCGGGGTTGATGCACTGGTTGGAGACGGCGCCATCATTGGTGGACGCCTCGAAGATGCCGCTCTCCAGGGGCCCGCCCGGGTCTTGGCCCAAGGCCTCGTGATTCGCGGTGGTGTCGTTGCGAGTGGTGCACAGGTGGGGCTGCGCGCCGCCTCTCGCGGGGAAATGCGCGAAGATTCCCGCCTAGCCGCGGATGGTGTACTGGGTTGGCGAGGGGTTTTGGGCCCAATGACGCGTGTCGGTGAGCGGTCTATTGTGCGCGGTGTGGTGGGAAGCCAATCAACGCTGGGGAGCGACGTCAGCACCGGCAGCCACAGTCAGATCGGTCACCGAGTGACGCTGCATGACGGCGTACGCATTGCACGCCTCGCACGTATTGGGGACGACTCAGTGGTCGGAGCCGGTGCTGTCCTCGGTCCGCACAGCGTGCTTGGTGAACGTACGCAGGTGGGTGCAGATGCCCGCATTCGCGGCCGTGCAGAGCTGGGTAATGATGTGTCGGTTGGCGAAGCCGCAGTGCTCCGGCAAAACACGGAAGTGCCAGCGGGTGTGTCCATCACAGCGGGCACGCTCACGGGTTCCCGCAACATCCCAGCAAGCGGGTCCGAGGTCTGCGTAGATGGCGTCGACAATGACGCAGACAGTCTGGTGGACTGCCTCGATACGGACTGTGAGAGCCACTTTGCCTGTGCCGTTGAGACGGCCTGCGCAGACGGTCAAGACAACGACTACGACGGACGAATTGACTGTGCTGACCGTGACTGTACCGGGCAAGCCGACTGCCCAGGCGAGTCCGACTGTACGGACGGTCTGGACAACAACAACTCGGGGGCGGCGGACTGCTCCGATCCGACCTGTTTTGGCGCCCCCGGGTGTACCGTAGAGCTCCTGTGTCACGACGGCCTAGACAATGACGGAGATGGATACGCCGACGTGAAGTCGTGGGAAAATGACTTTGACCCAGATCCCGATTGTGGGCCGATTCTGGAGGAGTGTATCGGCCCCGACCTCCGAGATATCGATGGGGACGGCTTGGGGTGGTCTCTTGACCCCGACTGCACGCCGGAAGTGGACGATGAGGTGTGCAATAACGGCGTCGATGACAATGCGAATGGCTTGATTGACTGCGAAGATTCCGAGTGTGCCGCTGCGGTGGTGTGCGTTGAAAACTGCGTCGACGGTCTCGACAACGACCTTGATGGAGACGCCGATTGCATGGACTCGGACTGCCTAGGTGAGGTGTGCCTAGCCGAGCGTCGCATTCCAGGCGGTGATGTGTCGATTCGGGACGACGTCGATCATGTTGCCCGTTTCGATTATTTGGAGGGCGGGGGATGCGTTGACCCAGTGAGGCGTAGCGACTGGCAGGGCGGCACAGTGTCGATGGATGTGGATCTGGACTCCGTGGAGATACAGCTTCGGGTTCCCACGTCTATGGGGGCGGTTTCGTCCTCTACGTGCTTGGTGAACCGGCGCGCAGGGGGAGCAGCGATTGGGTATGTCTCCATGTCTGGCCAGAATGCGATTGCGAATCCGGCTGTCGTGTTGGTGGTCGACAGACGTCACAACATCCCCAGGGGAATTACGACGGGCGATTGTAATTGGCCAGATCAAGCCCGTGAAGCTGCATTTTTTGCAGTGGAGAACGGTGCCCACTTTGAGCGAAACGTGGGCGACCAGCCTGTTGTGCTGCACGGCGCAGGTCCGTGGGACCTTGGCGAGCCTCTGTACTGGCAGCCTGAGTCCACTGAACTTGACTCCGAGACCGTCTCGATTTCGCAAGTGGAAAATTGCTGGGGAATCCAGGCGCATAGTAGAAGCCGTCAGTCCGCCGACTGGAGCCTACCCGCCCAGACCCACACCTTTCTGCCGCCCGAGGCGTCGCCCTGACGGGGTGAATCGACGCCCGCGTTGGAGCGGGTGTGAGCCATCGCTGGCAGTCGCTGAAGCACCGTTGGAGAGCGCATTTTGGGCGACAGGATGACCCTAGCGAGCTGATGAGCGAGGGGGAATGACCTACTTCGCGGCGACAGGGGCTTGTGGCAGACGGTCCATCAGACGGCCGACGGCGCGGATGAATGGCTCGTCGTTCAGCAAGGGCTGCGCGGTGGTGGACTGAAGGGTGAGCGGTCCGGTCAACTTGCTTCCTGGGCTCGCGTAGAAGCCGCCGTTGACCAAGCTCTCGTCTTCGAGTGCCTGCAGGTACCGATCCGCCCCGTTCCCAACCTTGTGGGCCATGCCGAACAGGCTCATCATGGGCAGCATCACCCAGGTCATCATTGTCTTCATCAGGGACGGCATCTCAGCCATCGCGTTGGTACCACCGGTCATTCCTGGGCTGACCGCAATCGCCCGTAGCGAGCTGGGATGGCGGTGCGCGAGTTCGGTCATCCACACAGCGCCGAGAAGCTTGACGAGGCCGTACTCGTACATGTCGTCCACCTTCTGCACGTGGTCACCAGTGACGATGGCATCCAGTGCGGCGTCAACGTCGGCATACCCATCAGGCAGCTTGGCGGCCTTTGCCATCATCATTGGGATGCCACGGCTGGCCTCGCTCGCAGCAAACACCACGGTGGCGTGCTCTGAGAAGTGCCCCCCCTCCAGCAAGCCGTTCACGAGCGCCGCATGTCCGCCCACATTCATGGCGAACAGCTTCGACTGACCGGAAGGCACTTTCTGTAGCTCTCCTCCGTTGGCCGAAGGCATGCCGCCGGCGTTCAGCACCACAGCATCGAAGCGCAGACCCTGTTGGGCGACGTCCTGGACTGCGGCCTGAACCGACGCCGGGTCTACGAGGTCGACAATCAGGTTCCGAAAATCGTCAGCGCTGCGCCCCGTCGTTGCCATGATGTTGTCTCGCGCCGCTTCGGCTTTCGCCTTGGACCGAGCGCCCAGCACAATGATTCCCCACTCGGGCTTTGCGGCGAGCTTGCGTGCGGCTTCGAGGCCAATGCCAGAGTTGGAGCCGGTAATCAGGATGGTCTTGGTGTTCATGAGATGTCCAGTGTGACGAGGTGGGATGAGTTTTGGAATTCTAGGTCCAATTACGAATCAAAAAAATGCGGCCGCTATTGGCACAGGGCCCGCCATCAACAGACGGCGCGCACGACTTCTGCAGCGACCTCACGGAGCGCGGCAAGGTCCGGATTTACCCGCGCCGATACCATGAGGCCCATGTTGTTGGTGACGATGAAGCGAGCCAGAACGCGTGGGTCTCTGCCGGCATCCAGGTCGCCTTCGGTCTGAGCGCGAACCAGCCGCTCGAACAGCACTTGCTCGATGGCTTCGTGGCCCCGCCGGACCAGAGCCGCCACTGCGGCATCCTCCAGGGGGGCTTCAACCGTTGATGTGCAGACGAGACAGGTGCGCCCAGTCGTTGCGATACCCAAGAGCGCTTCGTACATCCTCTCCAGGCCACGTCGTAGACGGCCTTCCGCAAGGACGGTCGAGACAACCTGGACCTGGCCGTCAATGTAGTGCTCAAGAGCAACGAGAAACAAGCCCTGCTTGCTCTCAAAGGTCGCGTATAGACTGCTCTTAGACAGGCCGGTCGCTTCGGTCAACGCCTGCGGGGTGGCACCGCGGTAGCCACGACGCCAGAACAACTCCATGGCCTGGTTGACCACCGTTGCCTCATCAAATTCACGTCGACGCGCCATACCGGACTCCCCGGACAGCATACCTGTTTTGAACCTCTGGGTCCATAATGGATTGCAGTAAGAAGAGTGCCGAGATCGGTACACCCTGATTCGCGTCCAGGCAGATGCTGCACCGGTCGTCCCGCATTGCGCTCATCGGTGATGTCGAACAGGCTCTTGAAGGCAATGCCATGCGCCGACACCGCCCACCGATGAACGACCCATCCGTCGTGGCACATTGGCGTCTGCACCCGGACTTCGTCGTACGTGCTCGCACGAGCCAGCGGCCGAGAGCCCTCGTCCGAGTTGCCTTCGGGCCTTCGGTGGCCCCCATCTCTGAACGGGATTTTGTGGCGGTTGTTTGCAACATATTAGGGCGAAAGGGTGGCGAACGTCCTGTGGTTTGGTTCATACTGATAGCCTCGAAGGAGTCGTCGCCATGACCAGATTTGTCTTGAGTGTGAGTGCTGCGCTGGCTTTGTCAGCCTGTACAAAGGTCTCGGCGGAGCTGGACGCCACGGCAGACCTGGACG
>OJBS01000046.1_pt1 | contig 87399 bp, 74 predicted proteins | sample 1590941 | NCBI WGS metagenome assembly OJBS01 (sample SAMN05416785, study PRJEB24817) | seawater metagenome | isolation source: Sea water | place: Canada:Atlantic | collected 2013-11 | reverse complement strand
CCGCCTCCGCCGCCGCCCCCCCCCGCTGCGGCTGACTCCTCGGAAGAAGAAGAGGAAGACGACGAGCCGGACGAAGACATCCCCGACGAGATGGTTGACGAGGAGCAAGTTCTCGACGACGAAGTCGAAGAGGCCGTTGCCAACAACGACCAGCCTGCCGGCCAAGAAGGCGGAGTTGAGGGTGGCGTTGAAGGTGGCGAAGTCGGTGGAGTCATCGGCGGCGAGATCGGCGGAGTCATCGGCGGCCAGCTCGGTGGCGCTGTCGCAACGGTTCACCGTTCCGAAGTCCGCATCAAGCGCCAGGTCAACCCGGAGTACCCGGAGACCGCACGCGACATGAACCTAGGTCCCGTCGACTGCCGAGTTCGCATCTTCATCGGCGAAGACGGAGCCCCTTACGACATGCGCTTTGAAGCATGTCCAGCCCCTTTTCACGACAGCACCCGCCAAGCCGTCATGCGCATGCGCTGGTACCCGTACCGAGTCAACGGACAGAAGGCCAAGGCCCAGTTCGTCATCAAGTTCGTATTCAGTCCCGGCCGCTAGTCACCGCCTGAACTTTGAGGCGAGGGGCTCGTTCCCCGCCGCCAGGAGTCCCCAACATGTTGCTCTCTCTCTTGATCTCCGTTGCTATGGCAAATGACCCCGACGCCGGCAGCGGCTTCACCATGATGGAAATCTGGACCCACTCAGGCTGGATTGCCCGTGGTGTCATCATGACCCTCATGCTCATGTTGCTGGCAGTTGCCTTTGTGTCTGTTGAGCGCATGATTGCCTTCGGCCGCGCTCGTCGCCAGTCCATGGCCGTCGCTGCAGCCGTCGTCAAGCCGCTCCAAGCGGGCGAAGTGGACCGCGCGCTGACCATCGCCAAGAAGGAAGACTACAAGGCCAGCTACCTGGCTCAAGTCCTCAAGGCGGGCCTCGGTGAGATGAACCTTCGCGTCGACAACAGCGGCGTTGAGAACGCTGAACGCGCCGTTGAGAAGGCCATCGGTGAAGAAGCCAGCAAGCTCAAGCGCGGCATGACCATTCTTGCAACGGTCGGCTCGACCGCACCGTTCGTTGGTCTCTTCGGAACCACCTTCGGCGTTATCAACGCCTTCGCCGGCATGGCTTCTGGCGGCTCCGGCCTCGGCGCTATCTCCGCGGGTATCTCCGAGGCACTCATCACCACTGCCGTGGGTATTGGTGTGGCCGTTATCGGCGTCTGGGCCTTCAACTACTTCAACTCGCGCATGGACAAGGTCAAGGAAGAGATGATCTCCTCCGAAGCCGACTTCATGGACTGGGCCCACAAGATGGTTCAGGCCAGCAAGACTCCAATGGCAGGGAAGTAGGCCACTATGGGAGCCAAGCTCGGATCTGACGGCGGACCAATGTCCGACATCAACGTGACGCCCCTCATTGACGTGGTGCTCGTGCTCCTCGTCGTGTTCATGGTCGTCACTCCCATGATTGCGTCCGACACCCCTGTCGAGCTGCCGCAATCAACGCAGTCGGCCAAGGCCAAGGATGTTGGAGACCATGTCACCATCACCATGACCAAGGAAGAAGGTTGGTTTGTAGAAGGTGACGAAGTCACAATCGACAACCTCATCGACGTCATTCAGTCCAATCTCAATGAGCATCCCGAGCGTTCCCTCCTGCTCAAGGCCGACCGCAACCTCACCTACGGTGAAGTGCGCTCTGCACTAGACCTCATTGCCGAAAATCGGATGACGCATGTATTCGTCGCCGTGGACCAGGAGTAAGCCATGGGTGCAAGTCTAGGTGGCGACGGCGTCATGGGCGAGATCAACCTGACGCCGCTCATCGACGTCGTACTGGTTGTTCTCATCATCATGATGGTCAATATGCCGGTGGAAGTGCAGCGCATGGGTGCCAAGCTCCCCAGCTCCGAGCCACCTCCCCCACGGCCGGAGAACTTTGACCCGCCGGATCAGCTGGTCGTCGCTCTGTACGAAGATGGCTCACTGGCTCTCAGCGGACGCGTCATGAGCGAGTCGACCCTCGGCTACGAGCTCGGTCGTCGTCTGCGTCCCATGGACGAGAAGAAGGTCTTCATCGACGCCCACAGCGAGGTGCTCTACGCCCGCGTCGTGGACATGATGGACATCATTCAGACCGCCGGTGGTGGCGTCATTGAGAACGACGAAGGCAACGAGACCATGCCTGTGCGCATTGGCTTTGCCAAGATGAAGGAAAGCGGCCCACGAGCCCCGACCTCCGTCGACCAAGGCGGCATGCCGCGCGGAATCCATCCTGGTGCGCCCGTCGCAAAGGGAAGCCGCACCGAGCAACAAGCTGACGCCGCATTCCAGCCCATGAAGGGCATGATCAACGGCTGCTACATGACCGCTCTCGGCCGCGATGCTGAGCTGACCGGTGGCATGGCGCTGCGCATCACCGTTGCTCCAGATGGCTCGTTGATGGGCGTTGAGATCCCGTCGTCAAGCCACGGTGACCCAGAGTTGAATGAGTGTGTTCGCCAGGTTGGAGAGCGCTTCACGTTCCCGCCGAAGGACGCCGAGACGACTGCCATTGTGCAGTACCCCTTCCTGCTCTCACCAGGATAGCGGCAATGACTCCAGCGCTGGCAGAGTGGTTCGGAGCTGCCCGAGCCCGTATCGATATGGCCTTGGGCGACGTGTTCACACAGAGCTGGCCACAGCCATTTCTGGGCGCGCTCAACTACCCGCTGACAACCGGCGGCAAGCGCATTCGGCCAGCGATCAGCATGGCTGCTTGGCAGGCGGTGACCGGCGGCCCGATTGGCGACGCCCCCACCGCTCCTGGCGTAGCTGTTGAGCTCATCCACACCTACAGTCTGGTCCACGACGACCTTCCGGCCATGGATGACGACGCCGAACGACGCGGCCGCCCCACCGTACATGTTCAGTACGACGAAGCGACCGCCATCCTTGTTGGAGATGCCCTGCTGACCGAGGCCTTCACCGTCCTCGCGCGCTCAGGTCACTCCCCCGAGACCATCGTTTCACTGGTCGCAGGACTCGCCGCAGCCGCTGGACACCGCGGCATGGTGGGTGGCCAGATGGGCGACATCCTCTTGGGCGCTTCGGTCGACACAGTGCAAGGACTTCAAGATGTGCACCGTCGCAAGACCGGCGCGCTGATTCGTTGGTCCTCGGTCTCAGGCGGTCAGGTCGCTGGCGCAGAGCGAGCCCAGCTTCAAGCCTTGGACGTCTACGGAAGCGCTGTCGGCCTCGCCTTTCAGCTAGCAGACGACGTTCTAGACGCAGACGAGGCGGAAGACCCCAACGGACCGCCGTCCTATGTGCGCTTGATGGGGATCGAAGAGACCCAGCGTCAAGCTGCAGCACTCGCTGACAAAGCCATTGAAGCCGCACAGACACTGCCGCACCCCGAGATGCTCGTCGCCTTGGCCCAGTTCACCGTCCAACGCGACGTATGAGCCCGCAGTGAGCAAGCCCGCACGCCTGGACCAACTACTCGTCAAGCGAGGCCTCGCTGCGAGCCGTCAACGGGCTCAAGAGCTCATCACCGGCGGACATGTACTGGTCGACGGCATCCCCGTGACCAAGTCCGCGGCACGCGTCAAAGACGACAAGCCGATTCGCCTGGCCAAGACTGACTTTCAGTGGGTTGGACGCGGCGCTCTCAAGATGCTCGCAGCCCTCGAGAGCTTTCCGACCGTCGACCCCACCGGCGTGACAGCGGCGGACCTTGGAAGCTCCACAGGCGGGTTTACCGAAGTGTTGCTCCACAAAGGTGCGGTGCGGGTCTACGCCATTGATGTGGGCACAAACCAGCTCGCCTGGAGACTCCGGTCAGATGAGCGAGTGGTCGTCATGGAAGGCACCAACGCCAGGCATATGGATGCCCTACCCGAGCCTATCGACCTCATTGTTGGGGACTTGTCCTTCATCTCGCTCAGCCTCATTCTCCCCACCGTCGCACGGCTGCTGCGCCCCGGCGGACAAGCCGTCATCTTGGTGAAGCCGCAGTTCGAGGTGGGTCGCGAGCACATTGCCAGAGGTGGTTTGGTCAGTGATGCGGATGCCCGAATCGCAGCGATTGACGGCATCGCAGCGGTTGCCAAGAAGCTCGGACTCACCGTACTTGGTGGTGAAGATTGTGCCGTGCCCGGTGCCAGGGCGGGCAACGTAGAGCACTTCCTGCACCTGCACAGGTCGCTCGTCAGCTAAGCACCCGGCGCTTCCGTATTCTCCGAACAAGCGAGCCGCCGGCTGTCAGATGTCGTTGGCAACATTGCACAACAAGCAAGCCTGGCGCTTGGCTGCTAGACTACGCTCCGGAGACGTCTTCATGCGCTTGACCATTGTACCCCGCTCACTCTTGCTCGTTTGTGCCCTGTCCGTCAGCGGCTGCACCTACGTCACGAACTCTGATTGGGTGGATCTGACCGACTGTCTGGATGAAGACGGAGACGGCGCCGTGCGCTCCGCCAGCTGTGCGACGGTAGGCGTGGTCGAAGACTGCGAAGACGACCGAGCAGACCGCGCGCCGGATCTCGAAGAGATTCCGTACGACGGCATCGACAATGACTGCAATGGCCTTGAGATTGTCGATGTAGACAACGACGGCTTCCCCGGTGTGCTCGAAGCCGACTGGATCGCCAACGACGACTCCACGCAGTACCCCGCCGTAGAGAGCCAGCAGCTCGACTGCGACGACAACAACGGCGCCATTCGACCAAACGCTGGTGAGACCTACTACGACGGTATCGACAGCAACTGCGACGGTGCAGACGATTGGGATGCAGACGGCGACGGCTACGTCATCAGCGCCAACCTGCTTCCCGCGGGTGCCCTGCGCTACGACGGCCCACTTCCTGGCGGAGACTGTGACGACGCTGCTGCCAACATCAACCCCGGCGTAGCCACAGACGCTCTGTTCGACGGGATCGACTCCAACTGCGACGCAGTCAACGAGTTCGATGGAGACGGCGACACGTGGATGGATGTTAGCGATGTGGCCGCATTCAACGCATTCGTCCAGCGCTTCGGCTACGATGGCCTCTTCCTGTCGAACTTCGGTGACTGCGACGACACGGACCCCACGATCTTCGACGGCGCACCTGACGCATTCTACGACGGCATCGACAGCAACTGTGACTCGGCCGACGACTTCGACCAGGACGAAGACGGCGTCATCCTCAACCAAGACCTGTGGCCCGATCCCTCGGTCACCTACACAGGCGACCTGCCCCAAGGCGACTGCGACGACGAAGACCCTGCGGTCTTGCCCGGCGCCCTTGAGATTCTCGGCGACCTCACAGACCAAGACTGCGACGGAGCAGACGAGACCTCTCCCATTCAGTTCTGGCAAGCCAACGCCTTCGACGGTCCCCGGCCCCCGGTCGTCGGCGCCATTGACGGCATGTACGTGCTCGTCGTTGCCACCGACTCGTTCAACGGAACCGACAACACCGGACTCGCCATACAGTTCCCGTGGGTGACGCCCATTGGCGGCGGCGCAGATGTGCCTCCTCCTCCCACCGCACAGCCGAACAACCGCGTATTCTGGGAGTTCCGAGGCGACGGTGCCTTCAGTGCCCAGATTGACGCTGAGTTCGATGACGACCGCTTCTTTGTTGGTGCCAGTCACCTGCGTGCGACCCTTGGCACCTTGAAGAATCAGATCCGAATCTACCGGCACATCCTTCAGGGCAACGGCACCATCGCCTTGGTCTCTGCACGTGACGGCTTCGGCTCCACAGACGAAATGTACACCGGTCTGGACCTCGAACGAGACACCAACGGTGACTTCGTCCTGGGTGCGTGTTCACAGAACGTGGCCCACTTCAAGATTGCCCAAGAGGTCGGTGCGAATTTCCGTCAGGTACTCGACCTAGAGCAGACGTTCGACGTGGACACCCTCCCGACCTCTATTGGCAACAGCTGCTTTGTTGACGCACGCGACCCACTGATTCGCCCCACAAGTTCTCCCTTGGAATCCCGTCCCGACCTGGTCATGCACGCCTTCAATCCGGGTCAGAAGAACCTTGAGATCGACAGTGCCACAGACGCCGACATCATCTCCGATGGCCCCGACGGTACGCTCACCGGCTTCACCGTCAACAGCGTCGTCCAGCGCGATGGCATTGCGGCTCTGACCGGCTCAAATCCAGGTGGGCCAACGCCTCTCGGCGTGACACTGCGCCAGAATGGCATCGCTACCGGCGCGTACCTGCAGACCGAGCAGGTCTTCTGGGCCAGTGCGGCAGAGCTAGATGGTGATTTGTATATGGCCGCTGTCGTCGAAGACAACGACTCGGACGGCAACAACGACGTGGTCATCGTGTACGGCAATCCGTCGAGCCCGACCGTCACGGCGCTGCCCATCCTCACGACGGATGGAACTGCAATTGACGCCCAAGGCGTGTCGTTGTGGGTCGACGACGACCGCGTGTTCATCTCGGTCACGGGTTCCGTGGGCTCGGACGACTACGTCGGCTGGGTCTTCCTCGCACCCGCTCTGTAGCACTACTCGCCGGCATCTGCGGCGGCAGCAGTGCTGTCGCCACGAATGGTAAACCGCTGCGATTCGCGCAGACCGTCCGCATTCTCGGCAACTGCTGTAAATGCGTTGGGGCCTGGCTCGAGCTCTACGTCAATCGTGAGCTCAACGCCTGTCCCATCGCCTGGAGCCCACGCAATCTTGCGGTCTCCCGAGTAGAGCACCACATGGTCCATCGCTTCGCTGTCATGGGCCTGAACACGAACCGAGTGCCGGCCAGCTGGAGCGGACACGCCTCCAAGAATGGTGATCTCTGGGGCATCCAACTGCACCGGGTCACCGTTCTGGTTCAGGTCGAACTTCCACGACGCAATGCGTCTGTACGTGTCCACTTCAACACGGACCTGTAGTGGAAGGATCTGGGGAGAGTCTTCCGTCAGAAGAAGCCCCAGCTCAACACTCCCTGATACACCGGGAGGCAACAGCGCAATCGTGGCGGAGCTGTCGACCAGGGTAATGTCAGCATCACCGGGTGCGGCAAACGAGACCGACACGTTTTCTACGGCAATCGCCGACCGATTGTGCACGCGGACCTCAGCGGTCCGAGCCTCACCGATACCGGTCAAGTGCACGGTCGTTGCCACATCTGGACTCTGACGTGTCTGTGATGTGAGAATCGCCGTGCCGGCGTCCAGCTGCGGACGACGATCAGTCCTGAGCCGCAAGGCGACAGGGTCCTCGCGCACGCGGTAGCCGGTTCGCATCTTGATCTGGACCCGTCCAACACCCGTCTCACCGGGCAACACCACCCCAACGGGAACATCCAGCCCGTTCCAGTAGCCCAAGCTGTCACAGGCCATGTGAACCAAGGCACGGTGCAGCGGCTGCTCGCCTTCGTTTGTCACCATGACGGTCACGTCGAACGTATCAGGTTGCTCGCCGGGAATTGCTGTGACGCGAACCTGGGCGTTGGGACTCTCACCATCCTGCAAGGCCGCAGACCAGTCAATATCGCGAGCGGCCAGCGCCTCGACAAGGCGGCCGTCCTCTTCACTGCGAAGCTCTCCCGCGACCTGCTGCAGGGCGTCTACCACCGGCTCTCGCTGCCAGCCCTCGCTGCGAAGAATGGCTCGACGAGCGAGTTCTAGGGGCACGTCGCGCTCTTCGGTACGCTGACCACGCCAGCCTTCCCGCTCAACAACGGACGGAACAATCTCCTCCCAATCGCGACCGGCTTCGTCTTCCCCCCAACGAACATAGCGGGCGCCACGTTCGTCGAGAACAACGTCAGCGACGGCAACATCCGGCTGAATGCCCGTATCCGCCACAGAGACGTCTCCGTCGAGAAGGTACTGCGCGACCGTCATCTTCAGGCGAAGGCCATCTTCTAGGCTGTAGATCTTCTGCACCGTGCCTTTGCCGTACGAGCGAGCCCCGACCAGTCCAACCCGGTGGTGAGCCAACAGAGCTCCAGCAAGAATCTCGGAGCCGGATGCCGTGCGCCGGTCCATGAGCACAACTACTGGAATCTCGGGTTCATCGCCGGCATCGACTGCACGCATCTCGGCTTGTAGGTTCTGCACCCGGTCGCCATCACGTCCGGCCGTGCGCAACAGAAGTCCCTCCGTCAAGAACTGATCCGCACTTCGGGCCGCCTCCTTCATGGACCCACCGGTGTTGCCGCGCAGGTCGATGACAAGGCCGCGGGTCAGGGCGTCCGCTTCGCGCAGAGCATCCATGGATGCACGCAGATGCTCCACTGTGCGCTGGCTGAAGTGGTCAATGCGCACGTAGCCAACACTGCCTTGCAGGACTTCGTGCTCCACATTGGGAACGGGCAGTTCGGCACGCTCAATGGTCACATCTAGCTGGTTGTCTCCACGCTGAAGGCCCAGCAATACCTGGGTTCCTTCCTCGCCTTGGATGCGCCGGCTAATGTCCGACGACGCCATGTTTCGAGTGGGTACCCCGTCAATCCGCACAATGACGTCGTCAATGAGTAGACCCGCCCGAGAAGCCGGTCCATCAGGAATGAGGGACCGAATGCGCGCGCCTTCCGGCTGCACTCGGTAGCTGACACCAATGCCAACAAGGGTTCCCTTGAGGCGGACTTCGAACCGCGACAACCGGTCGCCAGACAGGACTCGGCTGTAGCGGTCCAAGCCGCGGGTGAGACCTCCCAAGATGGCCAGACGTAGGTCGGCGTCGCCGGTATCGAATCCAGACTCGGTCACCAGGTCTTCGAGGTTGGCAAGCGCGTGGGGCAGTGTGTCGACCGAACCCACGGTGATGGAGCCCAAGGAAGTGCCGTCTCCATGACTCAGCAGCACCACATCGTCGTCTACGTTGACCACGAGCCAGTCGATCTCGTCGGACAAGCCCTCCGCTGCCGAGAACAACAGCGTTGGAGCGTCTACCTGTTCTGGGTACAAGTACAGCCGGTCAATCGTGGTGACAGCTTGGGTATAGGCGAGTGGTGGTGATGCCAGGGCAGTGCCGGGCAGCAACGGGAGGAGGCACAAGGCCACAAGCAAGGGTAGGCGCATTCGAAGCATGGGAAGCATTACCTCTCTCATCGGCTCACGATGCCATTGTCATCCGGTATTTGCCGGACTGGAGCAATTCGGGACATGATTGAACCAGCAAACCAGCTCGCTCTTGCCCTACGCGCCCTCGCCGACAGAGCCGAGACTGGCGACATTCTCGCTACAACTGACCTTGGATTTGCAGTTGTAGATGACGGTCGTGCGGCGCGCACAGGAATTCCTGAGGTGATCTACGGCTCAGGCAAGACTCCTGGGCAACTGGTCGACCTCATCCGCCACTTCCAGGCCAACGAACGCCCGGCGCTGGCAACACGCGTGACTCCAGACGCCGCACAACAGGTGCAGGACGTCCTACCCAACGTCACCTATGAAGCGATTCCCCAGTTATTGTGGTGGGCTCCCAACGGGAAGGAGGCGTTCTCTGCCCGCTATCCCAACAAGATTGTGGTGTGCAGTGCGGGAACAAGCGATCAGCGGGTGGCCCAAGAAGCGGTCCGCTGTGCGCAGTGGTTCGGACTGGAAGTGACGGTGTGGACAGACGTTGGTGTGGCGGGACTACACCGCCTCGTCGAACGCCTGCCCGAGGCGCACGACGCCCACGCCATCATTGCAGTTGCGGGCATGGAAGGAGCGCTACCCTCGGTGCTTGCGGGCTTGGTGCGCGCTCCGGTCATCGCGGTCCCGACGTCTGTTGGCTACGGCACGCAGATGGGGGGCTGGGTGCCGCTCCTCGCAATGCTCAACAGCTGCGCGAGCGGCGTTACCGTGGTGAACGTGGACAACGGATTTGGCGCGGCCATCGCAGCGTGGCGCATGGCAGCGAGGCGGACATGAACAAGACACTCTGGATTGATGCAAGCGTAGGGGTCGCCGGCGACATGCTTCTGGCCGCCCTGCTTGATGCAGGAGCCAACGTCGACGCCGTCCGGTCGGGGCTCAAGACACTCAACCTTCCCGGCTGGACCTTAGAGCCGACCCAGACTCAACGAGGCGCCTTCCGCGCTACCTACGCCGGCGTTCGCGTCAACAACGCCGAACCCGACCCGGGTGCTGGGCCACCAGACGGGGTTCCGCGGGGAACGACACCTGGCACGGGAAACACCGTCGGGCACACACACGGTGGTCACACACACTCGCACACACACAGCCACGTGCACACGCACACCGAGTCCGGCGACACCCACGTTGATGACAGCCACCGCCCCTACCGGGAAGTGAAGCGGTTGCTAAACGCTGCTGGGTTGCCCGAACGAGTCTTGCACCGCGCACTGACTGTCTACGACCGCTTGGCCGTCGCCGAAGCCCACATGCACGGCATGGACATCGAAGACGTCGTCCTACACGAAGTCGGAGCCATCGACGCTATCGTGGACATCGTAGGCTGCTGCCTTGCCCTCGAAGACCTCGATATTCAGGACATCATCGCCACACCGCTGCCTATGGGAACCGGCTCCGTTGTCAGCGCACACGGCGTCATTCCCCTTCCCGCACCGGCAACGTTGTCCATCTGCCAAGGCTATCCGGTCGTCGAGAGCCGCTGGCCAGGCGAGTGGGTCACGCCCACGGGTGCAGCCCTGGTCTGTGCCTTGGCCAAGCCGGGCGGCGTACCTGCGATGACCGTGCGAGCAACGGGCTACGGTGCCGGGCGAAAAGACCCGCCTCAAGTAGCGAACCTCGTTCGAGTGGTGCTCGGAGACACCCCTACCGTCGCGGCGGATGCGGTTGTGGAAGTCGCTGCAAACGTAGACGACATGATTGGCGAGCACATCCCTGGACTCATCGATGCCCTGCTCGCCGCTGGCGCGGTGGATGCCTGGGTGGTGCCCGTGTTGATGAAGAAAGGACGCCCCGGCTACACGGTGCACGCACTGTGCAAGACCCCCGACGTCGATGTGGTCTCAGACACCCTGCTTCGGCATTCATCGACCCTTGGTGTGCGGCAAACCCCGCACCAACGTCGCATTCTCGACCGCTGGACAACCTCGGTACAGACCGCGTACGGCGTCATCCGCGTCAAGGTAGGCGGTCGGGACAGCACGGCTTGGCACGCGTCGCCTGAACATGCCGACGTTGCCGACGCAGCACTGCGTCACAACACCACCGAGCGCGCGGTATTCGATGCCGCTCTCGCAGTCTTCTCAACGCTAGGCGCTGGGCCCCAAGACTAGTACTGCGACAGCGGTCACCGTGAACAGGACCCCAGTGATGAGGATGGGACGGTCGCTCAACAGCGTTTCGTCCGGCGCATCACCGGCTCCTTCCTGGTCAATCAGGTAGACATACCGGAAGATACCGTACAGGACGTACGGGATGGTGATGGCCATCCACGGGTTCGCTGTGTCGTTCAAGATGGTGTACAGCGAGTACGAAAGCACAACATTGCCGGTCACAATCGCCTGAAACTGCTCGAGCATCTTTGGCGAATAGTCCGCGAGATTCTTTCGTGTTCCTGCCGAGTCTCCAAGGGACAACAACTCGCCACGACGCTTGTTGAAGCCCAGGAACAAAGCCAAGAACGCGGTACAGACAAAGAGCCATGGACTCACCGCAACACCAATGGCCACCGCTCCAGCCACCGCACGCCACACAAAGCCACTCGCCAAGAACATGATGTCGAGGATGACCACGTGCTTGAAGTACCAGCTGTACGACAGAGTGGTGCAGAAATACGCGAGAGCGACGGCGAGAAAGTACGGTCCAACCCAGTAGGCTAGAGACAGTCCAACCGTTCCGGTCGTGAGAAGCAAGACAATGGCCGCGGGAACGGGCAGCGCACCGCTAGCAATGGGCCGGAAGCGCTTCTTCGGGTGCAAGCGGTCCGCTTCCCGGTCGAGCAAGTCGTTGAGCACGTAGCCTGTAGACGACACCATGCAGAACGCCGCGAATCCCACGAGAGCCTGCACAATGGCGTCAGGGTCCAGGAATGACCGCGAGAAGACGAGCGCCGCAAACAGGAAGACATTCTTCGCCCATTGCTTAGGACGGAGCTGACGAACAGCCGCGAACAACAGGGTCATTCAGCCTCTTGTGGTTCAAGCTCCGCAACGTCAATCAGCAACATGCGGGTTTGGTTTGGGCCCACCGAGACAGTGCCACTCCAAGAACTGTCGCCCAACGTGACTTCGACCTGTTGGGGCTGATTGGGACCGACGGACACGCCATCTCCGACCTGAATGCCGTTGACCAGCACAACAGCGCCAGCCGGTGCAGCCACCTCTAGCCGTGCGGGCTGAGCAACCTCTGCAGGGGCCTGCGTACCCAAGACTCCGCCTAAGAAGCCAGCCGTTCCACCAATCGCCATGCCCAGAAGTACAGAACCAAGCACCAACAAGGCCGCGACCAAATACGGCACGCCCCGGACCTTAGTAACGGTGACAAACTCCGGTTCTCTGCTATTCAACCTGGGATGTCCTGGCGCCGATACCGGAGCACGAGACGGCGGAGCGGTTTCTGGAGTCGGAGCGGACACCGCGGCTGCTTGCCGGAAGGGCTCGGAGTCAGGAATGCGTCCAACTACGGTTGGCGCTTCTGCATCGTCAAAGTTGGGCCGTAAGAACTCGCTTGTGTTGCGCTTGGTAGTGGTGTTTCGACGCACTTGTGCAAGCGAGTTCGGCTTAATGACCGTCTCTTCTTCGGGGTCCTGTGCGGTCGACACGGGAGCGGGTGTGTCCGGCAGATTCTGAAGAATCGAAGCGTCCATTACCCGTGTAGGTCCCTCGTCCATGTCGAGGAGGTCTACCTCTTCCGTCCGCGGGTCCGGCGACAGGCCGTCATCTTGAGGAACAGCCACGGGACGCTTTCGAGACTCGGGGAACAAATCTTGGATGTAGGTGCCAAGCGTGTCTTGCGTGAACAAGAAACCGGCATCTTGAAAGAACTTGTCCAGCGCCTCTTTAAAACTCTGCGCCGTCATGTAGCGCTCGTCGCGGTTCGTCCGGAGCGCACGGTCCACCACCGCTTCCAGCGCGTAGGGGACGTCTGGGTTGTGCTCGGTAATTGGAATGTAGGTACCGGCACGTACATTATCGAGCGTATCCAGCTCGGTCTCGGCCGAGAACGGATGTGCACCCGTGAGCATCTGGTAGAGCAGCACACCCACGCTGAACAGGTCGCTGCGCTGGTCGAGGTCTCGTGAGCCCGCCGCTTGCTCCGGGCTCATGTAGTCGAAGCGGCCCTTAATGACGCCCGCTTGCGTCTCCATCACCTTGAGACTTGCCCGAGCAATGCCAAAGTCCGTCAGCTTCACCTCGCCCTGGTAGGCAATGAGGATGTTCGCCGGTGAGACGTCTCGGTGGATGATGTTGAGCGGGACCGGTCGGCCGCCGCGCTGAACTTGGCGCTTGTGGGCGTAGTCCAGCCCTTTCAACAGCTCAATGGCAATGAACGCCGCATGCGGAACCGGCAGGACCAACCCACGCTCGGCCAGGCGCTCGGTGACAGCCCCCAAATCCTTGCCGCGCACGTACTCCATGGCGATGTACCAAATATCGTCCACTTGCCCAAGATCAAGAATCTGGACAATGTTGGCGTGCGAAAGAAGGCCTGCAACCTTTGCTTCATCAACCAACATGTTGACGTAGTCGGTATTCTTCGACAGGTGTGGCAGCACACGCTTGATGGCGAAGGTGCGCTTAAACCCACCAATACCCTCAAGTTGTGCTTTGAAGATCTCCGCCATACCGCCAGTCGCGATACGGTCTAAGATCTGGTATTTGCCGAAAGTCTGCACCGCGGGACCGGCCACGTTCACCATCCGAGAGTCACACGCGGGGACGGGACCATGACACATCCTACCGCATTCCAGGAGCCGGGCGCACCCCCCGAGCCACCCCATCGTCGCCACGCACGTATCACTTTCGTGCTGTTCGCTCTATGGTTGGGTCTGACGTTGGGCTCTAGACCGCTGGCTCCGCTCATCGCCAAGGCGGTTGATGCGGTGGAAGTGGCCCTTGGACTCGACGTGTCGCGCGGAACGGGAGAGTTGTAGGCATGGACATCACACTGGCAGAGGGACTGTGCGCAGCAGGCTTGCTCGTGGCGTCGGTGACGGATCTCCGGGACAAGAAGATCTACAACTGGCTGACATTCCCAATGATTGCGTTGGGCATCGCCTTTCATTCCACCCTCGGACAAGGCTGGGCCTTTGCCCTTGTTGGACTCGCGGCAGCCTTCGCACTGCACTTCTTCTTGTGGATTGTGAAGGTCGAGCGTGCAGGAGACGCCAAGCTGGCCATGGGCATCGGCGCCCTTCTCGGCTGGTCGTTCATGCTCGAGAGCACACTGTGGACGCTCGTGCTCCTCATCCCCATCGGGCTGGCAGTGCTCGGCTTCCGCGGAAAGCTTGGCAACCTCGCCAAAGTGGCCCACTTCATCGTGGCAAAAGCGCAGGGTGCCAAACCGAAGGACCCGCCGCCATTGACCTTGATGGCATTCGGACCGACCATGGCCGTCGCCGCGCTTGTCGCGTGGCTGACGGAGTGGCTGCACCTGTGGTGATCACATGAGGACGCGCGCAGAGTTGATCGGTGCCGGAGCGCTGGCGCGTAGCCAAGCGTTGACGGCTGGACGTCTGGACCACCCTGAGCCGTTCGCCCCCGGCGAGCCCATGGGTCAGCACCTGACGGTACAGAAGCTCGTTCGGGTGACGGAAGGCCGTCAGCACTACCTGGTCGACAACAAGGGCCGGAAGTGGCCACGGCGCAAGTGCTGGGCCTGTGGCTACAAGTACAGCCCAGAGATGTCGAAGAGCTGCGCGTACTGCGCAACCCCGCTCGAAGACCTGCAGTTCTTAATGACGCAGCGCTGGGACAAAACACTGTTCGCCGGTAACGAAGCGTTCCTCAAGGCGCGTATTCGCCACTTCGGGCTCACCGTGCCCGTCTTCGCGTTCTACCGCAACGACACCATGATGTCGGTCTACCACTACAATGGTGAATCGTACTTGGTGGATGCCCCGGCTCCTCTGGCCGGTAGCTACCTGTTGGCCATTGGCATTCGCGTCGCAAACACACTGGCCTACCTGCACATGCGCGGTGTGGTCCTCGCTGGACTGAAAGGCAACCACATCGTGGTCATGCCCAACGGCTCGGTCCGACTGTTCGACTTAGACGTCGCTGAGGTGCTTCCGGGGAGAGGCGCGGTCTTCCATCATCCCGATGCCCCGGTTGAGCGCGACATGCGCGACCTGGGTCGCATTCTTCTCGACCTCTGCTCGCCCAATGACCAAGAGCTGGCCACACTACTGCGCGACCTGACCCGCGGCGTGTACCCGTCGCCCGCACACTTCTCGGATGCCGCCGAGCAGCTGCATTCGGTTCGTCAGCAGAGCAATCCAGACCCAAGCTGGGCTGGGCATGCCTCCGCAATCACAGATGTCGGTATTGCCCGACGTGAAAACGAGGACAGCTTCGGCTGGCGTCAGCTTGGCGACGACACCATGCTCTATGCGGTGGCCGATGGTCTGGGCGGACACGAAGCAGGCGGCCTTGCGTCAAGCCTGACGGTTGATGTGCTCGGTGAGTACCTGTCACGCAGGAGCTCGGAGCTCGGAAAGACCGACAAAGAACTGATGGCGTCAATGAAGGCGGCCATGGACGTCGCCAACCGGGCAGTCTTCGATCACCGAAAGGAAAAGCGGGTCGAGATGGGCACCACCCTCACCGCTGTTTTGTTGCGTAAGGAGACGCTCGTCATTGGTCACTGTGGCGACACGCGCCTGTACCGCGTGAGCAAGGGCAAGCTGACCCTTCTGACCAAGGACCACACCGTCGCGCAAGACTTGGTGGAAGCCGGACGTCTAGCGCCGGAAGATGCCGATACCCATCGCGGTGCGAACATTCTCACCAACACTATGGGTGCGGATGATGAGCTTGATGCCGATGTCTCGGTTGTTCCAGTCTTGTCTGGTGACCGCTTGCTCCTGTGCTCCGATGGCCTGTACAACCCAGTGCGGGAAGAGGGCTTGCTCACCGGACTGACCTCTTGGGCAGACCGACACAAGAGCGTGCGACGTATGCTTCGCCTCGCCTTGAACAACGGTAGTACCGACAACATCACCGCCATCCTCATCGACGTTCCGTAGTCGTGCTGCTGCTTTTCGTGATGAGCGTCTGGGCTCAAGACCCAGAGCTTGAGCTGCCTACGGATGACGCCGTCGTACTCAATGAGCGTGGCACTTGGGGCGGAATCGGGCTGCCGTACGCATCCGCCAACTCCACCGATGGGCTCGGACTCGGACTCGGTGGTGAGTTGTTTCATCGACCCGAAGGCGAAGAAGACGGCTACGACTTCAAGCTGACTCTAAGCACCTACTTCGCCGTCAATGGCCGCTATCAGAACCACTTTGTTCAGGTCGAACGCTTTGGCGAGCGCAACAACATCTTCTTCCAGGCCGGGTACTCGCGGTGGTCGAGCATGTTGTACGCCGGCGCTGGCGGTGCCGACGTCTTGGTGCTGCGCCCACAACAAGCCGAGAGCGGCAACCGGCAGTCCGCCCCGTTTGCCATGGCCTCGGTCTCGTTTCCCGTAGACGAGTTCGACCTTTATATCCAAGGATTTACACGCTTCGCTGCCGTCACCCCAAACCCAGGCGGCGTCCTTGACGTTGACCGCCCATACGGTGCTGAGGGCGGTGGCTACGGTCAGGTCGCTATCGGCGTCACCAAGACCACCTGGGACCGCTTCCCGCTGCCCAGAGACGGCGCCTACCTGGAGATGGCCGTGCTCGGCAACATTGCCGGGGACCGAGACGGTCAGATTGAGCCCAGCGGCGGCATCTTCGTCGAGGCCATTCGCTGGAAGTCGTTTGGACGCCATCTCACTATCGGCGCTCGCGGCAACCTAACGAACATGGTGGGAACACAGCCCTTCTTCATCCAAGACCTCCTACCGGGTCGCCTCAAAGATGAGTTTGGATTCGAGCAACCGCTCACTGGCTACGGCAGAACGCGCACCCGTGGCGATGGCCTATGGGCCGCTGCCGTGGAAGTCCGGCCGTATGTGGGCCGCATTCAGAAGGGCTTCTTCGACATGGCGCTGTATGGCTCGGTGTACGCAGAAGAAGCCTTCTTGTTCAGTGGCACAGACCCTGGCCCACACATGCCCACAGTCGGCGTCGGGTTCGACTTGGTGTGGCAAGGAGCGACTGTGCTGAGGCCGTTCGCCGCATGGGGCTGGCGCGCTGAACCAGGGCAGAAGAGACGCGGCGTGCCACAGTTTGGACTGGCGTTGAAGAGCCCGTTGTAGGTCCCTTCAAACCCCTAGCCCGTGGCAACCATCGGTCGTTTCTGACCCATTTTCCGGCTTCCGTGACCCAGACTCCCCCGTTTTGGGGCGGTTTCTACGTAGTAAGCCCCGCAGCCCTACCGGTGTGAGGTACCCTCAACGCCACAGCATAGGGGGAGCAATGCTCCGACGCATATTCTGGCTTGGCCTCATACTACTCGCGCCAGCCGCCCAAGCCGGAGACGCGTTCGTCGCCTACCAAGGTCGCATGGTCGACCCAGTCGGTGGTGCGATTGACGGTAGCCACACGGTCCGGATCACCTTGTACTCGAACGAGTCGGGCACCACAGACCTATGGCGCACCACCTTCGACCCCGTGTTGTTTGCCCAAGGGCACTTTCGCGTGGAGATGACCGGGGACGACGACGACAGCACTCCCCGCGATTTGGATGATGTGGTGGGCACACAACCACTGTACGTGGGCGTCTCCATCGACGGCAGTCCAGATCTCCAGCCCCTCCAACAGCTGGGCAGCGGCGTCGGTAGCGGCTCACTTCCCGCCGCCTGCCCCGTCGGAGCACTGCCCTACGCATCCGGCGGAGGCTGGGCGTGCACCGAAGGCGGCCGAGTCCTTCAGGAACTCAACACCACATCAGGGAGCAAGACTGTGGGCAACTGGCCGGCAGGGGGCACATCGAGCTCGTCCGGTACTCAGATCATGACTCTCACCATCACGCCGAGCCACCCAGGGTCCACCCTTGAGGTCCAGGCGATTGGTGCAGTGCGCGAGAACGGCAACACATCGAACAAATCCGGCATGGGCCTGTTCCGGAACTCCGAGTCAACAGCGCTCGCCGTCACCCTCGATAACGGTACGTTCTCACCCTACTCCCACGGCAACTCATCCCAGGGATCGGTCTCCCATCACGAGACACTTCGCTGGACCGGCATTGCGGCGGACACAAACCCAATCACGTTCAAGGTTCGTATCGGCGCTGAAGGCGGCTCTGACTTAGCCTGCAACCCCGGAATTTGTACGATGGTCGTACGGGAGATGCTCTGATGCGATTCTTGCTCTCCATCTCCCTTGCCTTCCTCTCAACTTCCGCATTCGCACAGGACGCAACCGTTCACCATCAGGCCCGCGCCTTTGACTCTGCGGGCACCCCGGTTTCCGGCACCCACAGCGTTCGTTTGACGCTGTACTCGGACGACGCCGGCAACACCGACGTCTGGCGAACGACCTTCCCCACAGTGGCCTTCGAGGATGGGTACTTCGCCGTCGTCCTCACCGGGGACGACGACACAACCCCGTCTGCCCGAACCTTGGATGACGCCCTCGAGACGAGCCCGCTCTTCGTGGGCATGGCCATCGACAGCACCACGGACCTCAAACCGTACGAGAGACTCGGCGGTGGTCTCGGAGGCGGACAGCTGCCATCGGGCTGCACCGAAGGGGCCATGCCGTACATGGGGCCAAGCGGGTGGACGTGTGCACCGTCCGGATCCGTTCTACAAGAGCTGAGCACCACGGGAAGCTCCACAAGTACAGGCAGCTGGCCGCATGGAGCGTACACAAGCTCGGCGGGTACGCAGATCATGAGCGTCACGATTACGCCCACGTTCGCTGGCTCTACCATTGAAGTCCAGGCCACCGGCGCCATCCGAGAGAACGGCAACACGTCCAATGTCTCCGGCATGGGCGTGTTTCGCGACAACGAGTCCAACGCGCTTGCCGTTGCTCATGACAGCGGCACCTACTCTCCATACAGCCACGGCAACTCCGGAACCGGCCAGTCCCATCACGAGTACCTGCGCTGGTCCGGCCCCACGTCCAGTACGACCCCCATCACCTTCAAAGTCCGCATCGGTTCAGACGGGGCGGGCATCGCATGCAACCCCGGAATCTGCACATTGACCGTAAGGGAGCGCCTGTGATGCCCAGAGCAAACATCCTTCGAGTGATGACCAGGTCGGTAGTGACAGCCGTCGTCGCTCTTCTACTCGCCACGGCGCCAGCGCTCGCCGGAGATCTGTACGTAAGCCACCAAGGCCGCCTACTGGACGGCCTCGGTGACCCGCTGTCGGGCAGTGCCTCCCTACGCATCTCGCTGTACTCAGACGTCGAAGGCACAGCCGATGTCTGGCGCTCGACCTTCCCCTCCACGGCACTCGAACACGGGTATTTCTCCCTGGGCCTCACCGGAGATGACGACACCGGACGCTCCTTCAACAATGTGCTCGGAAGCGGTCCTCTGTACGTAGGTATCGCCGTTAACGGAACCATCGACGAAGGCCCTCCGGAACGCCTTGGCAGTGGACTCGGCGCCGGTGGACTACCGACCGGTTGCGCCCTCGGCGCACAGCTCATGATGACGACCAACGGCTGGGTATGCACAACGGGCGGTTCCATCCTTCAAGAGGTGAGCACAAGCGCCGGCTCGGGGTCATCCGGGAACTGGGCCTACGGTGCCACGAACAGCTCGTCAGGCGGGCAGGTCATGTCGCTGACCATCACCCCAACAACCTCGACCTCTACACTCGAAGTAGTCGCCATCACGAGCGTGCGCGAGAACGGCAATACCTCCGATGTCACAGGGATGGGTATCTACCGGAACAGCGAGTCGGCTCCACTGGTCATTGCGCACAACAACGGAACGTATTCCCCCTACTCCCACGGCTACTCCGGAAGTGGCGCGTCCCACATGGAGTACTTGGAGTGGTCCGGTACATCGGGAACAACCTCACCAGTCACCTTCAAGGTGCGCGTTGGAACAAACTCGTCGGGAATCCGCTGCAGCCCAGGCTTGTGCACCATGACGGTACGCGAGCGTCAGTGAGCTGACGTGTGGGGGGAGACGCCCACACATTGGTTTCCGAGCCAGTTCCAACGTCGACCGTGTCGCTGCGCGGTTCCACAACGCGATCTAGCCACGCCATCAGGGTTGGCAGGCCCCGCTGTTAGCGCACGTTCAGCCACCTTGTAATCGGTCAACTGTCTCCCGAAGGCCAAACCATTCGGTATGCTGTGCGCACTCAGGAGGATTCATGCGCAACGTCTTTTGGCTAATCGCTCTACTCGGCACGCTCGCGGCGTGTCGCGGCGAGACGCTCGACACGGACACCACGCCGGACACAGACGCGATTAGCTGCTTCGATGGCATCCAGAATGGCAGTGAGACGGCTCTCGACTGTGGCGGACCCGACTGCATGCCCTGTCGTGCCGGCTTCGCCTGTGCAGACGGCGCTGACTGCGAGAGCGAGGTGTGCACCAGCGAGGGCGTGTGCGCTGTGCCCGCGTGCAGCGATGGCATTGCCAATGGTGGCGAAGGCGACGTCGACTGCGGCGGCCCATCATGCCTGTTGTGCGACACCGGTGCTGCCTGTGGCGGGCCCAACGACTGTGCCAGCGGCGTGTGTAGTGGAGACGTGTGCGCTGCCCCAACGTGTACCGATGGCCTCGCAAACGGCGACGAGACCGACGTGGACTGCGGCGGCGACTGCTCCCCCTGTGCCAACGGTTCGGAGTGCCAGGAACCGGAAGACTGCGAACAGGCGTGTGTGCGCGGTGAGTGCGCCGACCCTTCATGCGACGACGGCCAGCTCAACGGCGACGAGACGGGCTTGGACTGCGGCGGAAGCTGCCCAAGCTGTGCAGCCGGTTCAGCCTGTACCGACCCCTCCGAGTGCGGAAGCGGCGTGTGCGACGAGACCTGCCAGCCTGCCAGCTGCTTTGATGGCGTACACAACGGCGACGAGACGGCCATGGACTGCGGCGGCCCCTGTGGGCCCTGCCCGGCCGGCGCCGACTGTTCTTTTGGCCCCGAGTGCGCGAGCGGCGTGTGTGATGGAGACGGCACCTGCGCCGCCCCATCCTGCAACGATGGCCGGCTCAATGGTGAAGAGACCGCACAAGACTGCGGCGGACCAGAGTGTCTAGGATGTGGAGCGGGTGGCAGCTGCGATGACGAACGGGACTGCATCTCGAGCGTCTGCAACCTAGGTACCTGCGGCTTGGATGAGTGCGACGACGGCCTGCGCAACGGCAACGAGACCTACATCGACTGCGGTGGTTCCTGTCCGGCGTGTGGCCCCGGCGCTGCCTGTCTGGTGGCGGATGACTGCGGTTCAAGTGTGTGCGACGGCACGTGTCAGCTGCCCACCTGCGCCGACGGCGTACAGAACGGCGCAGAGACCAACATCGACTGCGGCGGCATCTGTGACAGCTGCCCGAGCGGCTCATCGTGCGACGACGGCAGTGGGTGCCAGTCCGGTGTGTGCGGCGACGACGGCCTGTGTGCCCTTGGAAGCTGCAGCGACGACGTCGCCAATCAAGACGAGTCAGACGTGGACTGCGGCGGACAAGAGTGCGACGCGTGTGACGACTACAGCGCCTGCTTTATCGATGACGACTGTGTGAACCTCAAGTGCACCGACGGTAGCTGCCGTGAGCCTTCTTGCACCGACGGTGTTCAGAACGGCAGCGAGCTTGGCGTGGACTGCGGCGCGGAGTGCGAGCTGTGCGGTGTGGGGACCCCATGCAACACCGGAGATGCGTGCACAAGCGGTGTGTGCGGAGGCGACGACACCTGCGCGGCGCCATCGTGCGCGGACGGCGTGCAGAACGGCGTGGAGCTCGGCCAAGACTGTGGCGGAGACTGTGAAGGCTGCCCAGATGGCGGCGCTTGCAACGGTGACGACGACTGCTTGTCGGGGGCGTGTACACAAGGCGGCACCTGCGAAGCCGCAGACCTGGCTCCCACACCGTTCACCATCAACCACGTCAGCGACGTCCAACCCGGCAGCGCGATCAACAGCAACACCGTGGTGTTGGAAGGCTTCAACGGCACCCGGGAGCTGTCGATCACCGGCTCCAACGGCCTGACGGTTGTCCTGAACGGCGTCGAGACCAACGAGAATCCCCTCGATGTCCAGTCGGGTGACCTGCTGTCACTTCAGACCACCGCTGGCTCCTTCGGCAGCGCGCTGGAGTGGGCCGTCTCCTTGGGGACCTTCACGACCACATGGCGCGTACAGACCGCCTCTCAGTACAACGCGTTCTCGGCGCTCGGCACCAGCAATTCACAGCCGCAGCCCAACACCAATCCAGGCGGCGTCCGCTTTCAGATGGGGTCCATCCCAGGCATTCAAGGGAAGCTCATCGAGATCACACGAGTGGGCATGTGTGGAGACTCGGACGTCAGCTCCGGAGACAACCGCTACCGCGCCTACGGCGGCGGTGTGGACTTCACGTGGGTGGCCGGTCAGCAGTCGACAGCCGCGACCTACCGACTGGCCCCCGCCCCGGACCTCAACAGTACCTACAACGGTTTTACCGGGACCAACGTGGTCCATCGGACAACGGTCGTAGGCGCAGCAGTCAACGTCGAGTGGGACTACCACCACGACTATGATGGCGGCGGCGCGTGCTCGTTCACCGACGAGTTCGGCACCGTCTTCGACGACGCCTCAAGCGGAATTGGGATTCGGGTGTGGGTCAAGTACGCCTACGTAGACCCGTAGGCGGCGGTCGCTCGGGCGCCTAAACCATGCCCTTGGCAATGACCGTTGCCGTCATCATGGTGGTCAGCTGCGGGTTGACCCCGAGACTCGTTGGGAAGACGCTTGCGTCCGCCAGGTACAGACCGGGCAGGTGATGCGCTTCGCCAGAAGGCCCGATGACGCTCGTTTCCGGGTCCAGCCCCATTCTGCACGTAGCCATTGGGTGTGCAGAATAGTTGGTGAAGTCGTCTAGGGTCGTAGGCATGAGTGCCTCTTCGAACGCCTCGACTGAGTCGTAGAATCCGAGACCTCGTACTGGAGCGAACAGGGTCTTGGCTCCGCCGGCCAACAAGACACGCGCGCTTGCAATCATGCCAGCCTTGCAGCGATCGATGTCGGCGTCATCAAAGTAGTATTTGATGTCCGCCCGGCCATCGTGTGTGGCACTGACAGAGCCGTCGCCGTGGTCGCTGACCAGTACGATGATGCCGCACACCTTGCCCAACATATCCATGGCTTCTTTGCCGCCAATACCCGCCGACATCAGCGACATCACCACCACTTCGGGTGGGGCGTTGAAGGTATGGGGCAACACGCCGGGAAGGCCGGGTACATGAAAGTAGGCGCCTTGTGTGGCACCCGTCCAGATGTTCACGTCGTGGTCGCACAGGGCTAGAACCGCACTGCCTGGATGCACGCGCAGCCCTTTGCCAACCGCCGGTCCAAGTTGGTCTGCAATGCCAGCATGGAAGAGCAGTCGTGGCGTGCCAATGGCACCGGCGCTGATCATCACCTTCGGGGCCCGCACAGTCAGACGCGCGATGGGCTCACCAGTGTCTGGGTGGTGGACCTGACCCGACAGACCGACCGCACGCCCGTCTTCAACGAGCACTTGGTCCACCTTGGTGTCTGCGTAGACCTTGGCACCCGCCGCTCGCGCCATCACAATGAGGTTCCGGTCAACGCTGCCCTTTCCACCCGACAAGCAGCCCGTATTGCACAAGCCGCAGCCGATACATCCGGGCGTGTTCCGCGGCGCCCAGCCGCCCTCGTAGCCAAGCGCTGCTGCACCGCGGACAATAAGCGCGTTGTTCTCTCCGCCAATGTCCGCACGGGTGATGCCTACCCCAATAATCGCGCTGACTTCGTCGTAGATGAGCCCGGCATTCTCGGGGGAGAACCGGTCATCGTCTAGCAGGTCTGCCCATTCTTGCAGCACGTAGTCGGGCGCCCGAAACGCAAGAGCACTGTTGACCAGCGAGCCACCTCCGACTCCCCGCCCGGCAGTGACCGGCATCAGCGTAGAGCCCTGGGCAATCATCGTGCCGCCCTCTTGGTAGTGATACCGCGTGGCATTGGCTTGATTCGGACGGAAACGGCTCTCTTTTGGACCTTCTTCCAACCAAATCACCGACAGACCGGCCTCTGCAAACACTCTACCCGCAGCAGCCCCGCCAGGTCCCGTCCCAACAATGACGACGTCTGCCGTAATCTCGGTATCCACCGTAATATCTTGATGGTCAAACAGGCTCATCGGGACCATCCACAGCGAAAACGAGGTCCAATGACCGCTACAACATCCGGGTGGGTTGTCCACCCCATTCCAATCAGCACAATCACCCCGGAAACACCACCACGGAACAACGAATTCGACGAGTCTAGCCACTCGGAGAGCAGCTCGACTCGCCGCGGTAAATCGAGCCCGCGGAAGGTGCTGGCATCCGATACCAGCGGGACGTCGTCCAGAATCTGAATCAGCAGCTTGAGCAAGGTCTGTTGGTTCGGTGCCATGTGCGTGAGCAGCTCGTCGAACCACGCACCCAAGTCCGCGTCAGCACCGGAGAGTGCGGGTACACCGCCAGGCGGCATCCACGCTTCAGCCAGCGCTTGAATGAAGTCGTACTCGTCCGACGACAGCAAGATGCGTCCGTCCGCTGGGCTTCGGTTGTACCAGCGCAGAGCAAGCGTTCCACTCCCAACAGCCCCTGCAACGGGAACAGCGGCCATAGCAGCCAGAACATGTCGTCGAGTGAGCTTCATACGGTAGACCCTAGCGCTTTTTCCACGTCCGTGTGTGCAGCAGATCGGCGGATGGAACCGCTGCAAACCGTCTACAGATTGGGTGGACTGGGTCCAGCACTGTTGGACGACGCAAGCGCTCCCCTCGCCCGTTGAAGCCGCACCCCCTCTTCAACCCGGGCTCAGCAAGGGTGATTTCGGCAGCGGCTTTTGCTACAATCTCGCTACTGCCCAGGAACAACCAATGCGATTCATTGTACTCTTCTCCATGCTCACCGCCTGTGGACCAGCAGAGGTGGTTGACAACCAACCGCCGACTCCCGTTCCAGCCACATTGATGACCTGTGAGACGGCCGAAGAATGCGTGGTTTTAGAGCTCGGATGCTGTGACCACTGCAACGGTGGACGCGCTGTCGCTGTACGCGCAGACGCGGCAGATGACGTGCAAGCGACCTACGCCGAGTCCTGTGCGCCAGGTACGGCATGCACCGAGATGGGCTGTGCACCACTCACAGCCGACTGCGACGACGGCCGATGCGTAACGGTGCAGGGAGAACTCTAGTCAGCGTCTGCTGAAGAGACGTCCAAGCCCTGCAAGCTCACAAGCGGCGTGCCAATGTCCGAGGCCAGTCGTGCCGCTCGTGCCCGCATGGGACGGGTGGTGGACTGGTCGAACAGCTCACGCCGTCCGTCGTTGAGGCGCAGCCACACCACGGCGCAGGGCTCTTCGGACTCCGGCACGTCCAGCTCGACATGACGAACGCGTGACAGGTCCAGGGTGGCGACCTCTTCACCGCTTGACTCCCGCCACCGCTCCACGCGCGCCGTCCTCTGAAGCAGAGAGACGCGGGTATTGGAGACCACGCCAGACGCACACACCGAGAGTGCCGACTCTTCGTCCACCGTGAGAACATCGGTCAAGCGCAGGGACAGGTCATCTGCGTGTACGCGAACCGACCACAACCCAGGGGGTAAGTCCGCTGGAATGCTCACCGCAACGTGCGAGCCGCCCCGAAATCCCACCCGCTCTATCGGAATGGACCGCCCTTGGGCACCCACCAACTCCACGCGCAGCGGACTGGTCAGCTTGTTTCCCCAGACGTGAATAGAGTCGCCGGCAACCACATGATTTGGCGCCACATGGCTCAGCGACGGCGCAGACGAACAGGCCGTCAGCAACGTCATCAGCGCGAGGGTCATGGCAGCAGGTCGAGTCAGCGTTCATCTCCACAGATACTGGATGTATCCCGTCCGATGCTGTGCGTTATGCGCCAGGCAACCCCGAGGTGACCGTTGGCCACACAGCTCCCTGCTCATTCAAGCATCTCCGCACGAAATGCACCTGTCATCCTTTGTATTCTCGATGGCGTTGGTGTAGGTCTCGGCGAAGAAGACGACGGCCCGCACACCTCCATCATGCCAACATTCAACCGTTGGCTAGCGGACTACCCAAACCGAACCCTCCGAGCGCACGGCATTGCGGTTGGCCTGCCCACAGACGACGACATGGGCAACAGCGAGGTCGGTCACAACGCCATGGGTGCCGGACGCGTCTTTGACCAAGGCGCCAAGCTCGTAGATGCCGCCATTGCGAGTGGTGCGGCCTTCGAGACAGACGTATGGAAAGCGCTCACTGCCGGAAAGACCCTGCACCTGCTCGGCCTGGTCAGCGACGGGAATGTTCACAGCCATATCGATCACCTAAACGCGCTCATCGACCGTGCCCATGCGGATGGCGTGACCTCGTTGTGCGTGCATGTGCTCACCGATGGCCGCGACGTTGGGCCTCGCACAGCGTTGACCTGGGTCAAGCCGCTTGAGGACAAGCTCGCTGAGCTGTCAGATGGCGAGCACGACTACGCCATCGCGTCGGGCGGTGGTCGCATGCTCATGACCATGGACCGCTACGAAGCGGACTGGCAGATGGTCAAGCGCGGCTGGGACACCCATGTTCACGGCGTTGGCCAGCAGTTCGGCAGTGCCGTCGACGCCATTGAGGCGCTGTACAAAGCCGACCCAGAGGTGGACGACCAGTACCTGCCAGGCTTCGTCATCACCCGCCAAGGTGAACCCTGCGGACGCATTGAAGACGGCGACAGCGTGCTCTTCTTCAACTTCCGCGGCGACCGCTCCATCGAGATCTCCCGCGCCTTCGAAGAGGCCGACCTCGACACCTTCGACCGTGGCACAGTCCCTGACGTGACCTACGCCGGAATGATGGAGTACGACGGCGACGCCCACATTCCAAAGACCTATCTGGTTCAACCACCGAGCATTGACAAGGTTGTGGGCGAGTACTTGGTTGCGGCTGGCAAGCGAACATTCGCCTGTTCAGAGACGCAGAAGTTCGGTCACGTCACCTTCTTCTTCAACGGCAATCGCTCGGGCAAGCTCGACGATGAGCTCGAGACGTATCTGGAAGTACCCTCGGACAATGTGTCGTTTGACGAGCGCCCATGGATGAAGTGCGCGGAGATTGCTGAGGCCGCTATCGCCGCCCTCTCCGAAGGCTACGACCACATTCGCCTGAACTTCGCCAACGGCGACATGGTTGGACACACGGGCAACCTCGACGCTGTTCGGGTCTCGCTGACCGCGCTCGACCAGCAGCTCGCACGACTAGAAAAGGCCGCCAAGAAGGCCGGAGCCATCCTGCTTGTGACAGCCGACCACGGCAACTGCGAAGAGATGTACACCCGCAAGAAGGGCAAGGTGGTCCTGGACGCATCCGGCAAGCCGTCGCCCAAGACCAGCCACACGCTCAACGCCGTGCCGTTCATCGTCATTGACCCAACGGGAGCGGTGACTGTAGACCCAGAAGGCGACCGCGGTATTGCCAGTATTGGCGCCACTATTCTTGCTCTGTGCGGACTTGAACCGCCACCCGAGTACTTGCCCGCCCTGGTGGTGCCGTCATGAGTCCCGTCGACCTACGCAGCGACACGGTCACCCGACCCACACCCGCAATGAAGACCGCCATGTTCGCCGCTCCATTGGGGGACGATGTCCTTGGAGACGACCCCACAGTCTTGGCACTCGAAGCACGAATCGCCGCTGAGACCGGCCAACAAGCGGCGTTGTTCACGCCTTCTGGCACTATGGCCAACCAGATTGCCATTGCCCTTCACACGCGTCCAGGCGACGAAGTCCTGATGGCGGACACCGCACACCCCTACCACTACGAAGCGGGGGGAGCGGCGATGATCAGCGGTGTTCAAACCCGCCTACTGCCGACAACCAACGGCCAAATGTCGGCCGAAGCCGTAGCTTTGGGCGTACGTAAACCAGACGTTCACCACGCACCGGCATCGCTGCTGTGCGTAGAAGATACGTCCAACAAGGGCGGCGGAACGGTCCATGACGACGCTCTGCTCGCCGCTTTGGTCGCTGCCGCCAAGGCGAACAACCTCGCTACCCACCTCGATGGCGCCAGAGCCTACAACGCTGCTGTTGCAGCAGGCGAGCTGCTCGCCAACCGAGTGGGGCGCTTTGACACCGTCAGCATCTGCTTCTCCAAGGGTCTCGGTGCTCCCGTAGGCTCGGCTCTGTGTGGCTCACACGAGCTCATCGCACGCGGCCGACGGGTGAGAAAGATGCTCGGCGGCGGCATGCGCCAAGCCGGACTTCTTGCCGCAGCCGCACTGCACGCTCTAGACCATCACGTCGAACGCCTGGCAGACGACCACAAACGAGCCAGAACCCTCGCTATGGGCCTAATGGTCGAAGGCTACACCGTTCGCACACCGCAGACGAATTTGGTCTACGTGGATGTTCCCAAGGCAGCACAGGCGCAGGATTTCTTGGCGACACACGGAGTCCTAGCCTTTGCAACCGGACCTTCGCAGATGCGCTTGGTGACCCATTTGGACGTTGATGATGCAGGTATCGAGCGCACTCTGGTCGCGTTCCGGGCCTGGCGTAGTGTGGCTTCCCAATAGTCCCAGTCACCCACACCAAGGAGCCCCTCATGCAGCTCGGTACCTTCTCAGTCAGTCTGGCCGTCAAAGACCTGGATGCGTCAAAGGTCTTCTACGAAGCGCTCGGTTTTAAAAGCATGGGTGGGGACGCCGCAATGGGCTACCTCATCCTACAGAATGGAACAACGACAATCGGCCTATTCCAGGGCATGTTCCAGGGGAATATCCTCACGTTCAACCCGGGCTGGTCGCACGATGCCAAAGCGGTGGACGGCTTTACGGACGTCCGTGACTTGCAGGCGGACCTCAAGGCAAAAGGCATTGCCCTGACTACCGAAGCGCCGGCGGATGGCGAGGGGCCTGCCAGCTTCAGCCTTGTCGACCCCGATGGAAACGCTATCCTGATCGACCAGCACGTCCCAAGGCCCTGATATGGCAATTAGCTCAACCGTAATCGCGCTAACCATTGAACTCGCAGACATCGACCGCGGTGTCTACGAAACGGTGGAGCTCAAGCTCGCGAAACACCCGTCGGAGACCGGTCCCTACTTCATCACCCGGGTCATCGCCTACGCACTGGAGTTGACCGAGGGATTGGTCTTTACCGCCGGCCTCGCCAACGGTGACGAACCCCCATTGTGGGTGCGTGACCTGACGGGCGCACTGGTCACCTGGGTCGACGTTGGAACGCCCGAGCCGGGCCGCCTACACAAGGCCAGCAAAGCCGCCGACAACGTGGTTGTCTACTGCCATACCGAACCCACAGCTTGGCTGTCACGCTTGGCTTCAGAGAGCGTCTACAAGTCCGACGAGATCGCACTGTACACCCTGCCGAGAAAGGCGATTCAGACCCTAGCCAAGGGCCTTGAGCGCCGAAACACCTGGTCGCTCACTCGGACCGAGGGCGTGCTGTACATCGAGGTCGACGGCGAGTCGCATACGCTGGAGCTCGCGCGAGTTCCCTGGCCCTCAGAGTCGTAGATGAGCGCACTGCTGTGCACCAACAATGACGGCTACGGTACTTGCTGGCGGACTGGGTGCGACAGGCGCTCCCGTCAATCCGCCAAGGCCTGCTAGAGCTCGCCGACGACATGCGTCAGCGACGCCACACAGGTCTGGCCAAACGGGTCAGTAACGGTCAGTGTCAGCATATGAGTGTCCGCGGATAGAGACATTGCCCCCATGTAAACACCCGTATTATCGGCTGATACCGAGGCCAGTGCGCCATCCTTGTCGGAAGTCAAGGACAAGGTGAGAGTCTCGAGGCTGCTATCCGGGTCCCCTACAACCACATGGAACAGCGTGGGTTCCCCGGCCGCTGTGACGGCGTCGTCCGCGGGGCTGACAAACTCGCACGATGGCGGACGGTTCGCGGGCCCCACCAAGACGGTTGCCTCGTCGCTGCCCGTGTTCCCGGCGTCATCCGTCGCGACCACGGTCAGTAGGTGTTCTCCGGCAGTGAGAAAGCCCAAACCAGATGCACGACCATCGTCGCTAAGTGTGCTGTCTACTAGCAGCGTGCCATCGATACTACTGGACCACTCCAGAATGACGTCCCTCAGGTCGTCGTCCTCATCCACAACACTCGCCTCAAAGATGATTGGCTGGTCCTCATATAGACGGGCGTCACCGAGCGGAGCCAACAACGTCACCCAAGGGGCCGCCAGCGCTTCGCTGTCGCTGTCGCTGTCGCTGTCGCTGTCGCTGTCGCTGTCGCTGTCGCCGTCCGTACCGCTGTCGCTGCCCGTATCCCCTGTGTCGGACTCGCCACATCCACTAAAGAGCATCGCCAAGAAGAAGGATGAAACCACTAAACATCGCATTCGTACAACTCCCCAAGGACGCGCGCTGACCCATGACGAAGCCGCACCACTCGAGCGTCGTTCGTCTGAAATTGCGCCAGCGACGCCGTGAGTTGACCGTAGCACACGTTGGTCGAATCACTTGCGCGCGATTGGTACCCGGACTGGTGATGGGTGGCCCCACAACCGGTGACCCCTGCCGGGACTGTGGATTGACCGGCCCTCAACGCCATGAATACCGAAGTTGATAAATCCGCCCACACACCCCTTACAACGTGGCGAACGATGCGCTACGTGGGCGCCCCTCGACCCTCGCTTTTGAAGCGGCTGATGTCTGACGATGCCCGGCTGATTCTACGTCCACTCACAGTGGCTGACTTTGAAGCTGTTGTAGCCATGCAGTTGGTCTGCTTTCCGACCGGCGATCCGTGGACTCGTTCCGAGTTCACCAGCCAGATCAAGACCTTTCCAAGAGGACAGATCGGCATTGAGCTCGACGGCGAGCTCGTTGCATCGTCTTCCTCTCTCATCTTGGACGATGACGACTACGAAGACTGGCATGACTGGCGCACCCTGACAGACGACGGCCGCATCACCAACCACGACCCGGACGGCGACACGCTCTACGGAATCGAGATGCAGGTGCATCCCAAGATGCGGGGCCAGCGACTGTCGCGACGCCTGTACGAGGCGCGCAAAGACCTCGTGCGTCGTCTCAACCTACGCCGGATGGCCGTTGGTGGACGCATCCCCGGCTACGGCGTGCACAAAGAGACCATGACCGCCGCCGAGTACGTCGACAACGTCGTCAACCAGGCGCTTAAAGACCCGGTGCTTACCTCTCAAATCGCCAACGGATTCGTCCTAGATGCGCTCATCCCCGGCTACCTGCCTGATGACGAAGACAGCGTGGGCTACGCCACGAGCCTGATCTGGCCGAACCTCGACTACGTGCCCAACCGCTCCAAGCGCCGTCGCAGACGTGCTGTGCAGCGGGTTCGCCTTGGCTTTGTCCAGTGGCAGATGAACCGTGTCACCAGCTGGGAAGACTTCGAACAACGGGTCGTGTTTGCCGTTGACGTAGCCGCGGACCGTCGCGCGGACATCCTGCTGTTCCCGGAGCTGTTCACCCTGGTTCTCCTCGCCCTGGTCGGAGATGTCTCCAGCCCAGCAGAGGGGGCCCGTGCCCTCGCCCAGTTCAGCGACCGTGTCTTCGACCTGCTGCGACGCGAGGCCATGCGCTGCAACGTCAACATTGTTGGCGGCTCCACGCTGGTGATGACAGACGACGGCAACCTGATGAACATTGCCCCCATCTGTCACCGAGATGGCCGTCTTGAGACACAGGCCAAGCTACACATCACCCCAGACGAGTCCCGCTGGTGGGGCGTTCAGGGTGGCGACTCGCTGCAGACCTTCGACATGGACGTGGGCCGCGTTGGCGTGCTCATCTGCTACGACAGCGAGTTTCCAGAGCTGCCGCGACTGCTCACCGAGTGGGGAGCACGGCTGCTGCTCGTGCCCTACAACACCACCGACCGCTACGGCCATGTGCGCGTCCGCACCTGCTGCCGGGCACGAGCCATTGAGAACCATCTGTTCGTCATGACCGCCGGCTGCGTGGGCAACCTGTCGCATGTGAAGAACGCCGACGTTCACTTTGCCCAGAGCGGCATCTACACCCCGTCAGACGTTCAGTTCCCGATGGACGGAATCGCGATGGAGGCCCCGCCAAACCACGAAACCATCCTCATCCACGAGGTCGACTTGGAGATGGGACGACGCCAGCGGACCGAGGGCACTGTCCACAACTGGCTGGACCGACGGACCGATCTGACCGGCGTGTCTTGGCTAGGAAAGCGACCGACTACGGACAGCTAATGCGCAGTCCGTAGGTCACGTCGACGGTGGCGCCAGTCGGCGGGATGTCGTCAAACACGACCTCATTGGTGGTCACGCTGAAGTGCCAGCCCGACTCTTCAACCGCGCCGTTTACACGCACGGTGAGGCTGCCAACATCGGGCGTACCAGACAGTTCAAAGCGGCCAATAGCGTCTACCGAGGTCTCGGCCAACAGCTGGGCACTCGCTCCCCAGTTGTTGGTGTTGATGTTGAGCGCTTCGCCGCCACCTTGGGCAACTGCCTGTGCGTATCCAGAGTTCGTTCCATCCGAACCGCCGCTGGGACAGCCACTCGCCGGACACATGATTCCGCTAATGCGAACATCCCGCGGGGACGGACGGTAGCTCCACACGCTGGTCACAAAGGTGCCCGAGGACACGCTGCTCTGCTCGTACTCGTCAGACACCAAGACAACGTGGAGCAGGGCGCCCTCACGAAGCAGGCCGGAGTTGCACTGCCCTGGAAGGGTCTTGGCTAGGGCTGATTGCGCCAGTACAAACAGCTGCTCGGTGGTGGCGTGGTGCCCGCCCGAAACAACCGCAGAGGAGAATCGGTCGTTCAGACTGGTGGTTGTGGACGTGAAGACCGTGTCGTTGCGACACCCATTCTCGAGTGTGACAACGCCGATCTGCCAGTTGTCCGTGACCTGTCCAAGAGTCGAGATGAAGGTCGAGAAGTTGCTCGCCAAATTGGCGCTCAACGTGTCCATCGAGCAGCTCTGGTCCACGGCGAACAAGATGTCCACAGCGGGGTCTTCAGGCATGGTGAACGAGTCCACACGCTGACCCGCGTAGGTGCCCTCAGCAAGCTGTGTTGCGGTGATGACGCCGCGTGGGTCGGTCGACATGACCTCAAGCAGTCCGTCGGACGTTCCCGCGTACAACGCATCAAACGCCACAACCACATTGGTATTGGCACCGGGCGGCAGGGTCAATGGCAAGGAGAGGCCACCCTCCAGCCTGAACTGACCATCTTCGCTGTCGAGGTTGAGCGCGTCAATGCGAAGGTCGGCGTCACCCACGTTCGCAAGCGTCAGCTCAACGTCGTCTCCGCAGCCCACAAACACCGAGTTGAAGTCGTAGGGGTCTGGTGAAATGGCCAGCGCCGGTCCCGAGCCTTGCCCAGCAAGAATCACCGAGGCCTGGCCGTTCTCCGGGTCATCGGACTCAATGTACAGCGTGCCGCCGAGCTCACCGGTCAGCCGTGGCGAGTAGCGAACTTGAAAGGCCGCAGCTTGGTCCACCTCAAGGCGTTCTGGCAAGGCGTCAATGTCTGGAAACGAGAAGCTGTCATGGCCTTCGTAGACCCAGCCCGTCAGGTTCAGGACGTCTTCGCCAATGTTGGTGACGGTGACCGTCTGAATGGCTTCGTCGCCCGGCTGGAGCAGACCAAAGTCAATATTCTCCGGGTCGAGATGAATGATGGGCTCAAGCGACTCGTTGTCTGGTGGAATCGACGAGATTCCGCGTTCAGAACAAGCGGCGAAGGTGAGAGCCGAGGCAATTGCGAGCAGACGGTACATGAGACAGCTCCGAGACAGCAACTTGCCAGCAATTCTCGTGCCATGTCAATCCGACGCTCTGGGGTGATCGTAGACGAGTGAGGCACCGGCTGCGACATTTCTACCGCACCCAGACGCAAAAACGGCACCCTAAGCGGATGCCGTTGGTGGCGAGGACGAGCAGAACTCGCCCTGCATTCGGACCAGAAACTAGCCGAGCAGTTCGGCTACAGCGGTGCGTTCGCCTTCGAGCGCTTCCACGTTCTGGGCAATCTTCTGCTTGGCGAAGTCGTCCACTGGCCAGTCTTCGACGATGGTGTACTTGCCATCCGCAATCGTGACTGGGAAGCTGAAGATGAGGCCCTTGGGCACACCGTAGGCACCGTTCGACGGAACAGCCATGGAGACAACGCGACCGTTGGTGCCCAGGAACCAGTCACGCATGTGGTCCGAAGCAGCCGAAGCGGCCGAAGCAGCTGACGACGCACCACGGGCGTTGATGATGGCCTTGCCACGGGTAGCGACGGTCTTGAGGAAGTCGCCACGCAGCCAGTCTTGCTCAAAGGCGTCCGTTGCGGACTTGCCGTCAACAGTCGCTTGCGTGCAGTCCGCGTACATGGTGTCGGCGTGGTTGCCCCAGACGGCAACTCCGTCGATCTTCGAGGCGGCGACGCCCGACTTCTTCGACAGCTGACCGATGGCCCGGTTGTGGTCCAGGCGGGTCATGGCGGTGAACTGCTCATCTGCAATCTTGTGCGCGTTGGCACAGGCGATGAGAGCGTTGGTGTTGCAGGGGTTTCCAACGACGACGACGCGGACATCATCTGCCGCGGAGTTGTCGATAGCCTTGCCTTGACCCACGAAGATGGGGCCGTTTGCGGCGACGAGGTCAGCGCGGTCCATGCCAGCGCTGCGCGGACGCGAGCCGACGAGGAAGATCTGGTTGGCATCCTTGAACGCCACGTTCGGGTCGTCTGTCGCAATAATGTCGTGAACCAGCGGGAAGGCTGAGTCACGCAGCTCCATGACTACGCCTGCGAGCTTTTCCATTCCGGGGGGAATCTCGAGCAACTGCAGGATGACCGGCTGGTCTGCGCCAAAGGTGGAACCGCTAGCGATGCGCCAGAGTAGAGCGTAGCCAATGTTACCGGCGGCACCGGTGACGGCGACGCGAATGGGAGCGGGCATGTTGCCTCCGTGTTTGTTGGGCCCACCGACTAACTCATACCGCCTCTGGATGAGCTATTCGTCGGACGACGTGACATGCTCGCGTGTTGAGTTGCCTGGAGGGCCCTTATGACCGCACTATTGTTGGCTTCGTTGGCATTCGCAACCACTCCCTGTGGCCAGACGCTACAGGCGGAGCTTCAGCAAGCGAGCACCATGAAGGTGCCCGAAGCGTACGTCGCGCTCGCTGAGTGCGATGCCGCTCGGGGTCGCACCATGGCACCGATCGCCCTCGAAAAGATGTTCGGAGACGACAACGAAGCCATCGCTGTGCGCGCCATGGTCGACGTCGGCGCACTCGATTCGCTCGTCCCCTGGCTTGAACGCATCCCGCCAGACGACCGCATGTCCATGCTCCGGTCCATCGGTGATGACTGCCAAGACCATCCCGAGCGCAACGCCTTCTTCGGCACGCTGCTCGAACAGAAGGGCGACCGCTTCTTCATTGACCGTTGGTACCGCGGACTCGATGAGTGTCGCAGCTCAGAGGGACGCGCCATCCTGACGAACGCTCTGGAGAGTGAGCGCTTCGGAGTGGGGGCTACAGAGCGCGGCAGCTTCCTGGACATCCTTGAGGTGTACACGCGCAACCTGCGCACTGACGCCCTGCCGCTCCTACAGAGCTACGCACGAGAGCTCGGTGACGACGAAGAAATCGCCTACGCCCTTCAGATCATGCCCAAAGCCGCAGGCTACGACACCGACGAAGGCGTCGACCCCGCACAAGCCGAACAGGTCAGTCAGGCCATCTTCGCGCTGGGAGACATTCTCGACCCAACGCGCATCGACATTGCTCGTGCGTCCTTGCAACGTATAGGCCAAGCCGAAGTCGCAGACTCCCTCGTCCGCTACCGCTGGCCCGATGCGTGGCGCGTAGGCGGAGGCCGCTACCACTACGCCGCTATGGCCACATACTCGTGGGAGTGCCGTCCAGGCCGGCAGACGGTCATCGTGCACAGCGGTGAGTTCGCCGAAGACGGCAAGATGTGGCCAGACGCCCTCGCGACTGCCGCAGAAGAACGCTTGGCACAGCAGTGGCCCGTCGAAGACGCTCCGTGCGACACGGCTCCCGTCGTCAGCATCTCAGTGTCCGAGCAACCCCTAAAGACCGCCAACGACCGCGAGCAGTGGCTGTCGTCCAAACGCGCTCCGTTCGTCGAACGTGTAAAGAAGCGCAGCGTAGAGCTCGTGACCGGCGAGACCTTCGCCTGGTAAAGAAGACGAGGCACTGACGTCTGGCAGGCACTCGTGTGGCAGGATGCGCCTCCTCGGAGGACCGCATGTTGAGTAGATCAGCCAACCTCCTGCCACTGTCAGTGGCAGGACTCTTCATCGTCATCAACTTGGCCTGCACGGGTGACGTGGCTCCAGACGCACGTACGGAAGACGGCCCTGGTCCGCTGCCCACCGCACCGTCCATAGACACGCCAATTGCTCAGCCCTCCGACGCAGAGGCAGATGCGGACAGCGAAGCGACTCAAGCCGACGACACACAGCAAACGCCCGTGGGTGACACCTCAAAGCGTGGTCAGAACCTGACGATTACCCTCGGCAATGGCTCGACGACCGAATTGGTGGACCATGCCACGACCGCCGGTCCGTTCACCCTTTCCCTCACCGCCAATCAATCCATATTGGTTCGCCAAAAGGGGAACTGCACGGTTGATGGTGGAGGAACAATGGTGGGAAACCTAGATGGACCCCGCGGCATCGGCGGTGGCATCTTCTTCCGAGACGATTGCGACGACGCCCGGCGCTACACGGCAGATAGAGCTGGAGACGTCACCCTAACTATCGCCAAGGGTGGACACGTCGGTTTCGACGTCATTGATGTGACCGAAGAAGCGCCCATTTCCATCGCATTTGGCGAGGCAACCCACACCGGCGCCATCGACTTCATCGGCGACGAAGACGTTTGGACCCTCGATGTGACCGAAGGACAAACCTTCGTTGTCAATGAACGCGGCTGCACACGGTCAGACGGCGACGGCTCGATGTTCACCATGAAAATCGATGGCCCCGCGCGTGGCCCCCAAGGATTTTGGCGTATCGGTCAGTGCGACGGCACCGGACGGTACGAAGTCACAGAGGATGGAACTGTTTCTCTCCGCATCGCTGGTGGCAACACCCTTGCAGGCACCTACGCCTTCGACGTGATTGACGTAGACAATGGCGACGTCATCCCGCTCACATTCGGAAGCGAGGTCCGTCCCGGAATTCCTGTTGCCGATGCCGGTCGGCTGGACCCCGCCGGCGAGCGGGACGTGTACGCCCTCCCCGTGACCGCCGGCCAAACCGTTGTGATTACCCAACGTGGCGGCTGTGAATTTGAGAACGGGAACATCTTGAGTATGGATGTAAAAGGGGCGGGTATTCGATACGCAACCAACTTCAGGCCGTCGACTGGAGGCAGAGACTGCTTTCGGGTCTACCGACTCCTGATGGAAGAGGACGACACCCTCATGCTCACCGTAGACGACACCTCGCGTCAGCTCACCGGTACCTACACCTTCGATATCAGCACCGGTGCCGAGACCGTTGAGGAGGCCGAGGAGGTTCTGTCCGAGCTTGACGTCACACCCGCAACTCCCGAGACCATTGAACGCACCATCACCCTCGACGAGACCCTGCTCTTCGACTTTGGCAGCGCAGACCTCAAGCCAGAAGCCCTCTTGGCAATCGCTGAGGTCGCAGACGTTCTCGGCGTGTACAAAGCCGGCCAAGTTCGAATTGTTGGACACACGGATTCTGTGGGTAGCGACGCCAGCAACCAGACACTGTCACAGCGCCGTGCAGACGCTATTGCAACCGCTCTTGGCGAGCTTGGCGTGGACAGCGACCGGCTCACTGCATCCGGCGCCGGTGAGACTCAGCCTGTCGCGTCCAACGACACCGACGAAGGGCGGGCCAAGAACCGGCGGGTAGACATCACCTTCCGAACGCGTGCCGCAGAGTAATCGAACGTTGGCCCACTGACGCCGCTACCGCTCAGAGGTAGGCGTCTCGAGGACCTGCACAACTGCGCGCTCCCGAACCACACAGAGCGCACGCAGCGGGTATCGTTCCCATTCATCTAGAGATCGACGGGTTGTTCTGATAGACTCCTACTTTGAACCCGAGGTCTCCATGCTCCGATTTACGCTCCTGATCGCCCTACTCTGCCCCGTAGGTGCCTTGGCCCAGGACATCTCCGCGACGTCCATCCTTCCAAGTCAAGGTCGACTGAACGATGCGACGGGGGTGCCGATTGTGGGCACGGTTGGCCTAACCTTCTCGATCTACGAGACATTCGCGGCAAGCACCCCCCTGTACCGCGAGTCGCACTCCAGCATTCTGGCCGGGGGCACGTACTCGGTACTGCTCGGAACCGGAGACGCCGCAACCTTCGGCTTCACCAACATCAACGGCATTCCTGACGGCGTCTTTGAGCCCGGCGAAAATCGCTGGCTTGGCATCTCCGTAGATAGCGGGCCGGAGCTTGGCCCCCGAACCGTCATCGCAGGCGGCTCTCCCCTCGTCGGTGGTGGCGGGCCTGGGCTCTCCGACGTCTGTGAGGACAGCTCCGATGCCGGCGCACTGCGCTGGAACGCTGTTCAGCAGAGGCTGGAGGTGTGCAATGGGACCTCGTTCAATCCGCTCTCTACTACGGACAACACACCCGACCCCTTCACGTTCAGCAGCACGAACAGCGGTCTCGGGCAGCTCGCAGTGTCCTCTCCGGTGACCATTTCCGGATTCGAGGACTCCATCGTCATCTCGGTGTCCGGTCAGGGTAGCCCCCAGCTGTCCATCAACGGGGGAGCCTCCTGGGCCACGTCGGCGAGCGTCACCGAAGGCCAGTCGCTCACCCTTCGACTGACCGCATCCAGCATCGATAGCGAGGTGTACTCAGCAACAGTCACCGCTCCCAACTACTCGACCTCCTGGGCAGTACAGGCCCGCGACTTTGTGATCATCAACCAACACTCCGGGGGCGGGCAGACGGTCTACCAGATGGAGTACCGCAACATGCCGGCAGGAGACCTTCGCGCCTGGTACCGAGACATCTGTCTTGCGGCGGACCTACGCCCGGTCTCGTGCGATCCAAACGTCTACGGCAGTGGCTATGATGCATCCGCCTGGAGTGCAGTCGTTCTGGGCCAGCCCTACTGGAGCTGCAATGTGTCCAGCGGCATCCAACGCGTGACGAGCTGGCAGAACATCATCACGTACCATGTTCCCAACGGGGACAACCGCGGCGTCTGCCAGAATGGCTGCACCATCAATGACAGCGTTCAGGTGTCCCCCATCTGCACAGACGCGCCGTAGTCGACGTTGGGCGGGCGGGCAATCCGCTCGCCGCCCGTCAGGCCCTTTGAGACGGGCCCCTAATCGACCCACTGGGCAAAACTGTCTACAAAGCCCTGGAGTGCGTTGAGGCTGGTCGCATCGGTGACCCGTCCGTCTTCGACCTTGTTGAACGACTGCGGCACGAGGACTTCTGGGTAGGCAAAGACCGGAGACCCCATTCCGAGCAGAATGGTCTTGAGGTGAGCCTGTGCGCGTGCGCCGCCGACAATACTCGCGGCAGCCGAGACGACACCGGTCTTCTTGCCGAAGAAGCAGGATTTGTAGGCAGGACGACTGGCCCAATCCAGGGCATTCTTCAGCACCCCAGGTACCGAGTAGTTGTACTCGGGTGTTGCGATAATCACACCATCGGCGGCGGTGATTGCGGCGATCAGGCGGTCGACGGACTCGGGCCGTTCAATGTCGGGATTGTACAGCGGGACATCGCTGTAGTCGTAGCGCTCCAAGACCACGCCATCGGGAGCGAGCTCAGCGAGGGTGTGGAGCACTGCGGTGTTGTTGGATGCAGCGCGCGGGCTGCCGGAGAGGGTGAGAATGCGAGCCATTAGGAACCTCGTGGTAGGTCGAAGATCAGCGCGTTGACGTCATCGTGGGCGGTAAGCGAGAGCGTGCTGACGTCGGATAGGGACATGCCGTCGCCGGCAGTCAATCGTGACCCGTTCACATCCAGCGTACCGGAGGCAACGTGCACGTAGGCGTGTTGCTGACGCAGGGCGACTGTGGGCGACGCGCCGGCAGTGAGAAGAGCGCGGTGGATGTCGGTATTCGAGCCAATCACAAGCGAACCGTCGCGCCCGTCTGGGCTTGCAACGAGGGTGAGCCCCGGCTGCTGCCCAAAATCCTTCTGAGCGTAGCGTGGCTTGGTCTTGGCTTCGGTTGGGAACAGCCAGATCTGCAAGAAGTGCACGGGCTCACTGTTCGAGCCGTTCATCTCGCTGTGCGTAATACCGGTTCCAGCACTCATAAGCTGAACCTCACCAGGACGGATGACGCCGTTATTGCCCTCACTGTCGCGGTGTCCAAGGTGACCGGACAGAACGTACGACACAATCTCCATGTCCCGATGTGGGTGGGTGCCAAAGCCACGACCCGGCTGCACAACGTCCTCGTTGATGACGCGAAGCGGACCAAAGCCCATGGCGTTTGGATTGTGCCACGAGCCAAAGCTGAAGCTGTGGTGCGAGTCGAGCCAGCCATGGTTGGCGTGGCCGCGAGCGGAGGACGGTCGAATCTGGGCGTTCATTGCACTCTCCATTGGTTACGCCCCTCTTAGAACGTCTATCCACGCACGAAAAGGTGAAAATCTGATAGATAGTCTTGCAGGAGTGCAAGATGGACTGGGAAGCGGTGCGTGCGTTCGAGGCGGTGTCACGGCGGGGAACACTGGCGGCAGCCGCCGATGAGCTGGAACTCAACGCCTCCACGGTGCACCGGCGCATTGCGTCCATGGAAGAAGCGCTCGGCGCGCGACTGTTCACCAAGACGCCCCGTGGGTACCAGCTGACAGCGGTTGGCGAAGAGGCCTTACCTCACGCAGAGTCCGCTACAGAGGCCATCCTGTCGCTACAGCGTGCTGTGGTCGGCCACGACCGGAACGCCCAGGGCACCGTCCGCCTGACGCTTCCGGTCACGCTGCTCCCAACCATGGCGCCCCTGCTGATCGCATTTCGCGAGACGTGCCCAACCATCGACCTCGACATCCGAGCGTCGACCTCGCTGCTTGACCTTCGCCGAGATGTTGACGTGGCCCTGCGCATCACCGCCGTCCCACCACAAGACGCCATTGCGCACCGCCTAGCCACGGTTCCATGGGGCCACTACCGCAACCCGACAGCCGGCTCAGACGCCCGCTGGGTCGTACTTCGCGGCTTCGACCGCATCCCCGCAGTGCGGGACTGGCAGCGGCCGAGCGACTCCGAGCAGACCGCCTTCACCGTCGACAGTGTGGCAGATGCACGCGACCTCCTTCGCACAGGGCCGTATCAGGGGGTTCTGCCAACCTACTGCGCACAGACCCCGCCAGAGCTGGTCCCTATGCGCGATGAACACCCCGACAAAGGCACGGGACTGTGGCTCTTGATTCACGTAGATCTGCGCCGGTCCGCGCGCGTACGAGCGTTTGTCGACGACCTGCGCAGCCGGTGTGCAGTACTGGCGATTGCAGGCCTGAATACGTCCTCGTAGCCGGGACTACAGCCCTGCGAGGGAAGCCCGGAAGAGTTGCTCTAGCGACGCCACGGTCAGCGGGATGGGGTTGCCACCGGCGCTCGGGTCTGCCAGGGCAGCGGGTGCAAGCGAGGTGGCATGTGCCTCGGTGACCCCCACCGCCGCCAAGGTGTGCGGAATGCCGATGTCCTCGCGCAGCTCCAGAACGCTGTCGATGAGGCCCATCTCGCTGGTGATCTCAAGGTCCAGGGCACGCGCCAGGTCGGTGAGACGGTCACGAATGGCCGGCGCGTTGAAGCGCAGCACGTACGGCATCACAATGGCGTTGGTCAGGCCATGATGGGCGCCAAGTACCGCACCGATGGGGTGTGACATGGCGTGCATGCCACCCAGTCCCTTCTGAAACGCGGTCGCTCCCATCAGGGACGCGGCCATCAAGTCACTGCGCGCAGCGAGATCGGTGCCATCGGCGACAGCAGCCCTCAGTGAGCGGAACACCAGGCGCATACCCTCGACCGCAATGCCGTCCGCGAGGGGGTGAAAGCCAGGTGCACAGTACGCTTCGAGGTTGTGCGACAGCGCATCCATTCCCACAGCGGCGGTCAGCTTCGCCGGCAGTCCCACGGTCAGCTCGGGGTCGCACAACACGCGACCAGGCAGCATTCCCGGGTGGAAGATGATGACCTTGCGGTGCTCGTCTTCCTTGGTGATGACCGAAGCGCGACCGACCTCTGAGCCCGTTCCGCTGGTGGTTGGAACCGCGACGCAGGGCGCCATGGCGCTTGCATCTACGCGGGTCCAGTTGTCTCCGATGTCTTCGACGTCCCACAGCGACAGCGTCTGACCGGCCATCAGCGCGATGGCCTTGCCGACGTCCAGCGCAGAGCCGCCACCAAATGCGATGACGCCGTCATGGCCGCCCTGCTTGAACGCGTCGACGCCGCGCGTCACATCACTGCCAACCGGGTTGCCCTGAATGTCGGAGAACACGGCGACCGGAAGTCCTGCCGCTTCACAGATGGCCACGGCTTGCGCTGTGATGGGCAGCTCAGCCAGACCCGGGTCGGTCACCAGCAACGGACGCGACATCCCGAGCTCGCGGCATGCCGCAGGGAGCTCAGCGATACGACCTGCGCCAAAGCGCGTAGGGGTCGGGTAATTCCAGGTACCCGTGTGTGATGACAAGCTCATGCGTGGTCTCGCAGATGAAAGGACTTGGGACGAGTGAAGGCTTGAAAGCCAAGGCGTGAGAGTGAGACGCCTCGGCCACTGTCCTTCACACCCACCCAGGCAAGCTCAGGGTCCAGGTAGTCGCAGCGGTTGGCGAACACCGTTCCGGTCTCGAGTCGCCCACCTAGGTCGCGGGCGGCGTCTGTCGAGCGGGTCCAGATCGACGCGGTCAAGCCGTAGCGCGACGCGTTCATGCGCTCGATAGCCTCGTCATCTCCGCTGACCCTGACAATGCCAATTGCCGGTCCAAAGGTCTCTTCGGCCATGATGGCCATGTCTTCGGTGACGTCAGTGAGAACCTGTGGGCCGAGATAGGCGGAGCCCGCGTCACTATCGACGGGCAGATGAGCGGTTGCACCGGCCGCGATGGCGGCGTCCACCTGTGCCCGAACAGCGTCTGCATTACGAGCGCGAACCATCGGTCCCAACAAGGTCCCTGGGGCCGAAGGGTCCCCAACAATCCAGGTCCGGGCTTCCTGTACGAAGCGCTCAACAAAGGCGTCGTACAGCCCGTCGTCCACGTAGATCCGCTCGACCGAACAGCACGACTGCCCACTGTTGAACAGCGCACCCTCAACGAGGTTGGGCACCGCGTGGTCCAGGTCGGCATCCGAGCGCACGTAGGCGGGGTCTTTGCCACCCAGCTCCAGAGCAACGCCCTTGAACGAGCCCCCGGCAGCGGTGTGGACGGCGCGGCCGCCTTCGACCGAACCGGTGAAGCTCACAAAGGCGACACGTGGGTCGCGGACGACGGCAGCAGTGGTGTAGTTGGACATGTCGACCGTCTGGAACACACCGGCTGGAAGACCCGCGGCTTCGGCGGCTTCAATCAGCCTATCGGCCACAAGCGGGGTCTGCTCGGAGTGCTTGAGCAACACCGTGTTTCCGGAGAGTAGTGCCGGAACGAGCGCGTTGACGGCGGTCAGCCACGGGTAATTCCAGGGTGCCAAGATCAGCACAACGCCCAAGGGTTCGTAGCGGATGAACCGCTGAAAACCGTCTTTCGCTGGCGGAACCACATCTGCCAACGCTTCCGTGGCGAGGTCGCACAGGGTTCGGCCGCGAAAGCAAAAGCCTTCGATCTCACCTGCTGAAAAACGCCGCGGACGTCCCATCTGCAGGGTGAGCTCGTCTGCCAGGACTTCGGAGCGCCCCTCGACAGCATCGATCAGCCGACGCACTGCGGCCGTTCGCTCGGCCAGGGACAACGCCCGCCATGTGGAGAAAGCCAGACGGGCAGCATCAAGCCGCTCGGAAACCTGGGCCAGGTCCGCGAACGGACGGTCTACAAAAACGCGTCCGTCGACTGGCGACACCGCTTGAAACGACGTCATCAACGCCCCCCTGTGAGGGCGCCGTTTTAACCACTTTTTGCGCACAAGCGCGGTCAGATGATCTCGAAGTAGCGGCGCAGCTCCCAGTCCGTGATTGCCTTGCGGAACTGCCGCTCTTCCCACTCTCGGGAGGCGGCGAAGTGGTCGATAAAGTCGGCGCCAAACACACTGCGTGCCATCTCGCTGTTCTTCAGACGCATGGCGGCTTCAGTGAGCGTGGACGGTAGCGACAACGCAGGGTCGAAGCTCTGCGTGTACGCGTTGCCCTCAACCTCTGGCCAAGGTGTCAGCTCCTGCTCGATACCGGCGAGGCCAGCCGCTAGAGCCGCAGCCATGGCGAGGTACGGGTTGGCATCTGCAGCGGCAATTCGGTACTCGATGCGCTGGCTCTTTGCGCTGCCGGGAATCACGCGCAGGGCCGTGGTCCGGTTCTCCACTCCCCATGTGGCGCTGGTCGGCGCCCACGCACCCGGCACCAAGCGGCTGTAGCTGTTGACGGTAGACGCCACCATTGCCAGCGTCTCGGGTAGGTAGGTCTGACAGCCGGCGAGGAAATGCTGCATGGTCTGACTCATCCTGTGCGGACCGGCCGGGTCGTGAAAGGCCGTCTCGCCGTCTTTTTGAAGCGACAGATGAATGTGACCGCTCTGCCCGGCGTGGTCCGCCGACCACTTGGCCATGAAGGTGGCCATCAGGTCTTGGCGCTGGGCGACAACCTTGGCGAAGGTCTTGAACATCGCCGCCTTGTCGGCCGCAGCGAGCACGCCGTCGACACCAATCGCTACCTCAAGAACGCCAGGGCCCGTCTCGGTGTGCAAGCCCTCGATGGGCATGTCCATCTTCTCGCAGGTGTCCAACAGTTCAGCATAGAACTCGCCCCAGACACTGCTGCGAAGCACCGAATAGCCGAAATTACCAGGCGTGATGGGCTTGAGGTTGCGGTAGTCCTTCTCACGAATGGAGTGCGGGGTCTCGTCGAACAAAAAGAACTCGAACTCCATGGCTCCAAAGGCCGTAAAGCCCATGTCAGCACACTTCTTCAGCACACGACGCAGCATGGCGCGCGGCCCCACAACTTCTGCTCGGTCTGCGAACTCGCACAGGAAGAACAACATGTCCCCTTCCATGGGCAAGCTGCGACAGGTGTCGAGCAAGATGCGCACCGGGGCATCGGGGTAGGCCGTGTGCCAGCCGGTGAAGGTGGTGTTGTCGTAAAGCTCGTCGTTGCTGTCCCAGCCGAGAACCACGTCGCAGAAGCCGAAGCCGTCTTCAATGGACGACAGGAACTTGTCCTTCGACATGTATTTGCCGCGCAACACGCAGTCGTTGTCGAAGACGCCAACCTTTACATGCGTCAATCCTCGCTCTTCGATGATTGCCTTGGCTTGTTCTGCGGTCTTGACCTGTCGCGGATCCATCGTGTCTCCCATCAAATAGGAACCCCGAATACCACAGGTCGTCCTCCGGTTCGAAGCGAGAGGAGCGACTCAGGCGATGCACAAGGTCGGCCTGCGCGATTGTGTAGTACCGATACAGACCACGGACGCTCAGCGGTTGAAGCAGCGCACCAGCTCGGGATCTTCCCGTATCAAGCGTAAACACTCACTCATGTGGTCTCCCTCGCTCAGAACGGTGTGAAAGTTCGGCTTGATCGACGGCGCGAGTCGCAAAGCAGCCTCCCACTCATCACGGTCAAACGGGTCGCGAGCCACTTCATCCCAAAAGCCCGTGTTCCGAAACAGCGCTCCCAGGCGCTCGGTTCCCTGCTGCTGCAAGTGACTCATCAGGTAAGTGGCCACGCCCACCTGCAAGCCGTGTAGTCGTGGACGTGCGGAGATTCCGTCGAGCGCGTGTGAGATGAGGTGCTCACTGCCGCTTGCGGGACGGGATGAGCCGCAGATCTCCATGGCCACCCCATTGAGCATGAGCGCCGTGGCCAGCAGGCGCACTCCCTCCAGGTCACGCACCGGGCGGGCGATAAACTGAAAGACCGTGGCATCCGAGAGCAGCGCGGCAAAGTCATTCACCGGAGTGCCAACCGCGTGAAACGCTCTCTTCCAGTCATTCACTGCCGTGACTTTCGAGGCCAGGTCGCCCACGCCTGAGCACCACAAGGCCGACGGCGCATCCAGGCAGACCTGCGTGTCAACAATGACGGCGGCGGGCAGCGCCGCATGGATGGAACGACGCTTATTGTCGAGGGTCAGGCTGCTCTGTGGGCTGCAAAAACCATCGTTGGACAGGGAGGTCGGCGCCGCAATGTAGGGAAGGTGAGCCAAAAAAGCGACGTACTTCGCCACGTCCAGTGCTTTGCCGCCTCCCAGACCCAACACTCCATCAATGTGCCTCGGCATCTGCGTGAAGATGTCGGTGCTTGCCTCAAACGACGCATCGTGCGCGGTCAGGCGCAACGCAACCTGGACCCCCTGCTCCTTCAGCGACTGCTCAATCTGCTGAAAGAAGCGTTCGGGCAGACCTTCGCTCTGAAGGACAACGACTCGCCGCAGCGCCATCCGGCGGGCGTAGGTGCCCATCCGTTTGAGCGCGCCCGGCTTGATGCGAACGAGAGTTGGGATCAGCACTTGAGTCGGATTCATACGGGCGCCCTAGTCACCCCCCCGCTCTTCGCGCCAGTCGCCACCCCCAAACAACGGGCTAGCCACTACACGTCCGCCAGCCCCATGCGATTGCGCAGCAACAGGCCAAGCAAACACAGCACCGCGAACATGGCGCTTGCGAGCAAGATCAAGAACACCGTCTCCGACCCCGTAGACTTGAGCACCGTGCCAAGGACAAACTCCTGAACAACGGCACCGCAGCTCCCCATGCCGTTGATGATTCCAGCAGCAGCGACAGCCTGACGCCTACTGCCAACATCCATGGCGCCGGCACCGCTCATCAACGCGTCGGGGCCATACAGCGAGAATCCAATCAGCCCTAGCGAGATGCCGAACCACAGCAGCTCAGACCGACCGAGTGAGGCCAGGAGCGCACATGAGGCGACCATGGCGATGAGAAACAAGACGCTGACCGTCGTTCGGCGCCCGTTGAACAAGCGGTCGGACAACACACCCGCCACAATGACACCCGCGATGCCCGCGGCATCAAACACAACCGACAGGTACCCGGCGTCGTCAATGTCGAGACCGTACTCGGTACTCAACAAGTACGGCGCCCACGACCACAGCGCGTATCGAATGAACTTCACGAAGAAGTAGAACAGGCCAATCAGTCCGATGTTGATGATGAGCCGCGAGGTCCACCGTTCGTCTTCCTCGGGCTCGCCACCACCGACCTCGCCCGTAGACGAGTCTTCCGCGTGCAGGGAATGTCCAACGGCCTCGGGCGTGTCGCGCTGCCACAACAACACCACCCCCCACGCCATCAACGTGACCCAGCTACCCGCCATGAAGGCGTACTGCAGACCATAGGCATCGAGCATGAAGGCGGCGGCACCCGTCGCGAGCACGCCACCGACCTGGAAATTGGTGGCCCAGAAGCCCATGATAGTGCCGCGCTGCTCGCGCTTGAACCACGCGGCCATTGTGCCCACACCGCCGGCCCAGCCGGTCGCTTGCGCAAGGCCGTTGATGCCCATGAACAGCGCAAACGTTCCTGTTGTGTTGGCCCAGCCCAGAGCCAAGTTCGCCATGGCTGTGGCAAACATGCCGCCGACGAGCAGCGCCCGAGGTCCGCGCGCGGTGCCAATACCGCCGGCCAAGAACTGCCCAATCGTGTACGTGACCAAGTAAACCGCGCCAAGAGCCCCTAGTGTCGCGGTGTCCCAGCCATACGTCTCCTCCAACAGAGCCTTGGCTACGAAGAAGGGTTTTCGCGAGAAGTAGTACGCCGCGTAGGCGAGCCAGGTCGCGATGAAGACTTTGGCTTGCCAGGATCGAAGGGTCTGCATGCCGGCACCGTACCCCAACCGGTGAACTTCACGGGCGACGTGTGCATTCGCCTGCAAAAGACGCGCGCATCAATCACTGATAGGCTGAGCGTACGGAGCCGGGAAGGTTCTCACGCTCCCAGGAGACACAATGTCCTTTGAACGCAGACTGTTGGTGTCGGTGGCACCGGAACACAATCCATCTGGACTCGTCGCACGCGCTGCCGCATGGGCCAAACTGTTGGGCGCTCGCCTAGACTTGGTCACCGTCGTAATGGGTTCCCCGGACGAAAACGCGGGCACTGGAACCACCGCGGTGGGCGCATGGCTCGATGCCCTGTTGTTCGAGATTCCCGATGAAGTCCGCGGCCGTAGGCACGTCCTGTCTGGACCCGACGTTGTCGCGGCACTCGCTACACATGCGGTGACCTACGACGTGCTGGCCATGGGCACGCGGCATCGCACCGCTACCGGTCGCCTGTTCTTGGGTTCGGTGGCCGAGGGCATGATGCGCCACGCCCCGGTGCCCGTCTTGGTCATGCCTCCAGGCGGCCTTCCGGTCTCCACCAAGGGCAAGACCAAAGTCCGCCTGCCAGTCGACATCAATGAACCCAACCTGGCCGGGGCCAAGTGGGTCCTCAAACACCTGCCACAGGCGCATGCCTCCGCCGTGTACGCCCTGCCGTGGACAAAGGTCAGAGGCCAAGGCCCTGGAAAGGGTGACTCGGAGTACGAACGCGCTGAGATTGCGCTAGCGAACGCACTGGAGGCGGAGGGCCACAACGGCCTGCCACGCTTCATTCTGGTTCGTGGCGAGATGAACGCCGGAGAGGCCATTGCGCACGACGCTCAAGATGCGGGCATTGACCTGACCGTCATACCGACCCATGGTCGCACGGGTCTGTCGCGCTTGGTGCTGGGCTCAGCGGCCGAGCGCTTGGTCCGCTCCTCTTCGAAAGACGTGCTCGTCGTTCGCTAGCACCGCCCCTCAGCGCACCCACAGGGCGTGAGCGGCGCCTGCATTCGGGTAGTAGACCCACACGCCAGCAAAGGCGTCATGCATCCATCGGCTGGCGCTCGCCCCACACAATGTCAGGCCGCTGTTCGTGCGGGTCACGCGCGAAAAGTCCCATCCGTCGCCTAGACTGCCGTGTCCCTTGCAGTCCGCTGGGGCTCCAGATGGCCGATTGACCTGGCCTCGGCCGGCGTCCGTGTAGCTGGCGTCGCCGCCGCACCAAAAATAGCCGTGCTCGCCGTACAACAGGTAGCCGTCCTGACCAAAGTCGATGCGCAGGGAGGCGCGGTCAATGACGTCGCTCCGGAAGCTCTCGGTGCCGTTTCGGTAGCTGTGAATGCGCAGCTCGGTCCAAGACGCCTCGTTCATGTCCATCCAGCCCGACATGCCTACCGACGCTGCTGAGGCGTCCGCAGGATCCACGGTAAGGTTCTCGGTACGGACGTAGCCGCTGCCGAAGTCGCCGTAGTCGTTCTGGTCGACCGAGTTCTTCACAAAGGCGAGCGTCCAGCCGCCACCCGTCTGGTCGCACCACGTCTCGACGGGAGCCGTCCCGGTTGCGTCGATCCAGTAGGCACCATTGGGGCTCTCGGTGTCAGTCTCCAGGATCGCCGCGCAGCTGATGGCGGCGCACTCAGGCGAGCCGCCATCGATCCCCGTGCGGTCTTCGCCGTCACAGTCCTGGTCGATACCATCCCCACAGACGTCCACAGCCTCGGGTGAGACGTCGCTATCGAGGTCGTCGCAGTCCTCGGCCTCCGCGAAGAAGCCCTCCGGCTGGTCGCAGGCCACCTCCACAAAGCGCTCGCCGCCGTAGCCGTCGCCGTCTACGTCCGCGTACCAAGAGGGTGCGTCGACGGCGTCCTCATCCATCTCGTCGTCGCAGTCGTCGTCCACGCCGTTGCACAGCTCGAGGGCTGTCGGGAACACGGACAGGTCGTCAGGAGCGCAGTCACCGGCATCTGCGACGTAGCCGTCCGGCGCGTCACAGGCCTCGGTGACATCGCCTGCCACGCCGTACCCGTCGCCATCGGTGTCTCGGTAGAACGACGCGAGGTCAATGGGGTCGTCGTCAATCTCGCTGTTGCAGTCGTCGTCAATGCCGTTGCAGCGCTCGGGGGCCATGGGATTGACGCTGGCCAGGCCGTCATTGCAGTCGTCAGCATTGTCCGCGTGTGCGTCGGGAAGCGCACAGGCGAGAACGGCAAAGCGGGCGTCGCCGTAGCCGTCGCCATCACTGTCCGCATAGAACGTGTCGCGGTTGACGGCGTTCTCGTCGATGTCTTGGTCACAGTCGTCGTCGATGCCATTGCACGTCTCGACAGCACCCGGGTTCACCCCTGCGTCGCCTTCGGCACAGTCGCCATTGCGCACCGCAAAGCCGTCAGGCAGCACACAAGCGGCGGTGGTGCCGGTGGAGGCATCGCCCCAGCTGTCACCGTCCGGGTCGGCATACCAAGTGGTCGGGTCGACAGCGTCGTTGTCTACGACTTGGTCGCAGTCATCGTCGGCGCCGTTGCACGTCTCGGGGGCGTTCGGGAAGGCGAGCGGGTCCAGGTCGTTGCAGTCGGTGCTTTCTGCCAGAAAGCCAGCTGGAGCTGAGCACTCGCGCACCGACAGCGGTCCGCCAAAGCCGTCTTCGTCGGAGTCCGCGAACCACTGGGGTGCGTCGATAGACTGCTCGTCGACTCCGCCGTCGCAGTCTTGATCCACGCCATCGCAGGTCTCGTCAGCGCCGGGTCGGATGTCCTGGTTGGTGTCGTCGCAGTCAGCGCTGCTCCCGACAAAGCCCTCGGGGGCGTCACAAGCGGCCTCGGTCTGGTCTGCGTCGCCAAAGCCGTCCTCATCACCATCGCGGTACCAGATGGGGGCATCCACGGCATCATCGTCGATCAGGTCGTTGCAGTCGTCATCCACGCCGTTGCAGCGCTCGACCGCACCCGGACGCACGTTCGCGTCGTCATCATTGCAGTCTTCGCAGGCGGCAAAGCCGTCCTCGTCGGCGTCTTCAGCTGGGGCAAAGCCGTCACAGTCGCGGTCGACGGTGTCGGTGCAGTCGGGTTCTGGTGCACCGGGGAAGATGGAGCCGTCTGAATCGTCGCAGTCGCCGGCAAGCTCGGTGACGCCATCAAAGGCTTCGCACGCGTAGATGGGCTCGCCCTCGCCGTAGCCGTCTTGGTCGGAGTCCGCGTACAGCGCTGTGCCCTGCCCCTCGCCAATGTCATCGATGGCACCGTTGCAGTCGTCATCCACACCGTTGCACGACTCAACAGCCCCCGGAAAGACGAGAGGATCTGTGTCATTGCAGTCGTCACCGACCAGCACGCCATCGCCATCTGCGTCTTGAGTCGTGTCTGCCGAAGGCAGGGTGGCGCGGCATGCCGCAGCAAAAACAACCAACCAGAGAATGCGCATGAATCTGTACTCCCGGCGGCAAAAATACCACGTGCAGCAGTCGCGGACGGAGAACCTTGCTCGCACCGGCCGAAGGAGTGTTGGGACGCCGTCTGTTGCATGGGGTTGCGGTTCATCGGTCGGACGGGTGGCGGAGGAAAAACCTCAAAACGGCACTGCTCCCCCTTCACTTCCGACCACGGCGCGGCACCCATGTGATGTAGGCGAACGGAGGGAAACATGGCTTGGTGGCCACATACATGCGTAGGCTGTGACGTGCTCGGGCACCGGGTCTGCCTAGACTGCGCACCTGATGAGCTGCATGACGTCACCACACAGGTGGACGGCGTGGCCCACACTTGGCACATGGCAAAGTACGCTGGGCCCTTGGGAACAGTGATTCGACAGGTCAAGTACCGCCCTGACCGGCATCTTGGGAAGCGGTTGGCTGCCCGCATGGCCACAGCGTGTCGCGGCCACCTCTCCCCCAGCGACATTGATGCCGTGGTTGCGGTGCCGAGTACCCCATGGACACGCTTTCGGCGGGGGTTCGAGCTGGCCACACTTCTCGCAGATGACGTTGCTCGCGCCCTCGGCCGGCCCAACATTCGAGCACTGTCTGTGCGTGGAGCTCGCCACCAAGCCGGCCTGAACCGTGTGCAGCGGCGACTCAACCTTGCGGGTCGTGTCACCGGACGTCGCCAAGTACCACCGCACGTCTTGCTCGTAGATGACGTCTTTACAACGGGCGCAACCGCTGAGGCATGCGCCCTAGCCTTGCTTCAGGAAGGAGCGAGCCGCGTGTGGATGGTAACGGCGTGTCACGCAGATACTAATTCGCAAACCGCGCTTCAGATTTGGTGACAACGTCCGACACGGGAAACGAAGAGACGGTGCGTAACTACACAACAGGAAGGTGGTTGGCCGCGCGCAACACGCATCGCATCTCACTTGGCACGCGGCCTGCATTCACATTGTCACACCCTTGGAGGTCCTCATGACCACGCAAACGAACATCGGCGAACTCATCACACTCTTCTACGACGAATACCTCGCCCTGTACGGCGACCCAGACGTCGCAAGTGTCGCAGCAGCAGCAACAATCAACGACTTGCTGACCGAAGAGACCTACGTACAAGATGAGGCCTTGGCCAACGCTGCGTAGTCAACGAGACTCTGACAGTCCGATTCTCTACGCATAGAGCGTCAGACATTTCGGACAATGTCTCGATAAGTGGCGCGCTCCCTGCTAGGTTGCTCCTCACCTGAGGTTACTTAGAGGAGCTGTCTTGACACGGCAAGACCCCATCGCCCCATCACCGACCCTAAACAACGCTCCGGCGCTTGGGTTGATGCACGGCAACGCCTCTCGAGCCCCCACCGTCCCATCCATGACTTGGGCTGCTTTGACGTCACAAGTCGCCTGGACGTTGCTGTGCCAAGGCATTCGCATCACCCCCGATGTCCTACGTGATGCACGCGACCACGCGCTGCTACACCTCGACCCGAGCACGTCTCCGTCAGAAGCTGCGGACCGATGCATTGCCATCACCCACGCTTTTGTACGTACAGCGAAGCGGCAGGCACCCATTGCCCCCTCGGCAGACGAGAACCGGCCGATTGCTAAGAGCTGGCGGCGCCGCATGCTGGCGAACAGCAGTCAGGCTGGCGAGTTGGTGCTGCGCGAACACTACGGAAATGCTCGGCCACTCGCTGTGCTCGCCCAAGCCGTCAAGTCTGACCGCAAGCCCCTCGAAGCCGCGCGACTAGAGCTGCGCGAGCAACTCCGAGAGGTGCTGATCAGCGACCGGGTACCGGCCACCGAGTGGGACAATGACCGACTAGACGCGTTGCTGGCCCGTATTGCTGTGTTCTCTGCGGGCCCCTGCCCACAGATGCGCCGCGTGTTGGACGGCAAAGAGCGCGAGCACACACGTCGGTGTGTGGTGTGTGGGCGGGCACGTCGACTGTCGAACGCCGGTACATTGGGCGTGGCCGACTTGGTTCTTGCTTCGCCCGTGCCTTGGCCACGAACCCAGGGAAACGTGCTCGCGATTCACCTGCACCCCGACGGACGCCGCCACCGTGGAGCCCTTGCGGCCGAGTTCACCGTGCCCGTCTTTCCCGTTGGGGACGACCTACTGCTCGTAGACCTCGATGACCCAGACGAGGTCCACCGGGTCCTGTTGTTGGCGTCTGAAGCCGGTATGCCAAACCGGGAACACATTCGCGCCATTGCTCTACGCGGTCCTATGCGTTGGTCACGCCACGGCCTTCTGGGTCCACTATTGGCCCGTGGCGAGCGCCGTGTCCGAGCCGCACCTTGGGGCCTCATCGGTGGTCTAGGCGAGCTGCCAGCCCCGCTCCCCCCTCCTCCAAGTGCTCGTCCTATGTGGGCAGGCGTCGCTGCGTTGGCGGTGATGTGTGTCTTGGTTGGACTGCAAGCGTTCGGTCCTGCACGTGCGGCCACCAGCTCGCTGACTCACGAGTTCACCGTGGCTCGCGGCGGTATCTGGACCGAAGTGAACCTGGATGAGAGCGACCTGTTGACCATCGTGCGCATGTCAGACGGTGAGCTCGATGTCCTGCTCGCATCGCAGACCATCGCGGACAAAGCCGCCCTAGCTGTAGGAGATGGCACCTACCGAGCCCACATCATGGGGGATGGCGTTCTCGTCGCGTCGTCACAGGGGTCCATTCCCGACCTCGATGCGCTCGTTGCAGCTGCCGATGGTTCCCCGACCGCTCTACGGGACCTACAGCGTCGTATACAAACGCGAAGTCCCGATGCGGTGATTGCAGTCAGTACACCTGTCATTCCTTGACGCACATGACCTGTCGCTACTATGACGCGTCCCCCCCGCGGATGGCCCCATGACACCCGACGCTGCACGCCGCTTCGACCTGCACATGCACACAAACCGTTCCGACGGCCGCTACGACCCTGAAGAGGTCTTGGCCCGCTGTGCTGCTACCGGTCTAGACGTGATTGCTCTGACCGACCATGACCTCGTCGCACCCGTCTCTCCCGGTGTTCACACCGTGGATGGGCGAGACATCTTTGTGATTGGGGCCGCTGAGATCAGCGGACACCATGACGGCCACGAGTTTCACCTGCTGGTGTACTTCCCCGGCGAAATCCCCGAAGAGTTCCGCACCTTCTGCACCCGGCAAATGCAGGCCCGTGCCGACCGCTACGCCGGTGCCATCGAACAGCTGGACCTAGAGGGTCTCGAAGGCCCAGATGAGGCTGCAAAGGCCGGTGAACGCTCGCTTACCCGCCTGCACCTGGCACAAGCGATGGTCGAGGCCGGACACGCGACACACCTGCGCGACGCCTTCAATACCTTCCGCGACACACAAGCTGTGCCAAGCATCGCCTTTTCATTCACAGACGCCATCCGCATGGCTGTGACACATGGTGGCATCACGTCTTGGGCCCACCCACCCATGCAGCACGCGCGCACGTACTTGAAGACCTTTGTGGATGCGGGCCTGCAGGGACTCGAAGCACATCGCCCACGCGTCAGCGGAAAAGACAGGAAGACCTTCAAGAAAATGGCGAAGCGCTACAACTTGGTCCTCACCGGCGGCTCCGACTGGCACGGATGGAATGGCCACCAGCTTGGCCTCTTCCACGTCAACCGCGTGGACCTTGAACCGTTCCTAGAGCTACTTTCCGCGGCTTGAAGGTCGATCCTTGCCCGGCGTCGTCTCACCCGGTACGGTGCCGCCCCACATTGGAGAACCCATGTCTGATACCAACGAATTCTTCACCGACTACCTCCCCGGAAAGCTCAAGGAAAACCCGAGCCTTTCGTCCATCGGATCGGTCTACCAGTTCGATATCGACGGTGCCGGCACCTGGACTGTCGACCTCAAGACCGAAGGCGGCGTTGTTGCTGAAGGCGCAGCCGACGCAGCTGATTGCGTCGTAACCATTGCCAAGGACGACTTCGAAGGTCTCTTGGACAACCCAGCCAACGGCATGATCCTGTTCACACAGGGCAAGCTCAAGGTCAGCAACATCGGCTTGGCCATGTCGCTGCAGAAGATTCTCTCCTAGAGACTCTAGCGGGTCCTAGTGGCCCGCAACGACATACGGCCCGCTTCCGAGACTCTCGGAAGCGGGCCGTTGTTGTTTGCCAAACAGCTACTGGAAGCGGCGACGCACAGCAGCAATCATGGCCAGTAGTACCGCCAGACCTGGCAAGATGATGACTGCGGTGAGCACGGCAATCGAGAGTCGGACGAAGTCCAAGTACAGCTCGTCACCCTCGCCAGATGGACCCGGAGCGAGCGGCGCTTCGTCGTCTACCAACCAGCCAATGATGTTCTCGAACAGGTCTTGGTTGGCGCCGCGCACGTACAGGTCATTGCGTGCAAAGTCTGCGGTTCCGGCAACGACCACGGCCCCGCCTGGCACCAAACCCCCCGCCATGTCGGGGCTCACCGTGCCCAGTACCAACGGGTCGGCAATGATCGATGCGACCATCAGCGGCACACTGCCAACACGCTCGGTGTCGAGGTTCGGCTGCCATGCGAGGGGGTCTTCAAGAGGGTTGCGCTCGAAGTTCGTCTCTCCCCACGACTCATCACTGCCAATCATCAGCTCGTGCAGCACGTAGCCTTGAACACCGCGAGCGGCGGCGACGGTTCGGCTGGCACCGAGCAGCACAGGACCGTTCAGCTGTTCGGTGATGGGGTGAAGCGCCATCTCTTCGGGTAGGACAATGACGAAGGCCTTGTCGGCAACGTCGATCGCTTGACCGCGCACTTCCGGGTCTTGCACAAGGTCGTTGCCCAAGATCACGCCGTAGCGCTCAATATCCGCGCTGAGTTCCGGCACACTGCGGGGCTCAATCATCAGCAGCGCCTTGCCACCACCCGCGATGTACTCGGCCAACGCCTCGCGCTCGGCAACTTCCCAGTCGCGCTGCGGTGCAGCCACAATGACCGCGTCACAGGCCGCATCGATTCCGTCTGTGAGAATCGAGCTCTTGGTCACCGAGTAGTTCCGGCCCTCAAGCTTGAGAACCGCAAAGCCAAGCCCCCCTGCAGTCTGGTCATCGTCTGGATCAATCTCCAAGTGTCCCGTCGACCAACACAGCCGGTAGTCCTCTGCTGAGAACAAGCGAATCAGGGTGTTTGTGAACGACTCTTCGCCGAACTCACTCTCCATTCGCTGGCTGCGGTTTCCTGCCTGCAGAATCACCGTACCGTAGGCGTTGGTGATGTCATTGTCGGCGGCAAGAATCGGACTCGAATCCGGGTCGACAAAATCTACGGACAGCAGATCTGTCTCACCTTGGTAGCTCTCCATCAAACGACGGAACAGCTGTTCATCGAGCGAACCTTCGGGAAAGAAGGCCAATACACTCACTTCTTCTTGCAGTCCCTGAGCGGTCTGAGCACTCATCTCCGACAACGAAAAGCGTCCGGCCCGGCCCAAATCCCAAGACACGTCATGCCGCGTGGTCACCACCAACGTACCAACGGCCAGCATAATGGCCAGCGCTGTGACCACCACACTGCCAGACCCGTAGCGGAACTGCTTGGTGCTCAAGCCAGCCTGCACATTGTCTTTGTCGAACACCGCCCAGGCAATGAATAGCGAGCCGCCTGCGACCAGCAACAACGTGCCCACCGTGCCCAGCTCGCCGATCACCATGTACAGCACAACAGCGATGGCGCCAAAAAAGGCGCCAACAACGGCGAATATCCAAGACCACTTCGAGATGAACTGCATCAGGACCACCGGTAGCTTTCCACCTTCTGGTGGGTAGCAAAAAGGAACACGCCGATCAAACCGACAAAGTAGCTGACGTCCGACAAGCGAATACCACCGAGGAACAGGTCATCAATATGACTAAGGATGCTGATCTGACCCCAAATCGAATCCTGGTCTCCCACGGCTCCAATGATGTACAGCGCCAAACAAACGGACACTGTCACGACGAGCGCGGTGATCTGATTGTCCGTGAAGGAACTGAACAGTGCGCCAATCGCAATGGTGGAAGCAGCCACCAAGAACAACGCCAGATTCCCAGTCACCAACGCCCCGATGTCCGGCGTACTCCACCACCACAGCAAAAGTGGTCCATACAGCAAGCCAGCAAGCAAGACAGTGACGAACCCCAAAGCCCCCAAGAACTTGCCGAGAACAATCTCGGCAGTCGAAATGGGAGAGGTCAGCAACAGCTCCAAGGTGCGCTGGCTGCGCTCTTCGGCGAACATGCGCATGGAGAGCGCTGGACAGATGAACAACAGGATGGTCGCGACGTTTCCATAGAAGGGCGCGAACAACTGTTCGGACAACAGCAGCTGAACATCCCCGTAGGCACCGCCCGAAAACTGAGCCGATGCTTCGGCAAAGTAGGTCAGCCACATCAAGAAGAACACGCCGTTGAGAAACAGAAACGCGGCCAATACGAGCCAGCCAATGGTGCTGTTGAACGTTGCGCGGAACTCGCGCGCGGCGATGGTCAGCACAGCCATTAGGCCCCCCGATCAGAACGAGTGAGTTTGATAAAGACGTCTTCGAGGCCCGCTTGGTCGCGCCCCATCTCCAACAGGCCAAAGCCCACCACACAGGCAGCAACAGCCTCACGGACATCGTCGTTCGCTTCTACACGGTACGCGCCATCATCCAGCGCCTTCACTTGCAGTACACCCGGAAGCGCTGAGAGTGCGCTACCCACGTCATCAGAGGGTCGAGCCACGACCACACGAACGGCTTGATCAGCACCAGACAGCCCAGCGAGGGTGTCCTGGGCCACAATCTTGCCCTGGTGCAGAATGATGACGCGTCCGCACACCGCCTCGACCTCTGGAAGAATGTGCGTGGACAGCACCACCGTCACGTCTCCCTTGGCTAGGTCCGCAATGAGCGCACGAATCTCCACGCGCTGGTTGGGGTCAAGACCACTGGTCGGCTCGTCCAAGATGAGCAGCCTCGGCTCATGAACAAGCGCCTGGGCCACCCCCACGCGTTGCCGGAATCCCTTGGACAAATGCCCGATGAGACGCCCAGCCACTGCCCCTAGATCCACCCGGTCAATGACATTGTCTGCCGCTTGATTGGGTGACTTGGCCTTCTTAATCTTGGCACAAAAGCGTAGGTAGCTTCGCACCGTCATGTCGGTGTACAGCGGCGGTGTCTCAGGGAGATAGCCAACAATACGCTGCACGGCGCGTGCATCCGTGGCGATGTCATGGCCGGCAATGGTGACTGAGCCGCTGGTCGCACCGAGCGAACCCGTCAACATGCGCATCGTGGTGCTCTTGCCTGCGCCATTCGGACCGAGGAACCCGACGATATCGCCCTGCCCAACCGAAAAACTCAGGTCGTCAACAGCCGTGAGCGCACCGAATCGGCGCGTCAGGTTTTGGACCTCAATCATGCTCATGGACAGCGTCTCTCCGTACGCGACGCCCTAAGCTATTCGGCTTCGTTCGGCTCTCTGGTGACCCGACATGCGACCGCAGCGCCGTCATTCACCGAGATGGCTTGTTCGCCCACGTAGCGAACCGCCGCCCCCTCAGTAGCCATGAACTCGCAGGACAACTCGGAGTTGTCGTCGAAGTACAGCTCCATGAGTGTGGGACCTTCGTACAGCCGAAGCTTGCTTGCCTGCGGAACAAACTGACCCGCGACCTGAGCTTGAGCATCCGACGGAATCCAGATGCGAACTTCTACTTTCCCATCCGCACTGGCTTCCGGAGCGGTGATCGGGTCGACCATGACGGGACCGTCTCCCCGAGAGAGCATGACCCGCAAGGCCAAGCCACCAAACAGCAGCAACAACAGCGCCAGCACACCGACGAACACGTACGGGATCCAGTTGACGGAGCTGTCGGCGACCTTGGTCCCGGAGGAGCTCTGACTGAACTGACCGGTCACCTCGCGGAAGAACTCTTCGTCTTCTGTCGCGCGGGTGGCCTCTTCCGGCGGTATCCGTGGACGGCTCTCGTACAGCGGCTGCACAACGGTGCGTGCGAACTCTTCAAGCGGAATCCGGTGCGATGGATCAATCGCGTACATCAGCTGTTCAAGCTGACGCGAGGCGTCATGTGCCGAAGGCCGATGGTCACGGTCATACGCACACATCCGACGAATCACACCGCGCAAGTCTTCGAGCGCCGTAGCACTCATGCCCTCTACCGAGATGAACTTGAGCTGCCGGTTCATCGCCTGGTCATGCGTGATCGGGTTGATGGACAGACTCATGGTCCGGCCCGTCAACAGCTCAAACAGCGACATTCCCGATGAGTAGACGTCGACCGATGGGCTGTCGGACACACCGTCCAACCGCTCGGGCGCCATGTACGGACGCGAGCCCATAACGACAGACTCAGTCTCCGCTTCTCGGCCTTCGAACTCACCCTTGGCAATGCCAAAGTCCAGGACTTTCAGCTCACCGTGGATGGAGAGCATGACGTTGGACGGCTTGATGTCGCGGTGAATGACGCGAAGGGGTCGGCCATCTTCACCAGCGACTTCGTTGTAGGCGACGTGAAGCGCCAGACAGCACTGACGAGTGGCTTCAACCGCAACGGCCGGTGGTACGCCTTGCTTAAAACGAGCCAGCAGCTGGTCGAGCGACACGCCCTGCACATGCTCCATCACTACGACAGGGCGTCCACCCACATCCATCAGGCGTTCGACGCGCACGATGTTCGGATGGCTGATGCGTGAGAGAAGACGAGCTTCATCACGAGTGCGGTTGAGAATCTTCTGATTGCGGGCGTAGGTCCCCTTCAGAATCTTCAGCGCTACCTTACGGCGTAGTGGATCACCAGTGACCCGTGCAACACACACGGTACCGAATGAGCCCTCACCAAGCACTTCCAAGATTTCGAAGGGTCCCGCTGCGCGATTCACGCTGTCTCCAAGACGGAGACCTTACCACCCGTCGCCCACTAGATTTTACTGACCGGACACTAAGCAGCTTTCCCGGCCAGACACTGCGGGTGTCACACCAAGGTCATGTACCTTCGGCACGCGCGCGGATGCCAGTCAGCTGATCTTTCAAAGCATTGTTCGCCAACCAAGTTGAAATCCAGCGAGGGATGGAACGGCCGGAGTCGGACTGGCTACGGTAAATGATGCGACTACCGGTCTCGGTCGCGAGCACCTGGTAGCTCGCGTAGACGCTGACAAGGTCGTTCTCTTTCGTCTCGTCCAGCACCGAAACCGCCCACAAGCCGGGGCGATCGATTTCATATGCGACATGGAACACAATGCTCGACCCCATGACCCGCAGCGAGAACTTGGCGCCCATCGTCTCGGGGTTGCCGCCGGCGGCCGGAGTCTGATTGTAGACCTCCACTTCCTTCAGTGCGCCTGTTTCGGCTACGCGAGGCGGCAAGTCCAAGATGGCGTCCATGGTCTGACTCGGAGTCGCATTGACCTCGATGATGCCGACCGAGAGCCCGCCGGTGTCGTTCTGCTCCAGCCGAATGGCAACATCGCGATCGGACAGCGTCGACTGTTCATCTTCTGTCAGCTCCAGCGGTGCCGGGGGAGGCGGGAGCGCGGCAAGTGCCATTGCCGGCCACAACAACATCATCGACAACCACCGCATTGCATCTCTCCTAGGCCAAGCCAGTAACCTGCGTCGTCCGGCCAACCCGCGACCACGACTCGATCATCCACCAAGCGCAGCCGTTTGGTTAGAGGCTCCCATGCCACAACTTCGCGCTGCACTCACTTTGTACACCAACGCTGCGAAGTCCGCACTGTCGGGCTTTGTCGGAACCCTCCTGGCCCTCGCTGTCTTGGTGGCTGGCGCCCTGTGTTTGGTCGCCGTGGAGATGCTGTTTCTCGAGCCAATGGGTGCCAGGTCACTGATGTCGGGAATCTGTCGCTCTGTTGCGGGGGCGTTGTTCGTCAGTACGTACCTGTCGCTCATCAACATGTGGGTGCAAGCCAAGCGCTCCACGCTGTTCCGCCACCTCCGCCTTCACGCGGGCAACCTGCTCATGCCCTTCATCTACACGCTGTTCTTCTTCTGGATGGCCGAGATCGCGTCCAACTTCATCCCACATCCCATGGCGTGGTTGTTCGTGGTTCTGGCCGGTGTCATCGTCAATCCAGCGCCAGAAGTGGTCTACCAGGAACGTGGCGAGGGTTTCGGCACGCTGCAAGACGCCGCGCAGTTCATGAGCCAGAACTGGCCCGAGTGGTTGGTCATGCAGGTGCCCTTTCTCGGATTGCTCGCCGGGTGGGCCGCCATTGCAAACTACTCGCTCTCACCAGACGCTCTTGCTGGCCTTTGGCTAGACAGCGGCCCGCGACTCGAGGTCTTGCACATCGCGTCCATCTACCTAAGAGATGGCCTACGTGGCGGAGTTGTAGCCCCATTGATGGGACTGCTCTTGCTGGCCCTCGTACACATCTGGATGCTCTTCCGAGGTCATGTCTTCCGCGAGCTGAGCAAGGGCAATCGCCGCCTACGTGCGTGGCAGTCCCGCATGTAGGCAGCAGACGTCTAGCGACGGCGACGCAGGCCAAGCGCAAGCGCGCCCAACAGCAGTGATGCGCTGAGTGGCGCCGGAATCGTCTGACACCCGCGGTACGCAGCCCCGATGTCGCGGTCCAGCACCACCACATACGTGGGGTCAGGGCGACTGATGTTCGTGCCATCGCCAACCACTAATTCAAGGGCCACAACCCCAGGCTCTGTCACGACAAAGGAGACCTCGGCAGTCTCGGGGTTCGCGAGGCCAACGGTCGGGCCGCTCACCTGTGTCCATTCGTACGTGACACCGGTCTCTGGAATGCGGCTATTCTCCGAACCAATCACGGCTGTATCCCCGACGTAGGCCAAGAACGGACGACCCGCATTGGCGACGAGGCCAGCATCATCCTCACCACCTTCGCTACCCGGGTCGCTCGGGTCATCATCCGTGAGCATGTGCGTTTCGTCGTGCACCATGCCCCAGAATTCGGTGTCATTGCCGGTGTAGTGAAGCGCCCAGAAGCCGAAGCCACCCAGACCTTCGGTATCTGCATATTGAATACGCTCTTGAACGGTCTGTGTGTCGCCGTACCACGCCTGCTCTCCCCCCAGATTGTAGTAGTGACTCAAGGATGTGGCGTCGTAGCCTTCGGAGTTTGCAGCACCGTTGGCCCATGCCGTGCTGAAGATGACCGCACTGCCCCGACCGGTTGTAGGTGCCGGCACGCCAGTGCTGCTGACAGGCCACTTGTTGCCGTACAGCGGCATTCCAAGAATGACTTTGTCTGCGGCCGCTCCCTTGGCAAGGTAGTCTTGCGCGGTCCAGTCCAGGCTGTAAGCACTCCAGATTCCGCCGCCGAACAGCGGATCGACGGGCCCCGCATAGTCACTGCCAGACCAGTGATATCCATAGCCCATGATGAACAGGTGACTGTGCTCGGCAAGCGCTGCGTAGTCCCAGGCACCGGACCAATCTACAGCCGGTGTCGCAAGAACAACCTCATCTACGGCGGCATCCAGGTCACGTACAAAGGTGACCATGTTCGCCCGCTGTGACGACGGCATGCTCTCAAAGTCGATGTTCACGCCGTGAGCGCCAGTCCGTGCGACCTCGTCGACCAGCTCGCCAATGAGAGTCGAGCGTGCCGAGGGACTGGAGAGCAACGTGGTGAGCTCCGACGTCGTAAAGTTGGTGACCACCAGGTGGACCTTCACGCCGTATGCAGCCCCAATCGCCACCGCGTCAATGGCTCGGTCGAAGCGAGAGGTCTCGGTCAGATTCCCGGAGGTCGTCACGCCTGACGAGAACACTGCGAGGTGGCTCAGGTCATCCCAGGGAACGGTGTTGAGATCGGCGTTCCAGTAGGCTTCATACCCGTAGACCATGCGGTCAGGCCCAGGCGTGACGTCCGGTAAAAGAGCAGGAAGTGGACGCTGGGCAACGATGTCCTGGCCGGCGAACTGCTCCACTTGGTCGGCATGCGGACCAGCAAGGGCGAGGGCAATAAGGAGCAGGGACATAAAGACTCCGAGAGGACTAGACGCGGCACTCTATCTGAATTGTCCATCGCTCGTCGTCGAAGTCGAACCGGTCTGAAACCGACCTGGCTTCACGCAGGTTCCAGCTATTCGACTCGGCGGTCAAACAGATAGGTCGCGCGAATCTGGTTGAACTGAAAAAGGCACGTCAGCTCTTCGACCACATCCAGTGTGCAGGACAGGGTGAAGTCGCCAATATCCTCGTCCGTGAGCGTGAGGACGTACGACTCCGTGCCCGTGAACCACAATCCGGAGGAGACTGACGTGTAGCTCTCCTCGACAACGGGCTCATCATCGGCATCCGTCGCTAGCGACGTGAGCACCATTGATGCGTCCTCCGGCGTTACCTGTAGAGCGAGTGTTTGAGTGGAGGTAAACGAATCAGTTCCATCTTCGGTGACCTCCTCGAAGGGCAACACAGTGGTTGTTTCATCGATGGTGACCTGTGTGGCATCCCAATCACCAATCAACGGATCTACATCAGCCTCCACAGTGTCCGAGTCGGTGTCCATCTCCGTTCCCTCCGAGTCCGTGTCCATCCCCGTTCCGTCCGTGCCGTCCTCCGTATCGGAGCTGCCACAGGCCATCGCGCCAAAGACGAGCGCGGAAAGGGACAACACATAGCGTCGAGTCACAAAACACCTCTACAAAGTAGATTGTCCGGCCATTCTACATGTGCACGGCACCCAGGTTCATGTCACCTGCTTTTCACCACAAACTATCGCAGTCGGACGTCTACCCAGTCCACATGGTCGCCCTTGCTAGTGTCGCCGCCATCTAGGAACACCAACTCCATGTCTTGGGCACCCGTCAGGTCAATCTCGAAGGTCACAGCGGGAACATGTCGAGTCAGTACGCCCGATGCAAAGACGCGGACGTCATCCACCCAAATCTCTGCTTCTGCGGCGCCTTCCCAAGCACGGAAGTCTCGGCCTACGCCGCCTTCCAGCTTTTCGTACCGGCCAGCAAGGTGGTAGCGAACACGTCCTGGGGCGTGGGTTCCTAGACCATCGGAGTAGCCAACACCTGCGATGTTCAGTGGCGTGACGCCTACACTCAAGTCCGGCCGCAGCTTGCCCCAGCCAATCCGCGTGAAGGTAGGCGGGACGTTCTCAAGCGGCGTGTACTCGGGCATCGCGACAGTGCCCGCCAGGTAGGCGTCGTAGTCTTCAAACACGCCAATCTGCCGATGGTACGCGTACACAACATGTTCTCGGTAGGCGTCGACGAGAACCGGTTCTTCATCGGCGATATTGAACTGCTCGAACGGGTCTTCGTTCAGGTCAAACAGCTCATCGGTCTCAGTAGCGAGGTTGTAGATGTACTTGTACTTGCCGTCACGGACGCCGAGAAGCAAAAACGAGTAGTCGGTGAAGAACCGCGCCATGTCCTGTTCGCCTGACAGCGCGGACGACCCTTGCCACCGTTCCGGCGGGTCGATGCCGAGCAAATCGGTCAGCGTCGGTGCCAAGGCGGTGTGGTCGACGGTCGCCGCAACACGCCGTTCTTCTGGGAACAATACGCGGTTGTAGATCATCGCCGGTACCCGCACATTCTCTTCGTAAATGGCGTTGGAGTGCATCCGGTTGCCCATGTGCTGGTTGAACGGCTCACCATGGTCGCCAATGACCATCACCAGGGTGTTGTCGAGCTGGCCGTTGTCTTCCAGCGTCTGAATCAGCTCACCCACAATGCGGTCGGTGTACGCCAAGCCGTCCCGGTAGCGACCAAAGTCGTCGTCGCCAAATCGCCGTGGTTCATCAGGCGGAATGACGTAGGGATGGTGTGGAAAAATCGGCACATAGGTCAGGAAGAAACGTTCATTCGTGCCGCGGGAATGTAAGAACCGCTTCATCTCGCCTAAAGCGGCGTCTTCTGCCAGGCCCCAGTTGTTGCTGAAGAACATGTCCGCGCCAGCCAGATTGTTGGCGTCGCGCAGGCTGCTGTAGCCGCGATTGCGAAGGAAGCGGGTCTTGTCATTGAAGGTGAACTTCGCCGAGGTAACGAATGACCCCTTAAAGCCAGTCTCCGACAGAACCTCGGGTAGAGAATGGCACGGAATTTCAGGTGCTAGCTGACTTTCCGCGATGGCATCCGGGTAGGGGTACATGGAGCACAAGTAGGAGAACATGCACTTCATGCTGGTCGGAACGGGTGCATACCAAGCGTCAAATACCAAGGCGTTGTCGACCAGTGCCGAGACGTTCGGCATGGGGTCGAGTTCCGGGTCTGCGCCGTACGCCGAGATGTACATCGCGCTGGTCGACTCTAAGACGACGAGCACGACGTTCATGCCATCTGCGACACCGTGCAGGTGGCTCAAATCCTCACGTTGTGAGCCAGGATTGACGATGGAACCGCGGGGAATCGGCGCCGAGATGTCCAGGGTCAGACGCTCGCCGGTCTCCACTTCCTTCGGAAAAGGCAGCAGCGTCGCTTCCCAGATGGCGTTGCGGTCGAGTCCCAGGGGAGGCCCGTGATGACGCGTGTTGGGGCCAATGAACAGGAACGTGATCATGGACGCAAGAGCAGCCAGCGTCAGCCCAGCCAGCGAGATTTTAGGCAACCGAGCAGCAACTAGTGGGGGAAGAACCGCGGCCGCGACCACCAAGGCCAGGGGCCACAAGTTGGACACCGTGACGAACTGAAGCGCCGAGTCGCCCATATTGACTTCGCCACCCGCCATACCGAGCAACCCGCGATTCAGGGGGGTCGAGAAGGAGCGGAAGAAGCCAATGTTCAGGCCAGTGTATAGAGCCGCGAGGATGCCAGATCCAAGCAAGCCAGCCTGAACGAAGCGGTGAGCACGGAACCCAACCATCAGCACTACGGCCACGACCGTCCAGACGGTTGCCACCACAGCGTCTCGGAACAAGTATTCGCCAATATTTCCAATAGATGAGAAACTGGAGAGTCCATGACGTTCTAAGGTGAGAATCGTCTTGGCAACCAGCACGACCGTCCACAAGACCGCACCATGACCGATTGTGGCACGGATGAGGTCTTCTCTACTGGTTTCTTCAGGTAAGTCCGTCATGTTCCAACGCGCCCATAGATATAGGCTCGCGTTTTACCCGTTCGCCGTGCCTACGCCAATCCGCACGACGGCCACCAAGTTGATCCCACATCGACATCCGAGTGCAATGATGAGACAACCACGTGCGTACCGGTAGCGATGGGTTTGCCCCGGGGTGTACCGGGGGCTAGGGATGCCCAACTGATTTTGGAGCATAAGCATGGGCTTTTTCGACCGCCTCGGGAACATCTGGAAGGGCTTCATGAGCTTGTGGATCTCGGACATCGAGAACCGCAACCCTGAGGCCGTGTACGAAGCCGCTATTGACGAGCGCGTCAAGAAGCACCGCGAGCTGAAGAAGGCCGTCAGCGGGATTGTGTACCTACGCAACAAGCTGTCGACCGAGCTGGAGACCAAAGAGCGCCAGCTCAAGGAGATCATGCAGCAGCTGCCTATCGCCGTGGAAGACGGCGAAGACGAAGTGGCTCTGGTGCTCATCCAGAAGAAAGACGAGCTCACGAGCCAGATCGAAGGCATCTCGGCCGAGCTGACCAAGGTGAGCGGCCAAGCCGAAGACGCCAAGTCCGGTCTCATTGCCTTCCAGGCCGAGATCGGAAAGCTCAAGCGCGAGAAGGAGACCATGCTGGCCAAGAAGGCCAACGCCGAAGCGCGTATTGGAATCCAAGAGACCCTCGACGGTCTGTCCACAGACGCAGACATCAAGGCTCTCGACAACGTGCGGACGCACATCGACAAGCTTCAGGCTGAAGCCGACATTGGCACCGAGATTCAGGGTGGAAGCCTCGACTCGAAGTTGGCCAAGATCAAGGAAAAGGCCGCCAACAGCTCGGCTCGTGGTCAGCTCGAAGAGATGAAGAAGCAGATGGCCGCTCGTTCGGCTGCTGCAGAAGGCGGCAAGAACCTCTGATGGCCGAGCTTCCCGAGCGCAACGCCCACGCGGAAGATGTCTTCGTCTCGGAACTCTCCGACAGTGACGACATCGGTGTGCTCGAGACCGCCATTACAGAGTGCCTAGACGCCCGTCGTCCACAGCTCGCCGCACGTCTGGTCGGGCTCCTGGAAGACCGCGTAGAGATTGAGCCCGGAACACCACTTTACCGGGCACAACAAGCAGCCAAACTCTTCCTGTTCAACAAGCCCACCGCGGCAGAGAACTCGTGGAGTGCGCTTGATGACGCCTGGCGAGAGACCCGCAAGAAGATGGTCCTTCGCGCCCGTAAGCGCATGCGAAACGTCGCGAATGGCAAGAACACCCGCATTGGACGGGTACCGGGTAAGTCAACGCGTCGGCACTGACGTGGACTGCAGGTCCGGCATGCTCTCGAGCGTGTCGAAGACCTCAGCGAGCGGAAATTCTACGTCCACCGCAGTCAGTGGTTCGCCAAACAACCCGGCCACCGAGATAGGGCCGCGAGCCTAGGTGAGAGGACGCAAACGGGTGACGATACGGCTCCGGCAATGGTGGCAAGGACTGCGCAGCACGGACCAGACTGTGTTCGTGGCGGGCGTAGTGAGCGTCATCGGTGCCGTCGTACACCAGCTCATGCTCGTTCGCTGGTACATCGAAGACGCCGCTATCAGCTTCACCTTCGCTCGGAATCTCGCCGGTGGATACGGGCTCGTGGCCTACCCTGGTGGGGAGCGGGTCGAAGGATACAGCAACCCACTGTGGACCTTCTTACTGGCCATTCCTGAAGTCGTCGGCATCTCCAGCTTCACCAGCAGCAAGGTGTTCGCCGCAGTTCTAGCGGCGCTGACAGTGGCCGTAGTCGTGGACCTGGTCCGTCGAATTCGTCCAGACGGCCCGGTCGCACCGGTCCTTGCTGGGCTGGTGCTGGCTGCAAACCCGCAGTTCGCCATCTGGGGAGCGAGCGGGCTGGAGAACGCGTTGTTCAGCGCGTTGTTGGCAGTCGGTCTGTGGTGCATGGTGCGGGAAGAAGACGGTCGCTGGCCGTGGAGTGCACTCGCGCTGGCCGGCGTTGCGCTGACACGGCCCGAGGGTATCGCCTACGCCGCGGTGGTTGGACTATGGACCTTGTGGCTTGGCCGCCGATGGATGGCGTGGCTGGTCACCTTCTGGGTTCCCTTTGGCGCGCATCAGATCTGGCGACAGTGGTATTTCGCCTGGCCTCTTCCGAATACCTACTACGCAAAATCGGGCGTTGCGAACACCAAGCTGTTGCAGTTCGACAAGAAGTCATGGACGTACGTCTACAGCTGGTCCATGCGCCAGTGGCAGCTCGGGCTCATTCCGCTGTGGTGGGCTGCCGTCTCAACGCTTCGCGGCAACCGGTTCTTGGCGCCGCTGGTGACCGCCCAGGTCGTGTTCATCTTGGCCGTCATCTACCTGATGGGTGGCACCGGTGAAGAAGGCGAGCACATGCGTACGTGGACGACGGCCCTCGCGGTGGTGCTCGTCAGCTCGCTGGTCATCATGCCCATCGTCGGGCGCCGTGGGCTCAGCCATCCAGTCACCGGCGTGTGTCTACACCTGCTCGGTTTCGGACTGTTCTTTGCGATGTATGCCGACGGCGACTGGATGAAAGCATGGCGTTGGATGTCGCTCATCAGCGTTCCAATCGCCATCCTCACCGCCGTGGGTACCGTTGAGTTGGGTACGTTCTTGGCCAGCTTCTTCCGCGGTTGGGCGCGGGACGCACTGTATGTGACCACCATGTCTGCGGTGGCATTGCTGGCGCTCACCTCTGGGATTCGCGGGACCTACACGTTCGCCCAAAGGCCAGAGACCAGCCCGTACAGCATCAAGAAGCGGGTGTCCTACATGGCGGGTGTGCAAGAACGCCTACACATGGACCACGTGGTCACGCTGGACGTGGACATGGGCGGCATCATGTGGTGGTCCGGCCATGAGCTGTCGGACATTGCGGGCCTAGTAGACGTCCCCATCGCCCACAACCACTACGAGCACGACTTCGTAGAGGAGTACCTGTTCAGTGAGCGACGTCCCGACTTTGCCCACGTGCACGGCGGCTGGGCGAGCAAGCTCAAGATTCGCCAACACCCAGAGTGGGAAGAGCAGTACCTGGAGCTACCGCCCTACCCAGCCGGTCGCTCGAGCTCACATCCCGGCAACCACGTTGCCAAGCGCCATCTGGTGACGGACACCTGGGAGACCGGTCGCGGAGCCACCTTCGCATTGCCGGTAGACCCTGAAGTACCGCTCGATGCCGATACCATTCGCGCTCCGAGTGAAGTCCAGATCATTGGATGGCGTACGCCGGTGGAGACAGGTGAGATCGGAGGTAGCCTCTTCCTAGAGGTCGCCCTAAGCGCGTCGGGCATCGAGACGGCCACTGACGACTTTCGAGTGACTGGCTTCTTGGTCTGGCAAGACGGCACACAAGTCCTCTTCGACGTCGCACCAGGGTACGACTGGTACGAGCCCTCGCGGTGGTCGCCAGGCGACATTGTTGTCAGCCGAGTCGCCGTGCCCATCCCCGACGACGTCGAGCGCGGCCAACCCGACCTTGGCTTCTTCGTCACCGACCGCACAGGTGTGCTGCCCGTACAGAGCTGGTCGTCAGGCGCTCAGAGCGACTCCCCACGCGTCATTGAGGGCGAGATTCGCTGGCCAAGAGTCATCTGGATTCGGCCGGCCGCAGACATCCTGACGCTGGCCCTCGACCACATGAGCATGCTCTCCGACACCGCATCGATGGGCGACTGCGACATGGCGGAAGACCTCTGGTACGCGGCACGAGCCTACCGCGCGCACGACCCGCGATGGGTCAGTGCAAACCGTCAGGTCGCCGCACGCACACTGGCAGAGTGTTGGCTCGGCAACGCTGAGCGACGTCTGCCGCAGTGGACAGCCTGGCCCATGTTGGAGAAGGCACGCTGGTGGGACATCAATGTTCCTGGACTGCACGACGTCTCCACACCGGTCGCACAACAGCTCGAACAGGCGGGCTACGCTGCAATGTCATTAGGCGACTACGACCTGGCATACGCCCAGCTCTCTCAAGCCCTACGCATCGACCCCACACGAAGCCACGCCCGGCGAGCCGCTGAAGTCGCCAGGCGAGAGCGACTGCACCTCGACGATGACCCTCTAGACCCCTTACAGCGCCGACTGCGCACACCGCGCACGGATGGAGAACGCCTGTGAAGACGCGTGTTGTGAACTGGTGGGATGGCCTGACTGCGGCTGGACGCATCCACCACCACGCAACCATGCTCTGTGTGGCGCTGTTCTTGTTCCACTACGCCTGGTACTCGGCTTGGTTCGTCGAAGACGCCGCCATTACCTTCGCCTACGCGCGCAACTTCGCCCTTGGCGACGGCTTCGTTACCTACATTGGTGGCGAGCGCGTCGAAGGCTTCTCGAATCCTACATGGACCCTCGCCCTGGCTGCATTGCGCGTTGTCGGCGTGGGTCCATGGGTCGCGAGCAAGCTCTTGGGAGCCCTCTTCGGCGCAGCAACCATCGTTGTTGGCGGACAGTGGGGAAAGCGCATGCTTCCGCTCGGACGGTGGTCAGCGCTCGTTCCATTGCTACTGGCCATGTCCCCTCAGCACGCCAACTGGTGTGCCTCCGGTCTTGAGAACGCCTTCTTCAGCTTCTTCCTGGCCGCAGGCTGTGTAGCCATGCTGCGCGAAGTCACGGAAGGCGGCAAGCCTTGGTCCGCCCTATGGTTCGCTGCACTCGCCATGACCCGTCCCGAAGCCCCCATGTACGTGGCAGTGGCTGGACTGACCGGCTGGGCCTTCGCGTTCCGAATGGGCTGGCGAAAAGCCATGACCTGGGCCGTGTCCTGGGGCGTCTTCCTGCTCATTCCACTGCTGCTGTGGCACGGGTGGCGCTACGCGTACTTCGCCTGGGAATTCCCGAATACCTACTACGCAAAGCTAGGTGAACAAGCCCGCTTCCAGCCTATGGAATGGGACAAACGCGGCTGGGACTACCTGCGCGGATGGTTCTTGGGACACGGTCGCGGCTTTGTCGCCCCGTTGTTCTTGCTCGGCATCACCGGCGTTCGCTCCTGGCGCGGCCGCGTGGGCTTGGGACTCGCTCTTGTCACCGTCATCCTGATTGCGCTGGGCATCTCTTGGCCGAGTGAGCTGATGAAGGCCCTCGAGCTCGGTGGAGATGACTGGGGCAAGCGCTGGGATGAGCCGGACCTGTTGGTACGTGGGCGCGTCGTCTGGTTGGCCGCCATGGTCTTGCTGGTTCCGGCCGTAGCCATCGACCGCGAAAAGGACGCCCCCCGGGTTCTCGCCTGGCTGATGGGCTGCACCGTTCTGTTCTTTGCCCTGTACTCGGGTGGCGACTGGATGCGCGGCTGGCGCTGGGTGTCCATGGCCATCGTCCCAATCTCCGTTGTCCTGGCCAGTGGTGTTCATGCCGTTGTCGAGGTGCTCAACAGCCCACGCGCACGAACCTGGGCGACGGGTCTCCTGCTCGCCGGCCTGCTCATTCCTGACGCCGTCCACGCCGTGCTGCTGGTCTCCATGCCCGTCACCACACCGTACGATGTCCACCGACGCGTCCAGTACATGCAGGGTGTTCAAGACCGCCTCAACATCGACAACGCCACCATCATGGACGTCGACATGGGCGCTCACTTGTGGTGGTTCGGCCCGCAGATTGTCGACATGGCCGGCCTAGTAGACGTACCTATGGGCCACAACCACTGGCAGCTCGACTTCATCGACGAGTACGTGTACGACGCACGCAATCCAACCTTCGCGCATGTCCACGCAAGTTGGGCAAGCCGCACCAAGATGCGTCACCATGATGGGTGGGACAACTACGTAGAAGTCCCCGCCTTCCCCGTGTCCGTGTACAGCGTTCACGAGGGCAACCACGTTCACCGCGACCACTTCGTCGAGCGTGCAGACCGCAGCAACAGCCTGGTTCGTTTTGGACGCGCTGTGATGCTCAACCGATTCGACATTCCGGTGAAGTCCGTGATGCCTGGCGGCGAGCTGTTCGTGGAGTTGAGCTGGCGACGGACCACTCGTTCGGACGGTTTCCGTGCCTTCTTGTTCCTGGCCAATGACGAGACCACACACGTTGTAGAAGTCCCACCGGCCTACGACTACATCCCCTTCTCCCGCTGGCGCAAGACCGAGGAGATGGTCGGCCGTCACCGGATCGACATTCCAACGGACTTGCCCGAAGGCCGCTACGACATTGGCCTGTACGTGTTCGGCGTCGATGAGGCCCAGGGTGTCTGGCCAGCAAGCCCCGTTGGTGCCACTCCCGTCACCCACACCCCCAGGGTGTTGGAGGGTGAGGCCCGATGGGTACGCGACATCACCGTCACCGACGAGGCCACAATGGTTGCCGGATACGACGGTGCGCTCGTTCGCGTAGACGAGCTGCTGACGGCAATGCGCTGTGAGCCGGCGGAGATGTTGTGGAGCGACGGCCGACGCCACCTTGCAAACGACCATCCCTACCGACAAGACCAAGACGACAGGATTCGGGATGGATTGGCCAGCTGCTACGCCTCACAGGCAGAGACGGCCGAGCCCGAACAAGCCACTGCCTTACTGCAGCAAGCCCGTGCCTGGTCGCCACGAAATCGCGACCTCATCCGCATAGGGGAAGCCCTTGCTGATGTGTGGGTGACCGAAGCCGAACGCCTCGCAGACGCAGGTAACCAACGCGCTGCAGTGCGTTCCTACGAGCAGGTACTCGTGGCAGACCCCTCTCGCAGTTGGGACCGGCGGCACCTCGAAGAGCTTCGCGCGGTGTACATCGAAGAGCTCCAGGCTGCGCGAGATGCAGAACAGGCGCGCAAGGAAGCCGAACGAGACGCACGAGAAGCGGAGCGCGAGGCCCGCGAAGCGGCACGTCTGCGAAGCGCCCCGTAGAGTCCAGTCTTCTGTGCAACAATGTGGTCCCACCGCGTGTTGTCGCCCCTGCCTGCCCACCGAGAGCCCATGACGTCTTCCCGCCGCTTCTTGCTGTTGTTCACTGTGTCCGCTCTGGTGCTGATTGGCGTGGTCTTAGCGACGGACCTCGATTCCCGTGGCTGGCACCGCGGTACCCCCGCAGCCAACGCCGGAACCGTCATCGCGGGCCAGACCGAGAGCATGGTGTTGCAGTTCCCAGATGCGCTGGCCAGCCAGATCAAGCGCAAACCAACGCTGCTCGTCTACTTCTCGCCCACCTGCCCTCACTGCCAACACGTTCAGCCCGAGCTCAATGCACTGTCGGAGCGACTGGGCCGCACCGCTGACGTCGTCGGTATTGCCGGTGGACGCGCGACTCAGGGGCAGATCAACGTGTACGCCCAAGAGTACAACGTCCCCTACGACATCATCCCAGACACCATGCGCGACATCGGGACCATCCTGGGCATTCGCAGCACGCCGTCGGCCCTGCTGGTCCAGCGTGTAGACGACGGCTTCGAAGTAGTGGATGCTTTCTACCCCTACTCCCCTGGCTACGACGCCTTTGTCGAGGGCCGTATCGCTGGCGACCCGTTCGCTGCGTTCCGTGAAGGCGAGTTCCAGGGCACCAACGTCTGCGCGACCTGCCACACCGAAGAAGCCGCCTCCTATGGCTTGTCTCACCACTCCCTCGCGTGGAACACCCTGGTCAAGCACGAAGAGACCACCAACGACAAGTGTACGAGCTGCCACGTCACCGGAGCGGGCCTCCCAACAGGTTGGGACGGGTCTGCGACGAGCGACCTGGTCAACGTAGGCTGCGAGTCCTGTCACAGCGCGGGCGGCCCACACGACGGCCAGAGAGTGGAGCCCCAGAGCACCTGCGAGAGCTGCCACGACGCCGACCACTCAATCGCCTTCACCTACGAAAAGGGCCTGCCCCTCATTGACCACTACCGGGCATCGGCCATGGACGACGCCACCTACCGCGAAGCCCGGACCGCACTGTACGAGGGCACCGCACCGCGCACGCTCTTGGCCTTTGAAGACGGCGCCTTCGTCGGCTCGGACCAATGCCAGAGCTGCCACGAGTCCGAGCACGCATGGTGGAAAGACTCTCCCCACGGCCAAGCCATGGCCACCCTGTCCAAGCCTGAAGTGGTCGCCGAACACCCAGACGCCGCCAACAACGTGGCCTGTGTCAGCTGCCACGCCTCTCCAACACGCTCCGGCCCACCGCCGAGCGAGCTCGCTGGCTTCAAGACCGACGAGTCCGTTGGCTGCGAGAGCTGCCACGGTCCCGGTGAGCGCCATGTTGCCGCAGGTGGCGGAAGCGACAACATTGAGGGACTCGGCGAGAGCTGCCCTGTGTGTGTGCTGGAGGCGATCTGTACGTCGTGTCACACGCAGGCATGGGACCCCGAATGGGACTTGGACACGCGGCTACCTGCGGTTCATCACGGGGGCTAGCGGCACTCGCCCCTGTACAGGCTCACCAAGCTGGGCCGTCTGCCACCAGACGTGTACCGCGAACCAGCGCAGACATGGCAGCGAGGTCCGGATGCAGCACGCGGTCACGGTCCCAGGTGCGTACAACCTCGCGAACTGCGGCATGGGACGCAGCCGTACCCTTACCAAGTGGACCTTCGCCCGCAGCAAAGTGTAGGTCCGCCCCCTGTGCGCCGCACAGAAGCTCAATGCCCACAACATCCGCGGTGGCTTCGAGTAGCTCGAGTGCCATGTACGCCGCGCCGGGCCCCATGGAGACGTGGTCTTCGCGGTGCTGAATCGTGGGAATGGTGTCGACCGAGGCCGGATGCGCCAAGCCCTTGGTCTCCGAAGTTCGAGACGCTGCCGTGTACTGGGCGAGCATCAGACCGCTGTTCAACCCCGTGGATTCCGCCAGATAGCTGGGAAGTCCGGAGAGTTGACCATGCGTCATACGGAAGGTTCGACGCTCTGAGATCCCGGCGACCTGCGCCATGGCAATCTTCAGGTGGTCGAGCGCGAGCGCAATAGGCGCTGCGTGGAAGTTACCGGCCTCAATGACCCGCCCATCAGGCAGTACCAAGGGGTTGTCGCAGGCGCCGTTGAGCTCGCGATTGATAATCGCTGCTGTGGCCTCAACAGCGTCGTATGCGGCACCCAGAACCGCTGGCGTACAGCGAATACAGAAGGCATCCGGCGTACGCCAAGCCCCCACAATGCCGCTGCCGGAGAGCTCCGCAAGCAGCCGTTCAGCGACGACGACACCGCCCGGCTGTCCACGCAGGGCCAAGACGTCGGCGTCTAGGCAGCTGGTGTCGGCACGGACGACCTCGAAGGACATCGCTGCCGCCTTCATGGCGACATCTAGGATGCGACGACTGCGCTCAACCGCGATGGCGGCGAGAGCGGTGGTCAGCGTGGACCCGTTGATGAGGGACAACACCTCCTTTTGGGTCGGTGCATGCTCCAAATAGGATGTGCCAACGCACTGCAGTTCACCCGAGACCCACGCCTCTCCACCGAATCCCAGGACCACTGACGCCATATGCGACAGGGCTGGACACCCAGCAGTGCCAACAGACCCTTGGCGTGGGACTTTCGGAATCACATTGTCTTGCAGCAGCCGCAGCACGCCGTCTACGACCATCGGACGGACACCTGAGAAGCCCTTCGCAAGAACGTTCGCACGCGCAGCAAGCGTCGCACGAACCAAAGGGGCAGGAAGCGGGGCTCCAACGCCGGCACAGTGACCGTGGACAAACGACGTCATGAGCTCAGCGTCGTCTTCTGGGGCGTCCCCACCGACCAACCACTCCCACTTCTGACGTAGGACGGGCTCCGCGAAGGGAGAGGTCGCTTCCATTCGCGCGCGGGCCGAAGCACTCAGCGAGGCCCCGGCACCACCTGCAATGGCATGAATACCAGCAGTCGTGAGGGTCTCACCATCAATTTGGGTTGTCATGCCACCTCCAGCGGTACGCCGGCAGTAACAACGGCCTGTAGGACGTCTCCAGACGCCAGAATGGCCTCGACGACTTCAATTCGTTTGGACGGCGTCATGTCGTCCGTCTGTCCAGCCACAATGCAGTGGTAGGCGGCAGCAGTACCAATGCCGAGCACCGTGCCAGGCTCATTCTCAAGACGCCAGCGCAGCGCCTTCGCAGCACTCATCATCTCAATCGCGATGACACGCCGTGCAGACTGCATCACCTGCCAAGCCCGACGCGCAGCGGTCGTCGACATAGCCACCATGTCTTCTTGGTCTTCACAGGTGGGAATGGAGTCAGATCCAGCCGGCCAGCCCAGGCTCCGGCACTCAGCGACCAAGGCCGCAGCGGTCGCCTGCGGTGCGAGCAGGCCGAGGCCAGGCCGGTCCTTCTGAACCAATAGCGGCGGCAAGCGTGCAGACAGCGTGCCGGTAGCAAGGCGGTAAATGCGTCGCTCACTGATAGCAGCCAGCTCGCACAACACCAAGCGCAGGTGGTCTGCGGCAAGCCCAATCGGCTCGCCATGGAACAATCCGGCAGAGAATGCCTTGTTCGCGGACGGGTCATTGAGCAGGAAGATGGGATTGTCCGTTGCCGAGTTCAGCTCAATCTCGACCTGGCTACGTACGAACCGCAAGCCATCCCGAACGGACCCGTGAACCTGCGGAACACAGCGCAATGAGTAGGCATCTTGGACCTTTTCAGGCAGCGAATCCGCCAGCGACGACCCCGCGGTGACCCCTCGGACTGCCGCTGCACTGGCCATTGCTCCCGGGTACGGCCGAAGAACGTGAACATCTGGATGAAAAGCTCGTAGCGTACCGCGCAGCGCTTCAAAGCTCATAGAGGCGGCAATGTCTGCGTCTAAGGCAAGTCGCGAGGCATCATGTACGGCTAAACTGGCGTACGCCGTAGTCAGCTGAGCGCCATTACAGATGGCCAGACCTTCTTTCGGCAACGGAATCAAGCGCGGAATGCCAGCAGCCGCCATGGCCTTGAGGCCAGACATCATCACGCCCTTGTGCCACGCCATGCCGCTGGATGCTTCATCTTCTTCTTCACCGCGGAACAGAACCAAGCCCAAGTGGGACAGCGGAGCGAGGTCGCCGGAGGAACCGCAAGAACCGCGAGACGGCACAACTGGGACGACATCCTTCGCGAGCATCTCACACAGCGTGTCAACGAGTGCAGGACGACATCCAGAGGCGCCTTTGGCCAGAGCGTTGGCGCGCAGAACCATCATGGCGCGCACGACTTCAGGCTCGACCGGTTCACCCATTCCCGCGGCATGCGAGCGCACGAGGTTCAACGACAGCTCACGAATCGCGTCTAAAGGCAGGCGGACCCGTGCCAGCGAGCCGTAGCCAGTGTTGACGCCGTAGACCGGCATGGGCTCGCCGTCCTCTCCGAGCAACTCCCCTCGTGCGACCGAAGCAACCCAGGCGCGGGTAGCAGCCATTCGCAGACGGGCGTCATGCGCCAGGTGAACGCGGGCACCGTTTCGAGCGACAGCGGCGACGTCGTCAAGTGTGAGCCGCCCACCGGTGAGGGGCAGTTGCGGGTTGTGCGGTTGGTCCATCATGCGCTGTCCTTCAGTCGGTCCACCCGATAGGCAGGCTGCATAACCAAAGGGGGACGGGATGGACGCGTCAGATCTCGCCTACCGGCACCCAATGCTCTACGACCTTGAGTATTCGGCCCTGGCCGCAGACATTGAGCACTATGTCGCTCTCGCAAAAGCTCGCGGCGGACCGGTGTTGGAGCTCGGCGTCGGCAACGGCAGGATTGCGCTTCCCCTCGCTCGCGCGAACATTGAAGTCCACGGCATCGACCGCTCGCAGGACATGCTGCGCGACCTCCAACGAAAAGTCGACGCCGAACCGGTGCATGTGCAAGCGCGTATACGTACGCGTCAGGGCGACTTTCGCCACTTGAAGGGACCGCGTTCCTACCGGACCGTCTTCTTGCCTTTCAATGCCATCCACCACTGTACCCACCACAGTGATGTGCTGGCCTTGCTCGCCTCAGTCGACAGCGTACTGCTACCCGACGGGCGCTTCTACCTGGACTGCTACCTTCCAGATCCCATTCTGCACGGCCGCGATCCGAGCCAAAAATACGGACACACCGACTTCGCGCATCCGGTCACCGGCCAGAACATCCACAGCTGGGAACAGTCCTGGTACGACCCCATCGCCCAGATCCACCATGTCGAGTACACGTACATTCCCGAGGGAGAAACCCCGGAGGAAGTAAAGCTCGACCTTCGCGTGTTCCACTACCAGGAGATGCTGGCGCTGCTCGACTGGGGCGGCTTTCGCATTGCCCATGAGGCCGGAGGGTTCGACGGCCGCGACGTCACGGCGAAGAGCAGCAAGTGGATTCTGTGTATTGAGCGCAAGGGCGAGGCCTAGCTCAAAAAGCCGGTACAGATACCGACTCCGACGAGCCCGCCGACAATCCAGTTGGGGATGAAGAACAAGTGACCACCGCCACTGGGCGTCACAATGTTCAGCATGCCCCCGCCAACAATGACTTCACCGTCTTCTCCCTCGCTGCCAGCAATGCCAGCCAGACGCCAGATGCCGTCGATGGGCATGACCAAGGCGGCAATGCACAGAAACAGCCAGAAGTCGAAGTCGCCGCCGACCAGATGGGCAAGGCCCGCAACGGCGAGGGCCGGCAGAAAGGCCAGCATTATCTGGGCAATAGCCACAAAGTTAAAGATGATCACCGAGAACTCCAACAAGAAAGGGTCGCTGTCTGAACGACAGCGACCCTTCACTTGGCTTCGGTATCAAGGCACCTCAAGGCGCCTCAAACAACGCTAAACGCGCCTATTCAGCGGGTTCGTCGCCCGAGTCATCGCTGTCACCACAGAGAACCGTTCCGTTCTCAGTTTGTTTGGCAGCCTGGACATCATCCGTGACCCAGCGGTCACGCTTGAGCTTGTCGACGTTGAACCGGCCAGACACCATGACGCGGGTCTGGGACTCGGAGGCGTCAAACACCAGCTGGAATTCACCGGAGAGAGCATCACCCTTCTCGAAGGACGAGCCAGCGTCAAAGTGGACATACGAGTAGTGAAGTTCAACCCAGCTATCGAGGCCAGCAGCGGACTGGTCAGGAGTACGCCATTCGTTGGTGTGAACGCGGGTCAAGATAGGCGCGCTGATGGCGGCTAGCTCGTCGTTGACTTCGTCCGAGATGTCTTGCACGTCTGAAATCAAGCTCTGGTGACCACGGTCCGATGTTGGATCGGCGCCTTCGTCCATGTCCGACCAGAACAGGTCGTTCGGGCTGACAGCCGCATCTTCATCTGCAGCGATGTCATTGTAGGCACCAGGGCTGCCGTAGTATCCGGCACGAACCTGGAGATCTTCAGCCGCAAACCGACCCCATGCACCGCCCGAACGCCACTCCTGCGGCAAGGTCCAGATTTCCTGGGTGCTCGCGGGATTGAACTGGAATCCGCCGTTCGTGAGGTAGTACATCATGCCGCCGTCGACATCTGCAGACCAGTTCTCAATCCAATTGCCATCAATGTCTTCGGAGACAGTGTTGCCATTGCCATCTTCCGAGCAACGCTGAGGCTGGAAGTTGGGATCGATGACAAACGCAAAGCGGAAGTCTTCGCCACCGGGCAGACGCTGATGGAAGCCGATCTGAATGTCGCCTTCGGAGGTGATGATACCTTCGCCGCGCCATGGATCGAGCGGTCCGCCAATAGCGACGTACCCATCGGAATCCAACCAAGCTTCTTCGAAGTTGTTTTCGCAGTTGTCGATCGGAGCTTCGAGGCGATCCGATTCGTCATCCAGTTCGCGGCAGTCGATGTTGAAGGACACTTCAGCATCGTCGAAGTTGAGCTTGTCTTCAAACAGGCTCTGCGAGGTGTTCGCCGCCAAGTAGGCCATGAACTGCCCGTCTTCGACGGTCGCGTTGTTCGGGGCGCAGGCAGAGAGGCCAAGGGCAATTACTAGCGAAATACGAGTCATCATCGCTCCAATCCAGACGCAGTCGAGCAGCCCATATAGGCGTCTCGAGCGTCTTGCGTCAACAACAGAGTGTCGACAATGTCGGGCCTGCTAACGGACCCACAAGGTTTCGGACAGGGGGTGAGGGAGCCAGGAATTGACTCACTCATCGTCGTCCGATTCAACAGCCGGGATATTTCCGGTAGAAACGATAATATTTCCGTCACGACTGCCAACAAGCGTTCGTCTGCCATCTGCAAAGAGATCAACAGTAGCCAAACCACCGTCCACGCGGAGGTCACTGTAGGCACGGTACCGAGGCACGAGGGAGGCCGCAGCGTCGTCGAAGACGGTCAAGTCACCGTCCGCAAACGCGAGCACTTCTTGCGTGCCATCTCCATCGATGTCCACAACCGACAACAGGCCCGAGCCTGTGTAGGTCGCATCGTCGACCGACACGCCGTCTGCGGTCGATGTCACGACCCGGCCGTCGGGCAACACCGCAATGCTACATCCAACAGTCGTGCAGGACTCCACGCTACCGCCAGCCAGACCAATGTCCACAGCACCGGCAATGGTCTCGGTTCCTTGTGCATTTCCGCCGTCGTCAAACAAACTGACAACGCCGGCTGTCAACACACCGACCGTGGAGGACGAAGGGCCTTCGCCGCAGGCCACAACGGTTCCACCGGTGACGTCAGCCGTTCCTAGTAGAGTCGCCGGTGCGGTCGTGAGGTCGACCATGACGACCTCAGCGGTGGTCAGAGCGTAGGCGATCCCGCCACAATAGGCGATCGCAACACCATCAGCGTTGCTGATCGATACGCGGGTGGTCCCAAGCTCGCTGAGGATGGGTGACGGCCCAGGGGACAACGCCACAACAGCAAGGTCCACGTTGGCACCCGACTCGGTCATGCCGACGATGTCGAGCCGGCCAGAGCCAACGTCAGGGCGAATGAAGACTGGAGGAACAGTGAAGGTGGTCTCGAAGACCGTCTCGTCATCCGCAGGCGCCCACCACACACCCGTGTCGAAGGTCGCGGTGCCTCCCCACATGGTGTCCCAAGTGGTCGGACCGGCCACAAACAGCTCGGGAATCCCGTCACCGCTGAAGTCCCCAACCGCGATGGGACCGGGATCGGGTGCCATCCAGACGCTTCGCTGTTCCTGTGCTTCGACAGGAATGCGTCTGACAAAGACCTCGCCCGTTTCTTGGGCCAGCCAGACATCTTGACGGCCATCACGGTCTGAGTCTGCGACAGCCACGGAGGCGCCAATACTGCCGCTCTCAAAGCTGGTGACCGACACCGCATCCGACAAGTCGAACATGCGAACGTCCCGTTGCACGGTAGGTGCGAGCGGACCGATCACAAACAATTCGTCTGCGCCATCGCCGTTTACGTCACCCGACAGCGACGTGGATGCGTCCGGGAAGGAGGTATCAACGAGGGTGGGTCCAGTCTGAGCGTAGGTGTCGCCGCTACGGACGAAACGTACCCAGAAGTTGGTGTCGTCTAGGACGGTGATCTGCGGCCGTCCCTCACCTGTGTTGTCCCCGATAGACACCGAGTTTGGCGCGTTCCGCAGACGCAGAGTGTCATCTACGGTGAAGTTGAAAGCACCGTCTCCGCCCCACACTTCCAGCTCGAATCGGGGCGCCTCGGACCAGGCAATCACAATGTCTGAGAGGCCGTCACCGTCTACGTCACCGATCGCAGCGGAAGCGACGCTTCGGCCTTCGGCTTCGATGGTTCCAGCGAGCACGTGACCCGCGATGGGATGGCTGCGCAACACAGCGACGGTTCCGCCGCTCCAGACAACAACGTCCGTCAGACCGTCGGCGTCGATAGCTCCTGCAGCACTACCTGCGATGATCCGCTCTCCAGCGACGTCTACAACCGACACCGCCTCGCCTTGAGCTGGAATCCACCAGACATTGGACTCGGAGACCCCAATGGCGCCGGCAGTTGAAGCATGCACGTTAGTCAGGGTGTCCTGTGCGAGTGCACGAGGGTTGACATCAAGGCCCAGTGCGCCAGCGAACACAGGGACCACAACACTGTTGTCAGCCGCTACGGTGTACACACCGGCTTGGTCGAGGGTCAACACACCCACGCCGCCGCCGTCTGTCTGAATCTCGACGGGCGCGCCATCGAGGGTCACACCTGACAAATCACCGGGAACTGCCGCACCCCAGCTGCCTTGGCCGCGTATGGCCACACGCACTGGAGCAGTTCCAGACGCAGGCAGCACGGACATGCTGGTGGCCGCTTCAGGAGCAGTCCACACACCGATGGGATCAATCCCCTCGGTTTCGGGTTCGCAGGCAAAGGCAAGCAACACAAGCGGGGCGAGCGATAGACGCACACGGACTCCAGACATCAGGCCGCGCACCTTACCCCGAACGGTGCCGCCTTCGCGCGAGCCACAACAATGGCAGCCCGAAGAACAGCCCACTGCGGTCTCCTCGAACGCAACCGGTCCGGGTTGCCCCAAGGGATGGGAGTCGCGCTTTTCCCGCTCCAAATGCCGGACTCGGCTCGCTAAAAACCGGTTGTCCACCGAATGCTGACTGCTGTAGGAGACGTGCGGCCTGCCAAGAACTTAGTGTGGGGTCTTCACTCATGATCAGCGCAATGGCCGCTGCAACGGCTGGCGTGGAGGCGCTGGTCCCGTAGAAACCCCGCGCGCCATACGCCGCCGTGGACACACCATTCGGTCCGACGATGTCCGGTTTCGGGTAGCCAATTGTGCGCGAACCCCACGAACTGAACGCTTCGACATCATTCGAGAAGTACCCTTCGGCGCGAACAGCCCCCACTGCGAAGGCCAAGGGCGAGGCGGCGGGATCGGCGATGGATCCTTCCGCCATCGCCGGACGCAGACGACCGCTGGTCGAGAGCAAGTCCACATCCAGATCCACAGTGGCACCGCGGTGCAGCCACACTTCGAGGTGTCCCCACTGCGCTTCTTGCACGTTGGACGGCACACGTTCGTACGGTTGACACCGATCGGCGCCTGGGAGCTGACGTACTTCCGACACGCCGAGAATACGGCCTTCATCATCGACTAAGCGAAGGTCTAGGTCGGTCTCACCACAGCTCAGTCGCTGGTCCCACTGAACGAGAGTGCTCTGCGGGCCAGCCCCCAAGCGCACGTCCAGCTGATTGTCACCGTCAAAGTCCAGTCGTCCGTCGTTGTCGCCGTCAATCCATGGGCCGCCCCAATGGGAATCGGCGTAGTTTCCGCTGCTCGTGACCAACAGCACTCCGCCAGCCGCCGCTTTCGCCGCGAGCTCGGAGACAGGCCCACGGCCATCGTGAAACGAACTGTTGAGGAAGGACAGCGACATGCTGATGATGTCCATCTCTTCACGTACGGCCCAGTCAATCGCATTTTCAAGCGTGGTGCGGCCTTGGGTACGAACCAAGTGCAGTTCAACGTCTGGAGCGATGTCGCGGACGATCTCAGCGCAAGCGATACCGTGAACGCCTTGCTCAAAGCGGAACCGCGGGCGCAGAAAATCGATGGGTTGTTCGCAGGTTGCGTCAGCAAAACAGTCGTGACTGGTGAACTCGCCAAGTTCCTCGGTCAAGTCTAGGGACGAGAACCACTGAAGGTCGAACACGGCAACCTTCACTCCGGCACCGGTGAAGCCGCCGTCATGCCAAGGATGTACTGCCAGTGCAGCCAGGGCCCCTTCAGCGACGAAGGAATCGGTCACTGGCACGTCTTCTTCAGTCCACGCAATGCCGGGCGGAGGCGGCTCGAGCAGGACAGAGCCAGTCGCCGAGTGTGTCTCTGCTCCGGGATAGTTGGGGTCCTCAACCCGGATCAGCGACCAGGGGTCGACAACCAGCGGAATCAAGGCCAACACCAGCATCTAAGTTCCGTCCTCGGCAACAACGGCGTCCCAGTGGTCCGCATCCAGTGTCATAGCGGCAGCGGTGAGGGTGGCAGCCGCAGCAAACCGTCCGGATTGCAGGGTACCGGTCGGGTAGGTCTCGCTGACCTGCCACTCTCGTTCACCTTCTCTGGCGCGTACCGAGACAACGAACTGCCCGTCCCCGACACATCGGCGGTCCCGGTCGAGCACGGCGAGTGTCCAGGGTCCTACACACGCTTGGACTGAAGGCAGCTCAATGGGCAGCTCTACCTCCCCGCCGTCCCCTATGAATCGAACGGATGCTTGCCCCTGGGTCAGAATGCGATTCCGCCCCAGACGCACGCGAAAACGGAACACAGGATGGCCACCGTACACGCTCTGGCACGCGATTGCAGCTAGCTCCAACGGTAGAGAGCGCAGCTTGCGTCGCCACAGAACCACCGCACCGGCGGCGGTTGCGCCAACCACAGATGTGGCGATCAACGCGATGTCTCCAGCCGGCGAAGCGCTCACCGTGGCCAACAGCGGAACACCGACAGCAGCGCCCGTAGCAAGGGCAATAGACCCCAGGCGGGTGCCGGCAATTCGGTCAGAAAGTGAGATCGTGAGGCTCCTGAGTCAGACGTGCATTACTCTATCGCCCCGTTGCGTAGACGGGAGCGGTGCGTACGTCCACCGCGAACCCCCGCTCACACACTTTTTCGAAGGAAGCACCCATGGGACTTTGGGACACACTCAAGCAGCACGCCGGCGCTCAGTTCCTGGATGTCATCCAGTGGCTCGACGACACCAACGACACAATGGTCTACCGATTCCCGATTTTCAATCAGGCAATCACCGACAAGTCGAAGCTTGTGGTTCGCGAAGGACAGGCCGCGGTCTTCATTCACGAAGGCGCCATGTCCGACGTCTTCGGCCCTGGCACCTACACGCTGGACACGCGAAACGCACCCATCACCGGGTTCTTCCAGTCCATCGCGTACGGCCTCAACATGCCGTACAAGGGTGACATCTACTTCATCGACACCACGCAGTTCACAGAGAACCGCTGGGGTACGAGCAATCCAGTCATGATGCGCGACGCTGAGTTCGGCCCCGTCCGTATTCGCGCCTTCGGTATCTACAGCTTCCGCGTCACCGACCCCGAGATCTTTCTCAAGCAAGTTGTTGGCACAGACGGTCTGTTCACCACGGACGAAATCGCCGGCCAGCTCAAGCGCAAGCTCGTCAGCGGCTTGGCGGACACGATTGGCAAGGCCAAGATTCCCGTCTTGGACCTGGCTGCCAACTACATGGACCTCGGCGACCAGCTGCGCGACCGCATGAACCCCGCGTTCAACGAGTCTTACGGCATCACGCTCACCGACTTCACCATTGAGAACATCAGCCTGCCGGCCAACGTGGAGAAGGCGCTCGACGACCGCTCACGCATGGGCGTGCTCGGCAACCTCGGTGCCTACCAACAACTCAAGTCAGCTGACGCTATCGAGGTCGCCGCTGGAAACACCGGTCTCGGCGGTGCAGGCGTAGGAATGGGTGTTGGCTTCGGCATGGGCAACATGATGGGCAACCAGATGTCTGGCTCCATGAACCAAGCCGGTCCGTTCAACGCACACCAGGGCATGCAGGGCGGTCCCGCCCCAGTTCCGCCCCCCATGCCGGGCCAAGAGACCTGGCACTACAACGGTCCTACCGGTCAAGCTCAGCTCAAGACGGCAGAGCTCGTCCAGCGCATTGGACAAGACCGCTCCGGCAACCACCAAGTGTGGAAGGCAGGAATGGCTGCATGGAAGTCCTGGAAGGATGTCCCCGAGCTCGCCACTGCGCTGCCGCCAGGACCGCCGCCCATGCCGAGTGCGGCTAGCTACCACTACGCGGGCGCAGACGGTCAGAGCGAGAAATCACTCGACGAAGTTGTGGCCGCCGTCAAGGCAGACCCAGACGGCAAGCACCACGTGTGGCAAGACGGTTGGGACGGCTGGAAGGCCGCTACAGACGTTGCCGAAGTGAAGGCTGCGCTGTCCGCTGGACCGCCACCGCCCCCGAGTGGTGGACCGCCACCGCCCCCCATGTAGGCATGTGAATCAACGAAAACGCCCCGGCCATTTAGCTGGGGCGTCTTTCGTTGTGGGAGAGGATGTCCCCTCAACCAACACTCACTCCATCGCGAAGCACTCGATGTCGACGCTTGAGCCGAACGCGATGCACGTCGAGCCGGACCCTTCGCACAGTGCATCGAGCTCCGCGCATTCGCCACACGGGTCGTCCGAACAGGCGTCGGGAACAGCTTGGCAGATGGGATCTGCATCTAGATCGGCGAAACAGTACTCTCCGGTCCCACAATCACCACCGCCGTCACATGGGCCGTCGAGATTGGACGGTCGGCCCGAGGTGGCGTCGCTGTCATCACCATTGCCGCAGCCCGCCATGGTGAGCGCGAGCAAAGTCATCTGAATCCACCGAGACATACGTTCTCCTACGTGTTTCGCGCACCCTACACTACGCGATAGTTGATCAGCGCGGACCGGTGGTCGGGCGGAACCAAGGCCATGGCTTCTTGGCCTGCTCCCCAAGACAAGTGCACCACCGATGCGTCCACTGTGCAGCGCGCCTGTTCGTGAGGAATGTCGACCACCACGACCTCACTGCCCCATTGACGAACACCAAGAGTTGCCGCACTGCCAAGTGCTATCGCGAGCAGAAGCTGGGCAAGCACTACCAAGGCGTAGGCCCACGGCGCACTCACTCCCACTGCGACCGCGGTGAGCAACACTACCGCAAGGCCCACTCCAGCAGCCAGAACACCGGCAACGAGGGGCAGAGTACGTTGATGGCGAGTCGTCGTCAGGCGAATGCCAGTGGCAGACAACTCAAGCTCTGCGGGCCCCGTCAACGGGCATGTTGTAGGCACAGCCTCCTCTTCAACAGGGGCTTTCAATAGGACGGGAAACGCAACGCTGTGCATGGGAACTCCTCAAGAGACACCCGTTCATGTCCCGTCGGCAGACCGCATTCACGCGTTCGTGGCGACTCTTGAGGTGCTTTGAGGGTCTTAGAGATTCACACACTGCCACAGGTGTCCGGGCGTGCTGTGATGACGTCCATCAAGCACATTCAGGAGGTTGGCATCCCGATTCCGGACAACCAGCTGCTCGGAAGTCCAGCGGTGCGCGAAATCC
>OJBS01000044.1_pt1 | contig 93632 bp, 83 predicted proteins | sample 1590941 | NCBI WGS metagenome assembly OJBS01 (sample SAMN05416785, study PRJEB24817) | seawater metagenome | isolation source: Sea water | place: Canada:Atlantic | collected 2013-11 | reverse complement strand
CAAACTGCCGTCTCGGCACAGTCCGCCCAAACTGCCGTCTCGGCACAGTCCGCCCAAACTGCCATCTCTGCTGACACCGCGCAGTTCGCAGAGCGCGCTGGCGCGGCACAAACCAGTGAATCGGCGCAGACCGCATCCATCGCTGGATTCGCCGAAACGGCCGGCGCGGCCCAGACCGCAGCATTCGCAGACACGGCTGGAGCCGCACAGTCCGCTGTCACTGCCGAACAAGCCACAACAGCGACCAGTGTTTCGGGTGGAACGGCCAATGTCACCTCGCTTCGTGTTGGAGGTGTGCTCATCGCAAACGAGAGTGGGGTCATCCAAGCGCCGGTTCCCTGGACCACGCTGACATCCATCCCGCCCTCCTTCGCAGACGGCGTCGACAACGATGCCTTTGCATCGGTCTCCTGTGCGACCGGTCAAGCTCCTCGCTGGACAGGTTCAAGCTGGGGATGCGGCACCATTGATGGCATGGCTACACAATCGTATGTGACGAGTGCGGTCAGCAGCCACCGTTCGTCGGCCTCCGCCCACCACACTCGCTTCACTGCCTCTGAGGCAGCCGCAGCAGCACCCCAAGCCGGCAATGTCGTCTGTCCATCCGGCTGGTTCACCTACGGAGACCTTTGCTTTTACGACTCTCGTCGAGCGGCGAATGACGGCACTATCAACAGTCACTACTGCGCCACTCAACTGGGTGGTCACCTGTGCACGTCTATGGAAGTCGTCTCCATTCGCGGCTGGCGCGGTTGGTTCGGCGGGAACTTTTGGTATGCCGACCAGTACGGAGACGACGTCATGCTGTTCCACAACACAAACGGCGGAGGATATTGGTACAACCAAGATGGCGGCGCCGCTTTGTCCGACCACCGCTACGCCTACTGCTGTCGGAGCCGGTAAATGCGCACTGCAATTCTTCTACTTGTTCTCGCTATGCCCATTGCGGCACACGCCCAAGACACCAAGCCACTCGGCGGCGTTTGGTCCACGGTTTGGATGACCGCTCCCGCCGGGCAAACGTGGCAGGGTACGGGCTACCCGGACCCGGAGCCGCTCAAGGCTATCCCCAACGAACAGATGCTTGTGGTCGCTTCCCGCGCACTGTCCCCAGACGCTGACCGCCTGCACGCTCTGGTGTCCATCGGCCGTCGTCACGCAGACGGAGCGGTCGACGTTCTCGCAGCAGCGCTCCAGCCCGCTGAGCCAGACACAGTGCGGGAGACCGCGATTGCCGCGTTGCTGGAGCACGGTGGTCCACAGGCGGAAGCTGTGCTGCGCCGAACCCTGCAACACGACCCCTCTCCATTCGTACGCGGAAACTCCTTGTGGGCGTTGTGCTCGTGGGGAGAGTCCGCTGGATTGCACGCTGTACAGATGGGCCTGCAAGACAGTGACCTGTACGTTCAAGGCATGGCCGTTCTCGCCGTCCGCGCGCTGCCCCCCGAACGCGACGTCGTCCTTCCGATCCTCGCCGACGCACTGGCCTCCGACGAACGTCAGGTTTGGCAAGAGGCCATGGTGATGTTGGCAGACGCAGGCTGGCCAGAAGCTGGAGAGATGCTCTACGCCGTCGCCTCCAAGGCCACTGTGAACGACGATGCCAAGGGCCAACGAGCCGTCAGCGCCTACCGCGCCTGGCTAAGAGCGCATCCTGAGCTTCGATGACGGTGTCGACCGACGCTACCTTCGGCTCACTAGGCAAAGCTGAACGGGCTGATGCCGCAGTCAGCACCAAGCACTAGCGTCTACTCGGAGGGCGGCTCGACAGGCTTGCCCTTGAAGCCCGTGGCCACCAAGAACCACTCGCGGCTGACCTTGCGTACGGCGTCTGGCCGAACGCGCTTGACCGTCTTGAACAGGACGCGTGCTTCCAGGACAAAGTCCTGCGCATCACCGCCCTCGAACACCTTGCAGACGAAGGTTCCACCCGGCTCCAGCAGCTCGGCCGCAACGTACAGCGCACGCCGAGCCAACTCTATCTGGCGGTAATGGTCACCCGCCTTGTCGCCGGTTGTCGGCGGAGCCATGTCGGAGAGAACCGTGTTCGCAGGACCTCCAAGGACTTCGAGCAGCTGCTCGGGAGAGACATCCAACGCACTGGCTTCGAAGAATGTGGCCCCACTGACCTTGGGGGCCGTGAAGTCCACACCAACGACCGTTCCCTTACGGCCAACCTTCTGAATCGCGTAGCGCGTCCACGACCCTGGGTAGCAGCCCAAGTCAACCACCCGACCGCCTCGTTGAATGACGGGGTGCTTCTTATCGATTTGCTCCAGCTTGTAGATACTGCGTGCTTCGTAGCCTTCGGCCTTGGCTTTCGCAGTGTACTTGTCGCGTTTCTGGTACGAATTAGCCATTGCAACGTGCCTCGATGACATCCCACACTGCATCAAACCCGGTACGCTTAGGAGACGAAAAGCCAATCAATTCGCCATCTTTCAAGCGGAATTCTTTCTTGATGGCGCCCATGTTGCGCTGCCGCTCATCACGACCGAGCTTGTCTACTTTAGTGGCCAGGACGAGCCGAGGCAGCTTGGCGGTGGCCAGTCCATACAGCAGCTCGCCATCCGACTCTTGCGGCTTGCGGCGGCAATCAACCAGCAGAATCACTAGCTTCAGAGACTCCCGCTCGGACAGGTAGCCTTCGATCATGCCCTTCCAGCCCTGTTGAACAGCGGCAGGAACCTTGGCAAAACCGTACCCCGGAAGGTCGGCAAACACGCAGGCATCCGCCACTTGGAACAGATTGATGCGCTGCGTACGACCGGGCGACCCAGAGACGCGCGCAGCACTGCGCATGCCGAGCAAACAATTCAGCGCCGACGACTTTCCTACGTTGGACCGCCCGGCGAATGCCACTTCGGGCAACCCCAAGAGGGGTACATCTTCACTAAAGCTACCTTTGAACTCAACACGTCCACCTACGTTGCGCACAGCAACCTCCTACACGGCGTCTGGGTATCCCTGTAGCGAGCGTGTGCCCCGTTATGACCTGGTGACACTTGCAGTCGCATGGACTCCTCGCGGTGTGAGCCGCCTTGATAGACTCGCACCATGGCAAGCCGCATACACCCAGTAGAACATCTCGATGCTGACCAAGAAATCTGGTTCATCAGCGACCTGCACCTAGGCGACGGCACCCCATCCGACGCCTTCTTCGGCAAAGACCGTCACCTGCAAGCGCTGGTCGAAGAAGTCGATGCACGGGGTGCCACGTTGGTCATCGGCGGCGACGCCATGGACTTTCACCAAGCCTGGTCGTTCACCCGCATCCTTCGCGCCCACCAAGAGCTGCTCGCATCCATGAGCAAGCTCGCGCGAGAAGGCCGGGTCGTCTACGTCATTGGTAACCACGACTACGACATCACGTTGTATCGAGAGCTCTTGAACTTTCGAGTCTGTGACGAGCTCCACATCGGCGACAAGGTGCTGGTTCAACACGGCTACCAGTACGACCCGTTCTTGCAGCATGCGCTGGACGGCACACACCTGCCGACCAAGATTCACCATCTCGTCGAGCGCTACCTAGACACGTGGATTCGCATTCCACTGGGCGAGTTCTACACCCTGCCCAACCGCTTCGTCTTCTGGTTGACGCACAAGTTGGCACTCATGGCCTTCGCCTTCGCCTGGGTCATGCGTGGCCTCGGCCTGAAAGCGAGTGCCGAAGGGACAGAACGAACCCTCGACTTCTGGGCACGCTCCAACATGGGCGACCCCATGTGCATCTTCCGGCCCATCATGGAGCGCCTAGAGACCGACTCGTGGCAAGCCATCCTGTGCGGTCACTCACACCTGCCGGGAATCGTGCGCGAAGGCGGCAAGATGTACGCGAATACCGGGTCTTGGACCTTCGCCAGCTCGCAGTACATCGTGTGGAAAGACGGCGACCTACGTTGTCACGACTGGATCACGGGTCGCGAGTTCGGCGACCAACTCTACGCTCCCCTCCGAGACGGTTCGATCGACGAAAAGAACTTCTGGCAGTGGTGGCGTGAGAACTACATGGGCCTGCTGCGCTTCCGTGAGGGCGAAGAACGGCGTGGACGCTTCCGTGGTTGGGAATCGTACATTCGCGACCATCAGGAGTTCGGCTCCATTCCAGAGATGAAGCGTTCGCCACTAGAACCGCTGTTCGTCGCTTCCGGCATCTCCTCCACCGAGCAGCTTCCACCGACAGAAGCCCAAGAACCACGACCTGCCGAAGCGCCCCCCTCGCCGTCGTAGCGGTATGCGTTACGGGGGCCGGCTATCTACCGGAGCCCCCATGAACGACGTCGCGGCCATCCTCCCCCTCCGCGGACCCGTGCTGTACCCAGGAATGATTCTACCCGTGCCCGTGGGACGCCCGTCGTCGCTGGCGGCGCTCGAGTTGCATCAAGACGGTGGCTTCCCGTTGGTCTTCATTCCACAGCTCGACCCGGACGAAGAGGTCCCGACCAAGGCGCGTATGGCGCAGGTTGGCTGTACTGCTCGACTCGTGAACATGGTGCACCTCCCCGACGGCACCGCGCGCATTCTTGTGGAAGGTATCAACCGTGTTCGCCGGTCAGCGCCCATCACCGAGCACGAAGGCGCAACTGTCTCCACGACCACCGCCTTCCCAGAAGCGAACGACGACCCCCAACAGGTCTCTCAGCTCACGCGCGCGACCGCGGAGCTGTTCGGTCAGTGGCTCGTCCTCAATGGCTTCAACCCCGCGGACCACGAGCTGCTCGTAGACCCATCCTTGGATCCCGCGCGTCTCGCCGACCAGGTCATGGGCAACATCCCCGTGTCCCTCATCAACCGCATCGAAGTGCTCGAAGAAGTGTCCATCGCGGGCCGTCTGCACAAGGTCGTTGAACACCTCATCAAGGCGGTTGCCGGTCAACAAGTCGCGGTCGAAGTGAACGAGCGCGTGCAGAAGGCCATGGACAAGGGCCAGCGCGAGTACCACCTCAAAGAGCAGCTCAAAGCGCTCAAGGATGAACTCAACAAGCTGCAGGGTCGCCCAGGTGATGCAGACGCATTCGAGCAGAAAGTGCGCGATGCGAACATGCCGGAAGAGGCGCAAGATGAAGCCCTGCGTGAGGTGGACCGCCTGCGTCGCCTCCAGCCGGACTCCGCTGAGTACACCATCTGCCGCACGTGGCTAGAGACGGTGTGCGACGTGCCTTGGTCCACACACACGACCGACAGCACCGACCTCAAGCGTGCGCAGAAGGTGCTCGACCGTGAGCACTATGGCCTCGAATTGGTCAAAGAGCGCGTGCTTGAATACTTGGCCGTTCGTCAGCTCAACCCAGAAAGTAAGGGGCCAATCCTCTGCTTCGCCGGCCCTCCAGGCGTTGGCAAGACCTCCCTCGGACAGTCCATTGCAGACGCCCTAGGCCGCGACTTCGGTCGCATTGCGCTCGGTGGCATCAAGGACGAAACCGAGATTCGTGGTCACCGCCGGACCTACATTGGTGCGCTTCCGGGCCGCATCCTGCGTGCGCTGATTCGCTCGGGCAGCCGCAATCCTGTCTTGATCTTGGACGAGATCGACAAGGTCGGCAACGACTTCCGCGGAGACCCTGCAAGCGCCCTGCTCGAAGTGCTGGATCCGTCGCAGAACCACACCTTCGTCGACCACTACCTCGACATCCCTGTCGACCTGTCACAGGTGTTGTTCATTGCAACCGCCAACGTCATTGACACCATTCCAGCCGCACTTCACGACCGGCTCGAAGTCATTGATATCCCTGGCTACACCGAAGAAGAAAAGACGGTCATTGCCAAGAAGCACCTGATTCCGCGACTCATCAAGGACCACGGACTGACCGGCAAAGCACCGTCGTTCAGCCCCAAGGTTCTCCAGCAGATCATTCGCGACTACACCCACGAAGCTGGTGTTCGTGACCTGAGCCGCCAGATCGCCCGTATCAACCGGAAGATCGCGCGTCAGGTTGTGGAAGGTACCGTCGACAAGCCACGTCTCAATGCCACGCAAGTTCGCAAGTACCTGGGCCCGCCCCGCTACTTCGTCGAGGTTGCCGAGCAGGTGGACGAACCCGGAGTGGTCGTTGGTCTGGCCTGGACCGCAGCAGGTGGGGACATCCTGTTCGTCGAAGCCACTCGGATGCCTGGCAAGCTCAGCCTGCGCATGACCGGCTCCTTGGGCGACGTCATGAAGGAATCCGCCGAAGCCGCCATGTCCTGGCTGCGTTCGCGAGCAGACAGGCTCGGCATTGACGCCAAGCAGTTCGACTACGAGTTCCACCTGCACGTTCCTGCCGGTGGCATTCCGAAGGACGGTCCTTCCGCTGGTGTGACCATGGTGACCGCCCTGGCGTCCATCGTGACCGGCCGCTGTGTGAAGCCGAAGCTCGCCATGAGCGGCGAAATCACCCTTCGCGGAAAGGTGCTACCCGTTGGCGGCGTGAAGGAGAAGGTGTTGGCGGCTCGCCGCGCCGGAATTCGCACCATCCTGCTGCCCGCGCACAACAAGAGCGACCTTGAGAACATCCCACCAGAACTCAAGAAGGACATCACGTTCCACTTTGTTGAGACGGTGAAGGACGTTCTGGAGCTGGCGCTAGAAGACTAGATTTTGGCGGCTGTGGCCGGGCAGTGTTTCGCTACGGCGACAGCTGCTCAAGCGTCACCGCCATCATCGCACCGTCGCGCACCATCTCCAGCCGTACAGCGTTCCGACCTGCGAGCAGGTCCTGAACGTCTGCGGGGGACTGGACGACGAAGCCGCTCACCGAGCGAATAACATCGCCCTCAAACACCCCAGCACGGTCCGCGCGGGAGCCTGGGCGTACAGCGACGACTTCCCCACCCGCTCCCGGAGCGGCACGAAGCGTCATTCCAGACGCGACAACACTTCGTGCTGCACGGTCTGCCAAGAGCACAGGAATCGCCATGCGTTCACCATCACGCAGCAGGCCAACCGCCACCTTTCCGTGAGGTGGAAGTGCGGAGAGCACGTCGTTGAAAGCATCCGGCGTCAGGACAGGCATCTCGCCCACCGTAGACAGAATATCGCCAACGCGAAGGCCGGCGCGGTCAGCCGGTCCACCGGCCACAACGGCATCGAGCTGCAGTCCTTGGGTAACGGCCACACCACGAACCCCCATCCAGGCTCGCGTCAGTTCATCACCGCGCAGCAGTGCTGGCAGAGCAGAGGAGAGCACGTCTACGGGGACCGCAAATGCGATGGCCTGGCCCTGCGCGTGAGTGCCAGCGAGCACTCCGACCACCAACCCCCGGTCGTCCAAGATGGGACCACCGGAGTTGCCCGGATTGAGAGGAATGGACAGCTGGACAAAGGCCGCGTTCCCGTCTCCACCATCCATTGCCCGTTGCTGCCCGCCAACAACCCCTTGCGCCAGGCTGTGGCCCAGACCGTACGGGTTTCCAATGGCGAGCACCGTGTCACCGACCATCAAGGTGTGACTTCGGCCCAGGCGAACCGGCTGTAGCGAAGCGCCGGGTACATCCAGAAGCGCCAGGTCCGTCCGTGCGTCTGACCCGAGAACGGCGGCCTCGTACTCCAGACCATCGAGCCCAAGCACCGAGATGCTGGTGGCGCCCTGGACCAGGTGGCGAGCGGTCACAACCTTGTCCGTTCCTACAGCAAAACCACTGCCTACACCCAGCGATTCACCGTCTACGGCAACGTTCACGACGCTCGGTGCGACCGCCTGGTAGACGTCTGAGTACGATGTCCACCCGACAGTTTCGGGTGCCGTCCGAAACACCACCACCCCGATCAACAATCCGCCCAGTACACCCGTGACGAGCCAGGCGAGGCCCTGTGTCCAGGCAGGGGTGTTGGATTCCGATTCATACATGTCCGCACCTTGGTCGCACAATGGCTCAAGTGCAAGCCCACATGCGTTACGCGATGGTAGGTCCGTTGGTTCCGGCTACAGGAGCGTCGTGGAGTTTCCTGCATCATTCGGCAAGTACGAGCTTCTGGAGCGCATTGCTACCGGTGGCATGGCCGAGGTGTACCTAGCGCGTAGCTTCGGCATCGCCGGGTTTGAAAAGCGCCTCGTCATCAAGCGAATTCGAGCCGAGCTGGCGAAAGACCCCCAGTTTGTGCAGTTGTTCATTCACGAAGCACGAATCAGTGTACAGCTCAACCACGCCAACGTGGTGCAGGTGTACGACCTCGGACGTGTCGGTGAGGCCTGGTACATGGCCATGGAACACCTCCACGGCCGCGACCTCACCCGTCTCGTGAAGACGCTGCGCGCACGCGACGAACGCTTGCCCATACCCGTCAGCGTCGCCATCACAGCCGAGCTGCTCCGAGGTCTCCACTACGCCCACACCCGCCCAGATCCAGATGGAAACCTACTCGGTCTGGTTCACCGAGACGTCTCGCCACACAACGTCGTCATCACCTTCGACGGCTCGGCCAAGCTGGTAGACTTTGGCGTTGCGCGCCTCATGAATACCGTTCAGTCCGAGACCGAAGGCATTCGCGACGGCCCCGGTGGCGGTAAGTACGCCTACATGAGTCCAGAGCAGGCGGAAGGCGGCGCCTTTGACCACCGAACAGACGTCTACAGCGCTGGCATTGTGCTGTGGGAACTCATCGCCGGGCACCGCCTCTTCCAAGACCCCGACCCCAGTGAGAAGCTGCGCCGCGTGCGAGAGGCGGTCATTCCAGACCCGCGCGACGAGGGTGTAGAGCTGGAGGAAGGGCTCTGGCAGGTCGTTCGCAAGGCCTTGGCCAAAGACCCAACTGAGCGCTACGCCTCGGCCGCGCTGTTCGAAGAAGACCTACGTGCCTGGCTGTTCAAGAACAACGAGCCGGCTGGAAACGCCGAGATTGCCAAGTGGATGGCGCACACCTTTCCCGCTGATGCACGACGTCCCCAACCGCTGGTAGACCTGCGCAGCCTCGCCAGCGACCTGTTGGACCTCGGACACACCGATCCAACGCCCACCATCTCCAATGGCCCTCGGCCGGGCAGACTGCCTGCGAGTGACGCCGAACGTAAGCCTGTGACCTCGGTCGTCATCGACGTGGATGGCCTGACCGATCTATCCATGCGCCTGGAGCCCGAAGACCTGTTCCGCCGTCAGTTCCGCTTGCTACGGCGTGTCGCAAAGACCGCCGACCGGCTCGGGGGCCGCATCTTGCGCGCTGTGGACGACCAGATCATTGTCTTGTTCGGTGTTCCCCTCACCCGCGAAGAAGACGGAGTGAGCGCACTTGAGTTCGCGTCGTCGCTGAGTGAAGACGCCAAAGCACTCCGCGAACAAGGCATTCCGGTCAGCTTTGCCGTGGGCGTTCATCAAGGGGAGGTCACTGGTGCGGTTCGCGGCCGGCGTCGCAAGTACCTTCCCCGCGGCGACACAACACGGTTGGCACGGCGTCTCTCCGGGCTCGCCGATCACGGCCAAATCCTCTGCTCTGATGCCGCTCGCAACAGCGTTCGCGAGGCGTTCATCTTCGGTCCGCCCATTGAGCTGGCGAACCGTGGCGGCAAGAGTCCAATCAACGCATGGCCCATGCTCGACCGCAAGCGGGGTCTGCGCGTCACGCGGAGCGGTTCATGGCTGCGACGTGGACAAGAAGTGGATGTCCTACGCGAAGCATTGGTCGCACTGGACCAAGGCAAGGGCAGCGCTTTGTCACTGACCGGACCTGTAGGTGCGGGCAAGTCACGCTTCCTCCGAGAAATCCGCGACCTCGCTTCCAAGCGGCGGGTGCCGTTCTACGTCGGCCGATGCGCACCGCGAGGCGTCGATCCGCCCATGGAGCCCTTCCGCGACTGGATTCGTCAGGTCACTGGCGCGGACGCCAACGGTCTCGACCCCGTAGAGGCCGTAGCAACGCTCTCGGAGCTTGGACTGACCGCAGAGGACACGAACCTCATCGCTAGATTCATGGGTGCCCCTGGAAAACCGCCACGAGCCCAAGCCGTGACCGTTGTGCTCAGCAAGCTCGTGAAAGCCTTGTCCAAGGTCAGTCCGGTCGTCTTCGCCCTCGAAGATGCAGAACGCCTGTCCAGCGCCGAAACAGAACACTACTGCACCCTCGTCGAACGCACAGTGGACGTCCCCATTCTGTGGCTTGTGTCTCATCGCGAGCCAGTCACCGGTGCTTTCGAAGCGCTAGGTCCGGTTGTTGCTCTCGGCGCCTTCGACCGCCGCGATCAAGGGCGTCTACTGGCCAACAAGCTTGGTGTGGATGACATCAGCGATGACCTCCTCGAGTTCGTGTCCCGCACCTGTGAAGGCAATGCGCTGTACCTTGAAGAGATGCTTCGATTTTTGGTCGAGAGCGGCCAGGTCGAGGTCCACAACGGCGTGGCCGAATACGTCGCGAATATCCGAGCACCCAGCCTGCCCGGCTCGCTGAATGCCCTGGTATCAAGCCGGCTAGACGCATTGGACTCAGCCAGTAAGGGCGTGCTGCAGCTCGCGGCGACCATCGGCGCAGACTTCCCGCTAAGCCTGCTCGCCGAAGCCGCCGGTATGGATGACGTTCGGACCATTGTGGAAGACTTGACTCGCCACCATCTGTTGGTCCAAGACGGGGCCGAGACCTGGGCATTTGTGTCCGAGCTCGTACGACGCAGCGTGCTTCATGGGATTCTCGGAGTGCAGCGACGCGACCAACACCTACTGGTTGCCGCCGCAATGGAGACCCTGTACGCAGACAATCTCGAGCCTTGGCACGAGACCCTCGCCGCACACTGTGCCGCAGGCGGACGGGTCGTGGATGCGGCTCGATATGTACACATGGCCGGTCAGAGACTGGAAGCGGCGCAGTTCATCGAGCGAGCCCTCTCTGCGTACTCACGTGGTCTACGCTGGCTCGAAGCCGCACCAGAGAGCCCATCGACTTGGGACGCGCGCACTCAAGGCGAAGCCATGCTGCGCTTCCGAATCGGAAATCTACTCATTCTTCGCGGCGACCCCAAACGAGGTGAACGAGCCCTACAGCTTGCCCTCGACATCTCTAGCGACGCGTCGCTCCCGTGGATCGAGGTTCGCGCACACGTAGCGTTGGGTCGCAGCTACATGGAGCGCGGCAAGCCCGTTCTAGCCAAGGCTCACTTGCTCCAAGCCCACGCCATGCTCCAGTTTGAGGACGACGACGCCTTGTCCGTCGCCTGCCTGGAGGCCCGTGCGGCGCTCGCGTTCCAAGAAGGGCGAAACGGCGACGCCCTCACCTTGTGGAGCGATGCTCTGGCCGTAGCAGGCTCCGACCCATCGGCGCGTGCACGGTGCTTGTTGGGATTGGCGAACCAACACCTACGGGCAGGACGTGGAGACGACGCCGCACCGCTTCTCGAGCTCGCACTGGCTGCCGCAACCGACGCCTCTGACCGCATCCTACTCGGACGAGCGCAGAACAACCGAGGCCTTGTCGCCCTCATCGACAAGCGCTTCGACGAAGCCCTGCTGTGGTTCCGTAGAGCGCTTCAGACCCGCGAAGGCATTGGCTACCCGCGCGGCATCATCATCAATCACCACAACATCGGTGATGCACACTTTGGCAACGAAGACATGGCCAAAGCCTGGGTTGCCTTTGAGCGAAGCTACGAGCTCGCCACAGATATTGGCTGGGAAGGCGGACAAGCACTCAATGACGTGTACCTAGGGTACATTCACGGCCAGCAGGCGTATGAAGAAGGCATCACCCGCCTCCAGGCCGCACGTGCCATCGCCAAGCGGCTGCAGGACACAGAGACCAGCGCAACAGGGGCCTGGCTCGCTGGTCGTCTACATGCAGAACAGAACAACCTGCAAGCCGCAGCAGACGCGTGGGCCGAAGGGCTAGCCGAAGCGGAGGCTTACGAGTTGACGTCTCTCTCCAAGACCCTGCAGGATGGGCTGGATGGACTGCCCAGGGACTAGGGGTTGCGCTTGGCGAACGCTTCCATCAGCCGCCTAGACTCTGGATCCAGCGTACTCGGAACGGTGATTCGCACGCGGAACATCAAGTCAGCGCCGCCCGGCCCTTTGCCACGTAGTCGCATGCGTGTGCCAGACGATGTTCCCGCAGGAATCGTCACTCGGACAGGCTTGCCGTCCAGTACAACGGACACTCGTCCGCCGAGCACGGCATTGGCAACCGGCACATCCACAATCAAGTCCTCAGCAACGGGCTCGGCATGAACGCTCGCCCCTGGTGCTTCGCGGTGATTGGGCTGGGGCCGAGCCCCCGGAGACCGAGACTGTGAGCGCCGAGACTCCGGCGGATCAGCCACAACACGAATCTGCGCCAGAAGGTCTCCGTAGGGCCCGCCATACGGACCGGCGTCTCCTAATCCCCGCTCACGCAAGACTTGGCCCGTGTGAGTATTCGGAAGAATACGAATATCGGCAATGTCTCTGACGCTCGAGAGACCCGGGTCTGCGTCGCCGGGCGACCAGGAGTCTGGTCGCTGCATGCGCTGGTAGGTAGCGCTCACGCTTCCTCCGGTCTTGGCCGTGGACTCCGGAACATCGACCTGCACGTGCACGTCAGCCCCTTGGGCACCCGACCGGGCACGATTGTGGTCCTCATGCGACGTCTTCGCACGGCTGCGGCCAGCTCCCCCTCCCGCAAAGCCGAAGTCTGCGTTGTCTCCGAAGAGGTCGTCGAGGTCCAAGTTGTTCCGCGGGTCCCGACGCGCCTGGCGAGTCGAAGCATGGCCGCCAGCATCATGAGCGCCCCGCGAAGGACCGCCACCGGCTCCTTGACGGCCGGTATTTTTGTAGAACGCATCAAAGAACGAGCCCTTCGGCCCCGCCCTACCTTGTCCCTTCTGGTCGTAGCGTTTTCGCTTGTCTGGGTCCGAAAGTGTCTCGTAGGCGGTGCGCGCCACTTTGAACCGAGCCGAAGCCACCGGGTCATTCCCGGTCACGTCCGGGTGGCACTCACGAGCGATTTTGCGGAAAGCACGCTTAATATCGTCAGGCGATGCGTCCGTCTGAATGCCAAGCGTGTTGTAGTATTCGACAGCCATCCGTTCAGTCGTACCCCTTGTGGTCCGATAGTACGCGCATGTCTGCCTGCACGCTAGCGCCCAACCGGGTACAGATGACCGCTCAACCGCGCGTTGACCATGGCCAGATGGCCGCCTATAGTGAAATCTCTATGGGACCAGGGAAGGTACCGCAGACTGCGGACCCGAGGAGCTGATGGGAAAATACAGCAACCCCAGCGGGCTCTCCTGCTCGTTCTGTCACAAGCCACAGCGCGAGGTCGACAAGATCGTCGCCGGACCGAACGTATACATATGTTCGGAATGCATTCGCTTGTGCTTGGATATCATCCGAGAGAACTCACACCAAAAGCCGGTGACCTGGGGTCACAGTGGTGTGCCTTCTCCTGCCAAGATCAAGGCGTACTTGGACCAGTACGTCATTGGCCAGGACCAAGCGAAGCGTAAGCTCGCCGTAGCGGTGTACAACCACTACAAGCGGCTTGAGTCGAACACCAACAAGACCGACAGCGACGTCGAGATTCAAAAGAGCAACGTCTTGCTCGTCGGACCCACGGGTACCGGCAAGACACTGCTCGCCCAGACGCTCGCACGGTTCTTGGATGTCCCCTTCGTCATCGCAGACGCCACTACGCTCACTGAAGCCGGCTATGTTGGCGAAGACGTCGAGAACATCGTCCTGAACCTGTTCCAGGCGGCGAACAACAACGTCGAGCGCACCCTGCGCGGCATCATCTACGTCGATGAAATCGACAAGCTGACCCGCAAGGGAGCCACGTCATCGGTCTCCCGAGACGTATCTGGCGAAGGCGTTCAGCAAGCGCTGCTCAAGATTCTGGAAGGCAGCGTTGCCAACATCCAGGTCAAGGGCAACAAGCGCCTGCCGAACCAAGAGCAAGTACAGATCGACACAACGAGCATCTTGTTCATTGTGGGCGGTAGCTTTGAAGGCATGGAGCGCATCATCGAGCAACGTCTCGGACGCCGCTCGGTAGGCTTCGCCCGCGCAGAAGAAGACAACGTCGACGTCAAGTACTTGGAGCGCACAGAGCTCTTCAATCACCTGAAGAACGAAGACCTTGAACGCTTTGGCTTGATTCCCGAGTTCATTGGCCGCTTGCCCGTGATTGCCGTGATGAACCCGCTGCGTACCGAAGACCTCGTGCACATCTTGACCGAGCCGAAGAACGCGCTCATCAAGCAGTACACCAAGCTGTTCAAGTACGAAAAGGTCAAGCTCCGTTTCTCGGAAGGCGCAATCCAAGCCATCGCAGAGAAGGCGCAAGTCCGAAAGGCTGGCGCTCGTGGACTGCGCGCCATCATCGAGACGGTGATGCTCGACGTCATGTACGAGGTCCCGTCCATCGAGGGCGTCTCTGAGGTCTTAATCACACAAGAGTGCGTCGAAGGCACCGGGGAACCGGTCTTCACGCGCGCTCAGGAGTACGGTCTCCCTGGCTGAGAACGGCCTAGAACCCATACTGCTCATCGCATCCCCTCAAATGAAGGACCCCTTCTTTGAGCGGACGCTCGTGTTGTTGTGGCACCACGACGAAGAGGGTGCGGTTGGCGTCATTGTGAATCGCCCGGTTGAGCACACCCTCGATGAGGTCTTGACCGTCGAAGATGTCGACTTGTCCGACTACCCCAACGGTCACATCAGCTGGGGTGGCCCGGTCGAGACGGACAGTGGAACGGTTGTGACGACGGGCGAAGTCAGCGGCAGTGATGTGTGGCTTGTTGGCCAAGGCATCACCGTGACCCGAAGCAACGATGCCCTCACCACCCTTCTCCGCGACCGCGCCGACCTCGTCTTGTGCCTCGGCTACGCCGGATGGGGCCCTGGACAGCTGGACGAAGAGATCGAGTCCGGCGGATGGCTGTTCGCAGACATCGACCCGGAACTCATCTTGGGTGGAGACCGGGCGACGGCGTACGAACGTGCGCTCGCGAGCCTAGGATTGACTCCGACCACTGTATGGATGCAGCCAGTCGACGCTTAGGGCGTGGTCAACGCTCAGGCCCCTACGCGCTAACTGCAAGGGCAACGACGATAAGCACCAGCAGTAAGAACAGGCCAATGACGAGGCCGCCAAGACTGCCCAGGCCAACAACCACCCACAACGGTGGGCCGCCGCGCTTCTTGCTGCGGGTTCGCGCCTTCCCAGTCGATGCCGCTGAAGTAGAGAGGGCCGACAGAGGCGCGGTGCTTCGCGACCGAGAGGGGGCGCTGCGCACAGGATTGACCCCGACGCGGTCCGAGCTGTTTACCCATCGGGTCTCGACGGGTTGACTCGCAGGAGCCGGCGGCTCCGGCGGCGACTCATCAAAGACATCGATCGGAGTCACTACGGAGTCCGCTGGTGAATCCGCCTCAACATCAAACGTGCGCCCAGTGAGGTCGCCGTCAGGCGCTTCAACCGTTCGCGACGACATCGACTTGGGCACAACCTTGCGTGACCATGTACGCAGTCCCGCCCCCGCCAAGTCGTCGGCAATCGCGAGTAGCTGAGCTTCGACCTCATCCCCAGTAGGACGGTCCTCGGGCTCGAACTGGAGCATGGCACGCAGCATCGGCGCCAACGGCGCATAGCCATCGGCCAGTCCAGTGAGCCGGCGCTCGACGCGGCGCTCGAAGCGCGACTGCTGCATGACCGGAGTGCCCCACTCTTCTCGAGCCGCACACTCCCACAACGAGATGCCCAAGCCATAGATATCGACTGCCGGCGAAGGGTCTGCGCCGAGGATGATTTCAGGCGGGAAGTAGTTGAACGTTCCCAACACCAAGCCACGGGTCTGTGCTTCACGGCCCCCAAACACCGCACGGGCCACACCAAAGTCCAGCAGACGAACGCCGCCGCGAGTCGTAATCATGATGTTCGCAGGCTTCACGTCTCGGTGGATGACGTGCAAGTGTTCACCCGTGCTCGGGTGCATCGCTGTGTGTGCGCGAAACAAGGTGCCGGCCAGCTCAGCGCCGAGCTCGGCCAGGGCCCGAGGCGGCATGGGAGCAATCTCGCGCAGGTCGCTTAGGTCTGCTCCCTCCACGAACTCCATGATGACAGCGTCTTGCCCGTTGACGCGAAGCAACTCGCTGACGCCCAGAATTTGCTCGTCGTGCAACAGTCCCAGCAATCGTGCTTCGTCTCGCATGCGCTCAACGAGGTGCGCATGCTCTCCGCCGACAGGCTTCATCACCTTCACGGCACACGCCCGACGGAACCCATGCGGAGCGCGCAACTCGGCGTGATACACCGAGCCCATCGCACCGGAACCCACGACACGATTGAAAGTGAGAGTACGCATTCGTTCGTTCTGTAATCACACCGCCTGCCTCGCGCTTGGCTTGCTTGGTGCGTCCAGCGTCAGCGCAGCGCCCCCAACGACGATGGACGCCTGGGTAAGCGCATCTCAGCACAATGGCTTTGATGGAATTGTCGGAGCCGATGTCGGATTTTCCGAGGGGATAGAGCACAGGGACGGCACGAGCCGCATGCGGGTCGTGGCCACACAGGCCGGATTGACCCGACTGCGACAGGACGGATGGCAGGTCGACCTCAACACATTCGGCACCGACGCGCGCGATGGGTACCGCCTGACCGAAGAAGGGTTCGAGCTGATGGAAGAGCTCGCAGCCAGCGACAACAACGCTGGGCTTCAACAGTGGGGAGAGTCCCATCAGGGACGTCCGATCTTAGCGCTGTGGATTGGGCAACCACCGGAGTTTGGTGCACCGAGTGTACGCATTGCCGGCGCTCACCACGGGGATGAATCGTCCAGCTACGAAGTGGCCTTGTCCGTTGCGGAGACCTTGCTCTCCTCGCCCCCCGGCAACACCGCAATCGCGGACCTTCTGGCATCGACCACGGTGTGGGTCATTCCCTACGTCAATCCGGATGGCGTGGCTGATTTTACCCGTCAGAATGCCGTTGGGGTCGACCTGAACCGGAACTACGGCCTCGAGTGGTCGGCACAGGCTTTTCAGGCCGGTGACGCGCCATTCTCGGAGCCGGAAGTCCAGGCCATACGCGACTCCGCACTGCTTACCGTTCCCTACACCAGCCTGTCGCTGCACTCAGGCGCCACCAACATTGGCTACCCCTACAACTACACCTTCGACGACACCGCAGAAGAGCAGCTCATGCAGGAGCTGTGCGACGTGTATGCAGACGAGGTCGACAACCCAAGCTTCTACGTCACAAACGGCGCAGACTGGTACCCAACCACCGGGGACACCAACGACTGGAGCTACGGCACCTACGGTGGCATGGACTACACGGTGGAGCTGACAGCGGCCAAGACACCCCCGCTTCGCGTTCTCACCGAACAGGTTCAAGACCACACCGGCGCCGTCCTACAGTGGCTCGCCCAAGCACCAGACGTGGTGGGCACGGTACGCGATGCGGATACCGGCGAGCCGATAGCGGCAAGGCTCGTGGTCACCAATGGCCGCTCGGACACCAGCGTGCCGTTCTACGCCAACGCACTGAGCGGCCAGTTCGCTCGCTACTTGGCTGTGGATGACGCCGTTCTTCGCATCTCGGCGCCTGGCTACGCATCGGTCAGCCAAGACATCATCGGACAGCAACAGGGCATCATCGAGTTGGTTGCCGAGCAACTCCAAGACGCCAGTGCCGCGATTGCGACCGCGCGTGCCGGTCAGCGGCTCACCCTCAGCGAAGGCCTTGGCTCCGTCGTCTCCATCACCCGCCCAGCCACGACAACGGTCCTCCCCCTACAGAGCAACAGCGTCGGTGTTTCGAGTGACCAGCCCCCTGGCCCCTACACGTTGGTGGCCAGCGATGGCCGCACCTGGCCCAATGCGGTGTTTATTGAAGGGGGAGGTGCCGCTGAACTCACAGAGCTTGTGGCGGCGGACGGCCAGCTGGGCCTGACCGGACGCAACATCGGTGCGGGGCCCGCGGCATTCGTGCTCGCTGGAAACCACCGCACGCCAACCCCTCTACCGCTCCTCCGCGCCTCCGATACCGACGCAGAGTGGTCCATGGCCGGACTGCCCATCGGTCAATTCGATGTGTGGGTGCAGACAAACGGAACCCACGCGTTGTTCCGCGTGACCAATGACACCATGAGCGACGCCGAACCTGACACTGCCGTTGATGACACCCCCTTCCGTCTACAGCGGACCGGGTGTGCCTGCAGCTCGCACCGTCAACCGTCGGTTCCGCTTGGACTCTTAGGCTGTGTCGGCCTATGGGGCGCCCTTCTCGTCACCCGGAGACGACCGTCGTGAATTCCCGCCTCTTTCTCGCTTGTGCTGCCCTACTACTTGGCTGTCGGAGCGATCCAACAGAAAAGTCATTCTACGAAAACGTGGGTTCTGCCTTTGATCGGTGCAGCCCTGGCGAAATCCGTGCGCTGTCGGTCCGGCACAACTTCATGCTCGCGTTCGAAGCCTGCGGCAGCAACAACTTCTCAAACTTCACCTGGTCGCCAACAGGCACGCACCTGTTCTTCCAGCTGCCCAACTCGCACCACATTCAACACGCAGAAGTGGAGACGAAGAACACCATCACCGTCCCTACAGATGTTCCTGTGGGACCCGCGGCGTGGCTCGACACCAACCGGATTGCCATTCCTGTCGCCGCTGCGACAGAAGGTGGACCGCTACGGATTCAGGTCTTTGACCAAGTTCAGCTGACCGTCAGCCCGTACGACATTCCAGGTCTGACCGACCTCGCGGACCTTCAAGGCACGCCGGATGCGCTGTACTTCACAGGAATGGCCTCTGAAAAGCGCCAGATCTACCGCATGGCTACTGACGACGGCGCGGTGACCAGCCCGTTCGCTTGGACCGCAGCACTGACCGACGACATCACGGCCTTTACGTACAACCCGGCTGCAAATGCCGTCAGCATCAGCAGCAATGACACCACAGCCCTGTACGACGCGACCACCGGCGACGTTCGCGGCGAGTGGCCTCGTGCGAGCCGCGGTATTCTTCAGCCACGCGGTGAGTGGCTGGCCCTGGAGTACTCGGGCGAACCCATTCCACTGTTCCATCAACGGTCGTGGGACGAGCTGCCTGCACACCTGCGCGAGCGTGAACGCCGCCGGGCAGAAGCGTTTGAAGAGACGCTGCCCCACTGGTACCCAACGGACATCCGTCCACCGCGCATATCCATGGTCAACCTTGCGAATGGCGAACGCTGGGACTTCACCGGTTTCTACGGTGACCACTTCGAATGGTACGCAGCCGACGACAACTATGTCAGCTTCCGGCTGTGGGGCTACGAGAGCAAGCAGGTGAACACCAACATCAACCTCGGCTCATTGGCTGACCGACTTCGCGCCATCGAAGAAGGCGAGGAGATGTTCGGTCTCGCCAAGTGGCAGTCCCCTGACACACCGCCGCCGATCGATCCCATCGAGGTCACTGCGGTGCAGCCCATTCCGCCGACTGAACCAGCAGTGGAAGGCACGTCAGGGACCGAAGCAGCTCCGTAGGGCGCTGGCATCGGCGGTCTCGAACTCGAGCAGGCCGCCGTCTGCCACCACACCGCAGCGTTCCTCCATGCCGTGCAAGACACAGGCGCCAAACCCATTGCCATCCGGTGGATGGGTTCCTTCAGCGCGCAGTGTGCACATCGAGCGGGTAGAGCGAACGGCTACCTGAACATGAAACGCAGCAATGCGAAGGTCGTAGGCAGACGCCAGCGTGTCTCTGTACTGCGCCAATGCCCGAGAGAGTGGAAAGGACGGTGACGTCTGCCAACCCGTCTCGGTCTGAACAGGGCGACAGGTCGTCACGTCGGGCTCAACGCGAAGGGTTAGTCGGCCGGTTCGTGTGGTGTCGTCGTAGGAAACGTACAGGTAGGTGGTGTCTCCGACACAGGACTGTGCGGCGCGAGCGAGTGCGTCACCCGCTGCAGCGTCGTTGAAGAAGCCCTTGTAGAGTGCACCAACACCCTCATATTGGATGACGAGCTCCGCAACGCCGTTGGAGTCCGGGCGCGCAGCAGGCACCTCGACCACGTCTATGGCCGGGGCAACTGCTTGGTCAGAGTCTGGCTCCACAGCGACATCAGGGGTCCCGGAACACGCCGTGAGACCCAAGGCAATCGCCGTGAGCCAGCGACTCACTTGTGTTCGTGCGGATTGCGGGGTGGCCCAAGCAGGCCTCGACGCTTCTTCTCTTCACGGACTGCCTTCTGCAGCTCAATCTCCCAGTCGACCGTGCCTTCTTTGACGTTCTTGATGCGGGACTGTGCCGCCTCACGAATCTCGTTTTCGTCGACCGTGTGGGTGCGAAGCAGAGCAATCACCTTCTTGTGAATGTCCTTGTCTTCGCTGTAGACCTCTTCGACGAACCGCGAGATCAGCATGTTCTCGATGAACTGGCGAGTCAGAAAACGCTCAACGTCGTCTCCGAGCGGATGCCCTGTCTGCTCGGCCATGCGTGAGCGAGTGCGACCGTACTGGCCGTACGGCGTGTTGCGGCGGGCCATGTCATCCTTGATGGATGACCGGAAGTTCGAGTCCCGGCGCAGGTACTCTTCCATGATCGCTTCGAGGTCGCGTTCGGCTTCCTCGCGATTCTCCGGCTCAACTTCAATGTCACCATCTTCTATGAGAAGCCCGATGGTTTCCTTGGCAATAGCGGGAATCTTGGCGCGGTAAAGCTTCACATCAACCTCAGTTGTGAGGACCCCTGTGGACTACCAGCGGCGAGAGATTCCCAGCGTTGCACTCAGCGGGTTCCACCCGTAAGCCGCACGTTGGGCATCTAGCGCCTCGGGCGCCTTCTGAAGAGGTCGCATATCGACGAAGGCCACCGCGTACCCCGCTCGTAGGGTCAGGTGCAACCGTTCTCCTACAGGGATCGCGACCGCTGCATCGACACTGTTTCGCCAGACGACCTGCGAGGTGTAGGGGTCCACGTTGTTCGGATCTTCAAGGTCGTTGACGTCTTCATCTAGCAGTGGACGGGTTCGGCCACTGAACGAATGGTAGGTGCCAACCCAGGCAACACCGGTATCCAGGCCAAAACTAACCTCGACCGATGAGCGAATCGGAAGCAAGACTTCAAGTCCCACGCTTCCCGACCCAACTGCCGCCATGGCCCAGTGCCCATCTGCATACAACGCCGTGCTGGCGCCGTTCACAGGAGCATCCCAAGTGACTCGGTCCGTTCCAGTTCCCATCTCAGCGCGCAGCACGGAGCGAAGGCGTGTACCGGGTGTGAGAGCAACGGTAAGCGGCACAGCCAGCACCGGACCCACACCAAAATCAGCGTAGTCACCGCTCACTCGATCAGCCTGGTCTGCTTGAACGCCGACCTCGACGCCAAGCCGTACCTCTCCCGGCTCAACAGCCAGGGCCGACGCGGCGAGTAGGAGCATTGTGATCACGGAACCTCCGAGGCGGGCACCTTACCCGCTCAGAAGCTCCCAGCCAATCACGAGCGGGTCACTTGTCTGGCGGTCTGGCCACAATCACAGCATCACGGATGTCAGATTTCAGAGGTCAGACTTCAGAACAGACGCTGCGCGCCTGCATTATCAGCCAATCGTTCGGACTCTCCCCCAACCGATTATCACTGGAACATCAGATGCGCCGGCTTCGAAGAAGCCTGCTCTGACCTCTGACATCTGACATCTGACATCCGACCCGCATCGAAACGTCATCGCTCGACTGTCGAGATTTCCGTTCATCGGCAGCTTGACGCCCCCTGACTCCAAGTTAGAAGCGGCCGCGCTGCCTGGGTAGCTCAGTTGGTTAGAGCACACGGTTCATACCCGTGTTGTCGGCGGTTCGAGTCCGCCCCTAGGCACCACTTTTTTCGCCTCTCGCGTCTTCGGACCGATGATGGCCGCTGCAGTCAGCCGGATGTCCGGCTGAGCAGCGCTGTGGCCAACCCAGCCAAAAACGCGGTCGTGAAGAGTGCCACGGCCAGGCTGATCCTCAGGCCCCGTACAGCGTTGTCCAAGTACTCGCCCCGACCGCCTCCAAACAGCGCGAGAGCCGCCTTGGGCCGCACGAAGGTGTAAAAAAGGACAATCGCCAACGGGCCACCAAGCGCTGCGATGGCAATAAGTAGAGGGAGTTCCAGGTCGTGTCTCCGGTCAGCACGCGTAATGCGCCAGACAGTTGCATGGGAAAGGACAAGTACACCTCACGGTTTACACATTCCGAAAGCCTGACACCTGGGTTACACCCGCCCCCCCCCCTTTTATGTGAGGACGCTCATGAAGCCAGTCTGCACCTTTTTAGCCCTTTTGAGCCTCTCTGTGGCGCCAGCACTCGCCCAGAGTACTGATGGCATCGCAGACACTAACGACCGCGGCGAACTACCCGTTCCGGACTTGTCCCCACACATCCCCGACTACTCACTCACTACCCGGACCTTCGTGTTCCCAAGTGGACTGACGGTCTACGTCCAGCCGGACCACAGCCAGCCGATGGTCGCCATCACCACGGTCTTCGACAAGGGCTCGACCAGTGACCCCGCTGGCCAAGAAGGTATCGCTCACTTCGTTGAGCACTTCTGGTTCAAGTCACGCCACCTCCGTCAACTGGACGAAGACGGAACGGTTCTTGTTGAAGGGCCCCGTACCTGGGACGTCCTGTCCGAGATGGGCTGCGGCTTGAACGCATCCACGTCCAATGACTGGACCAACTACATGACCATCTGCCCGAAGAGCGCTCTCAAGCCTCTTCTTCGGCTGGCTTCACTCCGCATGACGGACCCCGTCGGTGGAACCTACCCGGAAGAGGTAGAGAGTGAACGCGAGGTTATTCGCAACGAGCTCCGCATGCGCATGGAGAACGGCGGCGCCGGAGCGCTCCGCTACGTCTTCGACCGCGTCTACGGTCCCGAACACCCGTACCATCGCATGACGGTTGGTACACATGGTTCGCTCGACAACATCGAGCACGCAGACATTGAGAAGTTCACCGACGACTACTACAAGCCGGAGTACGCGACCATGGTGCTCGTTGGTGACTTCGACGTCGAAGAAGCCGCCAGCCTCATCTTCGAGAACTTTGAGCCAAGCCTGCTCCACCCAGACCTGACGTCTGACGACATCGTCTGGTACCCACGCGATGGCGTCAACCCGGAAGACATCGACCCGGACAATCCCCGAGCAGACCAAGTTCTGTGGACGGCCATTGCGCCAGGCACGCGAGACGACCCACAGCCCTTCCAGCTCGGCGGGGAAGATGACATCCCCCGTCGGTTTGAGACGTTCGGCCTGCCCGCAGGCGCCGCGTACAACACCGAAGTCGGCGTCTTCGACGCCCCGGTGGATGAGCGCCAAGTCATCGTTGCTTGGTCCGCCCCTGGCGGCTACCGCGGCGAGACTACCGTTGCACGAATCGCCGCAAACATGGCCGGCAACCAGGTAATGCGGGGCGTCTGGGACGACCCTCGCGTGACCCGCAGTGGCGGTGGTGAAGGCAATGGCAAGGGTGTGCCAGACGTCGGTTGCTTCGCAATGGACGACAAAGAGAACACCACAATCATGTGTTTCATGGGCATTACGGAGTCCGCTCCTGGTGAACGCATGGCCGAGGTGCTGATCGACCAGCTCCCCGAGATGTGGAATCCAGAACTCATGCAGATCTCGCAGTACCGCTCAAGCTACGAGAACTCCTTCTCGCTGGCAAAGATGGGCCTGATGAGCAGCACGCTTCTGTCCCTTGACCGCGTTGCCGGACTGTACGGTGCCCGCGCAACGGACATCGCGATGCACGCCCACTTCACGGGCAGCCCGACCTACCATACGGACACGATGGCCGAGATGGCCGACTTCGAAGTCACAGACGCCATGGACTACGCACGCACCTACATGCGTCGCGACCGTGCCGCGATGGTCGTGTTGAACCCGATTCCAGAGGACGAGCGTACGCTCGACAGCTCCGAGTCCGACTACGCCGGCGCCACCGCAGAGAACGACTTGGTTGTCTCCGCGATGGACCCAGACTCCATCACTCCAGAGTTCATCGCGAGCCAGGTGGACCTGCCGGACTTTGACCTCATGGTTGAAGAGACCCTACCCAACGGACTGCGCGTGGTGGTCATGCCACACGGTGAAGCGCCTCTGGTCGAGGCACAACTCATCACCCGCGGCGGTAGTGCTCTCGACATGGTCAACATGGACGGTTGGGCAGAAGGCTTCTTGGCCGACGCCGGAAATGAGTACAACGCCATGGGCCGTCCAGTGCTGGACCCCCTCCGCATTGCTGGCTCATGGAACGACTCAGGTACAGACCAGTACAGTTCACTCGGCCTTCGCGGACCGTCCGGAAACGTTGACGGCGCGCTGTACATGCTCCGCACCCGACTGGACAACTCGGAAATCGAATTCCGCAAGGCGAAGAAGCGCATCAAGGACGCCCGCAAGGACCTGTCCCGTCGCTGGCGTCGCCAAAGCTACTGGACGAGCGCAGTATGGCTGGACCAAATGGGTACAGACCACGCCGCGTTCCACTCCCTGACGCCTGAAGACCTCGACGCTCGCCTTGAGCTCGACAAAGACGCGGTAGAGGCCTACCTCGCCGCTAAGTACAGTCCGGCAAACGCCACCTTGCTCATCGTCGGAAACATCGACCCGCAAGACGCAATGGCACAGGCGCGCACCTACTTCGGTTCGTGGTCGTCGGACTCATCGGGCATGGAAATCCCTACCCCCGAAATGGCTCCAATCGTTGAGCACGAACCCATGGTCTACGTCTTTGATGACGCGCAGAAGACCCAGACCGACATCAAGCTGTACTGCCGCATGACGGATGCCTCCACACCAACGGACGCGACTCGCGCCGTTGCAGGCCAGATGCTGTCTGACCACTTGTTCGAGACTCTTCGTGCACGTGAAGGCGTCACCTACGGTGCCTACGCAGGCTCACAAGCTGAAGTCGGCGGTACCGGTATGTTCCGCATGGGCGCACTGGTTCAGAACGACGCCGTCGCCTTGGCAACCAAGGTATTCTACCAAGTCGCTGATGACGCAGCTGCCGGAAACTTCCCAATGGAACGCTTCCGCCCGACTCAGTTGTCCATCGCACGCAAGTACGTTCTCGGTCAGCAGTCCGTCGGTCAGATGACAGGCCGTCTGATGGGAACCCTGGGTGCACAAGACGATTGGTCACGCATCAGCGGATTCCCAGAGCGTCTGTCGAGTGTAAGCATGGAAGGCATGACTGAGCTCATGACGTCCTGCCCCAACACCCGCGTGGTCACCATGGTCGGCCCCGAAGACGTCATCGTTCCGCAGCTCGAAGAAGCCGGTATTGCCTTTGAGGTCTTCGACCATCAAGCTGCCGCGCTCGAGCTGCTTGACGTCTACGACATCAAGACGGCGAAGAAGTACCGCAAGGCGATTGAAGAGCGTGAAGCCGCTGAAGCCGCTGCCGAAGCCGCTCGCGAGGACGCCGAGGGAACAGAAGACGCAGAAGAGACAGAGGAAGCTGGCGAGACTGAAGAGTAGCCTGCATCCCTCTCGAACAAGGGCCCGGACGAGCAATCGTCCGGGCCCTTTGTGTTTGCCCCCCCCCCTGTGCCAACGCCCCACCAGGGCAAGCGCCCCATCAGAGCGGGCGCTTCAACTGCTAGCGCCGGGGTCCCCAGAGGCCGCGCGGCTTCGGGTCGGTGACGGCGCCTGGCCGAGCATCGGTACGCGGTGCCAGACGAATCGGCCAGCGGCGCTGTGACGTGGTGATGATGGGCTCTGGCTCGACTTCCACAATCGGAGACGACAGAACAGTCGGACCGCCAACCATGTCCACGCTCACGACAGCAGCGTCCGTGCGCAAGCCAACATCCGTGTCTACTGGGTAGCGGACCAGTCCGGACGGTACCTCCAGCGGCCATGCGCCACCATCTGTGGACCCACGTGGCTCCCCCAGCAAGCCGTCATGGTCCAGTCCTTGAACCGTTCCAATCCAGGCCGGAAGAGCACCGCTGCTACCCGCCAGTCGAATGCCGCCAGTCGACATCGGCCGATTGTCGTCGTACCCAACGTACACGCCGACTGCAAAGCCATCCGCCGCCGAGTAGCCGCCGGTCGTCACGCGAGGCGCATAGCCCAAGAAGGCCGCATTCTTGAAGTCATTGGTGGTGCCCGTCTTGCCGCCCAGGGGAACCCGAGCATCTTGATGCATGACCGCGTCTGCTGCTCGTCGGCCCGTGCCGTAACGCACCACTTCGCGAAGGATATCTGCCGTCATCGCCCCCACTTCAGGACTTGCGACCTGCACGGGTTCTGGCGTTGCGCGGTAGATGACGTTGCCGTCCACATCGCGAATTTCGGCAATCAGCAGCGTAGATGACGCCGTCTCACTGAAGCGCGCCGGACTGAACGCCCCGCCAGACTCGCCTGGAAAGTGCCACGCCTGACCACTGACCAGGCCCGCGTAGACCGCAGTGGCTTCCTCCAGCGTGATCTCGCTGGCGCCCAAGGGCATGGAGAGCACCTCAGAAATCTCGGTCTGAACACCGTACTGTCGGGCAAGCTCTGCGACGTAGCGCATGGACAGAAGCACGCGGAAGTCTTGGTGCCAGTACAGAATGTCTGGGTTGTACAGGTCACTTCCGGAAACCGAGCCACTCGCGAGCTGTCGACGCCTGAGCGCCTGATCCAGCGAGTCGAGCGTACCGAACGAGATTCGGTCGTCCACACGCATATCGGTCCGAGCGGCCAGATCGGGCCGATTCGTCTTTGGTGAGCTTCCGGTTCCCATAGGAAACGGATTGAAGTGACGCGAACCCGGTCGGACCTTGTCTGGATGCCCGCTGGGGTTCCTTCCTGACCCGGTGCCAACATCCTCTGCATAGGCGTCAGCGACCGAGACGTAGCCCGTCGGCACAGCGCCACAGGCCACGCGAGTGACGTCCCCGTCGATCAGCACACTCAAGTCGGACACCGCACTGGCAGGCGGTACACTACGACCATCCCAGTAGCGTCCGAGTGTGAGGTATTGAAGCTCACATCGCTCCATGAGCGGCTCAAGGGTGGTCCACGAATGGTCCAGCGAGCGCATCTTCCACGCGCGTGTGCTGCTGCCTTCCCCCCGCACTCGAGCCCGTTCGGCATCGTAGCCCCAGCCGTAAGACAAGGAGCGCAGTGACAACACGTCTTCACTGCCGCGCGCTTCAATGGCTTCAAGGACCTCATGGCGGGCCTTCATGAAGAGTGCTTCTTGCACGCGTCCGCGGGTCGGTAGCACACCGGCCTCTTGGATACGACGCGCATAGTCAGTGGAGTTCTCCCCTTCCCGCTGCGCAAGGTCGAGCTGCTCGGCCAACGCCTGCACATCCTCGGTTCCTAGCTTGTCGGTCAGGTGGTACAGCATCCACACAGACGCCAAGTTCTCGGAGTTCACGCCCGCCCAAGCCATCGACACTTCGGCCGCTGGCGTGTGGTCTGGACGTGGGTAGTAGAAGGTCCCGCTGTAGGCGAAGACGTTGCGTTGGTTGTCCAAAGACTCGGTGGGCCCCCAGCCGAGCTTCATGGCCGCGTGGTAGATGATCGGCTTCCATGTTGAGCCAAACTGACGCAGTGCCGTCGCGCGGTTGAAGTTGCGGTTGTCGTTGCCGCCGACCATCGCGCGCACTTGGCCATGTTCGAGCACCACTGCGGCACCCTGAAGTTCTGGGCGAATCTCGATGTCGCACAGCGGCACAGCGCCGTCATTGGCTTCACGGACTGAAACCCAGACGAGATCTCCCTCTGTAAACCCCGTCGCCACCTCGTTGACGAAGGCAGTCGGAGCGCGCGCAGAGCGACTCTTCACATCGCCTCTGTGAATCGCAACGGCAACGCGGACCATAGCGTCCCGATCGATCAGACAGGGCGTGCCTCCGAGGTCTGCCATCCAGTGCGGCTGACCATCCTCGTCGAGCATCTCCATCAGCTCCGCAACCCGGAACTCGTGTCGTCTCGCAGCATGGTCGGGTGCATACGACGGCCCGCGACCGTCTGTCCGCACGAAGTCTTCGCGCGTGTAGCCCTCCATCCAAGTCCCGACCTCGGTCAGGTGATGCCACAACGAATAGGTCGCGTCTACCTGCACTTCCGGGTCGAGGGTGGTGACGACGACGAGCCCAGCAGTCGATGGGTCTTCAATGCCTGCGGTCGCTAGAACATCGTCAAATGGCGCTTCTCCGAGGCGACGTGCGACTTCGTCCAAGACCGCTGAGCTGTCGTAGCGGAAAGTGCCGCGACGGAACGGAAGGACAAAGTCGTCCTCCAACAGCTGCTGGGCCTCGACCTGTGAAGCCCGCACTGCGGCAACACGGTCTTGGTGGGCGGCAACGGCGATGGGGTCGTTGCGGTCCGGCTGGGGACCCGCCAAGTCCTCCGCGTCATCTTCACTCATGCGGCGAAGCACATACCGGGTGCGGTCATGAGCGCGCTCTGAGCTCCGTGCACGTCGCTCTGCGTCTCCAATGAACGGGTCGTAGTTTGCCGGCCCCTTCACCAATCCCGCAAGGAAGGCGCACTCCGCCGTGGTCAGGTCATCCACGTTCTTGTCGAAGAAGTATCGAGCCGCAATGCCCAGGCCACGACCGTTTCCGGAGACGTGAAACTGATTGATGTAGAAGGTGAGAATCTCAGTCTTGTCGTAGTGAGCTTCTAGACGCAGGGCGTTGAGCAGCTCCGTCCACTTGGCACGAAAGGACCGATCCGGACGGTAGTAGAGGTTCTTTGCCGTCTGCTGCGTAAGGGTACTGCCGCCTGAGACAACGGAGCCCGCCTGGAAGTTGTCGCGCATGGCCCGAGCGATGTGCTTGGGGCTGACGCCGTGGTGGGACCAGAAAGAACCGTCTTCTGCCGCTACGATGGCCGCTACATACGGTGCGGGAATGCGCTCCCACGGGGTGTAGGAGCGGTGTTCATCATCAAAGAAGACACCCACGCGCGTGACGCCGTCTCGGTAATACACCGGCGACTCTTGGGCGATGATGCCCTGAATGGCGTCCCGGTCGAGGTGAGCACCAGGGTTGTCGAGGATGTGACGCTTGTACTGCACACCCGCTACACCAAGGGCGACGACGCTCAACCCCATTCCCAAGAACGCACCCGCGGCTGAAAAGCGGAAGATGCGCTTCATCCAGGTTCGTTTTTTAGGCTTTGGACTGGTCTTGGACATCGAGTTCTCCAGGCGTGTTCTCATCAGAGTGCGAGAATCAGGCCAACGATTGGGGCGCTTCAGACACAAAGTGCAATCAATCCGAGAAAAGATGCCCGAGATGATTGCAAGAACGACGCCGCAAACGCGGTCCCTTCTACGCGCTGTGCGCCTATCGCGCTGAACGAGCCTTGACGCTACCGGGTACAGACGGTTAGCTGGCGCGCGTTGGCAGCATACCCAAGTGGTTAAGGGACAGGTTTGCAAAACCTATATGCCCCGGTTCGAATCCGGGTGCTGCCTCCATCTAAAGCGGGAAGCTCTCTTATGAGAGCTTCCCGTTTTCATTTTAGATAAGAATCCGGCTCAACACAAACGCCCGGTTTCAACGCCGATGCCTCCGTAATAGCGGAGTTGCTCACCGCACGAAATGACCCGTCATTCCATCCGGTTTGCAGCCTCGCCCCCACGGCGCCTCGCCCCCCGTCTTCGAGCGTTACTGTTTCGGCGGACCCAAAACGCATCGTGACCGTGAGCTATTGGCAGATTGGGCGCGTTTTGGCTACGACACGCCGGCCGTGTGCAGCACAACGGCATGGAGGCTCCTGTGCTTGAAGAAGGAATGCTCGCGTTTGCCCTACTCGGGGCCGGATGGGTCCTGTGGCTACTTGTTGGGCTTTCGGTGCTCTCTGTAGCGGTGACCGTCGAACGATTGCTGTACTTTGTCCGGGATCGGACGGACTCCGGCGCGCTGTCAACCGCCCTCACACAGTTCTTCAAGACCGCTGACACCACCGCCTTTGGAACCGCGCTGACGGCAGCCGGTGGGTTTGAGTCACGCGTGCTGACCGCCGGTGTCGACGTCGCCAATCGCGGACCGGTCGCAGCTGAAGAAGCCATGGGTGCTGTGGCGCTCGCCGAGAAGCTGAAGATGGAGCGCGGACTGTCCATCTTGGCGACCGTCGGTTCCAACGCCCCGTTTCTTGGATTGTTCGGCACCGTTCTGGGCATCATCAAGGCATTGCGGGACCTGTCGATGGAAGCCGCTGGCGCCAACGACGCCGTGATCGCCGGCATCTCCGAGGCCCTCGTCGCTACCGCGGTCGGTCTGCTCGTCGCCATTCCTGCCGTTGTGCTCTACAACGTGTTGAGCCGATATGTGAAGAACCGCATCAGTCGCGCAGAGTCTCTCTCACGGCAGGTCACGGCCATCTTGCACCCCGAGGTCACGTCTCATGGGTAGCAAGTTCGCCGGTGATGACGATCTCATCGCCGACATCAACATCACCCCATTCGTCGACATCATTCTTGTCGTCCTCATCGTGTTCATGGTGACGGCCTCTGTGGTTCCTATGGCCGTCAAAGCGAACCTGCCGAGTGCCACTACGGGTGAGGCGATGGAGACCACGAGCATTGGCCTGACCCTCATGGAAGACGGTCGTCTGCTGATGGACGGCGTCTCCACAACACCAGATGCCTTCGCCGCAGCTCTAGACACCGCATTCGCCGAAGACCCGGACACCATCGTGCTCATCGCCGCCGAGGAATTGGTGGCACACGGAAGGGTTGTCTGGGCCATGGACGTCATCAAGAGCAGCGGCATCAGCAAGTTCGCCTTCAACATTGACCCAAGCGCCATCATCGAGCCGGACCCGGCAACGATGGGACGGGGAGCGGGTCGTTAGATGATGGTGCCTGCAGCCATTCAGAAGCGTGACTGGCGCGTGGTGCTCGTACTGCTCGCTGCGTTCGGAGTATCTGGCGCTGCACATGTCGCCCTGGCCATCGGTGTTTCACGGATCGAACCGCCAGAACGCGAAGAGATGCAGTGGGTAGAGGTCATTGTGAACAGACCTCCGCCTGCTCCAGAGCCGGAGCCCGAACCCGAGCCAGAGCCCGAACCCGAGCCAGAGCCGGAACCCGAGCCACAGCCGAAACCTGAGCCGCTGCCGGACCCCGTCCCACAGCCGGACCCACCTCCTGTGCCGGAAGAGATCGATTTTGAGGAGACGACTGCGGAACCTCCCAGCGAAGCTCCACCTCCGGATCGACAGCCCGTTCGCCGCTTGACGCAGGGTCTCTCGAACAACTCTATGAGTGACAACGGCATCGATATGGGAGCCAGAACAGGCAATACGACCTCCACCGCCGCCACAGCCCCCCAGCTCAATCCTGACGAAGAGGTTGAGTTTGCGACGGTGGCCTACGCATCGGTCACCTCGGCCCCACGAATCCGCAACCCACCCACGCTCGTGATTCCGGACTCCGTTCGAGAGCAAGAGATTGAGGGCCGAGTGGAGGCAGAGCTGACGATTGGTGCAGACGGAAGCGTTGAGGCCGTCACCCTTGTGAACTCGCTACACCCCGACGCCGACCAAGCCTGTCGAACGGCCTTGTTGTCATCAAGGTGGAGACCTGGCTCGCGAGACGGTACGCCAGTGATTGTACGCGGCGTCCCCTACTCCTGCCGCTTCGCCATGACGGACTACTGATCAATGCGCCTCACCACCGCCCTTGCCGCTCTATGCCTCGCTAGCTCCCCCGCCTGGGCGCAAGACCCCTCTGCGTCAGACGACCCTCTGGCGGAAGTGCTTCCGATCATCACGGCACCGTCTGTCTTGGAGTACATCGAAGCGCCCTACCCAGAGCAAGCCGAAGCAGACGGCATTGAGGGGGTTGTCACTCTGCTCATTGAGTTGGATGAGACAGGAACACTGACCCATGCAGAAGTCGTAGGCCCGGCTGGCAACGGATTCGACGAAGCCGCCCTCGAAGCGGTCCGCCAGATGCGTTTTACACCGGCACGAACCGCTGAAGGCCCCGTGCCCGTCGCTCTCGAGTTCGACTATGGCTTCACCTTGGACGAGGCTGCGCCAGAACCCGACGCTCCACCCGCAGAACTGCCCATCAACCTCATCGGCGAGGTCGTCGAGATGGGCACCCGTCGTCCGGTCGAAGGGGCCACCGTCTCGGTCGACGGAACAGAGCTGAACACCCGAACCGATGCCGACGGGCGCTTCGAGCTGCGCGGGGTTCCCGTCGGCGACACCCTCGTTCGCGTCCTCCACCCGGGGCACGTGACGGTCGACTCCTCCATCGAAATCTTCGAAGGCGAGCAGTCCGAGTTTCGCTTCTGGATGCGCGCAGAGGCCTACCGCAACAACGAAGTCGTGGCCGTCTACCAGAAGGACCGCGAGGAAATCACCCGCCGTACCATCACCATGGACGAAGCCCGCCGCATTCCAGGCACCTTCGGCGACCCCATCAAGGTCATCCAGACCCTACCCGGCGCAGCACGCTCTCCCTTTGGCACCGGCCTGCTCGTCATTCGCGGAAGCAACCCCGAAGACAGCGCTGTGTACGTAGATGGCGTGCGCATCCCAATCATCTACCACCTGACCGGAACCACCTCCGTCCTAAGCCCCGACCTCATCCAGTCTGTCGACTACCTGCCGGGCAACTACGGCGTTCAATATGGCCGAAGCTCCGGTGGCGTGGTGGACGTCAAGACCAAGGACGAGTTCGAAGACAGCCGATTGGTGTGGGGAACCGACATCCTCGACAGCCAGCTGTATTGGGAAGGCAACGTCGGCAAAGGCGAGAACAAGCACGGACTGTCCCTCGCCGCCCGCCGCTCCTACATTGATGCCTTTCTGCCCTTGGTGACCGGCAACACCGGCTTCACAATCAAGCCGCGGTACTGGGACTACTCAGCCAAGTGGGTTCCACCGACCCAAGACGACAATGAGTACTTTTCCCTGTTCGTATACGGGTTCAACGACCTCATCTCGCTGTCCAGCCCCGACGACGTGGCACAAGGAAGCGACCAAGACACCCAAGGCGCTTTTCGCACCGAGTACCAGAGCCACCGCATCATCGCGCGGTACCGGCGCCAGCTCTCCGACCGCTGGAGCCTGGACGTCACCCCGTCGATTGGTATCGACACGACCTCCTTCGCTCTGGGTCAAGGCTTTCAGCTCTCCAACACCAACGGCCTGGCTCAAGTCCGCGCCGAGCTTCCGTACGTCCACGACCCAAAGCTGACCATTACCCCCGGCGTCGACCTCATCGGCGGCCCCTGGCAGTTCCGATTCGCCTCGCCCTTTGGTGTCGCAGACTTGGATGACCCACTCGGCGAACGCGACCCGGTAGCCTTCGACGGCCGCGGCACCGCCTGGACCATCGATAGCTACCTCAAGGCTCAGTGGCGGCCTCTCGATCAAGCTGACAAGTGGCTTATGACCGGTGGTCTACGCGCCAATACGCTTCTGTACACCTACGGCGGCTCCATTGCTGAGGGAGCTGGCAAACCGTACAGCCGCGTCTCCTTCGACCCGCGATTCGCAACGCGATTCACCGCGTTTGACGGCGGTACCTTCAAAGCCGCTACCGGCATCTTCCACCAGCCAGCTCAGCCGTTCGAATCGGTCGGCTTGGGAACCAATGTCGATCTCGCCTTTGAGCGCAGCTGGTCGACAACACTCGGCTTTGAGCACCAGTTGTCTCCCGCCATCTCTTGGGACGTGGACCTGTTCTACAAGGACCTCAGCCAGCTTGTTGTCCAGAGCCCCGACTTTGTTGGAGACGGCAGCGCGGCCTTCGTGAACTCCGGCCAAGGGCGTGCGTACGGCGCAGAGTTCATCCTCCGGCACGCTCCGGTCAATCGCTTCTTCGGTTGGGTCAGCTACACCCTGTCTCGGTCAGAGCGCCAGGACCGTCCCGAGCAAGAGGCCTACCTGTTCGACTTCGACCAGACACACATCTTCTCGGCACAGGCTGGCTACGACCTTCCCCGCGACTTCTCCGTGTCTGCTCAGGTCCAGTTCGTCACCGGCAACCCAACCCGGCCCTTCGACACGGGCGTGTTCGACGTAGACGGAAACTTCTACAACCCGCTCGCCCTCGGTGCCTACAACAGTCAGCGCCTGCCGCCATTCTTCCAGACCAGCTTCCGCCTGGACAAGCTGTGGACCTTCCGCCGCTGGCAGCTGAACACCTACGTGGACCTCATCAACGCAGTCCGCGGCGTCAATCCCGAGTTTACCCTCTACAACGCCGACTACACCGAATCGGCCTACGTGCGAGGCCTACCGTTCATCCCGAATATTGGCTTTGAGGTGAGGTTGTACCCATGAAAAACACAGCATTCATCCTGGCCATGTGCCTCGTCATGCCCGCCTGCGTCATCAACGCAGACAAGTACCCAAGACCGCGGGACCTGACGCCCACGTGGAAGACAAATTCCCTGCGCATCTTGGCGATCCAAGCCGAGCCTCCAGAAGTGCGACCGGGCGAAGACGCGACCTTCACCGCCCTCCTGGCAGACCCCTCGGGCGAAGCTGGCGGAACACTCTGGGTAGCGTGCAGTCCGGAGCAAACCACGCCGTTTGGCTGTGCCATCGATTTTTCTGTGCTCGGTGACGACGCAACACCCGACGAGCTTGCTGAGGCCGGCGTCATTGGGTTTGAGCCCGCGTTCGCTCCCGCCTGGACCGCACCCGAAGACGCGCTCGACGCCTTGGAGGAGGCAGACCGTGCCGAAGGCCTTGGATTCACCGTTCAGGCCACTGTGCTCCCCCCCGAAGGAGCAGATCCAGACGCCGAGTTCGACTTTGCCACCTTCGAGTCTGGCTACAAGCGCATCATCGTCAGTGAAGCAGCGACGCCGAACGACAATCCGTTCATCGAGTCGTTCTCAGTAGACGGCGTGCTCATCGGGCCAGACGATGTGGTCGAAGTGGATGGCGGACAGGGCTACGAGCTTGCGGTCTTTCTTCCAGAAGACACGATCCAGACCTACGAGTACATCAATCCCGACGGCGTTCTTGAAGAGCGAATCGAAGAACCGTTCGTCTCTTGGTACGCCACCGAAGGCTCTGCAATGGAAGACACAACGCTCTACCCATTCACCCAGTCTGACTGGACAGCCCCAGAACTACAGGACGAACAAGGGTTTTGGTACGCGGTCGTTCGCGACCGACGCGGCGGCCTGTCGTGGATTGTGCGTCAGTGGCGTGTTCGATCAGCTCCGTAAACGGCCAACACCTTTTTTGAAGGACCCGGGCCTCTCCCCACAAGAGGGTCAGCGTTGGCGGGTACATCTCCGTTGTCACGCACTTTGTGTCTTTCCCTTGACTTGACGCACCCCGAGGCGCGCGGCTAGTTGGGACCGTTCTTACGATCTGCCCTGGGAACTAGGATTTATTCATGTCTTTGATTTTCCCACGTTGCACCATGACATCCGTGTCTAAAGCAACACAGGGACCTCCCACATCCCCCACTCGCACCGGAGTGATGCCCATGTCCCGGGTCCGCCGCGCAGCCAGCGCGTTCCTGGCCTCTTCCGCCGTCTTTGCAGCAGCATTGATGGCCGTCCCCAGCACGGCATACGCCCAAGCTGAAGACGAGAGCCCAGGCGTCGCCGCACTGGATACTTTCCGCAACCCCAGCCGTGACCGTCCAGTTCTCACGAACCGGTTCTTCACGAAGACCGAACGGTTCGAGGTCACGCCGTACTTTGGCTACGTCCCGAACAACCCGTTCGCGACTCGCTACATCGGCGGTTTGCAGGTCGGATACCACTTCAACGAGCAGTTCAGCGCGCTCGGTCAGGTGTACTACTCACCCGACCTCGGTGAGGGTGACCTCAAGGGTCTGACCCGCGCCCTCGTGCAGATCGCTCGTACCGGCCCCAACTCCAGCAACTTCCAGCAGCCGCTGGACAAGGTCACGCTGGCCGCAAGCTTCGCAGCTTCTTGGGCGCCAATCTACGGCAAGATCAACCTGCTCGGTGAGACCGTTGTCTCGTTCGACCTGTACGGCATCGCCGGACTCGGCATGATCAGCAAGGTTGACTACTTCGCGACCTTCGACGAAGCGGGAGTCGGAAACGACTTCGTGGCACTCCAGGACAATGGCAATGAGGTCAAGCTCACGCCAACGATTGGACTGGGTACCAACTTCTTCGTGAACCGCCTCATGGCCATCAAGCTCGACGGTCGGTTCAACTTCTACATTGACAACCAGCCGCAGTACGACCCGGAAGTTCCGGTCAACGAACAGCGCCTTTACAACGTGTTCGTCGCCTCTGTCGGCGTCTCGTTCTTCTTCCCGACCGTGCAACGTCGCGTGTTTGACTTCTGATGAGGCTACACACCCCCATGAAGACCCTTTGTCTTGCAGTTGCCCTCCTCGTTGCCCCATTGTTGGGCGGCGTTCCCGTTGCACACGCACAGTCGGATGACGACCTCTTTGGAAGCGGCGTTGACCGTGAAGAGACCGTTGCTGAAGAGCGTGCCGCTCTCGAATCTGGTGACATGGACGACCGAATCGGAGTCACTTCCGAAGAAATCGTCCTGCCAGAAGATGAGCGCTCCCGTCGCCGCATCATCAAGGCCTTGCCCCGCAAGCGCTTCTTGAAGATTGGCCGCTGGGAAGCCGCACCGCACGTCGGTTTCGTCACCAACGACCCCTTCATCAATCGCTACCTGCTCGGCGCCGGTATCTCCCATCACTTGACCGAAGTCTTCGCTATTGAGCTCATTGGCTCATTCAGCCCGGACTTTGGAAATGGCGACTGGAAGGCAATCACCCGCCAGCTGGTTGAAGAGAACCAGGTGTCCCCCGACATCTCGAAGATTCTGTTCTACGCGAACGTGAACTTCCAGTTCTCGCCAATCTACGGAAAGGTCGCTGTCCTTGGCCGCACCATCGTGAACTTCGACGTCTTCGGTACCTTTGGTACCGGCGTCGTGTTCACCTCGGACGACCTTGAAGCCCTTCAGGCCGAAGATGACCCCGTAGCTGTCGCGACTCAGAATCAGTACCACCCGACCACAAACTTCGGTGGTGGCTTCCGAATCCTCTTGACGCCGAACATCGCGTTCCGCATCGAAGGCCGGTCCATGGTCTACATCGAGACCGTCAAGTCGCTGAATCTTGAGATGAAAAACAACTTCCTGCTGCTCGGCAGCGTCGCCTTCTTCTTCCCCGGGATGCAGTAATGCGCGCGAAGACGAACCGTTTTTTCTCCCCCTTGCGGAGCGTAGCGCTACTGGTCGGCCTTAGTGTCACCACGACCGCTCAAGCAGAGCTTGCCTGCGACGAAATCATGACCATGGTCGGCTACGGCATTGGTGACAGCGTCATCATTCAGGCCATGCAGGCCGCAGGTGGTGGCTACACCCCTGAGCAGGTCCAGTGTCTCGTCGATGGTGGGGCTCCTGGCCCCGTTCTCGCTGCTGCCGAAGCCATGCAGGGCGGCGCAGCTGCGACTCCCCCGCCAAGCGGCGGCGCAATGACGCGTCCGGACCCCACTCCGGACACTGGCGAAGAAGACCTCGGAGACGACCTCTTCATCGGTGGAGGGGATGACTTCTCCGACACCGTCGACAACGGTCCCGAAGACGAAGCCTTCGGTGAAGAGCAAGGGCCGAGCGAAGTCGAAGCCTTCGTTCAGATGTACCGCGCTCGCAAGTACCTCACGGCCAGCAAGGGTCTCTTCGACCTTCTCCAGGCTGACACGTACCCCGAGCACAAGTCGAAGATCACGTACTACCTTGCAAAAGCACTGTACGACCTCGAGCTGTACCACGGCGCTCAGTACTACTTCAAAGAAGTCGTTCGCCAGGGTCCACGAAACCCGTACTTCAAGTACGCGCTGCCTAAGCTCGTGTCGATTGCCCAGATCAATGGAAACGACGCCGAGCTGCTGTCCTTCGTTGAGCTGATTCCGCCCGAACAGTTCCCACGCCAGGCCAAGAACCACTTGTCCTACCTGATGGGTCGCAAGCTGTACGAACAAGGTGAGCTGACCGAAGCCCTGCGCTTCTTCCAGCAGGTCTCGCCACGTTCCGAGCTGTACATGCGCAGCAAGTACTTCGAGGGCGTCATTCACAATGAGCGCTCCAAGTTCAAGAGCGCCGTCAAGGCCTTCCGCGACGTCTACCAGGCCGAAGTTCCGGCCACGGACGAGCGTACTGCACTTGAGCTCAAGGACCTTCAGGACCTTGCGCTCATCAACATCGCCCGAATTTACTACGGACTCGAACGCTTCGAGAACGCAGACAACTACTACTCTCTCGTCGACCGTGGCAGCCTGTACTGGCCGCAATCGTTGTTCGAGCGGTCGTGGGCGACGTTCATGCAGAACGACCTCAACCTCACGTTGGGTCTTCTTCTCACCACGCGCACCCCCTACTACGACGACCGGGAGTTCCTTCCCGAGGCTACGGTTCTACGGGGCCTGACCTTCTTCTCGCTCTGCGAGTACGACGAAGTGGAGCGCCTGCTGCTAGATTTTGAAGACGACTACCAACCGATGAAGGCCGAACTCCGGTCCTTCTTGGCCGAGTACTCGACTGAAGAGGGCCGCGCTCTCGCCGACCAAGCCTTCGAGCACTACTTCGAAGACGCTGACACAACGTCGACCTTGAACGAGTCGTTCTTCCTCCACCTGCTTCGCAACCGCGACATTGCAGGCATCGTCCGCCACATGGACATGATGGACGAAGAAGAAATCGCTATCGACGCACAGAAAGCTGTCTGGCGCGACACCGTGGGCTCTGCCATCAAGCAGGTCATGGAACGTGACCGTCAGCGGTACAAGCGTCGGGCCGGCCTCGCCATGCTCCGTGAAATGACGCAGCAGTACGCCTACATCTCCGACCTCATCAGCCAGTCCGAGATTGTCCGGTTCGAAGTCGTCGATGCCCAGCGCCTCGACTACCAATACCGCGCGTCGAACCCCCTCATCGAATCTCTCGAAGAGCGTACGGTCGACTTTGCAACGTCCCGCGACATCATCTACTGGCCGTTCAATGGCGAGTTCTGGGACGACGAGCTTGGGTACTACCGGTACACCGAGAACACGTCCTGCAACTAAGAGTCCGTCCAACTTTGGGACGGGCTCTAAGCCCCATTCTTCCTTCCTGTCGCCTCACCTCTGCCCTAGGGGGACTCCATGAATAAGTGGACCCGAAACCTCGGACTCCTCGCCATCCTTTTGGCACCTCTCGCTGCATCGAACACGGCCTTGGCCCAAGACGATGATGACGACGGTCGCCGCGTTCTAAGCGCGCGTGACACCGAGACCATGGACACCCAGTCCGCCTACGCTCGTGCTGCACAGCAAAAGCGCCAGGAGTCCATCACGTTCCTACGTGAGCTCCTGTCCCGTGGCGACCAGTCTGGTACACGCAAAGCAGAGATGATGCTTCGTCTCGCTGAGCTGTACTACGACGAAGGTCGGTACGTATTCTTCCAAGAAATGGAAGCCTTTGGTGCCGAGCAGGAACGCTGCTTCAACACCGACGGCTGTGCCTTCGAGAACATGGAGCCGGACCTGACGCGCAGCCGTCGCTGGCAGAACGACTCCATCCGCTTGTACGAGCAGATTCTCGAGAACTACCCGCGCTACACCCGCGCTGATGAGGCCATGTACTTCATGGCATCGTCGCTCCAGGATGTTGGCCGCCGGGAAGAAGGCGTCGAGCAGTTCAGCCGCTTGGTCCGCGTCTACCCAGAGTCCGGCTTCGTCTGCGACTCTTACGTGAACATCGGTGAGTTCTACTTCGACAACAACAACGCCTACAAGGCGCTGATTGCATACAAGAAGGCCACTGGCTACCGCGACTGCGACAAGTACGGCTTCGCCCTGTACAAGCTCGCATGGTCCTACTTCAATGTGGGCGAATACGGCGAGGCCATCACCTCCATGAAGGAGGTTGTGTCCTACAGCCAAGCCCAGCGCGAATCTGCAGGTGGCGCTCCCCTTCAGCTCGAAGAAGAGTCCTTGCGTGACTTGGTCCGCTTCTTCGCTGACGCCGGTGAGATCGACGAAGCCCTCGCCTACTTTGAAGGCTTGGGTCGTCGCGACCTGTACCAGAAGATGCTCAAGCGCCTCGCGGCCATCTACTTTGAGCAGGGCAAGTGGGAAGACGCCGTTTCCGTCTACCGCCGCCTGATCGCGGAGAACCCGAACGCACCAGAGAACCCTGGCTACCAGAACGAAATCGTTCAGGCGTACCACAAGATGGGTAACGCCGACGCCGAGCTCGCCGAAGTCGACCGTATGCTGTCGACCTACGGCACAGGAACCTCTTGGGCCCAAGCCAACCTCGGCTCCCCCGACAAGGTTCAGGACGCGCAAGACAAGATTGGAACGAACTTCCTACGCATTGCGTCCTACTACCACGACAAGGGGCGTCGTCTCTCGGGCAGCCAAGCCTCGGAAGCCTTTGAGATTGCCTACCAAGGCTACGACAAGTTCCTAGCGAACTACCCGCAGAGCGAAGACGCCTACGTCGCCCACTACCAGTACGCCGAGCTGCTGTACAAGATTGAGAAGTTCGACGAAGCCTGGGACCAGTACATGGCCGTCGTCGACACCGACTCCGAAGGCGAACACTCCGAGTTCTGCGCCGAGTCCGCCATCTTCGCCGCCGAAGAAATGGTGAAGCGTGAAGGTGGCCTGAACAGCGGCGCCTCCAACTCGACCGAAGTTCGCGAGCCACAGCCGCTTACTGAATGGGAACAGCGTCTGGTTGACAGCTGCCAGAAGTACGCGACTCTGTATTCGGGCGCTGGAAACATCCAGCAGATTCTCTACAAGTCGGCTTACCTGCTCTACAACAAGTTCCACATCGAAGAAGCTGCGCGCCAGTTCCGTGGCGTCATCGCGATGAACCCGGGAACCCGCCAAGCCGAGCAGGCTGCCAACCTCATCTTGGACAGCTTCGTGCTGACCGAGAACTACACGGCTCTCAAGGAGAACGCCAAGTTCTTCTACGACCAAGAGGGACTCGGAAGCCGCTCTTTCAAGACGGAAGTCTACGGTATCTACCAGCGCGCTTCGCTCAAGGTCATTGAAGATGACTTTGCCGAATCACAAGCGTACGCCGTTGCCGCTGATTCCTACTTGCTGTTCGCAGAAGAGTTCCCGGACTCCGAAGAGAACGCGCGTATCTTGAACAACGCCAGCATCTACTACCGCGAGGCCAACCAGCCGGCGGACGTGATGCGCGTGCGGCACATCCTCATCGATGACCCGCGCTTTGGTGACAAGACCAAGTACTACTACGACCAGCTCGGTTCCCTGGGCTTCGACTACGAAGACCAGGCCAACTTCGACCGCGCGGCCTTCTACTACGAGACCCTGTTCTCGCTGTACCCCGACCGCCGCGAAGAGTTGTCAGATGCCGAAGAAGTCGATGCTGACGCCATCGCTACCCTCGATGACGGCGCTTCCAACGCCATCTACCGTGCGGCTCTGTTCCGTCAGGCCCTCGGTCAGGAACAACAGAGCGTTGCCAACTTCCAGCAGTTCATCGCCACATTCCCGGGACACCCGGATGTGAACGAGACCCGCTTGTCGATTGCCAAGACCTACTCGGACAACGAGAACTGGTCGGACGCAGCGAGCTCGTACTACGAGTTCTACAACGACGCCCCGGAGACTGCGACACGCGAGCAGATCACCCGCGCTCGATTGGCTCACGCCCGGATGCTTGAAGCGCAAAACGACCAACGTCGTGCCACACGCATCTACGAAGAGACGATTGCCGAGTACAAGACGTTCATCGAAGGCGGCGGCGAGCCCGGCGCTTACACGAACTACGTCGCCGAGATGATGTACGAGCTGGCACTGCCGAAGCTCGACGCCTTCATGGCCCTCACGCTCTCCGGCTGTGGCTGTACCAATCAGAGCCGCGAAGACCGCGCGCTGACCGGCTCCCTCACCGCAAAGGGTGAAGGCCTGGTTCGCACCGAAGCCATGTTCGTCGAAATCGTCGGAACAGGTTCCGGCAAGTACGGTCTGGCCAGCTTGGTCCAGATGGGTCGTGCCTACGAGAACATGGGCGACACGCTGGCCAACGGCGACATCCCCTTCTACCTGACACCTTCTCAGGAAGACATCTACAAGCTGCGCATCGAAGACCAAGTCTACCCGCAGCGCGACAAGGCCGCTCAAGCCTACTCGGCCGCCCTCAGCAAGGCATTCGAGCTGACGTTGTACGACGACAACACAGCGCTGGCTGTGCGCCGTCTGGGTGAGCTCGACCCCGAGCAGTACCCTGCACTCGACGAGCAACTGCTCACGCCGAATGCGACCACGTCGACCGACCGCAACTTCAGTTTCGAAACGGAGCTCTAAGATGAACGCATTTCTACGCATCGCGTCCGCGTCCACACTGGCGCTCGCCCTCTCCCTGTCCGTATCGGGCTGTGGTGGCAAGAAGGCCATCGCACTGACCGAAGAGCAAGCCAACGACCCGGCTGCCAACTTCCAGACTGGCATTACGGTCTTGCAGACCCCAGATCGCGACGGAGTCATCGACTACGCCGCCGCGTATGACTGGTTCCTCAAGGCCGAACAGCTCGGAGCCGGTGCCAAGGGGTCGTTCAACGCAGGCTGGGTTGCAGAACACCTCGGTCGCGATGAAGCTGCACTTGAGCACTACAAGAAGGCGTACGAAGCCGACTCCACCTACGAGCGCGGCGTGTTCAGCTACACCCGTCTGCTCAATGAGATGGGTCGCTCGGATGATGCCCTGGGCGTGCACCAGGCGAACTTCGAAGCCAACCCCGGCAGCATGAGCGCACACATCGCGTACATCGAAGCCTTGGGCAAAGCCGGCCGCACAGAAGATGCACACGCCGAGGCCAGCCGCATTCTGCTCACAGACCCGACGAATGTCGAGGTCTATCGGACCCTCTCCGCTATGTACCAGGCGAAGGGCGACTTCGGAATGGCTGAGCTGTTGAGCCAGAAGGCCATGTCGATGATGGAGACCCAAGACCCGGGTGTCATCAACAACCTGGGTGTGGCAGACTTGGTTCAAGGCGAAGAAGCCGCAGCCATTGCCAAGTTCAAGGAAGCGCTGGCGCTCACGCCCGGTGCCTTTGAGCCGAACATCAACCTTGGGTTCATTGCGTTGAACTCGGGTGACTACCAGCTCGCCAACGACAGCTTTGAGCGTGCGACCCTGGCAGATCCGGGCAACCTAGACGCCAAGCTCGGCCTCGCCGTCTCCAAGCGTGGCTTGGGTGACTTGGAAGCCGCAGACCGCTTGTACGCCGAAATCATCAAGGCTGACCCGCAATACACGCTCGCTTACTACAATGCGGCGACCTTGCATGAGAAGTACACCAAGAACTTCAACAAGGCCATTAAGTACTTGGAAGCCTACATCACGGCCAGCGGCGGCGACCTACCCGCAACCGACCCAGTGTACGCGCAGATGGAGTCCGTTCAGGCGGCCAAGGCTGCACAAGCTGAGATCGAACGCCAAGAACGCCAGCGCCGCGAAGAAGAAGCAGCTCGTCAGGCTCGTAACGAGGCCTTGTTGAGCGGCATGTCCGGCACCATCAGCGACTACCAGACCAAGTTCGACGCGAACGTTGGCTGTCTGGACGAGATGGTCGCCATGGAAGGCTCAATGATTCTGGAACAAGCCCAGATGGTCGTAGACGCTGAAGACGCGGCTATGGCGGCTGACATCCAGATGCTTCTTGAAGGCTACACCCCCGTTTGGGACGAAGCCATCTCGACATGTGAAGCCGGCGGCGGAGCGCCTCCCGCTCCTCCCATGGACGAAGCCCCCACGGACGGCGAAGCCCCTGTGGATGAGGCACCTGCTCCCGAGTAGGTTGACATATTCCAGACAAGGGCGCGCGGTATCCTAGGATGCCGCGCGCTTTTTCGTTGACCGTCGCTTGACGAAGTTCGTGGACCCTACCTGCCCGAGTCCAGTCTGACCCTGTACACCACACAGGAGGCTCGGATGACAGCGAACACACCTAAGGCATTGGAACTGCGTTGGTACTGGGGCGACCTGCTCCTCGACACGCAACACCACCTCAAAGAAGACGGGCCAGTAGCAACGGCTGCTCGCGCCACGTCCACATGGAGCATTCTGGGTGTTCCGCTCGCCACTGTGTCCGGTGGCTGGCAGCAACTGTTGCGGTTCGCTCCCCCGCTGCTCTCGACTGTAGAGCCCACTGGAGTGGACTGCTCCCTGATGAGCCCCGACTCCGACGTCCCACACACCCTGTTCGAGTGGGACAAAGACGACATCACTGCACGAATGCTTCCCGAGTGGACCGCCAAGCGTAGCCAAGACGGCAACCCTTCCGCCCTCGAAGCCAAGACGGTCGATGGCGACCGAGTCTGCTCCCTGCACGACGGCGAAGTCCTTACCCTCAGTCACGCTGCCATTCGTGTCGAAGCACGCTTGACCGACGCGCCCAGAGGTCTGGTGTCGCGTCCTACAGATGAGGTCGATTACGCCTTTGTAGGCGCAATGAGCGTCGCAGGATTTGCCGCCGCCATCATCGCTCTGCTCTTGTGGACCGCCCCGCCACCGAGCCACCTTCACGCCACAGCCGCCATGGAGCGCGTCAGCGAACACATGGTGCAGCTCACCCTGCCGGAGGAGCCCGAGCCTGTTGTTGAGGCAGAGGAGGAAGCCGCTGCGGAGAGCGGAGAGGCAGCGGCAGAAGACGAAGGTAAGACCGGTGAAGACGACGCCCTGCTGGAAGCCGCAGAGACCGGAAACTCCCAGAGCGAGGATGAAGCCGCTGTCGACAACGCTGGCATCTTTGGCGCTTGGTCCGCCGCCGGTATGGACTCGCTTGGTGAAGGAGTTCTCTCGGGTGGATTGGCAGATAGCATCGGTTCATTGACAGGGCCTAAGGGTGTTCAGCGCGGTACCGGCCTCGGTCGTTTCGGACGCGGCCCAGGCGGCGGCGGCCAGGTCGAAGGACTTGGCGGTTGGGGTCCACGTGGCAACGGCCCGGGTGGAAACCCATTCGGCGACGGTGATGGTGGCTGTGCCGACTGCCCGAGCAAGGAAGAAGGCGGAATCGCCAGATTCGAAGACCCATTGGTGATCGGCGGGCCACACATCGACCGCTCGCTCATCCAAGAAGTCGTCTTGCGGAACATGCAAGCGATTCGCTACTGCTACCAGCGAGAACTGCAGCGCACACCAGGATTGGGTGGAAAGGTGGTCGTTGGCTTCACAATCGCCACGGACGGCAGCGTCTCACGAGCCGCTACCAAAGAGTCCAGCGTGAACAACTCGTCTGTGGAGTCGTGCATCAACGGCCGCTTCATGCGCATGCAGTTTCCGGAGCTCGGTGGCATGGCTGTGGTCAGCTACCCTTTCCTGTTCTCTCCAGGCTGAACTTTCTTATCGCGAGGCGTCACGCTCGGGAACCGTTGGGTCCCGGGCGTGTCTGCTCAGTACAACCCAAACCAGGAGTGTTCCATGCGTACCTTGTTCCTATCCCTTGGCCTGCTTGTCGCCGTACCCGCTTTCGCAGAAGACGGTCCCAACATCGTGATCCCGGACATCACCGAGGTCGACTTCGAAGCGGTAGATGTCAACGCGACTTTGCAGCGCCCGTCGATGGTCGTCGTTCAGGAGCGTGCCGGCGCTCGCTTCACCCCACTTGTACGCTTGCGCGGTCACTTTGGGCCAGAGATGCGAGCGAGTCTCTCTACACTTTAGAAGGATTGAGACGCCTGTCGACAAGTGGTTGACGACAACCTGACCCGTTCATGCTTGTCGAACGCCCTAAAACAAACAAAGTATCGGCGGCCAGACCCTCGTCGGTCCGCACCTCGTCTGGAGACGTCCAGACCCAGGAGACACAATGCGCATTGTCATCGGCTTCATCGCTGCCACCGTCCTCGCCGCTCCCGCCTTCGCGCAGGACGACCAAGACGTCATCTACCAAGAACGCACCGAGATCGACTTCGAAGAAGTGGACGTCTCTGGTGAGCTTGTCAAGCCGCAAGGCCAGCTCCTTCTGGAGCGACGCCGCGCAAGCTTCAACCCGCTCATCACACTGCGTACCGAGTTCAACAACGAGATGCGTGAGTCGATCGACGACGTCAAGTAGTCGCCCTCCGCACCCTTCTGCTGCCGAATTGGAGGCCCCTCGATGGCCGGTTCCAACACAACGCCCCTTACCTTTGAGATCTACCGCGGAAGCGATCTGATCTCATCGGTGGACCGCTCGGAAGAGAGCATCACCATTGGCTCCGGCGACGACGCCCTGCTCACCGTTGCTGGTGAAGGCATCGGTCCACTGCACATGGTTATCAACCGCAGTGACGACGGTGCCGTGCACCTGCTAGACCTTGGCATCCCAGGTGGTACCAAGGTCAACGGCACGGCCATCCAGTCGAACACCGCCCTGTCTACAGGTGACGCGGTTCAGATTGGTGACCTTCGCATTGTGGTTCGCTTCGGCGACAACGCGGATCCGTTCGCGGATGATGTTGCGACTGTCGTTGGTGTCGAAGGCGACTTCCCAGAAGACGCTGACCACGAAGAGGTCACTGCGGGTACGCCGAATCCATTCACTGCGACCGCCGCGCCCGCCTCTGGGTTCGAGAGCCGTGAAGCCGTGTTGGACGTGATTCTCAAGCAGAACACACGCCCGCCGCACCCGACTGAGAAGAACCGCCCGAAGGTTCTGGAAGTCAACCAAATCTGGAGCGACACCCTTCTCGACACCCGTCACTACGCCCTTGGTGGCGACCCTGTGACTGTGGGACCGAACATGGGCTACCGCTGGAACGTGCTCGGTGTGGACATGGGCTGGGTCCCTGGCCCGCTTCGCTTCCTCGCCCGCTACGCCCCCCCGTTCCTCTCGGACATTGAGACCGAGTGGCGCCAAGACTTCTACGCACCGGAAGAGCGCCTACCGGATGGCAACAGCCACAAGCTCTTCGTCTGGGAAGGCGACAAGTACGTCGCTCGTATTGGTAAGGACTGGGGTGGATTCGTCGACATTGGCGAGACCCGCAAGCCCATCGCTTCGCTCGTTGCAAGCGGAGAGGCCAAGATCGAAGGCGACGTGATGGTCATCCCAATGGATGAGAACCGTCGCCTCGTCGTCGACGTCGAAGGCATCACCTTCTTCGCACACACCGTAAACGGTGCTCGTCGCACCGAACGCGGCTCTGAAGTCGACTACCTCTTCGTTGCACTGCTCTCCTTCATGGCATTCCTCGGCGGCGCATTCGTTCTGTACGTCTCGCTCCTACCCGAAGGCATCTACACCACGGCCAGCGAGCCGCCCGACCGCTTCGCGGAGCTGCTCTTGGAGCAACCCCCCGAAGAGAAGCCGGAGAACAAGCGCCCGGACAACAACCCGGATGCTGGTGAAGGCGAGAAGGCCAAGAAGGAAGAAGGCAAGACCGGCAAGAAAGAGTCCAAGGTCGAACAGGCCAAGGGCAACAAGGTCGAGACGCAGCAGCAAGAAATGGACCGTGAAGTTGCAGAGAACGCCGGTATCCTCGGTGCTCTCTCCAGCGACCCGGGCATGGCAGGCTTCGGTGCTCCCGGCCTCAACGCCAACATGACTGGCGGAATTGGTGGCCTCATCGGCGCCAAGGGAAGTCAGTTCGGCTCCGGTGGCCTCGGCTCCCGTGGTTCGGGACTCGGTGGCGGCGGCAACGCTGAAGGCCTCGGCGGTCTCGGCACCAAGGGCGCAGGCTCAGGTGCTTCTGGCTACGGCTCCGGTGGTGGAAACCTCGGTGAGCGTGGCGAAGGCGCTATCGGTACCTTCGGTGGTGACCCCATCATCCTCGGTGCTCTGGACCGTTCGCTCATTGACGAAGTCATCAAGCGGCACATGAACCAGATTCGCTACTGCTACCAGCGCGAACTGACCCGCGACCCAAGCCTTGCCGGTAAGGTCGTCATCCGCTTCACCATCGCTGGTGACGGCTCGGTGTCCCAGGCTTCCGTCAAGGAATCCACCATGGGCAACGGTGCGGTCGAAGGCTGCATCACCGGTCGCTTCATGCGCATGCAGTTCCCAGAGCCACGTGGAGGCGGTGTCGTCATCGTTTCCTACCCATTCCTGTTCAGCCCCGGCTGATAGGCGCTTGGTCACGGCCACACTACGAAAGCGGTCAGCAGTCATTCTGCTGGCCGCTTTGTGTTTGGGGTGTACAAGCCGAGCCAAGGTATCCCACAGCGCTGATCACAGTGTGGGGGCTCCCCCCAGCACTGCGGCGCCTGTGACACCGACGGCTCCTGGTGAGCGCTGGCAAGGTCGCACTCGACCGATCGAGCCGTCGCCAGATGCCATCGCACAGACCATTCGTGCACACCAACAGGAGCTGGGTTCCTGTCTGACCGAACAGCTAGAGCTTCGCAGCCACACGGCTGCTACCGGGCCCATCTCGTACACGATCGGTCCAATGGGCACGGTCTTAAATGCATCAATCCCGCATCAAGACGGCACTATGACGGACCTGCTGCCCTGTTTCACGGACATAGAGTTCCCCCCACCAGCCGCTGGTGGCCGGACGATCGTCACCTATCCGTGGTGACAGCCACAAACCGAGCACGTCCACACCCTGTCAACACACGATTTCGAAGGCTGGCAGCAACTGGTGACAAGTGCTAGTTCCCGCCCTCGCGGTATGAGCCCTGGAGCCTCCCGATGAAGACCCTCGCCATTCTCCTCGCCCTGTCCTCTGTCATCGTCTCTGACGCTGTGGCACAGGATGACGTGACGGATCTCGATGCTGACCCGAATGCACGCGACCGCAGCAGCCGTCGGGACTCCCTAGAGGGAGAAGTCATTCGTGAGATCGAACGCGGCTACTACCTCAAGTCGAACATTGGCAGCACGTTCTACTTGGGCAACTACAGCTCAACGCTCTCCGCAGGCACCCTACTCGGCTTCGCCGTTGGTTCTGACTTCCTCGACAACGAGAAGAACAGTGCTGCATGGGAAGTCCAGTTCACTCAGGGCGTTCACAACGGTGAGCGCTGGGAAGACCAGATTGTTCTCGGCCGTTCGCCGTCGCAGAACATCCAGGGTGACACCCGGACCTTCCTGCTGGCCGCCAACGCCGAGTACAGCATCTACCCAAGCCGACGCATCGGTATTGGTATCCGCGGTGGTGCTGGCATCATGCTGAGCCCACTGCTCATTGAGTCGAACGCTTTCGCCACGGAAGTGGAAGCCAACTGGGGAACGACGACCACGGTGCACCGCAACCCGCACCCCATCGCGTTCGCAGGCCCGACCTTCGAGTACTACACCAAGCTCTCCCACTTCTCCATGGGTGCAGATGTAGACGTGTCCTACGCCCTAGGTTTCGACCTCGGCATGAGTGCCTCCGGGTACCTCAAGTACACCTTCTAGTCAGCGTCGTGTAGCGACCGTTTGGCGAAGACTGCCAAACTCGTTACACGCGCGGGCTCGCCAAGCTCACTTGGCACGCGGAACTTTCCGCTTCACCCGTATGACGGCCATCGAGTCGTCCTATGCGAGGATTCATAATGGCAAACGAAAGCATGGGCCTAATCGGCCGCAAAATCGGAATGACCCAAATCTTTGCAGACGATGGCGCCGCCCTCGCTGTGACGGTTGTTCAAGTCGGACCCAACACGGTCCTCCAGGTCAAGTCCGGTGAAGGCAACGACCGCTACAACGCAATCCAGCTCGGTTTCGGCATCCAGAAGGAACGCCGCCAGACCAAGGCTCTCCGCGGTCACTTCGCCAAGGCCAACGCCAGTGGCATCCGCCACGTCCGCGAAGTCCGTTTGTCCGCAGACAAGGCCAGCAGCTTCGAGCCTGGCCAAATTCTCGGTGTCGAAGACGCATTCGCAGTTGGCGGCTACGCTGACGCCATTGGTACTTCAAAGGGCAAGGGCTTCGCCGGCGTCATGAAGAAGTACAACTTTGCTGGCTTCATCGCTACGCATGGTTCGCACGAGTTCTTCCGTCATGGTGGCTCCATCGGTACTCGCTTGACCCCAGGTCGCGTGTTCAAGGGCAAGAAGATGCCTGGCCGCATGGGTGGCTACCGCAAGACCATCCAGAACCTCGAGATCGTGAAGGTCGACGCAGAGCGGAACCTCGTGTTCCTTCGCGGTGGCGTTCCTGGTCCGAACGGCGGAATCGTCGTCGTCCGCAACGCGGTGAAGAAGTAGTCACATGGAGGACGCTCCCACTATGAGCGCTCCCCTCTGGACACCCTCCCCTGCTCGAATTGCAGCGTCGAACCTCACCCGGTTCGCGAAGCATCTCGAGCAGTCGGAGGGTGTTTCCGTTTCTGAGTACAACGATCTGCACCAATGGTCCGTGGACCATCCCGAGCGCTTCTGGAGCGCGGTGTGGGACTTCACGGGTGTACTTGCCAGCGAACCTGCGACCGCCGTTCTCGGTTCAACAACCATGCCAGGAGCCGAGTGGTTCCCAGGCGCCCGGTTGAACTTTGCCGAGAATCTGTTGCGCTTTCGCGACGACCGGCCTGCCATCGTTCAAGTCAACGAGGCCGGTGAGCGTCAGTCTTGGACCTACGCCCAGCTCGCTGACCACGTCCGTGAGCTCGCGGGACGCTTTCGTGAGTGGGGAGTGGGCAAAGGCGACCGCGTCGCTGCCCTCATGCCCAATCGTGTCGAGGCCGTCATCACTATGCTCGCCGCTACGAGCGTGGGTGCCATCTACTCATCATGCAGCCCCGACTTCGGCTTCAATGGTGTGATGGACCGGTTCGGTCAAATTGCCCCCAAGGTTCTGGTCGCTCCAGATGGTGTTCGCTACGGCGGAAAGACCTTCAATACACTGGCCCGTGTTCACGAGGTCGCGAGCGCAATCACCGCCATTGAGCACATCATCGTAGTACCCGTCGTTGACCCAACGCCGGATGTTTCGACCCTACGTGGTGCCGTACTCTGGCCCCAAGCACTCAAGGCAGACGCCCCAGAGCTCACCTTCGAGGCTCTGCCCTTCGACCATCCGCTGTACATCTTGTACAGCTCTGGAACCACTGGCGTCCCCAAGTGCATTGTACATGGCGCCGGCGGCACGCTTCTGCAGCACGCCAAAGAGCTGGTCCTACAGTCCGACCTCGGTCGAGACGACGTCCTGTTCTACTTCACCACCTGTGGCTGGATGATGTGGAACTGGCTCGTCAGTGGCTTGTCCGTCGGCTGTTCAGTCGTGCTGTACGACGGCAGCCCCGGCTTCCCAGACCTCCGCACCCTGTGGCAAATGGCCGAGACTGAAGGCGTCACCGCTTTCGGCACAAGCCCCAAGTTCCTCTCCAGCGTCGAGAACGCAGGCATTGACCCACGGACCGAGTTCGACCTGTCCGCTCTACGAACGGTGTTGTCGACCGGAGCTCCGCTGTCCGTTGAGAACTTTGAGTGGGTCTACACTCACGTCTCACACGACATTCAGCTCGCCTCTATCTCCGGCGGCACCGACATTGTCTCGTGCTTCATGCTTGGAAGCCCTTGGGACCCGGTCTACGCCGGCGAAATCCAGAAGCGTGGACTCGGCATGGCCGTGGAAGCGTGGGACGAGACCGGGGCACCTGTTGTTGGCCAGAAGGGCGAGCTGGTCTGCGTCAAGCCCTTCCCCTCCATGCCCGTCTGCTTCTGGGACGACGCCGACGGCGAGCGCTACCGGCGAGCATACTTCGACCACTTTCCCGGCATCTGGCGTCACGGCGACTACATCGAGGTCACGGAGCGGGGTGGCGTCATTGTCTATGGCCGCTCCGATGCCACGCTCAATCCCGGTGGCGTGCGAATCGGAACCGCCGAGATTGACCGCCAAGTGGAAGCGATGGACGAGGTGCTCGACTGCATTGTCGTGGGCCAGCCCTACCAAGATGACGTCCGCGTGGTGCTATTCGTGGTCCTGCGTGAGGGCGTGTCGCTGACCGCGGAGCTGGTCACCAAGATCAAGCGTCAGATTCGCGCGAACACCACGCCGCGTCATGTTCCAGCCGTCATCCTAGACGTACCCGCCATCCCCCGGACCTTGTCCGGCAAGAAGGTCGAGGTCGCCGTGACCCGAGTTGTGCAAGGCCAAGACGTACCGAACCGGGATGCCCTGGCCAATCCCGAAGCCCTGGACGCATTCGCCAACCGGTCGGAGCTCGCCTAGAGCGAGCAAGCCCGGCTAGCGAGACGCGTAGTTGGGTGCTTCCTTGGTGATGTCCACGTCATGTACGTGGCTCTCACGAAGTCCGGCCGACGTGATGCGCACAAACCGCGAGCGCTGCTGCATGGCCGCGACGCTCTCTGCACCACAGTAGCCAAACGATGCGCGCAGGCCGCCAACAAGCTGGTGAACCACGTCTGCGAGGGGCCCCTTGTAGGCAACACGCCCCACAATGCCCTCTGGAACCAGCTTTCGAGTCTCGGCTTCGGGGTCACCAGCATCATCTTGGAAGTAGCGGTCTTTGCTGCCAGCTTCCATCGCATCGATGGAGCCCATACCGCGGTACTGCTTGTACCTGCGCCCTTGGTACAAGACGGTATCTCCCGGCGCTTCATCCGTACCGGCGAACATGGAACCAACCATTATGGCGTCTGCACCTGCTGCAATCGCCTTCGCTGCATCTCCAGAAAACTTGATGCCGCCGTCGGCAATGATGGTCTTGCCAGCGGCATGAGCGACCTCGGCTGCATCCGCAATCGCGGTCAGCTGCGGAACGCCAACTCCTGCGACAATGCGAGTCGTACAGATGGAGCCGGGCCCCACACCCACTTTGACGATGTCCGCGCCATGGTCGATACAGGCCTTCGTAGCCTCGCCAGTCGCCACATTTCCGACGACCAGAGGGATGTCTGGGTACCGAACCTTGATGCTCTTTGCGACAGCCAACACGCCCATGCTGTGCCCATGCGCCGTATCGACAACCAAGACGTCTACGCCCGCTTCCACCAAGGCAGCAACCCGCTCATTACAGTCCGCCCCCACACCCACAGCCGCTGCAACGCGCAGTCGACCATGGCTGTCGCGGAATGAGTTCGGGAAACGAGCGGCGTCCTCGATGTCGCGGATGGTGACCAAGCCACGCAGACGGCCTTCGTCATCCACCACCAATAGCTTCTCAATCTTGTGTTTTTGGAGCAGGGCCTTGCACGCTTCGACCGAGCTGTCCGGTCCAACCGTGATCAGCTGTGTACTCATCACATCGCGAATCGGTCGGTCTAGGCCCTGCTCAAACCGGAGGTCCCGGTTGGTGACAATGCCGGTGACGCGCATGTTGTCGACGACAGGCAGCCCGCTGATTCCGTGCTCACGCATTAGCGCTCGCGCACGACGGACCGGCTGGTCGGACGGAACAGTGACGGGGTCAAGGACAGTTCCCGACACCGCCCGCTTCACCGTGCGAATCTCGCTGGCCTGACGCTCGATGGTGAGGTTCTTGTGGACGACTCCCAAACCGCCCAATCGAGCCATCGCAATGGCCGTACGCCCCTCGGTGACGGTATCCATCGCACTCGACAACAGCGGAACTGACATGCGTAGATCCGCAGTAAGTGCCGACCCAAGGTCCACTTGACGAGGCAGCACATGGCTCTCACCCGGGACCAACAAGACATCATCGAACGTGAGCGCCAAGGGAATGTCTCGGACCAGCATCGACCACCTCGCAGGCGCGCCCCGTAATGGGTACGATCACTGCCCCGCAATCAGCGGCACACGATGGGCACATAGGGCGGTCGAACCCATTGACAAACGACACAGCAACCTGTACCAACTCCCTCCACAATCGACCCGAGGACTGCCCAATGCGCACACTCGCCCTCTCTGTTTTTCTGGCCCTTACAGCATGTGGTGGAAAGACCCCCGTCGCCATCACCGCCCCCACTCCAGCCGCCACCAGCGCTGACGCAACCGCGATTGCAGCCAAGCTTGAAGAAGCCCAAGGCATGTGGGCTGCTCGCTCAGACGCCAGCAAGCTGCACGCTACGCTGCTCGCCTATGAAGAAGTCCTGGCAATGGACCCGGCCAACCGCACCGCCCTCCAGCGACTGACCCGCGGCTGGTACCTGTACGGTGATGCCCACGCAGACGAGAAGGAAACGAAGATTGAACGCTGGGGCAAGGCCATCGAATACGGCGCCACCTGCCTGGCGCTCAACCCGGACATCGCTGAACGTATTCAGCAAGGTGAGCGCGAGCGCGACGCCGTTGCCTCGGCAACCATCGCAGACGTCCCCTGCTTGTACTGGTCCGCATCCGCAATCGGCAAGTGGGGCAAGATTCAGGGCCTGTCCAAGACCCTCAAGAACCTCCCGACCGTCAAGGCCTACATCGGCCGCGCCGAAGAGCTCAACGCGACCTTCTACCACTACGGTCCAGCCCGCTATTGGGGCAGCTACTACGCAGTACTTCCTAGCTTCGCCGGTCAGGACCTCGACCGCAGCGCCGAGTACTTCACAGCATCCATCGAAGGTGCACCCGACTACCTCGGCACCCGTGTGCTTCGCGCCACGTACTTGGCCGTCGCGACCGAGAACGTAGCGATGTTTGACGAAGATATTCGCTTTGTCTTGGACGCTCCAGAGGGCATCGGGGGTCCTGTGGCTCAAGAGAACACTCTTGAGAAGATTAAGGCACAGAACCTGTTGGACCAGCGCAGCGAGCTGTTCTCCCGCAGCGCCATTGAAGCTGCCGCTGGCGGCATGGAGTAACCCTATGAAACGCTTTATCGCAGCTGGCGCCGCACTATCCGCTGCCGCTTTCGCCCTATTCGCAACCCCGTCTCAAGCAGACGGCACCATAGAGTTGTCCGTCGGCAGCCTCGCCCCCACCAACAGTGTGTGGTGGGAGATGCTCAAGTCGATGGAGCGTGCAATCGAGACACAGTCCAACGGTCAAATCGACTTTGTCATCCGTCCACCAGGACAGATGGGCGAAGTGGAAATGGTCCGTGAGACCCGTCGCGGTGAGCGCCTTCAAGGTTGTGCCGTGACCACGGCAGCCTTGGCAGAAGGCGGAAACGTCGCCGCCCTACAGGTCGTCGAGCTCCCCTACTTGTTCAACGACTTTGCCGAAGCCGACCACGTCCTCGACAATGTGTTGTGGACGCCGGTCAATGAACTTCTCGGCCGCCGTGGCTTCGTGCTCGGCGCTTGGTCAGAGAATGGGTTCCGCAGCTTCGCCACCAAGGGCAAGGCCATCCGCACACCGGAAGACCTGCGCGGCTTCAAGATGCGCTCCCAAGAGAGCGCTGTACACATGGCGATGTACAACGCCTTCGGCGCGCAAGCGGTTCAGAAGTCAATGACTGAGACACTGACTGCACTGCAGTCGGGTGTGGTCAACGGCCTCGACAACCCGCCCCTGTTCCTAAACTTGGGCGGTCTATCTGGCCCGCTTGAGTACTACACCATCAGCGAGCACATCTACCAGCCTGCCGCGATCGTGTGGTCCAAGCGCTTTTACGACGGGTTGACTCCAGAGCTGCAAGGCATTCTGGACGCCCAAAAGGCGCTGGCAACCTCCGCTCGCGTGGACATTCGTTCCGAGAACGATGTCTTTCAAGAGATGCTCAGTGAAGAGCTTGAGGTCATCACGCTCACAGATGCCGAGAAGGCCGCGTTTCGCCGGGTCGGTCGTGGTATGCATAGCGACTTTGCCGCCTCCGTTGATGGCGGTACCGAGCTGTTGAGCACGATTCAGACCGAGCTGGACCGCCGACGCAGCCAGTAGTTTATCGAGGGGCCTCATGTCAGACGCGAACCGCCAATCCGCTGACAGCGGTGGTCCCCTCGAAAACATCTTGTTTTACGGCATCATCGGTGCCACGGGAGCGAGTATTCTCGCCCGTGGCGCCGCTCGTCGTTTGGACTGGGCAATCGCTCTGTTCGAGAAGCTGGCGATTGGGGTCTCCCTCGTCGCCATGACCTTCTTGGTGTTCAACGAACACATGATGAACGAGCTGAAGGTCCCGCTCGACACTTCACTCGGCGGTCTGTGGGAGCTCGAAGGTCAAAAGAACCTCGCTCTTATGCTGATGGTCGTCGTTGGTTTCGCAGGCGCCTCCATCGCCACACGTCGTAAGCGCCACCTGGCTGTAGACGCCGTAGACCGCATCATGACCCCCGGCCCAGCCCGCGTCATCAAGCGAACCACTGCCTTCGTCGCCATGCTCCTGTGCGGTCTTTTGGCACAGGGAAGCTGGGACTTCATCTACGCCGACCACACCCACGACAGCTTTGAAGGCGTGACAACGTGGAGCTGGATGACGCCAATGGTCAACGGTGCCGTGTCACTGATGCCTGGCGAAAAATACGGTCCTGGTACTGAGTGGGAGACCCAGTACGACTGGGAAGACGCCAAGTATGAAGAAGGCTTTGAGTTCTCGACCATGCCGCCCGCCTTTCCGTACGTAGAGACAGGCGACCCCTTCCCGCTGTGGATTCCCGTTCTTGGCCTGGGCCTGTTCTTCTCCATCATGGCCCTGCGATTCTTGGGCTTCGTGCTGGTTCCGCCACCACGGGACGAGACGCTCCCGGCGCCCTCTGGCAAGAACCGCTCGCTCATGAGTGTCGCGTTGGCGCTTGCCTTACCGCTTGCCCTCGCAACCATCGCTTGGGGCCTGTACACCGGTGAAACCCGCCTGCTTCTACCTGCGAGCATCTTGCTTGCGCTGATGGGTGCTCCCCTGTTCGTCTCCGTCGGCGTGGGTACCGTAGGTGCCTGGCTTCTGATCCGCGATGGGTCCGTTGTCTCCGTCGTCTCCGACATGTTTGAAGCGACCAAGAAGGAAGAGCTTCTCGCCATTCCGTTCTTTGTGCTCGCCGGTAACTTGATGACCAAGGGCTCTATTGCAGCCCGCTTGATTGCCGTCGCAAAGGCCTTCCTAGGTCGCCTGCCCGGTGGTCTCGGCATTGCCGGAGTGCTGGCCTGCGCCATGTTCGCAGCGATTAGCGGTTCCTCCCCCGTCACCGTCATTGCCATTGGCAGCGTGCTCTTCCCCATGCTCACCAAGGCTGGGTACTCCGAGCGCTACAGCATGGGCATGTTGTCGACAGCCGGTGGACTCGGCATCATCATCCCGCCGTCCATTCCCATGATTGTGTACGCGGTCATCGTGAGCGGCGCGCCAATCTTGGACGAAGACGGCGCCAAAATCGGCAGCATCAACCTCGACCCCACTGAGTTGTTCACCGCGGGCATGCTTCCTGGCGCGTTCATCGCACTATCGCTCATTGGCTATACGCTGGTCTCACAGCTGATCAGCAAGGACCGAGCCGCTCCAGAAGGTGCGGCTTTCGGAACCGGCGATTGGGGCAAGGAAGTCGGAACGGCTCTGTACCGTGGCTTCTTCAGCCTGATGCTGCCCGTGCTCATCCTGGGCGGTATCTACGCACTGTTCACCATTCCAGGCACTGGCTACACGCTCAAGTTCGGCGTCACCCAAGCGGCCGCTATTGCCGTCATCTACGCATTGGTCGTTGAGCTGTTCATCCACCGCGAGCTCAAGCTCAAGGACCTGCCCGAAGTCTTCACCGACTCAGCTGTGATGATGGGCTCGTTGTTCCTCATCATTGTGTTGGCCATCTCGCTGAACCTCTTCATGTCATTCGAAGAAATTCCCCAGGCCGCCACTCAGTGGATGTCAGCGCACGTTGAGAGCAAGGCCGGCTTCCTAATTGCTGTGACCATCTTCCTGCTGCTTCTCGGCTGCGTCATGGACATCTTGTCGGCGATTCTCATTGTGGCACCACTGCTGGCCCCCATTGCGGCACAGTACGGCGTAAACCCAGTTCACTTCGCCATCATCTTCATTGTGAACCTGGAGCTTGGCTACCTGACACCACCAATGGGCATCAACCTCTTCGTCGCCTCAACGGTCTTCGAGCGTCCCATCACCTCGGTGATTCGCTCCGTGCTTCCGTTCTTGGTGCTGATGTTGTTCTGCCTGGCTGTCATTGTCGCCTTCCCGTCCCTCTCCCTCTTCCTCCTCCCGGAGTAGCCCCATGGACCACGCGACCACCCGTTCGGCGGACGGCACTCGTCTGTCCACCACTATCTGGACTCCCACCAAGGATATCGTCGGAAAGGTGGTGCTTGTTCACGGCGTCGGCGAACACTTGGGGAGGTATGCCCATGTGGGGCAGGCTCTTGCAGACGCTGGGTATGCCGTGCGCGGTGTCGACTTCCGCGGCCACGGTCGGTCGGACGGCAAGCGCGGCCACGTGGAAAACTGGGAACAGTATGTTGATGATCTGCGCGCCGCGATTGCACTCGACCCTGGTCCCCACGCCATCGTCGCCCACTCCATGGGAACGATGGTCAGCCTCGACCACCTTCGCGACGCCTCCCCCTGGGGCTACGTCGGCAGCGCCACCACCGTAGGCGTGGCGGTCAAGGCTCCCATGTGGAAACTGAAAGGCGCGAAGCTCCTCTCCAAGGTGTGGCCCGGCTTGCCTCAGTCCAATGAAATCCCGCTCGAACACATCTGCTCGGACCCAGCAGTGCTCGCCGCATATGAGGCAGATCCACTCGTCTTCTCGACCATCACCCCTCGCTGGTTCGTCGAGATGCAGAAGGCGCAGCAACGCATTCATGCCGCAGCCGCCCACTACACCACGCCCGCCTACATTCCGTACGGATCAGACGACCGCATCATCAGCATTGAGTCCCTCATCGACTTTGCTGGCCGCTACGGCGCGGACATCACGCTGGCGCGCCAAGCCAATATGCGGCATGAAGTGTTCAACGAACCCGACAACGCCGCAGTCCTAGCAGGTGTTGTCGACTGGCTAAACGCCAACAATCCAGGCATGACATGACCGAACTCATTGAGTTGCTCCGGGAAAAATCTGTTCGCTTCGGCACCTTCACCTTGGCCAGCGGCAAGACCTCCGACTTCTATGTCGACGCCCGGCAGACCACACTTCACGCCATTGGCAGTGTACGCGTTGCTGAGGCCGTGCTGAACGTCTTGCACGACGACATCGTCGGGGTGGGCGGCCTGACCCTCGGAGCCGACCCCATTGCCTGTGCAACGAGCGCCATTTCGTCCCTCAAGGGCCGTCCGATTCATGCCTTCCTGATTCGTAAAGAAGCCAAAGGCCATGGAACAGGCAAGCGTGTTGAGGGAATGGCCAACCTGTCCCCTGGCGACAAGGTGGCCATTGTCGAAGACACCACAACGACCGGTGGTTCATTGCTTCAAGCCGTCGCACAGGCCGAAGCGGTAGGACTCGTGGTGACCCAGTGCATTACCATCGTCGACCGTCAAGAAGGCGCCAGTGAGCGCATCGCAGCTGCCGGCTACACACTCACCGCCCTCGTCACGCGCGACATGTTGGAGGCAACATGACCCGCTGGTTGTGTGTTCTTGGACTTCTCGTCGCAACAAGTGCTGTCGCAGATCCCGTTACCCGCCGCGAAAAGCGTGCGTACCAACAGCAGCATGAATCGGCCACGCAAGAACTCATCATCCATGATGACTTCTCCACCGCTCTCATTCTACGCGGAACCCTGCTCACACCTTCGTTTCGCGCGGACATGTCCGACTACCGCGAAGTCTTGATGGACCCCGCTCCAGACAACCAAGCAACGTTCGAAGCCCGCATGGCAGACGACGGTTCGGCGTACCATGAGGTCGTGTTCAGCGCAGACAGCGCTGCACAGTCCAAGATGCAGTTCGGTCCCGGCGATGACCGCTGGAACATCCGACTCACTGCGGACGGCACACCGCAAGAACTGGTGACGGTGTACCGAGTGCGCAATCCGACCCCGTTGCACCTGGGCCTGTACCTCCAGCACAACCGCTGGTCGAAGCTATACATCGCGCGGTTCCACCGAACCGTGGAGGCACCATCGACGGTAGTGATGCATGTCGGAAGTGGCCACGGAAATGGCGAGTTGGTCTGGCAGACGTCTCCGTAGGTCTGCCCACACGCGGTGTGCAGGCCATCGCTCGACCGCGGGTTACGGACTGTGCCTTCACGGAGCCCCCCATGGACATTGCCCACCACGCCCCACGCCGCCACGAGCTGAATCACCGTGTAGATGGACCGGTTCTGCTCCTAGGGAACGGCGAGCGTAGCCGCAACTTGCCCATGAATAAGCTGTCTTTCCGTCAGGACAGTACATTCTTGTACTTCACCGGATGTGCAGTCCCAGGCGCAGCTGCTCTACTCGAAGACGGCAACTTCACCCTCTTCGTTCCGAAACCCGCAGCCGACGATGCCCTGTGGCACGGTCACAGCACGACCTTGGCACAAATCGGAGCGCGCTACGGAGCCACAGATGCTCAACCTCGCAGCGCACTCGCAGACGCCATTGGTTCACGGTCGGTTCGGACACTCGCCGTTGCCGATGAGTCCATCAATCGCGAAGTCAGTGCTCTGACCGGCACACCGCTACAGTTCGGTAGCCAACATGGTGATGAAGCGCTCATGGACGCGGTCATCGACATGCGACGCACAAAGGCGCCCGAAGAACTCGACGCTATGCGCACAGCTGCAAAGCACACCGAAGCTGCCTTCGACGCTGTGCTGCGCGGTACTCAGGTTGGCGGGCATGAACGCAGCCTGACCGCCCTCTTTGAAGGTGTGTTGGCAGCTCGCGGATTGACCACTGGGTACGACACGATTCTCACCCAGTCAGGCGAAGTCCTACACAACCACCATCACGGTGACCCGCTCACCGCAGGCCGAATGGTCCTACTGGACGGCGGAGGAGAGCTGGCGAGTGGCTACGGCGTCGACATCACCCGCACCTGGCCAGTCAACGGCACCTTCACGCCGCGGCAGCGCTCGGCCTACGAAGCGGTCCTTCAGTCGCAGCTCGCAGGCATCGCAGCCGCACAGGTTGGGGTTCGCAATCGCGTCGTACATGACGCCTCCTGCCGTGTGCTCACAGAGTGGCTATGCAGCGAAGGCCTCATCACCGCCAGCGTAGATGACGCCATGGAGCGCCACGCCCACGCCCTGTTCTTCCCCCACGGAATTGGACACCACCTGGGCATGGATGTGCACGACCTTGAAAACTTCGGCGACCGCAGCAGCTACCCGATTGGCCAGCCCCGACCGGAGCCCTTCGGCACGCGCTATCTGCGCATGGACCTACCCCTTCAGGCCGGCTGGATCATCACCGTTGAACCCGGCTTCTATGTCGTCCCTGCCATCTTGGAAGACGCCGCTCTCGTCGCACAGTTCAAGGACATTGTAGACATCGACAAAGCGCGCTCCTGGTATGGTTTTGGCGGTATTCGCATTGAAGACGACCTCCACATCACCGACAACGGCCCAGAGGTCCTCACGGGTGTGCCCAAGACTGTCGCAGACATCGAAGCTATCGTTGGCCAAGGAATGAGTGCGGAGGAACGTCTTTGCTGCACGTGACCGCCGCGACCGTAGTGGGTCTCACCCTCAGTGCCGCGTTCGTTGGTGTCTGGTTCTTACGACGCAATCGCGCCTGCAAGGACTGTGGGACCAAGCTCGACGTGCTCGCCGCTCCCGACGGCTTGCACACCTACGAGGTTCTGGCTTGTCCCAGCTGTCCAAACGCTGAGGTTCTGTCCCACGGCTCACGCAATCGGTTCGCCTTCTGCCCCCGCTGCGGTCGCGGCGCGCTGCAGACCGTGGCGGAACGCCTGCCAGACCCTCCTGGCCAACGTTTGGTGAGGGTCCAAGAGAACTGTCAGGTGTGCGGCTACGGCGACACCCGCTTTGTATCATCGGATGTCGAGGACAGCACCGCGCCAGAGCCGCCGCCAAAGAAGGGCGAAGTGCTTCCCTTTCGCCGCTAGAACAGCTCTAGTACCGTGTGTTTTGGATGACCGTGTCGCGGATGAACCGGGCGTCCGACTCTGGGAAGTCCAGCGTGTAGTGCAGTCCGCGACTCTCGCGACGCAGCAAGGCACACCGCACGACCAGCTGGGCCGTGGTCGCCAGGTTGCGAAGCTCGATAAGGTCGGACGTAATCTTGAAATCCCAGTAGTACTTTTGGATTTCTTCCTGCACCAGAGCGATTCGGCGTTCAGCGCGCTTCAGGCGGCGGTGCGTGCGAACAATACCAACGTAGTTCCACATGAATCGGCGAATTTCACCCCATGTCTGTTGGATGATGACCTGCTCATCACTGTGAGCCGCACTGCCAACATCCCACACAGGCAGCTCAGGACGGTCCTCCGCAACTTCACGGTTCGCTGCAATCTGGTCGCACGCAGCTTGCGCGTAAACCAGAGCCTCAAGAAGCGAGTTGGATGCCAGACGGTTCGCCCCGTGAAGCCCCGTACAGCTGGTCTCGCCAATAGCGTACAGGTTGCGCACACTGGTGGCTCCGTTGAGGTCCACGCGAACCCCACCGCAGAAATAGTGGGCTGCGGGTACGACCGGAATCAGGTCCGTTGACATGTCGATTTCGACCGACTTTAGGGCCTTGTCAATGTTGGGGTATCGGCGTTCAAGCTCGTCTGCCGACAGGTGTCGCATGTCCAGATAGACACAATCAAGCCCCTTCTCTTTGAGCTCGTTGTCGATGGCTCGGGCCACAATGTCGCGGGGTGCGAGGTCCTTGCGCTCGTCGTAGCGCTCCATGAAGGCTTCACCATTCGGCAGTCTCAAGATGCCGCCGTCACCGCGAAGCGCCTCACTGATGAGAAAGCTGGTCAGCTTGTGGTGGTACAGAGCCGTCGGATGGAACTGAACGAACTCCATATTCGCGACTTCCGCACCCGCACGCCAGGCCATGGCAATCCCATCGCCCGTCGCAATCGGTGGGTTGGTGGTGTACTGGTAGACCTTGCCGGCTCCACCGGTCGCCAACACAACAATCGAAGCCGCCCAAGCCTCCACTTCATCGTTCTGGCGGTTCAACACATACGCGCCGAGCACCCGGTCCTCGACGGGAGAAATCTCTCCACTGCGCCGAGCGACCCACCCCGCCGTGATGAGGTCAATGGCTGTGTGTTCACCCAATACCTGGATATTGGGGTGTTGAGCACAGCGAGCGTGCAGGGCGCGAACAATCTCGGCGCCGGTCAGGTCATCGGCGTGCAGGATTCGACGGTGGCTGTGTCCGCCTTCGCGGTGCAGGGAGTATTCGTCCGGGTTGTCGTGAGATGCCGTGAACGCCGTTCCAATCTCGATGAGCTCACGGACACGCTCCGGCCCGGTCCGTACCGTCAACTCCACCGCCTCACGCCGACACAATCCAGCCCCCGCTACAAGCGTGTCTGAGATGTGGTTGTCGAAGGAATCATCATCGGACCACACCGCCGCAATTCCGCCTTGCGCGTAGCGACTGTTGCTCTCTTGGACCTCTTGGGTCTTGGTGATGACGGTCACCTTGCCGTGCTCGGCAGCCTTGAGGGCAAAGAACATGCCGGCGGCGCCGGATCCAATGACCAGCGTATCGGTGTGATTAGACATAGAAACCTCTCTGGACGCGGTCCATATCCTACTTGTCGCCCAACCCAAGGCTCCCGATTGCTGCGTCACTTGCCCAATGCAGTCACCGCGAGCCGAGGCGTTGCTGGCATCGTTGTTGCAGCCCTGTTGCTCACGGGCGAGCCAAGCCGGTGGGCGTTCCCCGTGTTCGCTCTCGCAATGCTCACCGACCTTGTTGACGGTGCACTCGCCCGAGCCCTTCATGCGACCGGAGAGCTCGGACGGTGGCTCGACCCCATCAGTGACAAGGTACTGACGAACATCACGTGGATCGGGTTGTGGGGTGCTGGTTGGGTCAGCGGCTGGGTCGCGGGGCTGCTGATCTTCCGCGACATCATCACTGGCGTGGTGTTCATTTCCGCTCGACGCTCCGGGCGCGTCTTCGATGTCAACCTTGCAGGCCGCGTCGCCGTGAGTCTTGAAGCCACGGCCTTGGGCTTACTTCTGTTCCACGGGCCCTGGCTGGACATCGACTGGCAGGCCGTCGGAAGCCATGTGGCGTGGGTGTGCATTGCCTTCAACATCCTCGCTACCGTCAACTACCTGCGCCATGGCCCAGACGCGCTGCCCTGATCGCGCTATGCTCGCACTCATGGAGCGCGCCCCCATCGACCCAAACATAGTGACCTCGCTGCGGCTACCGCTGGCGCCGGTTGCTGTGGCACTACTTGTCGCTGGTCACAATGGTGGCAGCGTGTGGTGGACCGTCGCTGCCGCTGTGCTTGCACTGGTCCTAGAGCTCACTGACCTGCTCGATGGTTGGATTGCCCGTCGCTACAAGCTCGTCACCGACTTCGGTAAGCTGTACGACCCATTCAGTGACGCATTCTGTCGGTACACCATCTTCTTGGGCCTGTACGCGATTGATGTCGCCAGCCTGTGGATGGTTCTTGCCATTTTCTACCGAGATGCCGCTATCTCGTTCTTCCGTACGGTCGCTGCAACTCGAGACGTCATCATTGATGCGCGTCCAACGGGTAAGATAAAGGCGGTCGTTCAGGGTGTGGGCACACAGCTCATCATGGCAGTCATCGTCCTTGAAGCCCTGTTCCCGGCATGGCCGCTCGAGCAAGTGCCCTACTGGCTGATGTTCTTCATCACGCTGGTCACGGTAGCGTCGTTCTTCGACTACTTCCGCGGCAACCTACCCACGCTGCGTGACGCGTGGGAGAACCGCCCGCTACGGAAGAAGCGCGGATGATGAACGCGCTGTGGGCCTTGGGTCGACCGTTGCTGTTCTCACTGGACGCTGAGACCGCCCATCACCTAACGCTCAGCACGTTGGGCGCTGCGCCTCGGCTGCTGGGGGCAATCGCTCGCCCTCTCTGCACCGCTCCGCCCCAGCCCACAACCCTGTTTGGGCACACCCTTCCCAGCCCAATCGGTCTCGCCGCCGGGCTGGACAAGGACGGAGTGGCCATCCCCTTCTGGCCAGCGCTCGGATTCGGATTCATTGAGGTCGGGACCGTCACCGCTCATGCTCAACCGGGCAACCCAAAGCCGCGGATGTTCCGATTGGTCGACGAACGCGCCATCATCAATCGCATGGGCTTCAACAACGGCGGTAGTGCGGCGCTAGCCAAGCGCATGGAGCACCTGAAGGGCCGCGGGCACTGGCCGAGCGTGCCGGTGGGGGCAAACATCGGCAAGAGCAAGGTCACGGCCCTAGAAGACGCCGCAGAGGACTACGCGACATCGGCCCGCCGCCTTGCTGACGTCGCCGACTACTTCACCGTCAACGTCAGCTCCCCAAACACACCCGGGCTGCGATCGCTTCAAGACGCCGATCCACTACGACGCATTCTTGATGCCGTCCTTGGAGCTGCCAACGGCACTCCCACAACGCTGAAGCTCGCTCCCGACCTGACGGACGAAGCCATCCACGACGCCGTCGAGCTCGCACACACCGCTGGCGTCGACGCCATCATCGCCACCAACACAACCATCCGACGCGACCTGCTCTCCACCGACCCAAACCAAGGTGGCGGAATGTCAGGCGCTCCCTTGTGGCCGTTCGCTCGCGACCGAATCCAGGTGGCCTTGGCCGCCTCAGCAGGACGCATCCCGGTCATAGGGGTGGGCGGCATTGAATCTGCGGACCAAGTGCAAGATTTGTTGGAAGCAGGCTGCGTTGCCGTACAGTTGTATTCGTCTCTGATTTTTCAGGGACCGGGGCTCATTCGTCGTCTACGGCGCGACGGTCACAATGCAGCGAGCCCCTAAAATGAACCCACAGATTTTGGTGGACACAGCGCGTAGATGAATTAGAAACGCGGCGCTCTGCGGGTGTAGCTCAGTTGGTAGAGCACCAGCTTGCCATGCTGGATGTCGCGAGTTCGAGTCTCGTCGCCCGCTCCATACACCCAGACCCCTCAAGGTTCTCCTTGAGGGGTTTGTTGCGTTTTGGGATCGAATTCGGCAGTCACATGTGGCACCTGTCGCGTGACGCTCCGGTCCGCCCATACATCCACCTGCCTCGCTCGGCGCTGCACACGATGTACCGACACAACGCTGTCGTCATGCACTCGCCGACCCAGTCCATGCCGGGACCGAACCTAGCCGCAGTGACTGTCAAGTCCCCAGGATCGTCCACAACGATTCAACGCGTGTTTTCCGCAAATTATCGTCGAAAAAAAAGTTTCAAGCACGATCTCGCGAGTTTCCCCACAAGCCGTGCCCAAGAAATCCATAAAGTTATCCACAGGTCAGCGGATCCAGGGGATGGGGTCCCGGATCCGGTGCCAGCGGTCTAAAACCAACCCACCCGAACACCGACCAGGCCTTCAAATCCGTCTAGGTCACGGCGTACCTCACGGTTGGGAGCGGCAATCCCGCGCCACCCAACGGCGGCAGTCAGTCGAACGCTGCGCGTCAGGTTCAGCTCGGCGCCACCACGCACCGCGGTGAGACCAACAGCCCCCATCACGCGCCCATCCTGGTGAGACACCAATCCGCCGCCCAGAACCACATCAGCGGTCGGATGAATCATGGCCCGGGTCTTGAAGGCCCAACCGATGACGAAGCCGCTCGAGGCCAGGCGTACATCGGGTCCAGAACGGCCGTAGGACAAGCCACGGAATTCCGCTCCAAGACGGAGAGACCCACCCACAAGTGCCCCGACTTCCAAGGCTCCCGAGCTCGGCCCACCAAAACCTGGCGCACCAAGCGAACCGCCACCGTACAAGCCAACGAACCGCGTGTGCCGACGAGGGCCAAACACGGTTCGCTGCTCACGACGTTCGCGGCGCGCTTCCTCCCGCGAATCTGAACCCGTTGGCTTGGTAGCTGGAGTAGATGGAGCCGGGTGGAATTCCGCGTTCACTCTTGTTGCACGCTCGCGTCGGTCATCGTCTTCAGTCGGTCCCGGAGGCATAAACGCAGGAGCCTCTGAGTGTGAGACAGCTGCTGGAACCGCGGGTAGCGTAGGAGCCGCCAACGGAGCTTGCGAGACCGGGGCCGCCAACGGAGCTTGCGAGACCGGGGCCGCCACCAGAGCTGGAGCCGCCGACGGAGTTGGAGCCGCCGACGGAGTTGGAGCCGAGGCCGGGGCCGCCAAGACAGCTGGAGCCGGAGCTGGAGCCGAGGCCGCCAAGTCAGCTGGAGTTTCAACCGCCGACGGAGCCGGAGTGAACGGCGCTGGGGACTCACGAATCACCGGCTCAACGGGATTGGTGGGTGCCGCGACACTCTCGAAATCTAGCCCTGTCTGTTTCCCCGCCACAGCTTGCGCCCAAGGAGAGTCGCTGGCCGTCGTACTCACCGTCGTGCTGACGCTTTCTAGTGGCTCTTTGACCAGGCTTGCAGGAGCTGGCGAAACACTGCGTTGGGCATTGGACATCGCGGCATCGTAGGCCGTCACCTCCGGCGTACCGGCGTCGGGCGCAACCGCGGAATGGCCGCTCGCCTCCGGTACGCCAGGAGATGACGACGAAACTGGGGAGGTCGTTCCGAGCGGTCGTTCGACCACCGTCTCGTAGGGTGTGCGCACCTCTGCTGCAGGTTCTTGAGCCCATGCAGGCAGTGCAACCAGAGCTGCCAAACCGAGTAGTGACCGTGTCATATGACCTCCTTGAGTCACTTGGACACCGGTGCCTGCCACAAGCGTCACCCACGCGATGCAGTTCCCTTGGCGTAAACTATGGGTCGGATGGCAACATGCCTGACGCACATGCGTCTGACGTGGACACACGGCGCACCTGGTCGGGCATGCTGCCCCCGCAATCCATACTGACCAACCCGATTACGCGCCAGCAGAGCCGTGGCATCATGACAATGTGGCTGCTCTTTGTGCTCCTCAGCACAACGGTCATCGTGCACATCGCCGGAACAGCCGACGAATCCAACCCCGCAATCACAGGCCTGCTCTTTGCAACCATCAACTGCGCGCTGCTGAGTCCTCTCATCCTTCGACAAACGGGCAACTGACGGCTCGCGGCGGCAATCCTCGTCTCGGGAAGCCTAGCACTGACGGCGGCACGTGCGATGACCGCAGATGGTCCCGCAGATGCTACCGCAACCGATGTTCTCACCTACATCGTCTTGCTACCAATCCTTGCGTAGGTCCGCGATTCAGCACGCTCACGGCTGTGGCGTGTAGCACCATCATCTACGACATTACCGCAACCGATACCGACTACGGCCACCTTACGGCTCTTGCCGTTCCCTGGGAATGCTCATGACCATCCGGTCGTCACGCCCACGGGCAATGTGCCATTCCGTCGCACACGGCTCACCGTCCACTCGACGACACTCCACTTCGAAGGATGTTGGCGGACCAGCGACCGCAGTCAGCCGACACATCAGGCGACGCCTCTCCCCTTCCACGGCCAACTGCGTGAGCGTCAGTCCCTTCGCGATGTTGGACGGGTAGCCAAGCCGCTGCTGAAGCCCAAGATTGCTCTGCACAATCGAAACGTTCGCATCACAGCACACCAGCGCGTCCGGCACTTCATCGTTGAGTACGTTCGGCTGTTGCTCTGCCTCGCCCCCTGCCCGTTGCTTCCCAAAGTGCAGCGCCAGGACGCCAAAGATGGTCCCCCACGACTACCGCAGCACCAATGGGGAGAAGAGATACCGGAAACGCTCGGGCGGAAGACTCCCCACCCTACCACTTGCCACTTTGGCATTGGTTCAACCTATCGCCCGTCTCCCAGCCCTAGGCTGCCCGCGAGCGGGCAACACAGACCTTGGCAACGACGGAACAGTAGAAACACCACCGATAGTCAGAACAGCAACGCTAGCGTTGGTCGCTCGAATTCGGAAGAACCAAGTCTGCTTGCTCGATCAGGTGTCCCGACCGCTCAGCCTTTGTACGCAGGTAATCCGCATTCTCGGGGGTCAGCGGCATCACGTGGGGAATTCGCCCCTCAACATCAATGCCGAGCTCACGCATCTGCCCGAGCTTGTTCGGGTTGTTGGTGATGAGTCGAATCGACTGAATATCGAGACTGTTGACCATGTGGGCCGCAACGCTGTACTCGCGCTCGTCATCGCGGAAGCCCAGAGCCAGGTTCGCGTCCACAGTATCCAGGCCACCGTCCTGTAAGGAATAGGCTCGAATCTTATTCATCAGGCCAATGCCACGACCTTCCTGACGCAGGTAGAGCACAGCGCCCACCTCTTCGTCAGCAATGCGGCGCAGAGAGGCGTGCAGCTGAGCGCGGCAGTCACAACGCAACGAGCCCAGCGCATCTCCGGTCAAGCACTCGCTGTGAATGCGAACAGGGACAGATGTCGCTCCGACGACATTGCCCTTGATGATCGCAATGTGGTCCTTGCCGTCACGATTGTTCCAAAAGGCAACGATCTTGAAGTGCCCAAACTCAGTTGGCAGGTCGGCGACAGCCACCACTCGGACACAGACGTTGTTGCTGCCGTATCCAGAGCACTCGTGATCTTGGTCGCGCTCGACCAAGTCCGAGAGGTTGCGCTCGCTAATCTTGTTCACAGACCCTCCAAAAGGCGTTCGGCGAGGTCATGTCCTGCGACGAAGGCGCCTGCAACCCCTCCTGCCTCGCTAAACCCCTCGCCGGTCACCCCCAACATAGCGCCGCCAACCTGCGTAAGCACTGGTCGACGAAACGCCGGTGCACCATCGATACGTGCAAAGCGCCAGCGGTGTTCATGGACGAAAAGTGGCTGACTAGCCCAGTTACCGAGTAACCGACCGGCTTCTTCCAAAAGTGCACGCGACCAAAGGTCTTTCGGCGCTTCTAGGCGTTCTCTGGACCAACTCGTCCGCCCTTGAATGACCAGAGCCCGGTATGCGGGGGAGGTTCTCTTTGACGAGTCGTGACTTAGAAGCGCCACACACGAAGACATCGGTGGGTGCATGACATCGAATTCAGGGTCCGGCGTGGACACTGGGTACAGGGCTCCGACGGTCAGACAAGACGACGACGACGACATTTGCATGAGTGCCCGAAGGCCAGCGATGTCTTTGGACGATGTGTTGATAGTGCCCAAGAGGTCTCTGGCTTGTTCCAGCGGAATGGCCAAAACGACCTTGCGAGACTCAAAAACTGCTCCTGCAGTCGACGTCACCCGGCACACACCGTCGGCCATCGAGATTGAACCCGCCATGGTTTCCCGGTGAATGGTGAGCCCTTCCGCTAGCGCTTTGGGAAACGCATTCAGACCCGCTGGTATCGCGACCCTCCGCACGGATGACCGCAACGAGCCAGGTGCACACGTAGGCCCGTCTCCCGCAAGCGACACAGGCCACTCAAACGCGTCGTGCCCAACATAGGTGCCGAGTGCCGTGAGAAAAACCGGGTCGTCTCCATGTAAGAACGTCACCCCCATGTCGACCGGCTGGCCCTCGATTCGTCGTGTGTGGCAACGGCCGCCGACTCCACGGGACTTCTCCAACAGTTCCACCGCTAGGCCGGCTTCATGAAGGATTCGTGCACAGCTCAGACCGGAAACACCGGCGCCAACAACAATCACGTCCAGCAGTTCACACCTCCATCAGCGTCCTAACCGCCTCTCTCTAGTCTTCGCGGACGAGCACACCCGAGCCACTCAGGCGCAGGCTGGAGGACTGCAGTGCGGACGTCAGCACAAGCTGACTCATATCATCTGACCACGATGCCGTTCCCGAGCCAGTCGCCTGCCATGGGGCCACACTCTGAACGCTGGCCAGACCGTTCCACTCGCCATCGATAGCCACGTTGTCGTCTGGCGTGATGTTGAGTTCCTCCCCCAACAGCTGAATCGCCAGCTCATCATCGGTTGGGACATCACAAGCAATCGTGAAGCCAATCACAACCGTAGCGCGGGTGAAGGTCACGTCACACAGGACGGACGTACGCCGTGTCTCACCTTCAACAATCGCTGTGGCCATCAGGGTGTGCTGGCCCACAAACGTCCCCTGACCATCTACGTAGCCATCACAATCATTGTCTTGTCCGTCCCAGATTTCATCCGCACCGGGAAACACGTTCGGTTCACGGTCATCGCAGTCATCGGGTACAAATGCACCATCTTGGTCTAGATCGGTGGGCACACGGTCTGTGTCCGGTTCCACGGTCGTGTCCGGCTCAACCGCCGTAGAATCTGTTCCAGCGACTGCCGTATCGATGGACGTGTCCGCCGCGCTGTCCACAGTCGGACAAGCAAACAGAAATCCCAAGCAACACGTGAAGCACAACGAACGCATGCGCAACCATGACACGCCGGGGAACGACCCGCACGTCAGGGTGAGCCTCCTCTGTTATGATGCCGGCCGTGAACGCTCCAATTCCACGCCCCAAGGCCATGTCGTGAAGCCGTGCAGTCGCTGCGGTGGGCCTACGGCTCGCAAAGAAGTTCGTGGTTTCGAGGTTGAAGCCTGTGTCCGGTGCGGCGCTGTGCTGATGGATGCGTCCGACCTCGATGTCATCGCAGCGGGTGGTGAGGACGTCCGCACCCCGGTTCCCGTGTCGACCGCCACGCCGAGCGCCCCTCCCCCCCGCTGGATCCACAAGGACCCAAGTCCACCACAGCCACTGTATGTTCAGGCGCAGCTGCCGCCAGACCCGGAAACAGAGGAAACCCAGGCTCCCACTGTGATCGACGGCTACGCACTGACAAGTGAGCCGCCACCAAAGCGAGAGTCCCAAGCCCCGCAGGCGCCCAAAGACACTGTTGTACCCACGGCCCCAGCCCCACCGGCACACACGCCCCGCTCTGCTGGGCCACGTCGTCGCACGCCGCAGCCTGCCCCCATGCGCACCCCGACTCCACCGCCGGCTCCGCCCATTTTCCACGATTCTCAACGCCGCGGGTCCTCCCAGACGTTGATGCCTGAAATTGCCCCAACAGGCGAGCCCGGACTCGGAGACTTTGGGAACGCGGCAACCGGTCGCCAAGGTCCTTCCTTCGAGCTGCCTCGCGACCCAGACGCAACAGAAGAAGTGGACCGGGGCTACTCTGCTCGCCAAGCCACACCCGTGTCGCAGAAAGCGACAGCGCCGCGCCCTCCCAATCGAGCTCCCGCCGCACTCGATGACCCAACGCTCACCGAGTGGACTCGCAATCGTTCACGGGCCCGACGACGCTTGGTGCAAGTGGCCGTCGCCACATGGCTGGCCATCTTCATCGCCCTTGCTGCAGTCGGGTACTTAGCGTGGCAACGCGGCGCTCTCACCGGTGCTGGGTTCCCCCCACCAGCCATACCCGCAGGTCAACGGCCCTTGGTCCTCCCTGGTGGTACTGACGAGCAGGTCGCACCTCCTCCCACCTCGTTGTCAGACTCCATTGACGTGGACGGCACGGAGGCTCTCCCTGCTACGCAACCCGCCACTGCCCCCGAGCCCCCCCTCTCGGTCGAACCCGAGGCTCAGACACAACCCGCTTCCGAGACGGTAACGGTTCCAGAGCCGGTCGCAGTTCCACAGCCGGTCGCAGTTCCACAGCCCGTGGCGCCTACTCCCAGACCAACTCGACCGAGCCGACAAGCATTGATCGACCGAGGCTGGTCATTGGTGGAGAGCGACCCAGTGGCTGCAGCAGCGGCCTTTGACAGTGCAATGGCCACACGCCCGTCGGACGCCGAGGCCAACTACGGCTACGGCTACAGTCTGATTCGCCAAGGCAACCCGCAAGCCGCCACCTTCTACCTGTGTCGCTCATTGGCAGGTGCCAACACAGAGACACGCCGAGAAGTCACCGCACTCATCGGACGCAACGGACTCACATGCGACTGAACCTCGTCTTTCTCACCGTCGCCCTCGCCGCATGCGGAACCAACAAACCGCAGGTGAGTGGCACCACGGGTGTTGCACCACCACCCGTGCACCGACAGGTCGTGCAGAACCCTGATGCAGGCCACGGAAGCATCGTGCCTGGCGAGTTTGTGGGCCCGCTGCGCAGCGACAGCACCCGAGCTGACTTGGCCACCCGGCTCGGTGAAGGTGCACTGAAGGACCAAGACGTCGACATCGGCGAAGGTCAGGTCCAAGCCGGCACCGTCATTCATGCGGGAACAGACCACGAGCTACGCGCGGTCTGGCAGACCTCCGAGCGCGACGCCCTGGCTTGGGTGCACGTCATTGGGACTGCCTGGGAGCTGCCCGGCGGCCTAAGTCCGGGCGCGACTCTCGTTCAGGCAGAGACCGCCCTTGGGACCTTCACCTTCAACGGTTTCATTGGCGACGACAGTGGATTCGTAGACCTCGAAGGGACTCGTCTGGCCGGCCACACCGCCAAAACGACGTTGCGCATGGTCGCTGATAGCAACGCGGCCTCCTGTCAATCGGCCGCCCTACAGGTACAACACCTGTCGAGTGATGCCCCAGCGGTTCAAGCCTGTGCACCGAGCCTTGGCGACGTCATCGTGCGTCTATAGAACCAGTGCAACGACGAAGCGCATCCCGTTTCAGCACACATGCGGTATACAAAATCATCTTTCGAGGGGTTTTCCATGAGCGGTATCGACTACCAACAACTGATTCCCAACAATGTGGACTTGTCCAACAATCGCCGTCTACAGAGGGCGCTTGAGAAGTGGCAGCCGGCATTCCTCGATTGGTGGCAAGACATGGGTCCAGAGGGATTTCAGACCTCTGACGTCTACCTACGAACCGCCGTCAGTACAGACGCCGAAGGTTGGGCGAACTTTGGCTTTGTACAAATGCCGGAGTACCGCTGGGGAATCTTCCTGGCCGACCGCGAGAAAGACCGCACTATCGGATTTGGTGACCACGCTGGAAAGCCTGTGTGGCAGGAAGTTCCCGGTGAGTACCGCAACGTCCTTCAGCGCATCATCGTCACCCAGGGGGACACGGAGCCAGCCAGCGTTGAGCAGCAGCGCTTCCTAGGTAAGACCGCTCCCTCCGTCTACGACCTACGCAACCTCTTCCAGGTCAACGTGGAAGAAGGTCGCCACCTGTGGGCCATGGTCTACCTCCTGCACGGCTACTTCGGCCGGGATGGTCGCGAAGAAGCAGAGACACTCTTGGAGCGGCGCTCTGGAGACGAAGACAAGCCCCGCATCTTGGATGCCTTCAACCAGACCTGTCCAGACTGGCTGACGTTCTTCTGTTTCACCACCTTCACTGACCGTGACGGCAAGTACCAGCTCGCCTCTCTGGCCGAGTCCGCATTCGACCCACTGTCACGCACTTGCCGCTTCATGCTGACGGAAGAAGCACACCATATGTTCGTTGGCGAACGTGGCATTCAGCGGGTCTTGCGCCGCAGCGCCGAGCTGACCAAGGAAGATTCCAACGGTGACCCGCGAAACCTAGGCGGCATTCGCCTACAGACCGTCCAGAAGTACGTCAACTACTGGTTCAGCTACAGCATCGACCTGTTCGGCTCGGAGATCAGCTCCAACGCCGCCGACTACTTCGCAAACGGCATCAAGGGCCGGTACCGCGAGAACGACCTGTGGGAAGACCACGTGGCTATCGAAGCCAGCAAGACCTTGAAGGTGCTCAAAGACGACGTCCTAGTCGACAGCGAAGTGCCACTGCGCAACGCAATGAACGAGATCCTTCGAGAGGAGTACATCAAGGATTGTGAACTGGTACTCAAGCGCTGGAACCGCGCACTGGACAAGCTGGACTGCGGGTTCCGCATCACTCTGCCCAACCATCGCTTCCATCGCCGCCAAGGCCTGTATGCCGGCCAGTTCTACGACCTAGAAGGCACCCCCATCACCGAAGAGCAGTTCAACGCCAAGAAGGACGACTGGCTGCCGACAGATGACGACCGCTTGTACGTGCATTCACTGATGAAGCCTGTGTACGAGCACGGCAAGATGGCCAACTGGATTGCACCACCCGCACGCGGCATCAACAAGAACGAGGTCGAGTACGAGTACGTGCGGCTAGACGGATGAACATTCACCACCGTCAGCTGTCCGACCTCATCAAGAAGTACGCCCAGCCGAGCCCAGAAAACGACAAGGCCGTTCGAGAGTTTGTCCGCATGTGCCGGGTCGAGGTCATGTGCGGAACTGCGGTGACAATGCCGGACCTCGCCGGCAACACATACGCAGATCTTGCCACGTTCGACAAATGGCGGACCAACCGTTTCCCACGACTGTACCCGTCAACGGAATAGAGCCCGCCCACATCTGGGAGTTGCATGCGTTTCGATGACATTGAATGCCCTTCGTGCTCCAATCGCCGTCAGGTCGCCCCCGAGGTTCTGACTGTGCTTTGCCGCGATTGTGGGGCCTTGTTGGTGCTCGACCGTACCGGTACTTGGGCAGTGGGTACGTGGGTCAAGCTCGACGAGAATCCTGAAGACATCCCACGCGAGAGGTTCTTGGCAAAACGCCAAGCAGTAGTTGCGCAATCCATGGAGCAGGCACGACGCAGTCATGAACCCGGCGCCTGGCGTATGTTCGCGTACGAGGCGAAAGCCATAGACCTGTGTATGAATCCAGACCTGTTGTCCGAGAAGACCACGGAAGCACAGTTCGCTTGGCTGGAAGAGGAGGTTGTCCTCGGCGAGCTCATGACCTTCGACTCTGGTCTGCAAGACGCCCTGTCCGGCTTCAAGCAAGCCGCGCGGCGCCTGAAGTCCGCCAATGACGTCGACGTCGTCAAAGAGATGCTGGCCCGTGCGGTAGCTCTGTATAGGACCCTTCTCGGCCACACCAACTGCCCCCCCTCCCTAAAGGGCGATTCTCCGAAAGAGTACGGCCGAAACATGGTTCTCGCAACCCTGGAGTCATTCCGTCGCACACTCGGTACTCGGGCCGTCGATACCCTGATTCGTCGGGCACTACCGGAGGGTAAAACCACAAAGAACGTCGTCTGTCCCGCGTGCGGACGCACCACCAAAGACGTCAGTCGCGACCAGATCCGCATTCTGTGCACCTCATGCGGCACTCCGGTCGCGGTGTGATTGCTCTGCTCGTTGCATGGTGCGCAGCCGCTCCACTTGCAGACAGCACCACGCCTGCCCTACCGACAGTCATCACGAACGTCGCTGTCATGGACGCAGAGGGACACGTCGGCCCCCGCCGAGACGTGCTCATTGCCGAAGGCCTCATTGTTGGCATCGAGTCTGTCGGCAACGGGTGGAGTGACCCAAACATCTCGGTCGTCGACGGTACGAACCGGACCTTGCTGCCGGGCCTCATCGACGTCCATGTTCACCTAGGGTCCACGTTCGCCGCACCCGACCGGTTGCGGATTCCGAACCCAAAGAAGAACCTGCAGGCACTGCTCTACGCGGGCATCACAACCGTCCTGGACTTGTCCATGGAGCGGGATGCTATCGACCGGTTGGATGAGAGAATCGGTGCTGGAAGACTTACCGGCCCGGACCTGTTCCGCAGCGGACGCCCGTACACCGCCCCCGGTGGACACCCCATTGCATCGATACGCAGTCTGTACCCGGGACTCCTGGTGAAGGTAGCGACCGCACGCATCGCGAACACGGTAGAGACAGCAGACGATGTCGACGACGCCGTGTTCCGTCAGGGCCAAACTGGCTTCAAAAAGATCATGCTCGACACCATCCCTTCCCATTCCCCCGTGGTCTCGGAAGAAGCCGCCCAGCGCGTTCGCCTTGCCGCCACGGCACTGGGTGACCGCCTCGTCGCTCACGTAGGCTCCCCAATGGACGTGCAGAGAGCCATAGACCTCGGGGTCGATGCTCTGGCCCACGCACCAAGCCAAGGCCGAATCACCACCGAACAGGCCATCGCCCTCCGAGACGCAGGCATTGAGGTCACACCGACCCTCATTGTGTGGGAGCGTGTGGCACAGGTGCATCAGGGCGCAGTGCCCAGCATCCCACTAGAGCAAGAACTGCTCACCCGACGTCAAGTTCGAGACCTTGCCAGGATGCGTGACGGAGACTCTCCACTCCGCGGAGTCATGGGCGAGTGGGCAGACCAGGTCGTACCCGCGCTAGATGACCGAACCGCAAACCTCCGGGTTCTCCGAGATAACGACGTCACCGTGCTCGTAGGGTCCGACTCACCCGGACTAGGCCTTCCTGCCGGAGCGGGACTGCACAGTGAGATGGCCGCACTCTTAGACGCTGGGCTCGACCGCCCCACAGTTCTCCGAGCCGTCACCTGGGAAAACAGCCGCTTTCTCGACCCTGACGCCCGCTTCGGAGCCATCCGACCCGGTTGGGAGGCGGATCTGCTGTTGGTCGAGGGAAACCCGGAACACGATTTGACAGCTCTACAGCGCATTGTTGATGTATGGACCGATGGTCGGCGGGTGTCTCGCCACGCCCAATAAGTCTGACCCACTTGCCCCTGCCCCCCCATTGGAGTCTCGAATGAAAGCGTTTGGCCTGCTGCTGTTGGTTCTCACCGGCTGTAAAACCGACGAGGTCGAGGACGTCGACCCAGGCCCCGACCCCTACGACGTGCAGGTAGGTCCCTACGACGCCACCGTTCGATGGACCGACTACGGCATTCCACACATCCAAGCAGACGACTACGGCAGTCTGGGCTTCGGTCTCGGCAGTGCGTTTTCCCGTGACCATGTGTGCACTCTCGCAGACCAGCTGGTGAAGACGCAGAGCCAGCGCTCCAAGTACTTTGGTCCCGGCACAGCTGATGCGAACCTCGACAGCGACTTTGCTTGGTTGCAGTTGGGTATCAAAGCTTCCGCCGAAGAAGTCTGGTTCGACATTCGCCCAGAAATCCAAGAGGTATTGATCGGGTACACCGCGGGATACAACCAGTTTCTCGCAGACACCCCCGCCAGCGAACTCCCCGAGCCCTGTCGGGACGCCGAATGGGTCCAGCCCATCACCCACATCGACCTGCTGGCCTACCATCTACACCTAGGCCTGCTCGGCAGTGGCTACGCACTGACCGACTTCATCGCGACTGCTCAGCCCCCCGCAGCGCCACAGAGTCCGCGACGCGCACCGCCTGACATCAGCGAGCTTGACCGCTTCAACAAGCTAGACTTGGAGCTGGGAAGCAACGGCTGGGCAATCGGCGCTGACCGCTCATCGACAGATGGCGGCATGCTGCTATCGAACACTCACTTCCCGTCCCAGGGTGAGCGCCAGTGGTGGGAGTTCCACATGATGGGACCGGACGGACTGGACGTCTACGGTGCCTCTCTCATTGGTGTTCCCGTCGTCAACATCGGCTTCAACAGGAACATCGCCTGGACCCATACCGTCTCGACAAACCCGCGCTTTACGTTCTATGCGCACGAACTGAACCCGGACAACCCAACCGAATACATGTCGGGTGGGCAATTCGTCCCCATGGAAGCGAATACCTTCACCGTGGATGTCCTTCAGGGTGATGGCAGCTTGGCCCCAGAATCAAGAACGATGTACCGCACAGAGTACGGCCCCATGCTCAACGCGCCGGTCATCGGCTGGACGCCCATCCTCGGCTTTAGCTACCGCGATGCCAACATCAACAACATCGAGCTGTACGACAGCTGGTTTGAGATGAACCATGCCACCACCATGGACGAGTTTAAGTCCGCTCAGCGCGACCATATGGGAATTCCGTGGGTCCATACCCTCGCAGCAGACGACCAGGGCAACGCCTTCTACACCGACTCTGCGAATACCCCAAACGTGCCCGACTCCGCCGAACAAGCTTGGCTGGACTACCGTGTCGAACAACCTCTCGCGCAGCTGTTCTGGGAGCAAGCAGGCCTGTACGTGTTCGAGGGTGACAACGACACCTTCCGTTGGGTAGACGACCCTGCCTCGCCGCGCCCAGGCGTTGTTCCGTTCGACGATGCACCGCAGCTGGACCGCCGCGATTTCGTCACCAATGCCAACGAGAACCATTGGATGTCCAACCCGCAGGCTCCCCTCACTGGCTACTCATGGATGTACGGCGAGACCGGTGTTCCGCGCACACCACGCACCAAGATGAACAACCGCTTCTTCTTGGAGTCCGGCCCGGACTCTGCCGCCGGTGACGATGGCGTGTTTACCCTGGATGAGCTGCAGCAGGCCACCCTGTCCGCTCGTAGCAGCGTCGCAGAAGACCTGCGCGACCAGGTGGTGACACGCTGCACCGACGTCACCGACGTCACCGTGACCGTCGATGGCGTTGAGAGCACTATCGACGTTTCTCCCTGGTGTACCGCACTCGGCGCGTGGGACATGCGTCACGCCGTGGACAGTCAGGGTGCCCACATCATGCGCGAGTGGATGTCTGCCGGCGCCTACACCTGGTTTGACCTGCGCCATACCGGCCCACTGTTTGCCGGCGAGTTCGACCCCACAGATTCCATGTACACGCCAAACGGGCTGGCTCCAGCCCCGACAGAAGGCCGTGACAAGGTTCTCGACAGCCTGGCTATCGCTGCCGTCCGTCTGACCGAAGCCGGAATCACCCCCACCGACGCTCTCGGTGACATCCAATTCCGCCGCATTGGAGACAACGACATCCCCACCCAGGGCGGCATGTACCAAGACGGCGTCATCAGCATCGCAGACTACAGCACTGGGGGCGACACCACGCTGTTCCCTGATGTGCAGCGCGGCACCGTCCTGAACGGAACCACCGACCTGACAGACGAAGGCTACGTCGTCAACTCCGGTAATAGCTGGATCATGACCATGCAGTTTGGTGACAACGGCCCTGAAGCCCGCGCCATCATGGTCTACAGCCAGAGCGAAGACCCGGACTCGCCTCACTTTACCGACCAGTCCGAGATCTACGCCGAAGAACGACTCCGGCCCGTATTGTTCAACGAAGCGGACATCACAGCTAGCGAAGCCCTGGTCACCGAGCAGTACCAACTCGACGAGCAGTAGTGCGTTAGTCACCTGACGGCGGGTGTCGCCAGGCCGGTGCCGGCCCCAGTTTTCAAAACTGGTCGGGAGACGTCGAGAGGCGGTCTCCGGTGGGTTCGACTCCCATCATCCGCCGCCAACCATTCGATAGCAGGCCTTTAAGCTCTGTTAATTTTTGCGCCATCGTCTTGTGCCCACTCTGTGCCCACATCATGCTGCAGCCTCTGTCTCACGCATAACTGAGTCAGTCAAACGCGGTGGAATCAGCCCTACGGCTTCGTGCATTGGCAACGAAGGCGCATCTACGTAGCGCCCGCGGACACCGCGTGAGTGTCCAACCAGCTGCTTCACGGCCTCATCGTCAGCCCGCAAACGCTTCAGGCCACTCTGCAGGCCAGCTCGGAATGCGTGATCAGGGCGGCCCTTCCACTTGGCTTCGTCGATGCCAGCCGCAATCCACGCCTTCACCATGTCGCGGGCACGAACCACACGTGGTTTGCTCCCCGCTTGCCAGGTGGGAACCAGCCACTCGCTGGCGAGTGGCCAGGTCTTGAGCTCGGCAACGAAATGCGCGGACAGGGGAACGTCGCGGCCACGGCGCTCTTGCTGGCTCTTTCCCAACTCTGGGCGCACGGTCATGATGCAATGCTCCAGGTCAAAGTCGGACCATCGGAGGTCCATGACCTGCTGAACCCGAAGTCCGGTGTACCGCATAGTAACGGCGATGTAGTGCAACGGGTGCCGGTCCAAGCCACAACGAAGAAGCGAGGAGGAGCGAATCGGAATGCGGGCAGCGGCCAGACACACGGCGTCCATGTCCGACCAACTGGGCGACGGCCGCTCCGCCGGCGGCGGATTTCGCAGCCCAATCGTGCGTGGGCGCGGACACGGATACTTCTCCTCGTCCGCGCGGTCCCAGAACCAACGCCAAGCCAGTTCGACCTCTGCGACATGCTTATAGATCGTACTGGCAGCTCGGCCATGTAGATGCCGTCCCGTGACCGGATCGGCCAAAGAAACAGCAAATGCGGTGAGCATCTTTCGGTCGAGATCTTCGCAGATGGGGGCTCGTCCAAGCGAATCCTCCAGCCAGCGCAACCATAGGCCAATGGACTGGGCCTTTCGTTCGATGCTTCGGGGCCGCAATCCACGCACGCGACACTCGATCAGGAGGTCTTCTGAGAGGTCCCAGAGCGTCGGTACCGGTCGAGCATCCCGCGGCTCCCATCTGAAGCCTTGCCCGACTGCGGCCTCGACGTCTTTTTTGAGCGCTGTGGCAGACCTCTTGTCGGGAAGTCCTCGCCTTTCCCGCTGTGCGCCGTCTGGATCTCGCCAGCGGACCGACCACCGTTTCGCGCCCGTTTTCGTCGTGTACGTTCTTGTGCTCGCCATTGTTCTGTGTCCTCCAACCACTGATCGAGTGCCGCCAAATTCCATCGGCGACGGCCACCGTACATCCGCCACGGCCTGGCGAGCTTCGCGTGGGTGGTCTCTTTCACCCTACGTTGCAGTGTTCTCAGCGTTCCGCCCAACAAGGCGAGGATGTCCTGATCGGTGGCGCGGAAGCGCACAGGAGACGCCAAACGCCCCTTCACGCCAGGAAACCGCACCACGTTTCCGGTCTCACCCATGTGGATGCTCGCCAACTCTAGACATGGCACGAGCCGGCTTCACTTGGCGACCACTCCAGATTCGGTGGCAACAGACGTCTCGCTCTGCGGTAGCAGTGGCAACGTTTCCATCGACAGCACACGGCCATCAATGACCAGGTCAACACCTGCCCGCACTTGGGATTGAACGTATTCAAACGCCCAATCATGAAGCTCAACTGTCCTGCACGCCGACTTGTTGCAGACCGAACACAGCGGCTCACCGTACACCTGGGAAACCATCCAACCGTCACACGCAGCGTTGGAGCACTCCGCGTTGGCCGCTTCGCCGTTGACCTCTCGAAGCACATTTCGAGAAGCAGACTGCAAGCCTCTCGCTCGCACATGCTTCAACACTTGCGTTTCGGCAGACCGAATGGCTGTCGCTTGGCGGGTAGCATCCCGCTCGCCTTCGATTGCCTTGGCCTGGTCCCAGTCAGAGGGCGGTTTAGCCTCCCGGTCCGCTTTGAGCTGAGAGCGACGAAGCTTGAGCATCCGGACGAACGCAGGCCATTCGGAAAAGTCCTCGAGTAGCTTGTCGATGCTGTGGTCCTGCAGGTTCTCCAGACCCTTCGTTTTGACCCAGACAAAGAACAGCTCCACTCGCTCCGGACACGCCGGCGACTGAAGCGCTGCAGACATGTCCAACGAGTCCACTAGGTGCCGAACACGAACTTCGCGCTGATGCGGCATCTTGTCCGCGGGCCACGGCCACGGGTCTCCAGACCGACCAGCGATTCGCGTGAGCTGCATTCCAATCGCCGCAATCATGTGTTCCGACCGGTAGTTGTACGGCAAAGCCAGCTCTAGCGCCGACAAATTGAAGCACTGTCGGAGCCGCAGCACATTCGCTTTGTCCCACTCGGGCAGGCCCGCACACAGGTCCAACCACTCCTGGGGTGGTTCACCGTCAATCTCATCAATGCGCTCTTCGGTGAGCAGTTCCCCACTGCCGAGCTGGTAGTGCTTACGCACCAGGCCCACGAACGCATGACTGACTCGCCCAAGGCCTGCGAGGTTCCGGTTGCTCATCTTCGCCCACTCTGGGTCCATGAGCAGCGTGCGGACGGCCCTCCGCTTGTCATCGTGTGAACGACGGACACCGTGGTCGCCGTTCGCGTGGACCGCATGAAGGATGGCATCGCGGCGCGTTCCCTTCTTCACCACTGCTTCGATCTGCTTGAGCTTTGCCTTCTTCGTGGCGTAGGCACGGTGCCAGCCATCCACAACAAAGCGCTTGCCGTCTACGTCCACCACATCGATGGCCGGGAAGACGGCCCCGTCCTTCATCGCGGCCGCGTACTCGTCAACGATGGCATCATCCATCTCCACACGACACTGTAGAGCACGGTCGAAGGTCAGGGACTTGACCGGGAGTGTGAGGCGCTGAGCGACCAATTCACGGGGAGATCTAGCGGTCATCGTCTTGCTCCGGTTGATTGAGACTGGGTGGGGTTGAATCGGCTAGAGAGGCCCCAGAGACGGGTGTCTCCTCGGTGCGGACACACCGAGGAGACGAAGCCCCCGTCTGTGAGGAGAAGTCATGAACGGGAGCCCCTTTCGCAAGCGGATGACGATGGAGGTCTTGCTTCAAGGCGCTGGCCACGCTGCACGCGCAGTCGCCGAACTCGATGCTGCCGACGCCCCCTCCGACTTCAGGGTCGGTAAGCAGACGGCAGCGGAGCCTTACGAGCTGCTGCTTCTGGGCGTCGGGCACTACCTGCGGGAGTCCGGACTCCCCGAAGACAAGCGCGAGGAGCAAGATGGAACGGACGAGCTGCTCATCGGCTTGGTGGACCTGGTCCGGCGAGCTCCCGGTGGGACTCCCGACGTTGTTGGACTGCTGAACGTGCTGTCCAAGGTCGCAAAACCCCAACGCCGAGCCACCCTTGACTGGTGGAGCATCGACTACCTCGACCGGCTCTTCCAGCTCCACGACGACCGGGTCTGGTTCTTGGACGGAACGCGCATGCAACAGCGGTCCGGCGACGAGTAAAGACGTGTTCCAAAGCCGGGGCACCGTGGAAATGGCACCTTCACGTACGAGGTAGTTTCGGACACGGCGGACAGTTCGGCGTGACAGAGACATCAGCTCACCTCCAATGGTTGGGTTGAGTCTCGATGGATGAGGGCGTAGAGGACATCAGCCGCGAGCAGAGCATCTGGCAACGCACGGTGCGTGTTTCGGTCTGCCTGAAGGCCAAGCGCATGCGCTGTCGTCTTGATGGATGGATAGTGAGGCTTCGCCAAGTCTTCCGGACGGAACGACTCGCGGGCGAGTTCCCAAATGCACGGAGCGGTCTGCCAACCAGCAACCTTCGGAAGCGACCGCCGGAACATCTCGGCTTCGAACTCGGTACGCCAGCTCGTCCAAGCCAAGTCTTCGCAGGGCCACTGTTGGCCGTAGCAGCCCACAGCATATCGACGGGTGTAGTCGAGCAGGTCATCGACGCGCTTGGCCACAGGAGCGAGTGCAACATGCGCCGGCGTGATGCCGTGGATGGTCATGGTCTCGCGAACATGAGTGTGGGTCCAGACAATCTCGTTGGGGTCTTCCGGCCTGAGCAACGAAGACAGTGCGAACGGCTTGGAGCCATCCGGCATGAGAAGCACCAGCGCAATCTCGATGGCGACCGCATCGGGGTGCTCTGGCAGACCGGTCGTCTCTGTGTCAATGACGATGACAGGAAGGTCCATCACGCCGCCCTTGTCGCTGTAGGGCCGGGCCACGCGAACTGCATGGACGTCTGTGCAGGGACCAAGACGGTCCCGCCGCATCGGAACGGAAGCTTGAGGCACAACAGACGCCCATCTGCCTTTGCGGCGCCCTTCGAGACCTCGGGGGCATCTTCGATGTCTTGGAAGGTGGCACGGACCGGCAACCAGTCGACCTCGGTACACACATACCGGCCGAAACCAGGACGGGTGACGTAGCTGGACTGTTGGACCATCTGGACCAGAAGCTCCACGTTCTCTTGAATCTCGCGCCCACCAAGCCACCACCGGTGACGAGTGCCGGGCTTGGAGCCGCGACGCAAGGTGAGCGAGCGTGGCGCGGCTAGGACTCGCATGGCGGCGACTCCTCATCGAGCTTGCAGGAGAGCGAGCGAATCTCGCCTAGGACAAGAGTGGCCTTTCGATTGTGTTGCCGCGCAAGCCGACGAAGCCTCGTGTGTTCGCGCCAGAGCCCCTGCAAATCAGAGCCTGAACGGGCTGCCCCAACAGGGTTGTGGGCATGCGCAGTGTCCGGCTTGAATCCAGGAGGTGCCAACCGAAACCGCAGAGCGGCGACGGGTACCCGGTGTCGTAGGCGGTCACGCGTAGAAGTGGTCTCGCTCTCCGTTGTGACCAGTCCCGACGACGCCAGGCGGTCCAGTACATCGTGGAACCGTGGGTCTTTGACTCTGGTCTCCAACTCTGAGTCCAGAACCCCATCAGGCGACCGCCCGATGATGGCGAGCAGCTTGCAGGCAAGGGGGTCATTCTGCAGTGAAGCGACATCAATGGCCTGTGCATCAGACATGCAGGTCCTCCAGGGCGACGGGAGCGTCACCGAGCATTGAGAGCTGTGTGTTGGGGTTCGACGGCACCACGACGTCCCGGGGCCGAAGAGTCAGAACGACCTCGGTCGCCCTCATCCGGTTGGCGGACTGGCTGATGGTCCGGGTCACCTCGGGCCGCGCGTAGACCTCCCACCCGTTGACCTGGTCGTAGATCTCATGTGTGGCGGTCGCGTCATGGTTGGTGAGCACGACGACCGCACCACGGCGGGCCGCCAAGCAACACTGGAACGCGAGCTCGCGGTGTTCATCGTGTCCCCACGGCCGAATAGCCGAATACCCGGTGAACGAGTCCGCTTGACGGTCCATGGGCAGGTACGGAGAATCGACAAAGAGCCAGTCGCCTTCGCCAGCGTTCCGAATGGATACACGCCAGTCGCACCAGCCTAGCTGTGCACGGAAGTTGGCGAGAATGCTTCCACCTCGGCGAATGGCGTCGTAGTCGAGCCGAACGGTCTGGTACGAGCCCGCAGAAGCGTTGAACGCTCCACTCCGGTTGGTCCGCCACAGTCCGTTGAAGCAGGCCCGATTGATCCAGAGCATTAGCGCCGCATGCTTCACGGCTTCATCTCCGACTGGGACGTCCCGGCCCTCACCTGCGGCTACCGGCTTGAGCACGATGGCGCGGTACGCATTGAACTGGCTCCGAAGGCGATAGTAGTCGCGAGTCCATTCCCGCGGTTTCTTGTGCCCCTTCGTGAGTTCTTGCAGCGCGTTGCACACCTCTTCAGGCCGCTGCTGCAGCGCACGGTAAGCGACCATGAGGCTGCCGCATGCATCGGACAGGACGGGGCTACGACGCAAGCTGCGGAGAGCTGTTGTGTCGTGAAGGTGCCAGAAGACGGCGAGTCCACCGGCAAACGGCTCGACATATCCCTCTGGCTTGTCGTCTCCGAAGGCATCGGCAATCACATGCGCCATCCTGGCTTTGCCACCTGGCCATTTGAGTAGAGGCCTCATGCGCACTTCCGGTCAGGCAAGGCCAGCATGAGCCCACAGAGACGGGCGTCCACGGCGTCCACCCAGAGCTGTGAACTGTGTCGGACCGAACGAACAGTGCCGTCCTGGCAGACGAGCCAGACGTCAACACGGCAACGAACGGGGTTCACAACGAAGTGAGCGGCACACCGTCCCCACTCTTCCGACACGACGGCGGTGACGTGGCAGTCGGTGCAGTGACCACCGTGGGCTGGCTGGTCGGCTTGCTCGAGTACGGCCGCCGGCGACGTTTCCAGGCCCTTGCACATCATGCAGCCGACCTCGGTGGACGGAACTGGGGTGTGACACTTCGGGCACGGGGGAGAGCTGACGGTCATACCGAACCTCGCATCCGCGCCTTCGCGCCCGCACTGGTGAGGACGTAGCGAGCCCCCTTTCGGACCAGCCAACCCGCCTTGATACAGGAACGAAGGTGGTCCCGTTCGGATGTCAGCCGCGGAACATCCGACACCACCAGCTCGTTGGCATTGGCCAAGAACAGAAGCATTGACTCATCCTTGGCCGGTGCACGGTCCGTGTCTACTGGGCTCCGACATGTGGATACGTTTCCACTCATGAGAGTCTCCGAGATGCGTTGTTTGATGGAGCGGTTGCAATCGTTCCGGCCCTTTCAGGCTCCTCAACGAGGTGCTTCATGTCCTCGCGGACCTTGTCTTCATGACAAAGCGTAGCCACACGCTGTGCGGCGTCGTGGGCGGTGACGAGCAACTCAAGAGCACGCAGCAGCTCTGGAGAAGTCTCGTGAGCGCTCTCCACCAATGCCTCAGCGGCGTGCCGGAAGGTGACGGCTACATCACGGTTCGGCTGTTCTACGTGTTGTTCATCGCTGAACCAACGCAGTTGGCGCAAAATACTCGGATTAGGCATCATTACGCCCCTCCGTAAATGCTGGGAGCACGTTGACATCGCCCTGAACAAGACGCTCAACGGCGGTCGAGAGGTCGACGATGCAGTTCTGATAGGTCTGCCGGAACCGGCTGGTTGCAGCGTCCGGACTTGGACGCTCAAGGCAACTGGCAGGCGGCGGGCTGTCCCGGAATAGATCCGTTGGCTTGAACCACTCCAAGGGTTCAAAGTCCAGGGTTTCATCCATTCCTACGACTTGTACAGCGACACACAGTCGGTCGACGTGCATGGAGGCACTAAACACGGCATGAACGTGGCCAAGCACAAGGACAACTTCGTACTCGTCATCAACGACGCTGGGCTGCACTTCGACGTCCCAGCAGTCTGCCTGCAGCTCTACGGCGAACGCCTCCCACCACACGCGGTCCTGTCCCCATCGGAGGGCGAGATCAACGCTCATGACCGGACTCCCGCATCAAGGAAGTCCAACCAATCGCCGCCCACAGCTCCGAGCCAGTCCTCCGCCGCCTCCTCGGGCTCAGTGGGCAGCTCCTGGGAATGAACAGCAACGAGTCCGGTCTTCCCCGACCAGCCTAGGTAGGTTGAGAGCACGGCCTGGCCAGCGTCCACAGAGGTCACGTACAATTCAAGTTGTAGGAATCTCGCCGAAACGCAGCCGATGGAAGTGATGCACTCAGCCGGGTCGGCGGGCCTGTCGTGCTCCGACCGGACGACAAACTCCCCACTCAGCGGCGCAACGAATGCGATGAGCGAGCGGGTAAACGAACCTCGCCACTCGGCCGTGATGGAGAAGTCCGGAGTCAGAACAAACGGCTCGGGAGGTTGTCGGTTCATGCCACCTCCACATCAATGAAGTTGGCGGCACTTTGGACTTGCGCGAGGGCAGCATGAAGCGCGCCATCCCAGACACCGAGGACAGTCGCCTGGGCGGTACCGTTCACCAGAACCACCTTCGCTTCTGCCGCGTCATCCGTCCGGCTGACGAGGACACTGCACTTGCCACCGACGAACGTGAGCTGAACCATCCACGACGGTCTTGGTGCGAATGGCATCAGCCCAGCCTCCGAGGGCGTCAGGCGCAGCACAAAGGCGGGCTGGACTTCAATGTGGACGAGCTTGGCCGGAAGCCGGCAACGGTCCAGCAGCTCGCACAGCCCGTACACGAACTCGGCCTGCCAATTGGTGTCCAGCCAGTTCATGACGGCACCCGGATGCTCATGTACGCCGTCAGGCCGTGTAGTAGGTCCGCCCACAGATGATTGGCCGCGATGACGCCACTGTCTTTGTCGAGGGTGGCCGGCCCGTAGGTACGTACAACATCTTCATTCGCGCAGGTCACAATCTTCAGCTCGGCACCGCCAGATTGGAAGACGACGCGAACGAGGTTGTAGGCCCCAAGGGGCAGCGTTCCAGTCGTCAAACGGAAGGTGATGACGGGCAGTGCATCTACAGCTTGAGTCGAGATGACCAGTGGCAAGCCGGATTCATAAACCCGCGACACTAAGGTGTGCGCGAAGTCCAAGGCCCAGATGAGCGTCGGAGCGTGAAATGAGGCCATCACGCATCCACCGCGAACGCCCTGACCAAGTCGCGCTCAATCTGACGCACGGTGTCGAGGTCACCAGCACGTCGCGCCTTCGACCGGAAACCTAGCAGCCGTAGTGCGAAGGCGATGTCCTCATCGCCGCCCTGGTTGATACCTTTTCCCACAATGTCAGCAACATCTGGGGGCAGCGTGACACTGATGTCCACGGGGCTCATGGTGAGCCTGCCACATCAACGACTGGTGAGGCAATGGCAGACTCAGACATCGGAGAACCAACGTCAAAGGTGAACGCCCACATCCAAAGAAGCACAAACAGCGGGCAGACGACGATGTCAGCGAAGCCAGCTTTATACGGGTTTGTCGGTGCGTGTGTATCCATCTCGCCTCCACATGTTTAATGTGTAGCTGGCGTTGCGAATACCGTCCACACAATTCATGTGTATAGCAGCATATTGAGTTCGGACGCATACCGTCGCGGCCTGCTCTCAGATGGCTACATCCTCCTCACAGGCCTGGATACCTTAAGCCTAGAGCGGCTGATTTTGAAGCTGTCGCTAAGCGCGCTTCCGTGCATCACGGGGCGCGAGGCGAACTGCAATGGCCTCAACGTCAAGCAACGCGCTCTCGTCGAGCGTGGCGAGGAGGTTGGCAACCCTGATCAACGTGGCCGCGGCATCGTCATTCCTTTCCCCAAAAAGGACCGCTCCTAAAGCGCTCGGCATTGCCCGTACCTCATGACCATACAAATCCATCCATGCGACGGCAGTGTCAAACGGCACCTTTGCCCTCCGCGATTCCCAGTTACCAACTGTGCTGGGGCCCACGCCAAGCTTTGGAGCAAGAGCGGCTTGGGTGTCTCCACTGGCCTTTCTCAGGTCCACAAGAAGCGCCAACAGTTCGGAATAGGATTGCATATACAAACACTTGGCGCGCGGTTTTGCGCATCGCAACACATGCTCCGTGTGGACCCGTTCATCGTTCCGGGGTATACATGTTTCATGTGTAGCATCAGAACCATCGGCCAGTGGCTCCAACAACTTCGGGGACAACACAGTCTCTCTAGGATGGCGTTGGCCGACAAACTGGGCGTGTCGTACAACACTGTGCTCGCCTGGGAAAACGGGCAAAACGACATCTCCCGTCATGTTGTTAATAGATTGATTGACTTGTTCGATTTGGACGAGGTTGAACTCGTGAAAGCTGTGAAGTTACCGCGCGGACCCGCGGCGACGGGCACATGACATTCACCCCACATAGCCAAGCCTCCGATGCCAATACGCGGCTGACGATACAAGTATTGCAAACTACGCCGGTCGAGCCTTCCTTTGGGTCGGTTTGTGCCCTGAAGTATGACGCGTCGGAGACTTCAAGCGGTCTTCTGGCCGGCATTCGCGCAGCCGAAGGCCAAGGTGGCCATCGTTCGGAGAGCATCCGAGTCCATGTGGCTAGCAGCCTCGGCGATTGTTGCGAGGTGGGCGATTCCGTCCACATCCAGCCCCCAGGCCACACGGACCTGTTTCAGACGGCGCGGGGTCGCGTTCTGCGTCCTGCGATTGGCTTTGGCTCTCAGGAAGGTGCAGGGATGGCAGACATCTCAATCCCATCGGAAGACGACATTGATTTCAGCATGAAGGACTTTGAGAGTCTATCGATGGAAACTTATGTCTGTCCAGAAACGAAGAAACACTACGGCTACGTGCGCATCGAGAAGCTAACCATCGAAAGTCCCGAAGAGGTCTCGGAGTGGACCACCGACCTCATCTTAAAAATAATAAGTATCTTTGAGCACAACGGGCACACGCTACGTCTGCGGTGCCGTCCGAAGAAGTCCAACACTGTGCTGCAGTTGTGGGTGGACCTGCAAGGAGGCGGGGCGGTGGCAACCATGACCGAAGCTCGTAGGCCGCTCTCCGTGCGGCTACCGAAGGACGTCACCGAGCCCATCATTGTGACGTTCTGGGACTTTCCACTCGAAGGACAGGGCTGCTTACTTGGGTGGGCCAGACCGCCCAAGCCGGCCACCGTTGCCGTAGCTGTGTTCAATTATGTGAACTGTCCCTGGGCGATAAGCAATCCAGAGTGGGCCGAGGCATGAGTCGTCCTGACTGCCACTACCCGCGCCGGTGCAGCAGGCAACCAGCGCAGAATCAGGGCCCAGGCTCATGGTCTTCAATGAGTTTTATGAACTCCGGAGTCATCTCCGTCGACAATGTCTGCTCGTTCCCATCCGCATCGAAGAGTGCGAGCCGCAACGTGTCATCCCAGGTCATACGAGCGCCAGCATCTAGCCATGGAGCCATCACAGAGGGCGGCATTTCCCGGAGCATCGCCAGGATGTTGCCAACACTCCGGAAGCCGATATTTCCCTTTGGAATCTGGGTCAGCGGATTCGCACTGCTGCTTTCGTCCTGTCCTGCAGGCCGACGGGTCCCCGTTTTCGGGGTGGACTTCGATTTCATTTCAGGTTTCCTGGAATTGAGGTTCAGCTCTCGTGATTTGGTACAACCACGGGAGCACCGGTCGGCGTGTGAGGACGCCCCTTTCTACCAAGTGGCGTGTAACCCAGGGCGCGCAAGGGTTTTGTTCGTCTGCAATGGTACACAGAAGCGTCGACGGATTGACGTGCCAAAGGCCAATCGGTCCCGGCTCGACCGGCAGAGGTTCACCAGCACGGAGCTCCTCGGTACGCATGACCACACCGTCCAGCTGCAGCTCCTACAGGCTGGGTGGCCGTTCCGGTTCCTTCACCATCTGTCAGGCACCGCAACGCTCTGGGTCGGCGCTCATCATGGGTACGACTTGTCTCGGGTCGCCCCGGGGCCCGTCCACCACAGCCGGTGGGACACACTCATGGGCTCCACTCCTCGAACGAGGATGAACAGTTCCGTATCCAGGATGCCTCTGCGTTCCTGGAACACCGAACAGGCCCGCACAAGACGACGCCAACGCACGCAGTGGATGCCGCATCACGCGGCTCCCAGAAGGCGTCGCACACGCACATACGAGTCACGGCTCCGCAATCCGCGGGGTGGATTGAGCCGAGTTTTCCACGACAGGGACACGGCCAATCTGGCGTCTGGGCGGAATTCTCCGTCCAGACGCACCCGACTTGTGCGAGCAGCTCCGCACCCGGCCCGGACACAGCAGACCGGAAACATTTCCAAGGCAAGGCAATGGTAGTGCAGTCCGGCCAGTCGCATTTTCAGCTCTGGGTCAATCCGCCGAAGAGCCTACCGGCGTGGATTCGCACGAAACGAGGCGGTCTCGATGAGTCCCAGGCCGAGCTCGGCAAGGCCATCGGCGTGAGTCAGCGGTGTGTGAGCCGTTGGGAAACAGGCGACGTTCCCGTGAGCCGGTCACACCTAATCTCCCTGCTAAGCCACTTTCAGGTGCCCCGTAGCGAGTGGGCCACCATCCTAGAGCTTCCTGCTGGACACGCATCATGAGCTGGGGCGCTCTCATGGTGTATTGGGTGCTGTGGATGCTGACTCCAGTCTGCCTAGGCGAGGTGTTTGCCTTCTTGTTGTCGGGTCCAACCACGACTCGTCAGGTCGTCCACGAGCGCGCTGCAGCGGAGTACCAATACCTGGTCCGGGTCATCCCACTGGTGTGGTGGGTCGAGGCCGCAACCCGCCACCTCGGACCTTTCGGCACCGCATTTCGGTTGAGCGTTTGGCCCTTGTGGTTCCCGAATTTGTGGCTGATCGTGGATGGCTCCAAGCAACGGCCGTGGCGACCATGGCGCTAGTAAAAACCCACTACACTTTTGTATATGCTAGCCAGGTGCCAGCGTACTTATCGGCCAAACCTGACCGATGTACTGTGCCCACTCTGAGGGGCACTAGCACCGCGATTGTGTCCACTAGCATGGCCTCGTTGTCTACTAGCGCGGGAACTGTGCCATCCCGCTGCTACCGAATGTTCCGTTCTTGGCTCAGTAGCAACGCTATGACGTTCGTCATGACTTCTGCGACCGAACTGCCAACCACGTCTCGCACAGGCCCTTGTACGCGGTCTCGCCTTCGCCCCGGCCGACGACCGCGTGCGTCGGTCGACCGGTGCCCCGCATGGTGAAGCGCGTTCCCTTCTACGAGGTCGACCTCTTAGATGCTGACCACATCGTATTGAGCGATGCCACGCGTGCGATGTTCATGCCGCGTATGTCAAGCGTCAGCCAGTCTCTCGCGAAGCTGGCACTCGTTGTCCTGATCACCCATCTCAACAACGACGGTGGCAAGTGGATTTGGGACGGCCTGACCATGTCCAAGTGGGCGAACGAGTGCAACTGCTCAGTGCGTCAGCTCCGCCGCGTTCGGGTCGGACTGGAGACGGTGGGCTTCATCAAGACCGTACAGCGGCCGTGGAGCACCAACGAATTCGAGGTGGATGCGAAAGCCGTCATCGAATCCGGACGCCATGGCCTCACCCTCATGGAAGCCCAGCGAGCCCGCAAGCGAAGCCGGGCGACCTTAGTGCTTCGAGACTCGGACTACCACCAGACCCAAGGCGCCGAGAAGGACGCTGAGATTTTGGCAGGCGCCACCCAGGACGACTACGCGCCCGAAGCCTGGCGCGACAAGTCCGTCGGCCGCATCTTCGCGGAAGCCTTCGCCGAGTGGCCCGAGCTCGCTGCCGGCAACCGTGCCGGCGGGCGGCTGTTCAAGGACCGCGTTGGTGACGACCGGTCGAATGCAGCGTGGTTCCGGGACTGCACGCTTGTCGCGAACATGATTCGAAACGAGCAGTCGGACCTCGTGATGTGGGTCAGACGCGGTGCCAAGCCGTCAGACGGCTCCAAACCCCTGCGCATCAGCTCCGCGGCCGGCTGGGGCCAGCTCCTGGGCGCAGCACGCCAGGGTTCGATCCTTCGCATCACAGGTACCGACCCGGCGGCCCTCCCAGAAGGTCCGCTTCCGGTCCTGGACAAGGGCGCCGGATGCCTACCGAGTCCCCTCGGCTCGATGAGCGATGCCTGGCAGCGCACACGCCAACAGATCACGCCCTTCGTTGACGACCCGCGCTTCGACGAGGTGTGGTTGTCCAAGGGCCGATGCACCTCCGTCGAGGACGGCCGCCTGGTCGTTGAGTTCCCGAACCGGTTCTACCTGGAATTCGTCGAGGGCAAGATTGCGGAGGTCGACTGGGAAGCGGTCGACATACCCATCAGGCTCACCTGCAGCGAGTGAGACGGCCACGCAGGCCACTCGCTGCTCCCCCAACCCACCGCGACACCCGACCTGCCCTGCACGTCGGGATTCTCTGCGTGTGGTCGGCATTTTGACAAGTTTGTTTTGTCGGTTTCCGCTCGCCTAGACGGTCTTGTCGCCCGCGCGATGGACAAGACCAGTCCAGAACCGCCGCGACAGCTTTGGACCCTCATGCGGGCCAGAAACAGCGACAAACCCACACTCTGAATAGATTCGCGCCCTCCTGGAACCTCGGGCGTAGGAGGTTGACACCTGTTCAGGGCGGACATACAGTCCCACAGGGCCCAACGACCCAGTTACTAGGTCAGCAATCAGCGGGTAACCCGGACGTATGACTGTCTCTTATACACATCTCCGAGCCCACGAGACTAGGCATGATCTCGT